>Ga0208407_1000030_pt1 | contig 65178 bp, 66 predicted proteins | sample ETNtaG_9_FD_185775 | JGI IMG/M metagenome (GOLD analysis project Ga0208407, IMG submission 185775) | Marine microbial and viral communities from oxygen minimum zone, Eastern Pacific Ocean - ETNP201406SV69 (SPAdes) (version 2) | ecosystem: Environmental > Aquatic > Marine > Oceanic ...
TAGGAGATAAATTCCCATCTGTACCATCTTCAACAGGACTTTCGTCACAAACCTCTTCTACTTCTTCCTTTGAGTAGACAGTTGTGTTAGACGATTGTTACTATTTTTATTTATAATTTAAAAAATACATATTTTAATGATTTTAAAATTAAGGAAATTCTATAGACTCTAATAAAATAGAATCAATTTTAGAAATATCTACTCTACTTTGTTCCATTGAATCTCTTTTTCTAATTGTTACTGTATTATCTTCTAATGTCTGGTGATCAACTGTAATTGCAAATGGTGCACCAATTTCATCTAATCTTCTATATCTTCTACCAATTGCACCTGAATGATCTAAAAATGCATCACATTTTCTTTTAATATTAAGAAAAATTTCATCAGTTTTCTCTTTCAATCCATCTTTTTTGACTAATGATAAAATTCCAACATGAACTGGAGACAAATATGGTTTTAATGATAAAACCATTCTTTCATGGTCTTTATCATCTTTTAATGAATGTTCTAAAATTGTATACAAACTTCTATCAATTCCCATAGAAATTTCAAATACATGTGGTAAAATTTTTTCATCATTATCCATCACTTCAAATTTTTCTTTGCTCATTTTTGCATGACTAGATAAATCATAATCTGACCTATAATTACATGCTACAAGTTCAAGCCAACCAATTGTAGTTTCAACTTCGAAATCAAATGCAACTTCTGCATAAAATGCCTTTTCTTTATCTCCTAATTTTCTAAATCTACTTTTTGAAACATCAATTCCTGTTTTTTCATAAAATTCTGTTAAAATGCCTAAATAATACGCCACAAATTTATTTGGAATTGTTCCTGATTCTAATGCTTCCTTACAGGTCATTGTTTTTGGTTCAGCATCTGTTTGTATTCTAATTACAGTATTTTCTATTTCTGTAAACTTTTCAACTTCATCTAATTTTCCAGGATTACAAAAAATTTCAATTTCTGCTTGATAAAATTCTCTAAGACGAAGTAAACTTTGTCTTGGTGCTATTTCATTTCTAAAGCTTTTGCCTACTTGAGCAATTCCTAGTGGAAGTTTCCCCCTCATAGTTTTGAAAAGTCTAGGGAAATCGACAAATATTGATTGACATGTTTCAGGTCTGAGATATGCTTCTTCTTCTTGAGGACCAATACCAACTTTAAACATCATATTGAATTTCTTTGTTGCACTAAAATCACCTTTACATTTTGGACATTGTATTTTCTTTTCTTTAATTACATTATCAAATTCAATCAAATCTGTACTTTCAGGAATTTCAATATCTGCAATTTCAGCGATAGTTCTATCTGCTCTAAATGTTGAATTACATTTTGTACACTTTATTATTGGATCTGCAAAATTTCCTAAATGACCTGATGCTTCAAATACTGATTTTGACATGATTTGTGAACCATCTATTTCCATCATTCCATCTCTTCTAATTAACTCTCTTCTCCATAATTCTAAAAATTTATTTTTTAAACTAACACCTGATGGTCCATATTCCCAAAAACCAGCATTTGCATCTGAGTAAACTTCACAACTAGGAAAATAAAATCCTCGTTCAAGTGCTAGTTTCATTACTTCTTCATAATTCATAATTTAATCTCATCAACATTGTATACATTTCTATGCATATCCTTTTGCTATCTTTACATTTTCAAAATCATTTCTATCATCATCAATTGGAGTTTCTAAAATTATAGGAATTTTTTTCTTATTTACAAATTTAATAACTGATTTTATTCCTTCTTCTCCAATACCACCTAATCCTAAATGATAATGTCTATCAAGATTACATCCAATTTCCCCTCTAGCATCATTTAGATGAAGAATTTTCAAATTTTCAATTCCAACATGCTTATCAAATTCTTTAAAAGTTTCATCTACTTTTTTTGTTGTTCGTAAATCATATCCTGCAACAAAAGCATGACATGTATCAAGACAAACGCCAAATTTTTTAGAAGGTTTTAATTGTTCAAAAATTTCACCAAGTTGTTGAAAATCTGAACCAACAGAATTTTTCTGACCAGCAGTATTTTCTAACAATATCATGACATCGTTTTTTGTTTTACCAGCTTTTGTTAATCCTTCAACTAATTTTTTAATTCCTGCTTCTTCGCCAGTTCCTAAATGACTACCTAGATGTGTAACTAAATACGGTATTCCTAATTGTGCACATCTTTCGACTTCATCAATCAATGTTTCAACTGATTTTTCAAACCCATCATTTTTTGGTGTTGCTAAATTTGGTAAATATGGCATATGCGCACAAGTTGCAAATCTATCAATTTTACTTGCTTTCAATTTTGATTTGAAATTATCAATATCTTCTTTTGTAAGATCTTTTGCGTGCCATCCTCTTGGATTTCTTGTAAATATTTGAAATGCTGAACAATCTCTTTTAACGGCATTATCCACTGATTTATCAATTGAACCTGAAATTGAGACATGACAACCTATTTGCATATTTGACTAATTTTTTAAAACATAATTTAAACCACCGTTCAAATATTGAGAATCAGATTTTTATGTAAATTATTTGATTGACTATTATGCTAGTCTTAGGGCAAGATGAAAAAGCAAAATATCCATTTTTGGCTGATGCTGGAGAATATTTGAAGGATAAAGGCTTTTCTTTAACACAATTTGGCAATGATCCAGTCTTAAAATTATCTGTTGAAAAGGCATTGCATAGAATTAAAGTTGCTGCTGCTGGTGAAGTCTATAAATCTGATTTGATTGATGGTCAAGCATCAAAAGATTATGTTTTAGAGAGAGAAGTTTTTTCTTTTCTTTTAGCAATAATACTAATAAAATTAACTGGAATGTCTACACTTGTTAAAAGATTTGCTTTAGCTGAAGCTCGAAGAGCAGAAAATTATTTAGAAAAAGATTTAGGGAATGCATCAAACAAATCAAAAATAGATTTAGCAATTAGAATAATTTTTGATTTATTCAATATTGAAATTATTAAAGAAAATGATTTTTTTGTGATGCCAGTATCTGATTATCTGAAACATTCTGTTACTTTTCATGAACGTGAATGGAAATTAATCAATAGGCATGTTGAAAATGGAAAAGTATTCCTTACTCCTGATAAAACAGTTAGATTAATTCGAAAAGAATTAGGAAATTATATCAGTTCAAAAATTACTAATGCTCCAAAACCCTCTATGATTCCTGGATTAGAAAGTATTGTAGATGAATTAATTTCAATTTCTAAAAAACTTACACCAACTTACACTATAACTACTGGTGAATATCCTCCATGCATAAAACATGCTATTGATATTTTAGAAAAAGGTGAAAATCTTCCACATTCTGGAAGATTCATGCTTGCAACTTTTCTTTTATCAAGAGGACAAACAGTCCAACAAATTGCACCATTATTCAAAAATGCTCCTGACTATAATTCTCGAGTAACACTTTACCAACTTAATCATCTTGCTGGAACTTCAGGCAGTACAACAAAATACGCTTGTCCTTCATGTGAAAAATTAAAAACACAGGATCTCTGTTTTATTACAAAAGAATGTGATAACATCATAAATCCTTCACAATTTGGAAAAAAGAGAAAATAATGAATGAAACTGATGTAAAATTTTTAGAAAATTCATTTAAAAAATATTATTTCAATCATTTTGATCTTATTTCTACTCCTCAACGTACATCTGAAAGAGAATTTGGCTATCAAAAATTCAATTCTGGATTTTTCAATAGACATATTTCATTAAAAGATGATAAAGAATTACATTTACTATTTATGCAAAATACTCCATCTGATGTTTATTGCTCAAATGCATATTACACATTTCCAAATTCTCCAATGAGTGAAAAGGATTGGAAAGAAGCTGATTTAATTTTTGATATCGATGCTAAAGATCTTAATTTATCTTGCAGAAAAAATCATACTTTATCGATTTGTAATCAATGTAATGAAATTTCAAAAGATAGTAATCAATGTTTTAAATGTAATTCAAGTAAATTAGAAAAAAAATCTTTACCTTGTAAAAATTGTATTGATGCATCAAAAATTGAAGTTCAAAAATTATCTAATATTTTAATAAATGATTTGGGTATTGATGAAAAAAACATTCATGTTTATTTTTCAGGCAACGAAGGATTTCATGTTTATGTTTTTAATTCACAATTTCAACAATTAGGTTCAAAAGAAAGATCTGAACTTGTTGATTATATTATGTTTAATGGTGCTATTCCTGAAACATTTGGAATGAAAAAATTCAAACCTAATAGATCATTATTTCCAAATTTTGATGAAAAAGGTTGGAATGGAAGATTTTCAAAACAAGTTTTTGGTTCTAAATCAAAACGCTCAAAAATTATTTCAGAATTATTGACTAATGGTTACTCATCTTTCCAAAAAACACTTAATGAAATTTCAGAAAAAATTGGTGTCAAAATTGATCCTAATGTTACTATGGATATTCATAGAATTTTTAGATTGCCTGGTTCTATTAACAGTAAGAGTGGCCTTACAAAATTACTTTGTACTGATATAACAAAATTTGATCCATATGTTGATGCATGTTTCCTTAATGATGATTATGTTGAAGTATTAGCTAATTGTCCAATTGAATTTAAATTAAAAAATAAAAAATTTGGTCCATACGTAAACCAAAAAATTTCTATCCCAACATATGCTGCAGCCTACATGATCTGTAAAAAATTAGCAACAATTGCGTAATTTTGCTGGTAAGGCTTTAATTTAGTGAATCATGACAAAATATGATTTTGTATAGCGCCTCTACTGACAAGCAGACTCCCCCACCTGATACTGGAAAATTCATCAGATTAGCCGTAATTGCAATTATTGGAATTGTAATTTTTACTATGGTTGGAAATCAGGCAGTTATTTTATCAATGAATTTTACTGAATTTGGAGAACAATTCACTAAACCTCTCTACTACACACTTCTTTCAACTTTAATTTTATCTGCAATTGCTTTAATTCGTGTAAATATTTCTAGTCGATCTTCAATTTTCTGGTATGGTATAAATTCTGTAATTGGATTCATTGCTAGAGGTCCTCAACAATCTACTTCATTAGATCTTCAAAGTTTTAGAGATTACAAATTATCTTCTCCACAATTTGTTCTTTGGCAAATCACTAAGATTCTCTTATTTGGTGCATTTTTTGCAAATATCATGTTTGGTTTTGCAGCAATGTCATTTATTGATGGAAATAGTTTAGGTATTGAAAATTTACCAAAATTATTTTCTTTACCATTTGTTACTCCTGAAACTAATCCAAACTATGCATCTGAACAAGTTGTTCCAATGATACCTGCGTTAGTAATACTAATTCCACCAATTCTTGCTGCAATTGGTTTACGTTTAGTTTTGTTTGTTGGTATTCATAGAATTATTGATGTAGTTACAGGTTATTTGAAAGACTCTAAAGAAGGAAAACCACGTTATCTAAATTACGTTTCTACTATTGAAGGAATTTTTGGAATTGCAATTTTGTGGGTTGGAATTAATCTTTTCTTTACTGATCAAATTGATTATAATACAAGATACGTGATAGGTGGAACACTTGTAATTGGTGCAGCTTTAATTGCATTTTCAATTATTGATAGAATTCGAGCACGTGTGTTAACTCATATGTTTAAGCGTGATGTAATTATTAGATTTGCAACAATTCTTCTAATAGGATTGATAGTTGGTGGTTCTGTTGCAGTAAACAATAGTATTGCTGATGCTAAGAAAATTGAATTTTTAGGACCATATACTGCTCAACAAATTGGTGTTAATAGATATCTAGGAGAATTAAATGATGTTAAAGAAAATATTCATGATGTTCAGCTTACATCAGTTTCTTCAAATAATATCAAAAATTATGTTAAACAAAATAGCGACGTACTAGATGTAATTCGAGTTTGGGATTGGGAAGCTGCATTTGCCAAATTAAAACCTGAAATAGGCTTAATTCCATATGTTGATTTTGAAGATAATGATATTCTTAGATTTAACAATACTTTGTATTGGACTGCTTCAATGAAACCAATTTTACCAACTTCAGTTAGTCTTGATAATAGATGGTACAATGAACATCTTGTTTATACTCATGTTCCAGAAGGATTTTTAACTTTAGAAGCAACTGATGGTCAGATTGTTGATAGTGGAGACTTTTTCAAACAAAGAGAAATTTACTATGGTGAAGGTGGTCTATTTGAACAAACATGGTCTGGTTATCCAACTGGAAGAGGAGATACAAGTGCCGAATTAGGAGGAGTATCTTATTCAGGAGTTGGTGGTTTGGATGTTCCACCACCACTAAGTTGGATATTCGAACCAAACTTTTTGCTTTCATTCCCAGGTGAATCTGTTCACATAATGAGATACAAAGATGTCCATGATAGAATGGAAACATTGTATCCATACTTTTTGTATGATTTGTTTGGTAAAGAATTGGATTCATTACCTGTAACTGATGGTGAAAATTCTTATTGGTTAATTCCATTAATTATTGGATTTGATACTCGTGATGTTCCTTGGTCAGTTGGGAATCCATACTTACGTTTAGTAGGTTATGCACTAGTTGATTCCTATAATGGAGACATTCAATTATTGAAAACTGGAGATGATTTCTTTTCAGAAATGTTTGCTAGTCAATATTCTGAACAATTCCAACCAATGCCAACTTGGTTAGAGGAACAAATCAGATATCCAGTTGAATTATTTAATTGGAAAACAGAGATGTACAATATTTACCATGTAACTAATGTTGAAACATTTATTCAAGCAAATGAATTTTATGAAATTCCTCGAGGACTTGATACCTATTATGTTGAGGCAAAACCTCCTGGATTTGAGCAAACATCATTTTTGGGATTACTTTCATTGGAATTAAAAGGATCACAAGGAAGAAATCTTGCAGGCTATATGGTTGTTGAAAATGATCTTGCAAATCTAGGTAATTTACAATTTTATGAAATACCGTTAGATTCTGAAACTAAATTGATTGGTCCTACTGCAGTAAGGGAAGCTCTTGATAGAGATCCTGAATTTGCTCAATTAAAAACATTATTGAGAAATCCAAGAATTGGTGATAATATTTTGTATCGTGTAGGTGATCATGATGTATACTTTATTCCTGTTTATACTGCAGGAGCTGGTGGTGTAGTTGCACAATTAGGTACAATTGCGGCAGTTGGTGCAGCATTTAATGGAGAATATTTTGTAGGATTAGGTGATACTCAAGAAGAAGCATTTGAACAATACTTGAAAAAAGTATCTGGTGTAGCATCAACTACAACAACTGCTGATGATGATTACGTTGAATTACTAAAATCTGATAGAATTGAGATCATAAAATCTGTATTTGAAAACAATGAAATTGTAATTGCTGAGCCAACATCAATTCAAATTCCATTATCATTTAATGAAGGTGAATTATTCTTCTTTACTGAGGATGACCGTGCTGATACAGAGGAATTCTTATCTAAATTCATAGATGACTTTGTAATGCCTCGCAGTGATAGAATATTCCTGTGGGAGGAAGACACCATTCTCAATATTGGAACTGTATATGTAAAAGATGGATTACCTGAGATACATTATGTCTCAATTGAGGTTGGCAACTAATTGCTTCTTGTTGTTGATAACGGATCTATCTATACAAAACAATTAACTGATTTTTTGAACCAAAAACAAATTTTCTTTGAAAAATTTTCCCCAGATTTTATAGAATTAGATTCATTAGGAAAATACGAATCAATTATTTTATCAGGTAGAAAAAAAAATAATAAAAAAACAAATGAAATAAATTCAAAGATCATAAAATTTTCCATTAACAATAATAAAAAATTACTTGGAATCTGTTATGGTGCAGAAATATTAGCTCTTACATTAGGAGGTTCTATCAGAAAATCAGATTCAATTCAAAAGGGAACTGAAAAAATTGAAATTTTTAGAGATAATTTATTAATAAAAAATTCAATGAATGTATTTGAAAGTCACGCCTTTGAAATTTCAACATTACCACAAATATTGATTCCAATTGGAAAATCAATTAATTGCAAGTATGAAATTATTCAATATGACGAAAAACTAATTTTTGGTACTCAATTTCATCCAGAAATGAGTTTGGATGGAAATAATCTAATTGAAAATTTTTGTTCTTTATGATTGATATTAATAACTCGCAAAAATCCTTCATCTTATGGATCAGGATGATCATCAATTACTTTTACCTTTAGTTGAAGAAGAAAATATTTGCCTTCCTTTACCAATCAATGTTGTTTCTAGATATTGGAATATTGAATTACCTATGGCAGAAGCAATAGAGTCTGCTAAAAAATATTCTGATTTTAATGGAAGTATAATTATTGAAGGAATTGAACTTGCAGAAAGACATGGATTATTATGCAAAATTGTTCATTCTTCCTTAATTGAATTAAAAAAAATTATTAATTCAGGCATACCGCCAATTGTGATTCTTCCTGGAATTCCTGAAATTACACAACACGCTTCAGTAATCACTGGTTACAATGAGGATGAAAAAACAATTCTTCATTATATTCAAAAAGGTAATTTAGAAGGAGAACAACAAGAAGGAGCAATTCCACAAGATATTTTTGATAGGGAATGGTCTGAGGATGGAAGAATAATGATAATTATTTCACCACCAGATATTTTATCTAAAATTTCTTTAGAAAACGATTTTCATGATAAATCCAATCGTTTATGTTTTGATTCTGAAAAATTAAATATTTTACAAAATTCTACTGATGCAGTTTTATCATTAAAAAAATCAATAGAACTTGATTCGAATAATTCAGTGGCCTTACGATTATACGGTACAATGCTAAATCAACAAAATTTGCCTGAATGTATTTCATTTTATGAAAAAAGTTTAAAAATTAATCCTAGATCATATTTGACTTTTAATGGATTAGGTAATTTTTATTTGAAAACTAATCAATTTGAAAAAGCAGAAAATTCTTACACAAAAGCTATTGAAATTAATCCAAAAAGATCTGCAAAAATATATAAAAATCGTGCTTATATCCGAGAGAAATTAAATAAAAATTCTGATGCTAAAGAGGATCTTAAATCATATTTGAAATATTTTCCAAAAGCACCTGATAGAGGAATTATAGAACAAGCAATTAGAGAAATTTAATGCGGAATACGGGATTTGAACCCGTGACCTTCAGCTTGGGAAGCTGACGTCATACCAGACTAAACTAATTCCGCTCAAAAGATTGTATTTCAAATATTATTAAATATCTTCAATTCAAATGTAATACATGGATGCAAAATGTCCCGAATGTGAAAGAGTTGCAGTTTTAGATGATGATGTTACTCGTGTAAAATGTCCTCATTGTAATTTTGAAGTAGATTATGATACTTATCTTGAAATAATGAAGGATCACGCAATCAATATGACATCTGATTATATTCCAGATCGACCAGGAATGTAATTACCAATAATTTCCCTTATCTGAACAATCTAAATGAGCACCACAATTTGGACAAAACATATGACATGCTTGAATGCTTTCCATTTTATTTTCACATCTTGGACATGTTATCTCTTCTTCCATGACTATTAATGAAAATCTTGATTTAAAAATAATGTCCAAAGGTTAATTAGTACTTCAACTTTTTTTTGGAATACTTGGCAAACTTTAAGCTTACAATCTCAGATATCAAAGGAAAATCTCTATCTAAGGAACTCAAAGATAGTGATGCAAATCCATTATTGGGATTACAATTAGGTAATGAAACAGATGCTACTGTTGTTGGTCTTAATGGAAAATTAAAACTCACTGGAGGTAGTGATAAATCTGGAGTTCCAATGAGAGATGATGTTCATGGTTCTGCAAGAAAACGTGTTTTACTTTCTAAAGGAGTCGGTTTGCAAGATGCAGAACATGGTGATAGAGTTAGAAAATTAATTCGTGGAAGTACAATCTCTGAAGAAATTTATCAAATTAATTGTAAATTTGATGGAGAATTACCTGTTGAAGCACCTGCTGAAGAAGCAACTGAAAAAGCTGAAGATAAGAAAGAATAACTTAACATATACCGATTCTGTATTTTGACTCATGCACTGGCGAGACACACTTCCTGATTGGTACATCAAAAAATATGGTTATCAACCATGCATCAACATTGGAACTGCTGGACATGTAGATCATGGAAAAACTAGTTTAATTCAAGCACTAACAGGTTCTTGGACAAGTGTTCATAGTCAGGAATTAAAACGTGGAATTACTATACGTGTAGGTTATTCTGATGCTGCTTTTTACAAATGTAAAAAATGTGAAGAACCTTTAGGATATTCTACAACTCCAAAATGCAATAATTGTGGAGATGAAAGTGAGTTATCTAGAGTTGTAAGTTTTGTAGATAGTCCTGGACACGAAAGTCTAATGGCAAACATGCTCTCAGGTTCTGCTTTAATGGATGGTGCATTGTTATTAGTTGCAGCAAATGAAAAAGTCCCTAAACCACAAACAAAAGAACATCTTTTAGCTCTTCAAACTCTTGGGATACAACAAATTGTTGTACTTCAAAATAAAGTTGATTTACTTTCTTATGAAAAAATATTGGAAAATTATAAAGATATTACAAAATTTGTAAAAGGAACAAATGCAGCAAAATCATCTATTATCCCAATCTCTGCTCAATCTGGGTTAAACCTTGACGCATTAATTGGTGCGATAGAATCTACAATTAAGACACCTGAACGAGATGAAAAAGCTGATCCTGTAATGCATGTTTTACGTTCTTTTGATGTAAATAAACCAGGTATCAAATTGAAAGATATCAAAGGAGGTGTTATTGGTGGTAGTTTGACTCAAGGAATTTTTAATGTTGGCGATGAAATTGAAATTAAACCGGGTTTAATTAATGAAAAAAAGAAATCTTATGAACCTATTCAAACAGAAATTACTTCATTAGGAACTGCTGCAGGAATTGTTGAATCTGTAAAACCTGGAGGTTTAGTTGCAATTGGTACAAAATTAGATCCATCTATGACTAGAAGTGATTCATTCATTGGTTCAGTAATTGGAAAACCAGGAACACTTCCTGAAAATTCTACAATGTTAAAACTTGATGTAAATTTATTTGATTCAGCTGTAGGTACTACTGAAGATATCAAAGTAAATCCTATTCAAAATGGTGAATTACTTCGATTAAACATTGGAACTGCTCCTGTATTAGGCAAAGTTACAAAAGTAAAATCAACTAAAATAGAAATTGAACTTAGACGACCTGCTTGCATCTTTGAAAATGGACATGTGGCAATAAGTAGAAGAATTGCTGAAAGATGGAGATTAATTGGTGCAGGTATAGTTGGTTGAAGTACTCTGTGACACCAATTTTTTAATTCATTTAGCAACTAGAAGAATCAAAAATATTGATAATTTAGAAATGGAAATAGGATCAATTACTTTTATTGTTCCAGAAGTTGTTAAAAATGAATTAACCAAATTACAACAAATTCCAGAAAAAAATCAAGAAATAACTAGAACTTTAAATTTTATTAAAAACTTTAAAATTATTGCAATAAATGGAACTTATGCAGATCAAGAATTAATCAATTATGTAAAAAATAATCGAAGTATAATTGGAACAATGGATAAAACACTTAAAAATAAAATCAAAAAACTTGATAGTTCTATTTTATCAATTCATAATGATAAGATAGTGCTTGAAAGTTAGAAAACTTTATTTTAAAAATGATTAATTGCATATGTATGTCTGAATTCTCTATAACTAGTGGAGATTTTAAAGATGGTGAAGAGATTCCAAAAAAATTTGGTTATAAATTTGAAAATAAACAACCACATATCCAAGCTCATAACGTTCCAGAAAATACTATGACTATTGCATTAATTATGGATGATCCAGATGCAATGGCTGCAGTTGGAAAAGTTTGGGTCCATTGGTTAGTATATGATCATAATGTTCCAGAATTTCCTAATAGTGATTTTGGTGTAAGTTTTGGTAAAGGTCTAAATGATTTTGGTGAACTTGGATATGGTGGACCTGCACCACCTAATGGTCGACATACGTACATCTTCAAGGCATATGCCCTTGAAACTACACCTGAATTGAAAAAAGGTTATTCTAAACAAGAATTAGAGGCTGCAATGAAAGGTCATATTATTGCAGAAGCAAAATTAACTGGAACTTTCTCACCTTAACTTTATTTTTTAGGAATATCTTTCTGCTAATCTATATCTCATGTATTTATCATCTGGTGAAAATTTAGCCGGATGCACTGATTTTGTATCCTCATTACATCTGGGACATCTGTCCTTTAATGTATAATGACTACACTTTGAGCATTTTCTTAATTGAAATCTCATTTTAATTTTCTCTTGTTTTCTTTGAATCTTCTCTTGTAAATTTGAAAAAACCTTTTTTCTTTTCTATGTTAGTTTGTATTTCTTGAATAATTGGTTTTAGTGATTTTTCAGCAGATTTAAAATCTTCAGATGTAATTGATATTCTATATTTTGGTGCACCTAGATATGTAATATCTAATGTTGAATCTTTTTTTATTGCATCTAACAATGTTTTTTTGATAATTTCTACACCATCAGACTTGTTATTTGTTATTTCCATAATTCCTCTAATTTCTACTGAAGGAAGTTTAATTTTTGAACAAATTTCTTCTATTGCAGTTGCAGTTTTCTTTGTTAGTTTAAGCTCTTTAATTGTAGTAATACCATTTCTTGCAATTTCCATAAATGCATCATAAACTGAATCAAATTTTGTATAAATTTTATCTTCAATTTTTTCAATTTCTTCATCAGATAATTTTGCTTTGTCTTGTACATTTTGTAACAATGTTTTTCCTTTTTCAAATTTTTTAACTTCTTTTAATTTCTGTTTTTTTTGATCTTTAGATACCTGCTTTAATGACAAATCTATGTCGCCAGCTTTCACTTTTTTTACAAGTAAGACCTTCTTTTCTCCATCTTTTACAAATCGATTAACTGATCTAATCCAACCAGGTGCAATCTCTGATATATGTAAAAATCCTTGAATGCCATCATATTCATCTAATGTGACATATGCACCATGATCCATTACTTTAGTAACTGTGGCTAGAATGATTTCACCCTGTTCTGGCATTTCTTGAATTTCAGTAGACAATTCTTCTAAAACTTTCCAATCTGTAAATTAATGTTGCTCGTTAGAAGTCAATCCCTTTTTTTGCTTTTATACCATGTTGAAATGGATGTTTAATTTCTTTCATTTCTGTTACTAAATCTGCAGCCTCAATAACTTCTTCTTTAGCATAATTACCTGTTAATACTAGATCTACATTTCGTGGTTTTGATTTTATTAATTCTAAAACATCAGCAAGAGAAATTAAATTAAGATTTACTGCATAATTTATTTCATCTAAAATTATTATGTCGTATTTTCCTGATTGAATTTTTTCATTACTAATTCTTATGGCTTCTTTTGCAATTTTTTGATGATCTGTTTTTGGACTTTTATCGTCTATGATTCCAACAAATCCCTTACCTATTGCAATCATTTCAAATTCTGGTTCTAATCTTTTTGATGAATCCATTTCACCATAATGCCATGAACCTTTGATAAATTGAATCATACATATTTTCTTTTTATATCCAGTAGCTCTTAATGCAATTCCTAACGCAGCAGTTGTTTTACCTTTACCTTTTCCTGTATAAACAATAGTTAAACCATCATCTTTCATAATTACCTGTTAATTTTTATCAGTAAAAACATTCGTTATTTTTAGAAGGTATTAATTTAAATAAAAAAAAAATTCTACACATACATTGAAAATACCAAGAATTGTTTTAGCAGGAGCAACTAGCGGAGTTGGAAAAACATCGATCACATGTTCAATAATTTATGCTTTACAAAAAAGAGGTTTTTCAGTACAACCTTTCAAAGTAGGTCCGGATTATATTGATCCCAGTTATTTGTCAACTATTTCAAAAAATGAAACATACAATCTTGATGTATGGTTAATGGGTAAAAAACAAGTTTTAGACAGTTTTGTATCTCATTCAAATTCTGATATATCAATTATTGAAGGTGTAATGGGATATTATGATGGATTTGAGGGAAATTCTAATCATGCAAGCACTCATCATGTTGCATCCATAATTAAATCTCCTGTAATTCTAATATTAGATGCAAGTAAAACTGCTCGTTCAATTGGTGCAACTGCTTTAGGATTTCAAAAATTTCATAAAAATTCTAGAATTGTGGGAATCATTTTAAATAAAATTGGAAGTAAAAAACACGAAATTCTTTGTAGAGATGCTTTAGAAAAAACAAAATTACCTATTATTGGAATTATTCCAAAAAATCCTATTTTAAATTTAGAATCAAGACATCTAGGATTAATTTCTACATATAATAATAAAATTTTAAAAAATAAATTAGAAAATATTTCAAAAATTATTTCAGAATCTCTAAATGTCGATGAAATTATAAAAATTCTTAAAAATCCAATTCCTATTCCTAAAAATCATAAAAGAATTGTTAAAAAAAATAAAGTAAAAATTGCGATTGCTTTAGATAATTCTTTTAATTTTTACTATGATGATAATTTAAATTCTTTAAGACGTCAAGGCGCATTACTAACTTTCTTTAGTCCTATAAAAAATAAAAAAATTCCAAAATGTGATGGATTATACATTGGTGGAGGTTTTCCTGAGATTTTAGGAGATCATTTATCGAAAAATCAAACCATGAAAAAATCAATAAAAAAATTATCTGAAAATAATTTTCCTATTTATGCAGAATGTGGTGGATTGATGTATCTAACAAAATCTATTACTAATAAAGAAAAAAAATACAAAATGGTTGGTTTGTTTGATGCAGAAACAATTATGACAAAAAAAATGAGGCTAAATTACACAAAAGGAAAATTATCCAACAAAAATATTTTATCTAATACATTACATGGATTTAGAGGTCATGAATTCCATTATTCTCAATTAGAATCAGTAGCATCTGATTCAAAATTTGCTTTTAATTTGGAAATTGGTGAAGGAATAAAAAATCACCAAGATGGCATAATTCAAAATAACACACTTGCTTCATACGGTCATCTTTACTTTGATAGTTCAAATTATGCCAAAATTTTTGTGAAAAATTGTTTAATCGAGTCACGTAAATAGAGATCAAATAAAAAAATTGGAAACCTCCATTTGGGCAAAAGCTAGGAGGACTCTATAATTCCTATTCTTTATTTACAATATAATAAAATCCATTTTATTAAAAATCATCATAATTTTAATTCTAGTGATAATTAATTAGATAATTCAGATCTAATTAATTTAAAAATTGCATTAATTATTGCTGAAGCTGATGAACTTCCACCTTTTCTCCCCAAATTTGTAATAAATGGAGTTCCCTCTAATTTTGATAATTCTTCTTTAGATTCAGGCGCACAAATGAATCCAACTGGAATTCCTATGATTAACGCTGGTTTTACTATTCCTTCTTTAACCATTTCAATTACTTCCATTAATGCAGTTGGTGCATTACCTATAGCAACTATTCCTCCATCTATATCATTTTTAGCAATTCTCATTGAAACTTGAGAACGTGTTTTCCCTTCATCTTTAGCTTGTTGCATTATTTCTGGTTTAGATATATTGCAAATTATTTCATTACCAAAATCTTTTGGATTCTGTTTATTGAGACCACCAATTACTCCATTAACATCAACTACAATACTACATCCATTTTTTAGAGCATTCATGCCACTCTCTATAGCATTTTTTTGAAAAATGAGCCTATTTTTGTCAGCAAAATCAAAATCAGCAGTAGAATGAATAATTCTTCTTACAATCGGCCATTCTTTTTCATTATATTCATGTGATCCAATTTCATCTTCAATCATTTTCATACTTGCATCTTCAATAGATTGACCTTTCTTAGTTTGCATTTTCTACCTCTTTCGCCCTTTCTAATATCAAATCTATCATCTTTTGATCTGTTCCGATATGTTTTGTAATATAGCTTTTTTTGATTTTTGAGTTTTCCAATGCTGGTATTAAATCATTATTGATATCTGTTTTAACATGTGCTCCTTCATGAAGAAAATAAAATACATTAACTAAAACATTTGGATTATTTTTTTCACAATTTTTAATTCCTTCAAAAATATCTGGTTGTTCTATTTCTAACCATGATCTACTAACATTTCTGTAATTATCTTTTAATTCATTAACAATGTAATCTAATGATCTTTGTGCATTTGGATCTAAACTTCCATGACCAATTATCATTACATCTACATCTTTTTCATCAAGAGTAATCTGATTTTCTTTTAATACTGATTTCACTCTACTTTGAACTATTTCTACTAAAATTTTATGCATCGTCATTGGTTTTGTAACAAGAAATTTGATTTTTGAATCCTTTTGAAGTTTCATTACATCTGAAACTGCATTTTTAACTTTTTTCCCAGGATATAGAAAATATGGAATGATTGTAAGTGAATCAAGATCTTGTTTCAGGCATTTCTCAATTCCATCTTCAATAAATGGTGGTTCAACTTCTAAGAAGCAAAAATCAACAAAGTCATAGTCACCTTTAGATTTTATTCCATCACATATTGTCTCTAATTCTTCTGATGCCTCTCTTTGTTTACTTCCTCTATCAATTAGTAATAATCCTCGTTTCATTCTATTTTTCTCGCTATTGCCACTGTTAAATTTGGTGGGAATTTTTGCTTTTCTACGATTAATTCTCCATTTGACACTTTAATTGCTGCAGCCTCAGAAACACTTGATGTTCCTTCAAATGTTTTTACTGTATTAGAAGGATTTGGAGTAATTATCTCTGCAAGTTCTTTTCTATCGACATACTCTACAGGTATTTGCATTTCTTTTCCCAATTCAATTAATCCTATAACATCTTCAGGTTTTTTAATTGAAACTAATTTTGTAATAGATTTTGAACTTAAATTAAATTTCTCTAAACAATATTCTATACCTTCTTTGATAGTATCTTTTTTTGTATCCCAATGTAATCCTATTCCAACAACTAAACTTTGAGGACGATAAATTACAGATTCTTGAGATAATTCATTATCAATAATTTCATCTGAAATTATAAGATGTGCTTTGGAATTTGATTTTTTTAATTCTTCTAAAGTGTCATAAATTATTACATTTTTTGGTAATTCTTTATACCATTTTTTATTTCCTGTTTGTTGAAAAACACCAATAGGCTCTGCATTTACCATATGTGCACTAATTTTAGTTACTGTTGATTCATTATCAATTTTCCAACCAAATTCTCTACCTACTAAATCAACTGAAATTGTTTCATTTACATCTGCAGCAGTTGTAATTACAGGTATTGCATTTAATTTTACAGAAATTTTTTTGGTTAGTTCATTTGCTCCACCAATATGTCCTGATAATACACTAATCACAAAATTTGTCTTATCATCAATAACAATTACTGCAGGATCAGTTTTCTTATCTTTCAAATATGGAGAAATTAATCTAATTACTGCACCTAAAGAAAAAAGACAAATCAACGCATTAGAATTTTTAAAAAGTTCAGCAATTTTATCTGCTGTAGGCTCAGAATACCATGTAATTCCATTATTTTCATTGGACAATTTTTCAGGCGCAAAAATTTCCCAATTGGGGTAGAAATTTTTTAATTTTTCTCCAATACCAATACCATTTTTAGTAATTGCAAGAACTGATATATTTTCCATAATCAAAATTTTCTAACTTTAATAAAATACCTTACTCTTATGATTCTCTAGCAAGTATTTGTCCTTCAAAATCAAACAATATCACATCTATTGGAACTTTTTCTTCAGAATGTTTTCTCATATGCTTGTAGGTTTCATGACAAATTTCTTCAAAAAATCCAGAAATATTATTTTCTTTAATTATTTCTGAAACATGTCTTGCTGTATTTGCTTTTTTAACACTCTCAATAACTTTTTCACTTGCATTTGCTTTTTTTGCTAACTCTGATAAAAACTTCATATCGACTTTTGATCCTTTGACATGTGTTTGTTTAACTCCTGTAGCCATTTTTGCAAGTTTTCCAATAAATCCAACTACATATGCTTTCTTGATATTTTTTCTACCACATTGTTGTATTGTATATCCTGAAAAATCTCCCATTTGTACAAAACAATGAACTGGTAAATCAACAATTTTTTTTGCAAATTCTTCACTTCTCCCACCTGTTGTTAACACAACTGTTTCGTCTCCTGCTGCAATCGCAACATCCAAATTTTGTCTAATTGCTGCTGCATATGATGCTGTAGAAAATGGAATCACAATTCCACTAGTTCCTAAAATTGAAATTCCATCTTTAATTCCTATTCTTGGATTATCAGTTTTTGGTCCCAATTCTTTTCCTTTTGGAACTGAAATTACAACTTTAATTCCTTTTTTCTCAAGAATGTCTTTTCCGGTTTCTCTTAAATTTTCATTAATCATTTTTTTAGGTACGGGATTAATTGCTGGTTTTCCTATTTCTAATCCTAAACCTGGTTTTGTAACAATTCCAACACCATCTCCCCCATCAATATCAATTTCATTTATTTTTTCTGTAAATGATAATTCCACAATTATTTCAGCACCATGAGTAACATCTGGATCATCTCCCCCATTTTTTATAACCGAACACTTTGCTTTTTCCTTTTCAAATTTACAAGATTCTATTGGAATTTGAATAAAAGATCTTCTGGGTAATATAATATCTACATTCTGAATTTTTTTTTGATTAATAATTGATAATAATGCAGCCTTTGCAGCAGCGGTTGCAGAACTTCCAGTAGTATATCCTGTTTTTAATTCAATTTTTTCTTCTACCACACTTTTTACATTCATTTTCTAGTATTAACTCTTATTTCATCAATTTTGAAATTTTCTGAATAGATTTAAAATTAAAAGTAAATTTAGATAATTATGGTTAAACGTATTCAGGTAGTTATTACTGGAGCAAATGGATTTGTTGCAAAAAATCTTAGAAAATATTTATCTAAAAATAATATAGATTTAATTTCAATTTCACGAAGTGATTTTAAAGAGTTTAAAAATGAATTTAAAATAATTTCAAAAAATTATGATGAAAAGAATATCATCAATAAAATTAAAAATTCTGATGTATTAATTCATCTTGTAGGAATTGGAAAACAAACTGTAGATGTTGATTATGGAATGATAAATGTTGATTTTACAAAACATATCGTGAATTTGGCTCAAAAAGCTAAAATTAAAAAAATTATCTATAACAGTGGTCTTGGTGTTTCAAGTAAAACTTCTGTAGGCTATTTTATTTCTAAATATAAAGCAGAAAAAATTATTAGAAATTCTGGTTTAAACTACACTATTTTTAGACCATCATATATTGTTGGAAAAGATGATTTATTTACAAAATTTTTGAAAAAACAGATTAAAATCAAAACAATTAAAATTCCTGGTTCTGGAAAATATTCTATTCAACCAATTTCTATCAATGATGTGGTAAAAATTTTTCTTCAATCACTTGATCAAATTAAATTTAAAAATAAGACAATTGATCTTGTTGGTCCTAACTATTTTACATTTGAACAATATGTGAAACTTTTTTCTAAAGGAACTAAAACAAAAATTAAAAAAATTAGTTTAGAAAATGCATATTATGATGCTATAACTAATCCAAAATCTAATTTTGGAGTTGATGATCTCAATATTCTAATTGGTGATTTTAAAGGAAATTATAAGAAATTACAAAAAATTACTCAAATGAAATTTGAATCTGTTACAGAATTATTAAAGTCCAGCTGACTGCTTTAATGTTTCAGCTTTGTCTGTTTTTTCCCAACTGAACTCTGGTTCATTTCTTCCAAAGTGTCCATACGCTGCTGTTTTTTTATAAATTGGTCTTTTCAAATCTAGTTCTGAAATAATACCTGATGGTTTCATGTCAAAATTCTTTCTAACTAATTCTTCTATTTGATTTTCTGGAATTTTATTTGTTCCAAAAGTATTAACGTATAGTGATACTGGTTCTGCTACACCTATTGCATATGCAAGTTGAACTTCACATCTATCTGCAAATTTGGCTGCAACAAGGTTTTTTGCAATATATCTACACATGTAACAAGCTGATCTATCTACTTTTGATGGATCTTTGCCTGAAAAAGCTCCTCCTCCATGTCTTCCAAATCCACCATAACTATCCACAATAATTTTTCTTCCTGTTAGACCTGCATCTCCGTGTGGTCCACCAATAACAAATTTTCCTGTAGGATTTATGTGAATTTTAATTTCTTCATTCCAAAGATTTCCTAAAACTGGTTTGATCACTTTATCAATAATTTCATTTGAGATTTCTTCTTGAGAAATTTCTGGTGCATGTTGTGTTGATATTACGACTGTTTCAATTTTTGTCGGTTTATCGTCTTCATATTTTACTGAAACTTGAGATTTACCATCTGGTCTTACCCATGATAATGTTTTATTTCTTCTAACTTCTGATAATTTTTGAATTAGCTTATGAGCTAACAAAATTGGCATTGGCATTAATTCCTCAGTTTCATTTGTTGCATAACCAAACATCAATCCTTGATCTCCTGCACCCTGTTCTTTTTCTTCAGTTGCTGTAACTCCTTGACTGATATCTGGACTTTGTGAATGTAATCTTAAATCAACTTTACAAGTATCACCATCAAACATCAATTCTTTATCATTATATCCAATCTCTTTGATAGTTTTCCTAACTAATTCTTCTTGAGCTTTTTTATCAAAAACTGCTTTAGATGTAACTTCACCCGACACTACTACAAAATCTGTTGTTACCATTGTTTCAACTGCTACTCTTGAATTTGGATCTTGTTTTAGATATTCATCTAAAAATGCGTCAGAAATATTATCACACACTTTATCTGGATGCCCTTCTGTTACTGATTCAGACGTAAATAGAAAAGTTTTGGCCATAAAACCACTCTTAATTTAATTAAAGTTCATTTTCTAATTTGATAAATAATACATTATTCCCTCTAACTATTACTCTACCATAATTTGCAATAGTTTTGCTATCGTGTATTTCTTCTGCATCAGTCATTATCAAATTCATGTATGAGTCAACATTGTCCATTTTACCCTTGTATTCAACTTCATTCTTTAATCTAACTGTAACTTTCTTTTTTGTACTTTTTTGAAGTATTGTTAATGGTCTTTTTGCACTATTTGATTGGGACACTAAATGTTCACTTATTTTCAAAAATTCTTGTCCAGCATAAAAGCCTTGCCACGATTGTAATTCTTTAAATTTTTTCTTGTTTTTGTATAAAGTGTATAAATGATCTCAACTGGTTTGAAAAAAATAGACAATTTTTTGTTAGGAGGAATCCCTGATGGAATAATTGTAGATATTTTTGGAGGAAATGGAAGTGGAAAAACTCAATTGCTTTTACAAATATTAATTAATTGTGTTAAAAATGGAGGCAATGTTTTATTTTTAGATACTACAGGAGGATTTAGACCTGAAAGAATTTTAGAAATTCAAAAAAATTCTAATTTTGAAATCAATTTACTCGATCAAATCACTGTGTCTAGAATCACAAATACATCCGAACAAATTAATTCAATTAAAACTTTTAAAGAAAAAAATTTTTCTTTAATTGTTATTGATAATGTAACTGATTTATTTTCTTATGAATACAAAAACAATTCATCTGTATTTAAAAAAAATTCTCTATTTATGAAATATATGCATGATTTATCTTTCTATGCAATTGATCATAAAATTCCTATTGTAGTAACAAACATGATTAGAAATATGGATGATAAAGAATCTGAACATATGGCGAACGCAATAGATCTTTTTACACATATTAAAATTCATCTTTTTAAAAATTCATCAGAATTTCATGGAGAAATTTATACTCCTTTCAACAAAGAATCATTTTCTTATACAATTACCACATCAGGTGTTTCTAGTGATGATTTCTAATTTTTCTTAATAATCTTTGAATGTGTTGTTAGAAATAATTCTATTCTACCTTCACCAAAATTATTTGCTTTTGCATTTAGTCCAGTAATGGAAATTATTTCCCCTAATTCACATTTATCAATTAATTTTGCTTGATTTCTCCATCCTTTAACCCAAATTTGACCTGAATCGTCTTCAACAAACATTTCTGAAAGGGAGATTGATTCACCTGATTTAGTTTGGATTTCTTTTCTTTCAGGAACTTTTAGCACTATGGATTCAATACAATAAATCTCATCTGCTTTTACATCACTGATTTTTGTTCTAATTTTAGATAATATTGGAATTGCTTCATCATTTTCTAATTTTCTTACAAATGAATTTTCATCTAATGTGACTGAATTACCATAAACTTTTGATGGCATGCATTCAATGACATCACCTTCAACGCATATACTAGTTGAGTTTGAAATGTCATTGATATTGTAAATCTTTTTTTGATTATCAACTGCTACTATCATATTTTTCCCAGTTTCAGTTGTTACAATTGACAAAATTCTTGCAATAATTGGTTCTGCTTCTTTTCCACCTTCAATTTCAATAATTGTTGCTTCATTCCCATGAATTTCTAATCCTTGATTTCCTGATTTCACTCTAACTCCCAATAGTTTAACATTTGCTGATTGTGAAATCATGTTTGGAATTTGTGATTCATCTTTACCCCATAGAACTACTCTCATTGCAGATCCATCTTTTCCTTTTAGTCTCATTCTAAGTGCTTTTCCAGGCTGACCTCTAGAATTTGTAAATTGCATTCCGCTAATTGTTCCGTCGATTATTCCTGATATTACTAGATCTTTTTGCCCTTCTTGTAATTCACTTACATCTTTTGTAATTTTATCAATCATTGGGATTTGACTTTCAGTTTCAACAGTTTGAATATTTGATCCAGAACCAATATTGATAGTTGGTGAACCATCTAAATCTGATTTTACATAAGCTTTTATGATTTTAATCAAATCACCTGGTTTTAGATTTTCAATGCCTGGTAAACTAGCTTTTTCGTCCCATAACTTTACACTTGCTGTAGAACCAGAGTCATAAACTGTCATTGTTCTTAAATCAAATGTAGAACCATCTTTTCTTGAAAATTGTTTTGTTGGTGATAAGTTTAGTACTCTAGTCTCTACTGAAATTTCTTTTGCTCCTGCATATAGATCCTTTAAACTAATCTCAGTTTTTGTTGTTTCTTCTAGTTTAACATTATAATCTGATGCGATAAGAAATACTGCACCCTCATCAGTTAGGTATCCAGAACCTATTTTCTCTTTTTTTTCCGCAATTTTTTGTTCAATAATTTCTTTAGTTAGTTCTGGTTTTTTTTGTAGTAATTTATCTATGAGATTTTGTGATTCTGACATTCAATTTTCTTAAACATGATGTATTAATAAAAATTTCATTAATTCTATATTGATTTTTATAAAAATGAATGATTTTCTTTTATTTTAAAATAAAAATTTCTTATCTCTAAATTTTTTGGAGTATTTTTAATTAATTGGCTAAAATCATTATAAATAATACATTTTATCTCATTACCTAAATTAATAGGAAGATCGCAATTTGATTATGTCTTGTATTGATGTTAATCAATTATCAAAATCATATGGATCAATAAAGGCTGTAAACGATCTAATTTTATCTGTTAAAAAAGGCCAAGTTTTTGGATTTTTGGGACCTAACGGTGCTGGAAAATCTACTACAATCAAATTACTTACTACTTTGATTAAACCCTCGTCAGGTTCAATTTCTATTTTAGGAATAGATGCAATATCAAATCCATTAAAAATACGTGATAAAATCGGTGTTGTTTTACAACAACCTAGCTATGAACCTACATTATCGGTTGAAAAATCTCTTGATAAATATGGAATGATGTGGAATATTTCAAAAACTGAGCGTAAAAAACGATTAGAACAACTTTTGAAAGATTTTGATTTAGTTGAAATTCGTAAGAAAAGAAATGAGGATCTTTCTATAGGTCAAAGAAGACGAGTACAAGTTGCACGTGAATTTATGCATGATATGGAACTTTTATTTTTAGATGAACCTACTGTGGGATTGGATCCTGAAGCACGTAGAAAATTATTAGATTATTTAAAAAATAAAGTTAAAACAGGTTTAACAATTTTTTATACTACTCATATTTTATCTGAAGCTGAATATCTTTGTGATAAAATAGCTATAATTGATAAAGGAAAAATTCTTACTGTTGATTCACCAGATGATTTAAAAAATCAATTTGGAAAAGAAAAAACAATTAAAATTCATTTATTAAAAAAACAATCTAATATTGATTCTTTATTAATTGACATACCAGATTATGAAATTAATTTTGATACGGGAACAACAATAATTATTCATTCAGAACAATCTGAATTAATATTGCTTAGAGTTTTAAAAATTCTTAATGAAAATAATATAGATATTGAAGATTTATCTGCTGTACCAACAAATCTTGAAGACATATTTTTAAAAATGATGAGGGAAAATGCATCCAGTAATTAGACTTGTTAATAGAAATCTAACAATTTCACTTAATCCAGGATTTTTAATTTGGCAAATTATTTTTCCATTAATCTATATTTTTGTAGCAGGGTTTGCATATGGTCCATTAATTAATCAAGTTCCATTTGGTGGAAAAGATCTTGATTATCCTGCATTCTTAGCATCTGGAATGATTGGATTTAATATAATGAATAGTACATTGATTTCTGGAATTTTAATTTGGAATGATAGAAGACATGGAATGTTTGAACAAATCATGTCCGGTCCATTTACTAGAAGTCATTATATTCTTAGTAATATTTGCACTATAGGCATAATTGGACTTGTTAGTGCCTCATTAATTGCTATAGTTGGATATCCTGTTATTTTTCAATCAGCAGAATTTTCTCTAGTTACAATCCCAATCATTATTTTTGGTGCAATTGTTGGCTCAGTTTTATTTGGTTCATTGGCCTCGATTATATCTACCAGATTACGTTCAAGTGAAGGATTTAATGTAATTATTAACACAGTTTTTCTTTTCTTTGCTTTTGTAAGTTCAGCATTTTATCCAGCTGATACTGCACCTGAACCACTACGTTCAGCATTTTATCTTAATCCATTAACATATCTTGTTGATATAATTCGAGCAGGGATTTTTGGAACTGTAACAGAATTTGTAATTTATGAAATGATCATTCTTGCTACACTTGCGGCTATTCTATTCACTATTGCTTCAAAACTATTAACAAGATTAGACTTTTAAAAATTATAATTATTTTTTAAATTTTTCATATACTTCATTAATTTTTTTAATTATATCTAAATTTTCATACTCAATTAAATCTAAATTTGGTATTACACAATGTCCTCCAATAATTCCTGGAAACATTTTTGGTCTATTACCCAAATTTTCATGAATTTCATCAGCAAATTTCCACATTTCATCAAAATTAACACCTTCTTTTTCACAAATCATTTTAGTAATTTGTGCATAGTTAATTAACCAACCATAATATGTTGTATCCACTAATATTTTTGCAAGTTCCGCAGTTTTTGTAGTTGACATCCAATCAACTTTTTCAAATCTATTCTCTAAATCTTTTTTTATTTTCAAATCTATATCTTTATCATCAAATGAAATAAATTTTGTATATTTTTTAATATCATCTAAAAACCTTCTATGGACTCCACGAACTGGAGAAAATAAAACTGGCGGTGATACTTTTTCTTGAATAATTTTTGTAGTTCCTGGTTTAACAGTTGAATGAATTATAACAGCTTGTACATTTTTTATTTTTTCAATATTTTCAATTACTATATCTGTGAATTTTATTAATTCTCCTGGTAAACATACATGAAGATATTGTGGATTTTTAACAACTTCATTTTTAGAATAATTTTTACATTTTGAATCATCTAAATCAATTCCAACACAATCAATTTTTCTATCTACAAGTAGATCAAACAGAGTTTCACCTACTTCCCCCATTCCTAAAATAATATCTGTCATTATGCCTATTCTGGATAATATTGACTATATTATGTTCATGCTATTGTAATCATCAATTTTTAAATAAAGTAGCCCGGGCAAGACTCGAACTTGCGTCTCGGGCTTCAAAGGCCCAAATGCTTGACCGCTACACTACCGGGCTACTAAATCGAGCACTGCTATTCCCTTAATGAACTTTTTAATTCAATTTGACAGTTAAAAGCAAATTAGAATTATTTTTTGATTATTTTTATCAGTTTTTCTATGGGATCTTCCATTTCTTTAACAATTTTTTTTGCTCTTTTTTGATTTTGATTATTTGTTATTTCAAAAATTTTCTTTATATGATTTGAAACCTTATTTGGATTTGTCTCCCTTTTCACTAGATTTTTTTTCACTAAAAATTCTTCTACTATATTTGGTACTGCATTATATGATATTGTTGGAATTCCCATTAAAGCGGATTCTGCTGTCATGGTTCCACCAGATCCTATAAAAATATCTGTTTTATTTAGTAAATATTTTCCATCAAATGACATTTTAATAATTTTTACTTCATTACCAATTATTTTTTTCAAATTGTTAATTTGTTTAGTATATCTTCCTAATATGACAATATTTTCATTTTGATAATTATTAACAATTTTTTGAATTATTGGAATGATCTTACTTGATTTTGATGTATATGCTGCCTCTTCTTCTTCTATTCGAATTAAAATATTTTTTTTATTATTATTTTTAAAAGGAGAATTGATATTTTCATTAATTTTTCTTTGCATTGTTACCATTGCATCAATTGCTTTGTATTGTACAATATCTTTTTCATTAATTCCATATTTTGAGAATTCTTTTTTTTGAATTACATATGGTATTAATAATTTTTGAATCAACGGTACTGTTAATCTCATTACAGCATTTGCATGTGGTGAATCACAAAACATAATATGTTTAATTCTTAATCCAAAGGAAATCCTTGCTGCCTCAGGTGATCCAAAGCTAATTACTAAATCTGGTTTAAATCTCTCAATTTTTTTTGAAAGTTTTTCAATTCTTTCAATACTGGCTTTTAGCTTATTCTTCTTGTCTCCTCCTCCATGTTTTCCAATAAAAACAAGCTTGAAGTGACGAATTTTTGATAATTTTGAGACTTCGTTATATTCTCTTGAAGTACAAAAAAGCTCATGTTTTCTTCCTAATTTTTCAACAATTGACTCAGTAAACAACAATTGCTTCGGTGTTAGAATATCAATCCATATTTTCAAGTATTTTTGATAAATACTATACTTCAATAAGTTTTTCTTAGTCAAAAATCATGTGTAATTGATGGGAAAAACAAAAGTCGTTGTTTATGGCTTAAGTACAGAAGGCTATGCTATCGCATCCCAAATGGCTATCAAAGGTGCTGATGTATCAATAATTGATGAATCCACACCATCAGCGATATCTCTTAAAGCTGAAATTGCTAAAACATATCCAAATGTCTCTTCTTTGAAAGAAGATGAACCATTATTAGCAATGGAACCAATTGATGTGGCAATTTCTAAAGCTCAGTATCTTTTCTTTACTCCAAGAATTAGGAAAACTGGTCAAGATATCAAAACAGAAGTCCATTCTAAATTCAAAGATGCAGTAACATCATTAAAGAAAAATAGCTCAGTAATTTTCACACTTGCTACAGGATTTGGAGGCAATAATGAAAATATTTCATTATTAGAGCATGTTACTGGACTTAAAGCTGGTAAAAATATTTCTTATTTTTATTATCCATTAGAGGATCTCAAACAACAACCAAAAATTATTGGTTCATTCAATGGCAAAGAAGATCCAATTTTATCTGATTTATTAAATAATGGTAAAAAAGATAAAAAATTTGTCGCTATTTCATCTTCTGAACATTTTCATGCTATAGATATTTTATCAAGATTTTCTAGTCTTTGTAGTGTTTTAGAGGTATGTAAGTATGCACAAGATGAAATCACAAAAAATGATCTCTCATTAAATGATTTTCAAGAAATATTTTTGGATAATATGATAAATGGGTTATTTGATTTAAAATCTTTAGGCTCATCATTTGAAGGTTCAAATTCATTAATGTATTTGATTAATGGAAGTGTAAAAGGAATTGATGGTTATATCAAAAGATTAATTGATGAAATTCGTGGAACATTAAAGAAAAATGATTTGAAAGCAAGTAGAACAAAAATTGCATTGTCTTGGACTCTTGATCAACATGCAATGCGTGGAGATAAAATTGAAATGCTCCAAAATCTAACTTCTAGGTTACGTGATTATATTGGTGATGTAGAAGCTTACGAAGATCCAGATTTTAATCTATTTCATAGTGACAAAACCACAATAATTGTAGCATGTTCTCAATCTGACTTTGATAATATTGAGAAAACTAAAAAAGATTCTAATCTAATAATTGTTAAAGCTAATCCTCTATGCGAAACAATTCAATAATAGTATAAATTAGCTAAATAATTATTTTGTTTAAATTGTCTGATGAAAAAAACTCTGATGAAATTCCTATTGAAATCATCCCTGAAGAGAAAGTAGAAGTTCAAAATTCTGAAAAATCACAGAATGTCAATGATGTAAAACAATCATCTGAAGATTTATCTGGACTATTAGAATTAGAGCAGCAAAAATCTTTACAATTTGAAGAAAAGTTGAAACATGTATTAGCAGATTTTCAAAATCTTAGTAAAAAAACTCAAACTGATATAAAAAATGGCGTAAATTCTAAAATTGATGAATTTATGTTAGATTTTCTTAAAATTTATGATGATTTTATACGTGCTAAGGAAGTTATATCTGAGAGTAAAATAAATGCAGATGGTTTAAATTCAATTTTAAAAAATATGGAATCATTAATGGAAAAATATAATGTAAAACCAATAGATGCATTAGGTGAAATTTTTGATCCAAATTTCCATGAAGCCATTTCTATAATTACTGACTCTACATTAGATGATAATACAATCACAAAAGAGATTAGGAAGGGATATATTTCTCAAGAAAAAATATTAAGACCTACGCTAGTAGAAATTTCAAAAAAGGAGAATAATGATAAAAATGACTAAAATTATAGGTATTGATTTAGGAACAAGTAATTCTGCTGCTGCTGTAGTAATGGGTGGAAAACCAACTATTGTACCTGCAGCTGAGGGAGCAACAGTTGGTGGTAAAGCATTTCCATCTGTTGTTGCATTTACTAAAGATGGGGAACTTTTAGTTGGAGAACCTGCAAGAAGACAATCTGTAACAAATCCTGATAATACAATTGTTGCTGCAAAAAGAAAAATGGGTTCTGATGAAACTTTTAAAATCCTAGATAAAGAATACAAACCTCAGCAAGTTTCAGCATTTATTCTTCAAAAAATAAAAAAAGATGCAGAGGCTTTTGTTGGAGAACCAATTGAAAAAGTAGTAATTACAGTACCTGCATATTTTGATGATAATCAACGTCAAGCAACTAAAGATGCTGGAACTATTGCTGGACTAGATGTTGTTAGAATAATTAATGAACCAACTGCTGCATCTTTAGCATTTGGATTAGATAAAGCTAAACAAGATATGAAAATATTAGTTTTTGATTTTGGTGGTGGTACATTAGATGTAACTATCATGGAAATGGGTGGTGGTGTTTTTGAAGTACTTAGTACCTCTGGTGATACAAAATTAGGTGGTACAGATATGGATAAAGTTCTAATTGATTTTGTTGTAGATGAATTCAAGAAAAAAGAAGGAATTGATTTGAATTCTGATTCAACAGCCATGACAAGAATTAGAGAAGCTTGTGAGAAAGCAAAAATTGAATTATCCACAGTTATGGAAACTGATATTAATTTACCATTTATTGCCCATGATCCATCTGCAGGTGCAAAAAATCTTGAAATAAGAATTACAAGAGCAAAATTAGATGAATTAATAGGTCCAATTGTTGATAGATGTAAGCCTTCAATACTAAAAGCATTAGAAGATGCAAAATTATCAAATTCCGATATTAATAAAATTGTCATGGTAGGTGGACCAACAAGAATTCCATTAGTCAAAAAATTTGTTAGTGAAGTAATTGGACAAGAAACTGAATCTGGTGTTGACCCTATGGAAGCGGTAGCAATGGGTGCTGCAATACAAGCAGGAATCATTGCTGGTGATGTTACAAGTGACATAGTTTTGCTTGATGTTACACCTTTGACATTAGGAATTGAAACGTTAGGTGGTGTTAGAGAACCATTAATTGAAAGAAATACTACTATTCCAACTTCTAAAGGTAAAGTTTTCACAACAGCTGCTGATAACCAAACAGCTGTCACAATTCATGTTGTTCAAGGTGAGAGACCAATGGCAACTGATAATGTATCTTTGGGAAGTTTCAATCTTACTGATTTACCACCAGCACCAAGAGGTGTTCCACAAATCGAAGTTAAATTTGATATTGATGCAAATGGAATCATAAATGTAACAGCAAAAGATCTTGGTACTCAAAAGGAAGCAAAAATTACAATAGAATCTAATTCAAAATTATCTCCAGAAGAAATTGAAAAATTAAAAGAAGATGCAGAAAAATTTTCTGATGAGGATAAAGTTAAGAAAGAAAAAATTGATCTTAAAAATGAAGCAGAAAGTTATATCTATACAACAGAAAAATTAGTTAATGTTGATCTCAAAGACAAAATTTCACAAGAACAAGGAATAAAAATTACTGATGCAGTAAAAGAAGTGAAAGAAGTTTTAGATAAAGAATCATCTGAATTAAAACCTAAACTTGAAGCATTACAAACTTTAGTGAATGAAGTAACCACAGAGCTTTACAAAAATACTACACCACCTCCAGGTGCTGATGGACAACAAGGTGCTGATGGACAACAAGGTGCTGATGGACAACAAGGTGCTGATGGACAACAAGGTGCTGATGGACAACAAGGTGCTGATGGACAACAAGGTGCTGATGGACAACAAGGTGCTGATGGACAACAAGGTGCTGATGGACAAAACACTAATTCAAATTCTACTGATGAAACAAAAAACCCTTAATTTTCCAAATTCAATCATTTATAGTATAATTCTGATAGAGAAATAACTTATGGCAGCAAAACGTGATTATTATGAAGTTTTAGGTGTCACCAAAACCTCATCTCTTGATGAAATCAAAAACCAATATAGAAAATTAGCCTTAAAATTTCATCCTGATCGGAATCAATCTGCAGACGCTGCAGAACATTTTAAAGAAATTTCAGAAGCATATGCTGTACTTTCAGATTCTGAAAAAAAGCAGACATATGATCAACATGGTCATGCTGGAGTAGATGGTAGATATAGCTCAGAAGATATTTTTGGTCGAGGTGGTGGTGGTGGTTTTAATGATATTTTTGAATCCATTTTTGGTCGAGGTGGTGGTGGTTTTTCCCAACAACAACAACGAGGATCTGATATTCTTTATCAAACAACTGTAACTTTGGAAGATGTATTACACGGAAAAAAAATGGAAATTGATTTACAAAAACAAATCAAATGTGATAATTGTCAAGGTTCAGGATGTAAACCTGGTACTAATAAAAGAACTTGCACATCATGTAATGGTCAAGGAGAAGTTAGACAAACTCGAAATATGGGATTTGCTTCATTTGTTACAGCTGCACCATGTCCAACTTGTAGAGGTCAAGGTTCAATGATAGAAATACCATGTAGTAATTGTAAAGGACAAGGCAGAGTTAAAGGAACTAAAAAAGTTGATTTTGAAATTCCACCTGGAATTGATACAGGTGATTATATTGTTTCTAATGAAGGAAATGAAATTCCAGATGGAATAAATGGAGATTTAGTTATTCGAGTAAAAATTCAACCTCACATATATTTCAAAAGAGATGGAAAAGATATTTTTTATGATCAAGATATTTCAATGATAGATGCAGCATTGGGTTGTGATCTTAGAGTGCCAACTCTACAAGGTGAAGAAAAAATTAAAGTAGAATCTGGAAGTCAACCTAACACTATTATCAAATTAAAGGGAAAAGGTGTTTCTCATATTAATTCTAGAGGAACAGGTGATCAATATGTGAGAGTAGTAGTGAATGTACCAAAAAAACTCAATAAACAACAAAAAAATCTATTAAATGAATTTAAAGAAACATCTGATTAATTGATTAAAATGAAAATTGCATTAGATGTTGATGGTGTACTTGCGGATGTAATAGTTTCTTGGTTAAATTATAGTAATTCTATTAGATCACCTATATCTAAAAATCAAATAACTGATTGGGAATTCTGGAAAAAATTTAAAATTGATCCGTTTGATTTTTACTCTGAATTAAGTTCTTGTTGGAAAAACTGGAAATCAATACCAGTGACTGAAAAAAATTTATCTTTAACAATAAAAAATCTTTCAAATTTTGCACAAGTAGATATTGTTACAGCTAGAGAAATTTCCACAAATTCTTTTGTAAAAAATTGGCTAAATTATCATAACATTTCTTATGATAATTATGTTTCAGTAATTCATGGACCAATGAAATCTGATTTAGATTATGATGTTTTTATTGATGACTCCCCACTTAATGCAATTAAATTTCTTGAAAATAATAAAAAAGTAATTTTATATTCACAACCTTGGAATCATCATATTTTAAATAATGAAATTTTCCGAATTTCAAAACTTTCTGAAGCAATTGAAAAAATCAAATCATATTAATTTTTTTCAAATTTTCTAATATTGATTTGATGCCCATTTCTAACATGAGTTACATGACTTGTTTTCATTAATTCTGCAATTTTGTCTTCTGTGTAAAATTTAATATTATATCTTCCAATTACTTTTTTACAACTTGTACAATAAATTTCTCTGAATTCCATTTTCATCACTTAATTGATTTGATAAGATTATTTTCTTGTATAATAAAGAACTTATCTTAGAATTATAAATTTCATGATGTGGGAATCACCCAGCCTGGTCAACGGTGTAAGGTTCAGATCCTTATCTTTTAGGAGTTCGTGGGTTCAAATCCCACTTCCCGCATTTAATTAATTATTTTCCAATTTTTTTTTAATATTTTTTAAAAGAAGATTATTTATGATTTCACCTGATGCCTTACCCCTTAATTCTTTCATTACGATTCCCATTAATGGTCCAATTGCTCTTTCATTTTGATTTTTAATAATTTCTTGATTTTTATCTACTATCTCTTTGATTATTGTATCTAAATCTTCTTCATTAATGGATTCAATTGAAGCATTTTTCATAGCTTCTTCAACATTTTGTGATTTTTTAGACATAATGTTTTCCAAAATTATTTCAATTGATTCTTTTGCAATTTGACCTTTTTCTAATAATTCAAATAATTTGAAAATATCTTTGTTGTTTAATAAATTTGAATCTAATCCTTTTCTTTCTAAATTTGTTATTGTTGAACAAAGAATTGATGCAACAAACGTTGGATTTGTTTTATTTTTTCTAATTATATTTTCAAATAACTCAATATATCTAGAATCAAAAATTTGTTCTGCAAGTTGTTGATTAATTTCATATTTAATTTCTATCTCTTTGATTGCATCATCCCATAATTTTGGAATATTTTCTTCTGCAATAGTTAATTCACTTTTAGTAATTACTATTGGTGGAATATCTGTTTCTGGATACATTCGTGCAGCTCCAGGTCTTGGCCTGAGGAACTTTGTTTCACCAGTTGGAGTAGCTAATCTTGTATCAATTGGTATACCTTGATTTTTGATCTGTTCTATTCTTAAAATTATTTGATCGATCACTGTGTAAATTTTTTCTTCAGGAGCAGCTAAAATCAAAAATGCATCATTTTCACTAATTTTTAATAAATCTTTTAGTCCATCCAGGTCAAATGTTTCTATTCCATAATTTGGTAATTCGTCAGAGTGAAAAACTCCACCAATTCCAAAAAATCTGACTAATTCTGCTACTTCTTTACCTAATCTTATACCCTCATATGGTAAATATCCAAAAATTCCACTCATATTTTTAAAAGAAATTGCTATGATTTTCTGATTTTTCTTAATAGCTCCTTGAATAATTTTTGATTGACATTTTGAAAATAATTCTGTAATGTCTTTTTTATCCTGTTTCTCATATTTCCAATTAGTTTCTTGAATTTTTTTTGAAATTTTTAGTAACCCATGTTGTCTTTTTGCTTCATATTCTACAACTTTTTCTAATTGATCTAATTGTTGTACTCCTTTAACTTCAATTACAATTCCTCCTCCATCTTTAATTGATACATTAACATCTTGTCGAATTGAACCTAATCCTCTTTTTACTTTTTTTGTACTCCTCAAAATTCTTCCTAGGGACAATGCAATTTTTTTTATTTCAGTTAAATCTACTTCAAAAGGATCTGTCGCAATTTCTACTAAGGGTACACCTAAACGTTCTAATCCAAATTTTCTAATACTTCCTTCTCCTCCTAAAATTTTTGCAGCATCTTCTTCTAAACAAATTGATTGAATTCCAATTCTTGTTTTTCCTGCATTATAAAACCCTCCTTGTGAAACTAACATGGTACGCTGAAATCCCGTTGTATTGGAACCATCAATCACAGTTTTTCTCATGGGATAGATTTCACTAAAAATATTTGATTTTAATGCAGATGCAATTATTAATGCAATTTTCCTTGCATCTTTATCTAACTGATGAGGTGGCTCTTCATCTTGTTCAACTAAACAACTGCTATCTTCATTTGCATAATACATGATTGTTTTTGATTTTGTACTTTCAAAAAGTGCTGCGGGATCAAATTCACCTAATTCACTTTTAGAGACTCGTAATTTTCTTTGAAATTTGATTGAATAATTCTCTGATTCAATTGGGGCGCAATCACAAAATAATTTTTTATTAGTTTCAAGCTGTTGATGGATTTCTAAGCCTATTTTTACGCCTACATCTTTAATTGAAAATTTTTCCATTTTACTCATTCATATTGTAAATTCTGATGCAATTTGTTTAAGCATATTTTCTTTAATTTCATTATATTCTTCAGTATTTCCTGTAATCCACATTGCTTTTACCAATGCAATTTCTGGAATCATATTTTCTAATGGAATAATTCCTAAATTTAATAGATCTCTTCCACTTTCATATACTGTCATTCTTACTCTACCATCAATACATTGTGAAGTCATTCCCATGAAAATCCCTTTTTCGTTTGCCATTTTTACTATTGGATACATGTTTTCTCCAATATGTCCTAATCCGGTGCCTTCAAAAATTATTGCTTTATAATTTGAATTAATTAGATTTTTCAATACATCTGGATTAAATCCTGGATAATATTTTACTAGTGCAACTTTATCATTTATTTTTATTCTAGGTTCAAATTCATTGATTGTATAAAATTCTCTTTTCATATTTTTTTGAATTTTATTATTAACAATTAAAAATGCTGGATCATCCCCTATTGTTTGAAATGCTCCTCTTTTACTAGTATGATTTTTTCTTACACGAGTACCAATGTGACATGCAATTGTTGTATCGTTTTCATCTTGGTGCATTGCAATGTAAACTCCATTTGTTTTAGATTCAGTAAGAAATTTTGCTGCTCCAATTAGATTTAATGCAGCATCTGATGATGCACGGTCTGATGATCTCTGTGATCCAACTAATACTATGGGTATTGGAAAACCTGCTAATGCAAAAGATAGATACGATGATGTATAATGCATTGTATCTGTTCCATGTGCAATAATTATTCCTGCATATTTTGATTTATTATATTCTTTAATTGTTAAAGCAATTTTTAACCAATGTTCAGGCATAATGTTTTCAGAATATTCTGAAAATAGTACTTTTGTGTCAATATTTGCAATTTCACCAAGTTCTGGAACTGATGAATTTAATTCTTCAGCTGTTAATACTGGAGTCACTGCACCAGTTCTATAATCAATTTTACTTGCAATTGTTCCACCAGTTGATAATAGTAAAATATTTGGTAAACTCTTATTTTTTTCAACTTTTTCATTTTTTTCAATATTATTTTCTATTGGTGATTTTTTTTCAACTTTTTCAATCTTTTCAATTTCTAAACCAATATTGTATCCACTTTTTAATTTCAAAACAATATGTTTGTCATCACTATGTTCATACCGAGGCATAATAATTCCTGAATATGTTATGTCAGCTAAAATTTTTACAGAATCTCCAATGGCGACTTTATTTATTTTTAAAAACTCTAGTACATTTCCATTATAACCTGTATATTCTGACATTTATGAGAATTAGAATTACTTTTTTATTAAAACTACCTGTAGTAGGAAGCAACTAATTTTTCGCCCATCTTAAGGTCTTTTTGTTCTCTTACTTTCTTAACTGCTTCTTCAAAATGTTTCATAGACACTTTAGCATCAATACTACTTTTTTCAATTTCTTTCACATCAGGATGTGAATCTAAGAATTCATGTATTACTAATGACACTGCAGTATTTGCAATGGATGCTGTATCTGCACCACTTAATCCATCAGTAATTTCAGCTAATTTGTCAAAATCAACATGTTTTGGATCACTTTCATCACTAATTGTTGGTATTTTATCAGCATTAATTTTTAGAATACTCTTTCTGCTATCTTTATCTGGAAGAGGAATTTGAATAATTTTATCAAATCTTCCTGGTCTCAATAATGCTGGATCAATCATATCAGCTCTGTTTGTTGCTGCTAATACAATTACTCCATGCATATTTTCCATTCCGTCTAACTCTGTAAGTAATTGACTGACAACTCTTTCAGTAACTGCTGTCTCTCCACCTGCCCCTCTTATCGGTGCAATGGAATCAATTTCATCAAAGAATACTACACATGGTGCTGATTGTCTGGCTCTTTTGAAAATCTCTCTAATTCCTCTTTCAGATTCACCCACCCATTTAGATAATAATTCAGGTCCTCTAACTGAAACAAAATTTGCTTCACTTTGTGTAGCTACTGCTTTTGCAAGCAAAGTCTTTCCAGTTCCACTTGGACCATGTAGTAAAATACCTCTTGGCATACTGTGTCCTAGTTTATCATATAGTCCAGGATATTTCATTGGCCATTCAACTGCTTCTTGTAATTCTCGTTTAACATCTTCTAAACCACCTACTTCATCCCATTTAATATCTGGATTTTCAATGAACACTTCTCTCATTCCAGATGGAGTAACTTCAATCAATGCTTTTGTAAAATCTTCATGGTTTACAACTAACTTATCTAATGTTTCTGGAGGAAGTTTTTCTTCTTCTAAATTAAGTTCTGGTAATAATCTTCTCAAACATTTCATTGCAGCTTCTTTACACAAATATTCTAAATCTGCACCAACATATCCATGACTAACAGAAGCAATTTTATCAATATTTACAGGTAATTCTTGACCATCTGCTGCTAAAGGCATATTTCTACTATGAATTGCGAGAATGTCTCGTCTTCCTTTTTTATCTGGAACTTTAATTTCAATTTCTCTATCAAATCTTCCTGGTCTTCTTAGTGCAGGATCAATAGCATTAGGTCTATTTGTTGCAGCAATTACAATTACTTTACCTCTTCCTTCTAATCCATCCATTAATGATAACATCTGTGAAACTACTCTGCGTTCCACTTCTCCTGTAACCTCTTCTCTTTTAGGTGCAATCGAATCAATTTCATCTACAAAAATTATAGATGGAGCTTTTTCTCTTGCCTCTTTAAAAATTTCTCTTAATCTGGCTTCACTTTCTCCATAAAACTTACTCATTATCTCTGGACCTGAAATACTAATGAAATGTGCTTGACTTTCATTGGCTACTGCTTTTGCAAGCAAAGTCTTTCCAGTTCCTGGTGGGCCATATAATAAAACACCTTTTGGAGCTTCAATACCCAATTTTTCAAAAATTTCAGGATGTCTTAATGGAAGCTCTATCATTTCTCTTACTTTTTTAATTTCATTATGTATTCCACCAATGTCTTCATATGTTACTTGAGGAACTCCTCGCAGTGTTTCCCCTTTTTCTGCAATATGGAAAACTGTTTTTTGTGTAATCAATACTGCGTCAGCAGCTGGTGTTACACCAATTACTTGAAATGTTAAACGACCACCAAAATAAGGAACCATTACATTATCACCTTTGATTAATGGAACACTTTCTAATGCATCTGCAAGATATCTTTCATCTATTGGAGGAATTGCCTCTAGTGGTGCAACTACTACTTTTTCAGCAGCTACTGCTTTAATTTTTCTAACTGAAATTGTATCGCCAATTGCAATTCCTGAATTATTTCTACCTAGTCCATCAATTCTAATAATTCCTTTACCTTCATCTGATGGATACAATGGAAGACATTTTGCGACTGTTCTTCTTTTACCTTTGATTTCAATTACATCACCTGTAGATGCATTGAGTGTATCCATTGAATCATAATCAATTCTAGCTACACCTCTTCCAACATCTCTTGTATATGCTTCAAGAACTTTGAGAGAAAGAGCATTTTGACTCATACAAAAAGAACTTCTAACCTAATTTTTATACCTTTGTGGTAATTTTCTTAAATCATTATCAATACCACAAGCTTAAAATCCTCTATTTTGTAGGTAACGATCAACTTGGGTAAAAGACCATTAGTACGTAGACGAGGCCGTGGAGGAAATCAGTTTAGATCAACTTCTACTGGTAAAGTAGGTGCAAAAGCAAATTATCCACGTTTTCCACTAGCAGAAAATCATACTGGTGAAATTATTGATTTAGTTCATGAACGTGGACGTGAAGCACCTTTATCTAAAGTTAGATTTGAAGACGGTTCAATTTCCTTTATTCCTGCAGTTCTTGGAACTAAAGTAGGTGAATCATTAGAATTTGGTTTAAAATCAAAAATCGAACAAGGAAATGTAATTAGTGTTCAAAATATTCCTGACGGTACGATTGTATGTAATATTGAAAGACATTTTGGAGATGGTGGAGCAATAGTTAAGTCTGCAGGAACAAATGCAACAATTTTTTCTCATGGAGATGATGGTGTTACAATAAAATTACCTTCAGGTAAATTTTCAACTCTAAACCCAAAAAATAGAGCAATGATAGGCACTCTTGCTGGTGGAGGAGCTACTGAACGTCATTTTATGAGTGCTGGTAATAAATGGCGAAGTTTTAAAGCTAAGGGAAAGAAATATCCAATTGTTAGAGGTGTTGCACAAGCAGCATATGTTCACCCACATGGTGGTGGCCGTCACCAACACGTTGGACAAAGTTCTACAGTTTCTAGAGATGCTCCTCCAGGTGCAAAGGTAGGAAGCATCGCTGCAAGAAAAACTGGTAGAGCTAGAATTAAAGAAAGAAAGTAGTATTTCTTTAAACCTAAAATTGATTAATGTGGTTTTTAATTTTATTTTAATGTCAAATCAACGTGTTAAACTTTTTGTAACTGGTAGAGTACAGGGTGTTTTTTTCCGTCAGAGTTTAAAAGCGAAATCTATTCAAAATAATATCTTTGGATGGGTAAAAAATCTTCCAGATGGTCGTGTTGAATGTGTTTTAGAAGGTACAGAAAATAATATTCAAACTTTAATTGAATGGACTCAGATTGGTCCTGCAAATTCAATTGTTGAAAATGTTGAAATTTGTAATGAAAAATTTGAAAATGAATTTTCAAAATTTAATGTTTTGTATTAATGGATATTTTATGTAGTTTTTTAATATTTTAGTTTCTTTTATTTCCAAATGAAAATATTCCTTGATAACCATGCAAATTCAATTTAATTATAATGGTAGTAGATCCGCTGGTTCCAGTCTAGACGAATAGCCCCATTTCAAGGCATACAAGATCCGCCACGTAGACGAGGAAGCGTGGATGCTCCACCTTAGGATTGCTCCCTCCCGGACCTCATCCCTTTCGATAGTTCGGTCTTAGAAGTTATTCCTTCGAATATTTCTAGTCCTGCAACCACCCGCCTCGGCGTGATTTCATTTCCGCACACCAAGCGGGAATTACCCATCTAGAGATTTACCCAACAGTTGCTGATCTCTGCATATAGCCGGTTTCAGAATAGGGCACGGCTGGCACCCCAATCCTACCTACTACCGCCTTTTCTAATATGGTATGTTATATTTGCATTAGGTTTGATTTGATTTTAATTTCAAGACCATAGTGCATACTGAGCATATGTTACCTGTACATTCAGCACCACATTTTTCACATTTTGTTTTATTTTTTGAATTTGAATCAGAATTTTTCATTACATCTGAAACTTTGATTATTGACTGATACAAATTATTTTTAATTCCACTTCGTTGATTTTCTAATGAATTTAAAAATTCACGAATATCTGTTCTTATCCCTTCATTCATGTGTGGACATGGTTCAGATTGAAATGGCATACCATTTGTAAATGCATAAAATACAATTTCAGATTCATATATTTCACAAAATGGTTTTATTTTTCTTAAAGAATTTGTTGATGTATCTGGATTCATCCAACCAACTTTGGTTGTATCTCCAGAAAGCATATTTATCACAAAAGTTTGTAATGTATCATCTAAATTATGTCCTGTTGCAATTAGATCTGCTCCAATGTCTTTTGCAGCATAATCCATTGCACGTCTTCTGAATGTTCCACACATTGAACATGATGATGTTTTTTCATTTTCTCGTAAATCTAATGCTTCATCAAGTGTTAATTCAAAAAGATCTTTGTAAGAATATATTTTATAGTCTACGTTAAGTTGTTCACAAACTTTCTTAACAATTTCCAATGCTTCATTTCTATATCCTGGAATTCCTTCGTCAATTGTTATGACTTTAATTTTAAAACTATGTGTTAATGACATTTCATGAATTACTTTAAGTAATGCCAGTGAATCTTTTCCACCTGATACAGCAACTGCAACTAATTCTCCATGTTTTATCATTTTATATTTTGAAATAGTTTTAGCAGTTTTTTTTACAATGGATTTTGAAAAACATTTAGAGCAGAGCTTTTCACCAGAATATTTTCTTGTATATGCTACCTGATTATCACATCTATCACAGGTCATAAAATTAATAATTATTTTTCATTAATGATTCTTTAGGTAATTTTAGATTGTAAACCAACCAGATTTCATATATGATAAAGCAATATTGAGACCAAATAATGCAAATGTGAATGCATAAATTCCCCACATTGTTAATTTAACTGAATTTTCTGAAATTCTTTTATCAATAATAATATGGATAAATTTTCCACCATCTAAAATTGGTAATGGCAGCATGTTGATAATACCTATGAAAAACGAAATCATCCATAACCATAACAAGAACATTGAAATTGTTGGGTCATTCCATTCAATGAAATTCATTACAGGTGTATATGCAAAAGAGTTATCTCTCATAATTCCAATTAAACCTCTTTCAGGATCATCTGGTGCTGGCATTATTTTTAATTCATAATCTAATGGTTGGCCTTCTCTAAGAATTGAAACATTAGCTATTTCACCTGGACTCAAATTGGGGAAATCTGCTGGACTAAGAATCGGTATACCATTAATTGATGTAATAATATCATTTGCAAGTAATCCAGCTTGTTCAGCTCCTGAATTTTCTATTATTGAAAGTATCAAAACACCTTCAGGTAATTCGTAAAATATACTTAATAGTGGTTCTGGAACAACCATTGCAAAAAATGGATTTGTTAATAGTATGACACCTAATACTAATGCAAATAAAACATTTGAAGTTGCACCTGCTCCTATTACTCTTAATTTAGAAATCTTTTTTGCTTTTTCAAATTCTTCTTCATCTGGTTCCACAAATCCTGCAAACATTGCAATAAAAATTGCAAAACCTCCTGTTTTGATTTTAATTTTTTCAAGTGCAGCTACAATCCCATGTCCTCCTTCATGCATTACAAGTACAATTGGAATTGAAAGTAGAAAATAGGTTATAGCTGGTGCTGAAGTCAATGTAACACCAGGAATGAGTACAGTTAATTCATTAAATTCTGATTGTGCAACAAAAAAATTTGAAACATTATTTAGTAAAAACCAAAATGCAAAACCCATCATAATGAATCCTGCAATTACACTAACATTTGCAAAAACTGATACTGCTGATCTTGTTTTTCCTAAAATTTTTATTAAAAGTTCATTTACTCCCTTATTTTTGTAAACTAGACTGTAGGCCTTTATTTCAAAACCATACCTTTCCAATTTTAGGGCTTTTGCTGAGATGAAAATTACTACCCATGCCATTAAGACGTAGATAATCGAATTTTCTGTAATAAAATCAAGTTCCAAACTAATTGTTAATTTTTTAAAGAACGGGCATTTATCGGTTACTATGAAACCTGTGTTAATAATTTCTACATATCCTGATAAAAAATCAATTTTGAAAATTTCACATGATCTTGTGAAAAACAAGATAATAGCATGCGTAAATATCTCAAAAATTGATTCAGTTTATTCTTGGAATGATAAAATTCAAAATTCATCAGAATATATTGCAATATTTAAAACAGTGACAAAAAATAAAGTCAAACTCAAAAAGAAAATTACTGAAACTCATCCATATGATGTTCCAGAAATAGCAGAAATTGATATTACTTCAATTAATAAATCATATCTAAATTGGTTAATCGAATCAACAAATTAAGTTTCTAAAGAATATCGTAACAAAGAAACTATTCCACCTAAACCTGTAACTCTTAATCCAATATCTGTAGATGAATCAACACTGTAAATTTCAACGCCTTTATTTTCAACATCATTTAGAAAATCCATAATTTCTTGTTCATCATTTTCCTGAATTATTTTGTCTGAAAAGACAATTGATTGTACAGCTCCGATTTGATTTGCATTCAAAGTTTCAGTATAACCCATTGTAAATTTTTTACTTTTTTTGTTTGCTAGAACCATAATTTCATCAATAATTGATGCAGCTTTTGCTAATTTACTATCTGACATTATCTCATGCATTATTTGCGATTTTGTAAAAGTGTAAATTCCATCTTCTCCACCTGAATCAATTCCGTCAACAACTTGAATTTTGTACTTTTGTGATTTTTGAAGATGATTAACAAATCTTTTTTTTGTTTCACCAGGACCAAAAATTACTATAATATCTCCCTCTTTGAAAATAGAAGTTATTGCTTGATGTACTTGTTCAAAAAATTTTTCAATATTAAAACTAGTTTTGTATCTTTTTCCTCCAGATCCAGAATAGATATTTGGCATAAATTCTAAATGTGTACCTCTTAATCTTGCGATTCCACAATCCGCTGTGTCAATTGCAATTAATACAAAACTTATTTGATTATTACTAGATTTCAAAAGCTTTTTCTCTATTGATGACCATTTTTTCTTTGAAATTGTAATTCCATCATTTAGTTCTAAAATAAATGAATGATGTGAACCATGTGGAACTGATTCATTGCTTGATTCAGAAATTATTCCTCCAATTCTTAATTTATCTAAAACTTCATCTAGAGAGATTTTTTCTACAATTAAGGCAATTCTAATTTTAATTCTTTCTCCTTTATCTGGTCTTGCATATTCTTTATCTTGTTTTAAAACTCTTGTTGTATCTCCAATCACTTTATCATTTTCTTTAATTATACGCCGTAAATTCAATAAATCATCTGAATCTTCTGGAATTACTGAAATTAAATTTTCGTCTATTATTTTTGTAATCATGATACTTGAATTATTTACAAAAAGTAAAGTGTTTAGTTTGTTGTTTCAGTAGTTTTTTCTTCTTGTGACTTCTTCTTCAAATAATTTTCAACCCAATCTAAAGTAAGAACTCCTGATTCTGCTAAATTTGTCAATGAATTTGGAGAAGCTTCACCGGTTACTTTACCTTCCATTCTTCTGATCTGACGCCATTTTAGAGATGTGTTGCCACTTTTTGAATTATAAATAATACCAAGAACATCTCTAGCATTCATAAATGTAATATCTCTAATTTTTTTTAATGTTACTTTGTCTGCAGCCTCAACGTATATTGCTCCTAAATTGTCTTCTCTTTCAGCAAATACTTCTGAATCTTCCAAGTAACTTCTTGGAGCATAGGATTTACAAGTACTTGAGATGATAAATCTTCTAAAACTTTCTAATGTTGAAGGAGTGCTAATTGTAACCATTTTGTTTAACTAACTATTTGCCATTTATCAAGCTTCTTGAAAGACTCAATAGGAATATCTCTAAAAACTGCTTTAAGGGCTGTGATGTTCCTATCCCTCTGATTAATGATGAGGATCTTGAGTTCTGAGCCTGCTTTATGATTTTAATTGATGATTCATTTTAAAAAATTATGAACTCTTTAACCGAATATTTGACTTTTAATGTTAAATCACGTCGAGGTTTTGTCAATATCACTCCTGAAATTAGAAAATTAGTAAAAAGAAGTGAAATCCAAGAGGGTTTGTGTCTTGTAAATGCTATGCATATTACTGCAAGTGTTTTTATCAATGACAATGAAAATGGATTACTCAATGATTATGAAAAATGGTTAGAAGAATTAGCACCTCATTCTCCAATTGATCAATACAAACACAATGAAACTGGAGAAGATAATGCAGATGCACATCTAAAAAGACAAGTGATGGGTAGAGAAGTTGTAATTGCAATAACTGATGGTCAATTAGATTTTGGTCCATGGGAACAAATTTTTTATGGAGAATTTGATGGTAAAAGATCTAAAAGAGTACTAGTAAAAATAATTGGTGAATAATTCTCTATCCAAAATCTACATCACGTTTTTGACTTTGTGATTCATTCTTTCTTGCTGCATTTCTAAATTCATCATCATGGTTTTGAGGTCCATGTTGACATTCTACACATGCAATTTTGAAACCATCTTCATTTTTAACATAAGTTTCACAACCACAAAAACATGCCATGCTTAAACTAATTTCTAATCTGATATATCTTTTGGGATATATTTTATTTACAACATTCGCCCATTGGAATTTCATGGTCATGTGGACATTTTCTTGGATGTCCTAACATTACACATAATGCATCAGTGAATTGTTTGTTCATATGATGTTCAATTCCACATACCATTTCTTCATCAATTGCAACTTTTAACGCACTATCCATCAAAACTTCTAATAATCTACTATTTCGCATCATACTAGATCCAATTCTTTCACCTTCTTCGGTAAGATTTACTCCTGCTTTGTTGTATTCTACAAGATTTTTCACATTTAATTTTTTTAACATTTGAACAACACTTGGCTGTCTAATGTTGAGCATTTTTGCAATTGTACTAATCTTAACATCATCTCCTCTTTCTTTAATGTGCCAAATCGCTTTAAGGTACATTTCTACATGTTCTGCTTCTGCAGTTCCAACAAATAGTGTTTCTTCTTCATTTAATATGTCCATTTACTATACCTTCTTTGAATCTTTTAATAAATATTCAAAATATTGACGAGCAAATCCTGCTAAACCTATATGATCTGCCCAAATTGCAATAATATCTGAAGAATTTTCACCTGCTATTTCTGGACCTAATAAAATTACTACGTATCTTTTATCTGAAATTATGCCTCCTCCAAACAAACCTTTCTTAATTTTAACTTCTGCCACTCTTTTAATCGCAGTTACTGATTCTTTATCAATTTTATCTGATGTGAGAATTGTAATTTTTACTCCTTTATCATGTAGGGCTCTTAATTTTGGTAATGCTTGTTTTACTAGTTCTACACCAGCTTCTGGTAATGTAATCATTACTTCATCTCTACAACTATCTACCATCTCTAAAATTTTTGCAGTAATATTTACTGCTCCTGACAGTACCCAAATATCTGGTCTTTCACTAGTCCCGCTTTTTTCATACAAAGGAACTAATTCATTTAAAATAATATTTTGATTTTGTAAAAAATCACTTTCCATCTTTTGTTTTGTACTCTCTACCCCTGTAGATGGTGATTTTGCAAAATATTTTGTTGGTCTTGAATCATCTGAACCGATCCAACCTTTTTCTTCTAGCGTTCCTAATACTTCATAGATTTTTGAATATGGAACAGATGATTTTTGACTAAGATCAGATGCTGTCATTTCACCTGATCTTAATAATGCTGAAAATGTTTTGATTTCATAACTAGTAAGACCAATTTTTTCTAAAGATTTTTTTGTTTTATCTGATATGCTCATTCGATCTAATCGATCAGTTTTGTTATTTAAACCCCTCATGACTATCTACTAAATTCCACACGGGGGTTAGTATGAAACAGATTATATACTGTTTTTAGAAAAATCAATTTGTACGCATGGCATTAATCCAAATTTCAAATCAATCAAGTAAAAATTTAGGTAAAAAATCCACCATTAGATTCACTCAAAGTATTTGCCCTGACTGTAACATGATTTTAGATGCTGAACTTTTCGAAAGAGATAGTCAAGTTTTCATGTCAAAAATTTGTCCAACTCACGGTGAATGTGAAGAATTATACTTTGGTTCTTATGAAATGTACAAAAAATTCAGTACTTATTGGATGGATGGTAAAGGTACACACTCTCCAAACGTAATGATTGACAAGTGTTCCTGTCCAAATAATTGTGGTTTGTGTTCAAATCACTTATCTCACAGTGGATTGGCAAACATGATTGTAACTAATAGATGTGATCTAACATGTTGGTATTGTTTCTTTTACGTAAAGAAAGGTCTTGAAGGTGCTTACATGTATGAACCAGATCATGCACAAGTTAGAGGTATGATGAAAACCCTAAGAGCAGAAAGACCAATTCCAGGAAATTCAATGCAAATTACTGGTGGAGAACCGATGCTTAGAGATGATATTGCTGATGTTATTAAAATAATGAAAGAAGAAGGTGTTGATCATATTCAAATGAATACAAATGGTATTAGACATGCTATGGATCCTGAAGCAGCAAGAGAAGTTAGACTTGCTGGATGTAACAACTTGTATCTTTCTTTTGATGGTGTAACTGCAAGAACAAATCCTAAAAATCACTGGGAAATGCCACATGCTCTTGATAGTTGTAGAAAAACAGGTACTACTGTAGTATTCGTTCCAACAGTAATCAAATCAATTAATGATCATGAATTAGGTGGAATTATTAGATATGCACAAAAAAACATGGATATAGTTCATGCTGTAAACTTCCAACCTGTATCGTTAACTGGTAGAATGGGTAAATCTGAACGTGAAAAATACAGAATTACAGTTCCTGATTGCGTTCAAAGAATTGAAGAGCAAACTAATGGTCAAGTAACTGTTGATGATTGGTTCCCAGTTCCAAGTTGTATGCCACTAACTAATGTAATTGAAGCATTCTCAAGTAAACCAAAATACGAATTATCTATTCACTTTGCTTGTGGTGCAGGAACATACATCTTTGAAGATGCTGACACAAAGAAATTTGTTCCATTAACTAGATTTTGTGACATACAAGGAATGTTGGAACTCTTTGAAGATAAGGCAGAAGAAATTCGTTCTGGCAAAAATAAGTATTTTACAATGCTTGAAGTTGTAAGAAAACTCAAAGGTTTTGTTGATACCAAAAAACAACCAGCAGGACTAGATTTAGCTAAAATGTTTGGTAATATCCTTATGAAAAGATCATTTGATTCAGTAGGTTCATGGCACGTTAAAGGATTATTCCTAGGTATGATGCACTTCCAAGACAAGTATAATGAAGATTTAGAAAGATTACAAAGATGTGATATTCACTATGTTACTCCTGATCTTAGAATAGTTCCATTCTGTGCATTTAATGTAATTCCAGAATGGTACAGAGACAGAATCCAAAAGAAATATTCTATCACTGTAGAGGAATGGGAAGAACGTGAAGGTGTTAAACTTGAAGATGGTCTATACAGAGGCCTTATGAGACGTGGTGCTGGTGATGAGCTTGCTGCTGGCTGTGCAAAGAGTCAGATGTTCCATGATGCATCTCAAGCAACAATGTAAGATAATCACATATTCAAAAGAGTAATAACAGTTCAAAATTATAATTCAACATTGAATTTTCAAACTCAATTATTTCAAATTAGCAGTTTTAATTTTCAATTAAATCACCTTATCATAATTGGAGTTTTGGTTTTATCTTTTTCTACATCTTTTCTAATTAGATCTCAAGGATTAGAATATGGAAATGAATTAAATGAATTTGATCCATTTTTTAATTTTCGTGCTACTGAATATATTGTAGATAATGGATTTTCTGAATATTTTCAATGGCATGATGATAAAAGTTGGTACCCCACAGGAAGAAATGTTTCTTCAACTTCACAGTCAATGCTTCATGTTACAGCAGCAATTACTTATCAAATATTTGGATCGAATTTATCATTATATGATTATACTATATTATTTCCAGTAATCATTGGTTCATTAACTGTAATTGTAATTTTTGGTTTAGTTAGATTATTTGGAGGAACACTTGCAGGTCTGATTGCATCTTTGTTATTTGCTGTATCATTACCAATAATTATTCGTGGAACTGCTGGTTGGTTTAAATCTGAACCCTTAGGAATTTTTTACGGCATATTGGGATTGTATTTATTTTTTAGCGCACTACAATCTAAAAATAAAAAAATTTCATTATTAAAAATTATTGCTAGTGGAATTGTACTGAGTTTTGGGATGGCCTCATGGGGAGGAAATCAGTTTTTTATAATTCCTATTGGCTTATTCATTTTTACATTACCATTTGTAAGAAATGATTATAGATTCTTGCTATTTAATATCCCGATATTTGTAGGAACACTTCTTTTCACTGCTTTTATGTTTGAACGACCTGGACCAAATTTTGTTTTTGGAATGGGTGGAATAGTACTAATTACTCCCACTTTATTTTTTATATCTTGTATATTTATTAATAAAATCACTAGAGGTACAAATCAAAAAAGGAATGGATTGGTTTTACTTCTTTCAATCATAATTATTGGATCGTCTTTCCTAATAATTAATGAAGAAGGTAATTTTTTACCTTTACCGAGCTTTAGATATCTAAATGCACTAAATCCATTTTTGTCTACAACTAATCCTTTAGTTGATTCAGTTGCTGAACATTCTCCATCATCAATTGATCTCAATTTTCTATTCCATTCTGTATGGATGATCTTTGCTGGTATTGGTATCTGGTTTCTATTATCTAGAAAAACATCCGAAAATAAAATTTTTGTCAAAAATGATATCAAAATATTTGTGCTTATCATGGGAATTACTGGAGTATATGTTAGTTCAGTATTCATACGGTTGGAAATTTTTGCATCTATTTCATTAATATTATTAGCCTCTATTGGTTTGTCTATTTTAACAAAAGAAATTTTTAAAATTAAATTTTCTAAAAAGAAAAATTATTTCATGAAAATTTCTTATGTATTTATTATTATACCCTTATTTGCAAGTCCGCTTGTTTTTCCAGAAACTAATAATTGGATTGATGCTGTTGATTCTCCTCCTATAATTTTTAATGGAGCAACATTGTATTCTCCAACTAATGATTGGTTAGAAACATTGGAATGGATTAAACTGAATACTCCTGAAAATGCAAAAATTGCATCTTGGTGGGATTATGGATATTGGATCACCACATTATCTGAAAGAACCACTTTTGTGGATAATGCCACATTGAATACAAATGAAATTAAAAGAATGGCAACAATATTGATGAGCCCACCTGATGTTAGTTGGAATATGCTTAATGAAATTAATGCTGATTATGTGCTTGTATTTGTTGCAGCACAAGATATAGGAAATAATCCAAATAATGAACCACTTTATGTTGTAGGCGGTGGTGCAGACGAATCAAAAATTTTATGGATTTCACGTATTGCTCAATTCCCACCTGGAAATTATTTAGAATTAGATGCAAAAACTCCTAAACCAAGTTTTTATGAAAATACTATGCTTGGAAAATTGCTTCCATTTAGTCCAGTAGTATATTATCAGCCTCAAACTGAAGAGAATTCACCATTTTTTAAAAATGGGTTTATGGAAATTAGTATTAAAGATGTAAAATATAATTCTGAAAATGATCCATTAAAATTAGTTTATGCATCTCCTAGTTTTCTAAATGACGATGATGGTGAAATGATTTGTGTGCTGGTTTATGAAATAAACAAAAATTACACTTCTTCATTTTCTTCTCTTGATTAAATTTTAAATAATTTTTCACATAACATTTATTTTTTATTTACTACTATTTTTTACCATTAATGCTAAAACCGCTTTCAATTTTATTGAAATGTATTATTTTTAATTTTACATCTTTGAACCATTTTTTCACTTCTTTTTCTGAATGTCTGAAAGCAAATTTTGGAAAATACCAATCATAATTTGTTGCTATACTTTGTTCAAATGGAACATCTGGAGACCACCAACATTTAAGAAAATTCCAATATAGAAATCTTTGAATATCATATGTCCCTGCTTTAATTTCCAGTAGAGGAATATCTTCTTTGATTGTAATCTTATTTTTCAATTGTGAAAGATTTTTTCCTAATAATGCCATACTTTTAGAAAATTTCATACATTGTTTTTCAGTCATTTTGATTGTTGATTTTCTGATATGATCATCAGCAAACTCACGTAAAGGTCCTTTTTTTCTATAAACATAAATCGAAATAATTCCTTTTTTTGTTAATAGTTTTGAAAGTATTTTGAATGAAGATTCTGTATCTTTAGTATGATGCAATACTTGATCTGAGCAAATAAAATCAAAGAAATTTTTTTTGAATGGTAATTTTCTGATATCTGCCTGTAAAAAATGAATATTTTGTATTTTTCCATATTTTTTGTAAGCAAATTCTATACTTTCACTTGCATCAATTCCAAAAACTTGTGCATTTGAATTTGACGAAAATAATTTAGCACTATTGCCAACTCCAGTACCTGCATCAAGAATTGTAGAACGAGTTTTTAAAAAAGTATTTAATTTTGAAATTGTTTTCCATCCAAATCTTTCTAAAAACCATTTCTTTTGTCCTTCAATCCATTTTTTATTATGATAAGTCTTGTTAAAATGTCTCCATTTTGACGAAAATGCATCTTCAGTATCTACAAAATCTTTTTGTTCATCTGAGACTAATCTGGGAATTCCCCTAATGATTGAAAAATTGTGTTTTTTAGTACATGTTAAAGTTCCTTGAATGATTTCTTCTTTTTGTTTTTTCTTTATTTTTAATGAAAAATTTGTATGACATTTTGGACAAACAATTTGTTCAACTAGTTTTAATTTCAATAATTAATATGATTTTTTAGGTAAATAAAAATTAGTTGTATATTTATTACATATAATAATTTTTTAAATGGATAATTTTGTTTCTGGATTCATTTCTTTTGTAACAAATATCCTATACCAAATTTCAAATGCTAATAACCCTAAAAATTTATTAACATATCTAACATCTGGCTTTTCATCAAGTCTTTTAAGATGTTTTTTAATCCAACCATGACTAATCCATTTATCACTAACAATTCTTGCATTATCTAAATAATACTTACAAATCTTTTTCCCATAAGAATTCCACAAGTTAATTGTATTTACTGAAAAACCTTGTTTATTTGGAGTAATCAGGTCAGTAGAAATATGTTGAGATAAAATTTCACGTAATGGAATTTTTCCAATATTTTTATTTCTATTATATTTAATTGAATTTTTAAGATGTGGTGCATATTTCATTAATTCATTTGATAGAATTGGTGTAATCGGCTTAAGATTAAAAAAACTGTGAAAACTAGTATTAAGCGGAATCCAATTATACAATAATTTCCCATTAATGTCTGCTAAAAATATTTGATCTAATGGAGATAGCAAATTATCAAAATATGGAATAATTTTTGAATAAATATTATTCCATGAAAAATTTGCTTTTGAACCAAATAATTCATTTTGATCTGGAACCCAGTCACGTTCATGACATTCTAAATATAATTTCACTCGATCTAATGGAGTCATATTCGAATTAAAATTTGTCAAAAATTTTTGATACCTGAAAGTGTATCCTCCAAATAATTCATCTCCTCCATCTCCTGAAATTAAGGATGATGAAAATTTTGAAGATGTTTTCACCATATGAAACCAATGAGTATCCCAAAATGGCATTTTGATTATACTAATTGCTTTTGGAAGGTATTCCAGGAAATTTTCAATTGAAATAACATGATGATCTGCATTAAACTTATTTGCAATATTTCCAGCAATTTCTGTTTCATTAACACTATCTGCAAATTTTAGAGATATGGCATCAATTTTGATATTTGGTTTTGTTTTACGAAGTAATGCCATAACAAGAGTTGAATCAACTCCTCCACTTAGTGCAACTGAAACATGATTGTCTTGAACTTCATTTTTAATTTCGGAAGAAATTGAATTTTCTATGTGCTTTAAATAATTTAATTTTTCCTCAGGTAAAAAATTATCTGCAACAATTTTATTTTTGTTAAAATCTAATGATGGACAATATCTTAAGCTTAGTATCTCTTTAATTATTGAAGAATTATTGTTAATATTCAATGTTTAATACCTAATTCTATTGAGAATTTTCCATCTTTATAACATTCTATTTTCTTATTAGTTAAGATTTAAAGATGTGTTAGATTCAACAAACATGTGAAATTTGTTGTTACTGGGGGAGCAGGATTTATTGGAAGTCATATTGCCAAACATTTAGTTAATAAAAATCACCATGTCACAGTAGTGGATAATCTTTCAAGAGGAAGATTAGAAAATTTGTCTAAAATTATAGAACAAATTGAATTTAAAAAAATAGACATTCTAGATTTTGATTCATTAAAAGAAATAATTTTTAATTGTGATGGAATTTTTCATCAGGCGGCTTTAACTTCTGTATCTGAATCATTTATACAAAAAGAAAAATATCGTAATGTAAATGTAAAAGGAACTGAAAATATATTCAAACTAGCTAAAGAATTTGGAAAAAAAGTTGTATATGCAAGTAGTTCAAGTATTTATGGAAATACTACAACAATTCCGATCCAAGAAAATTTTGAAAAGAATCCTATTAATCCATATGGAATAACAAAATTAGATGATGAAAAATTAGCTAAAAAATATCATGATTTAGGAGTATCCATAATTGGTTTGAGATATTTTAATGTCTATGGAATTGGTCAAACTAATGATTATGCAGGAGTAATTACAAAATTTATTGATCAAATTAATCTAAATGAATCCCCCATAATTTTTGGTGATGGTAGTCACACTAGAGATTTCGTTTCTGTAGAAGATATTGCTAAAGCAAATTTATTATCAATGGAAAGTAAAACTGAATTTTCATTTTTAAATATTGGAACTGGTATTTCTACATCAATTAAAACATTAGCAGAAATGATGATAGAACTTTCTGGAAAAAAATTGGAAATAAATTATGATAATTTACCTTTAGGTGATGTAAAAGAGAGTCTTGCTGATGTGTCTCTTGCAAAAAGATTGATAAATTGGAATTATGAAACATCCTTAAAAAATGGCTTAAAAAAATTCTTTTTTTAAGAATTTACTAAATCTTCATAAAATTTAACATATTTTGGAAGTAAAATTTCCCATGTAAGATTATTTCTCACAAATTCATACCCATTATTTGCAAGTTTTTTTGATGTTTCATAATCTGAAAGTAATTCATTAATGCTATTTTGTAATAATTCTGGTTCGTTAGGAGGAATTAGAATCCCTGTTTTATTATTGGTAATTAATTCTGGAATACCCCCAACATTTGTTGCAATTATTGGAATTTTAAGATAAAATGCTTCTTTAATTACTTGTGGAATACTTTCCATTCTTGATGGTATTACTAGTATTCTAGACGCTTTAAGATTCTCCATTGCATCTTCCCATTTTGTGTTTGTACAATAAACTACTTTGGCATCAATTTTTGTTTCAATTCCTTTTAGGATATCAATTCCTTTTTCATAACTATCTCTCCCAATGAATATTATTTGTTTTTCTTTTTTTTCTATATTTTTTAATTTTGAAAATTTTTTTATATCTAATGGAGCATAAAAAAATTCAAAATCTACATTTAATTTTTCTTTGTACATTTTTTTAACAATTTTAGAATCAGTTGTAAGTTTATCCGCCCATTGCAAAACTTTTGTTTCCGTGATTTTTGCAGCAGTAGATATGGTTTTAGAATGCAATGCACCTACTTGTTCAGAATAAATACCATGAATGGATAAAACTTTTTTCTTTGCTTTTGTATATTTCATAGCAAAAGCTGAGGGAACATTGAATGCATGAACGATATCAAATTTTTCTGTCCCTACAATTGCTTTCAATGAACTTAATGCTGCAAAGCTTGGATTTTTTAATTTTTTAATTGGAATATGAGATGTATGCATCAATTTTACATCAAATCCATACTCTTGTAATTTCTCAGCTACTCTAGCTGCATGTCCTCCAATTCCACCAGAATATTTTGGAGCAATAAATAAAATTTTCATTTCTTAAAAAATTTAAATAAATTCTTACTTTAATGTATATGCTCAGAATAAATTATAAATGAATAAACAAAAAACCGTTCAATCAAACTTTCTATACCAATAATAGTATCTATGGATTAAAGAAATTGAAATCTGATGAAAGTAGCAATAGTTTTAGGAACAAGACCAGAAATTATTAAACTTGCACCAATAATTAGAAAAATTGGCTCCAAAAATTGCTCTGTGATTTTTACTGGTCAACATTATGATAATCAAATGGGATTAGGATTTATGCGTGAATTAGATTTACCAAAACCTGATTATTCATTAAATATAACAAAATCAAACCCTCAACTCCAAATAAGTGAAATAATTGCAAAATTATCGAAAATACTGATAAAAGAAAGACCTGATACGGTAATGATTCAAGGTGATACTAATACCGTTTTAGCTGCTGGAATTTGTTCACTAAAATCAAATATCCCAATTAGTCATGTTGAATCTGGATTAAGAAGCAATGATTGGAGGATGCCTGAGGAACATAATAGAATTGTAGTGGATCATTTATCTGAATTATTATTTGCTCCAACTAAAACTACCAAATCTAATTTACAATCTGAAAAAGTCCATGGAAAAATATTTGTAACTGGAAACACTGTAATTGATGCAATTAATTTCTATTCTAAAATTTCAAAAAAGAAATCAAAACTATCTATTTCAAACTCTAATTTCATTTTATTAACTTTGCATAGATCTGAAAATGTAGATAATAAAAAAATATTTTCTTCTATAATAAAAGGACTGATCAATTCAAAGGAAAATATTATATTCCCAATACACCCTAGAACAAAAAAACGCCTTTATGAATTTGGTTTATATGAAAAATTATCCCAAAATAAAAATATTCAAATTCTTAATTCTGTAGGATATTTTGATATTCTTGAATTAATGAAAAATTGTAGTTTTATTGTAACTGATTCTGGAGGAATTCAAGAAGAAGCAACTTCTCCTGTAATAAGAAAAAAAGTCTTGGTAATCAGAAAAACAACTGATCGACCTGAAGCAGTTGAAAGTAATTTATCTAAAATTATTGGATTAGATGAGAAAAATATCTCAAAATCCATTAAAAAAACCGTGATAAATCCTAAACTTTATTCCAAAAAAATACCTTATGGAAAAGGTGACGCAAGCGAAAAAATTCTTAAACTTTTACAAAAGCATTTTTAATTTTTTTTGACATTTTCTATGATATTGGTTACTACATTATTCCATGAAAATTTTTGAACCATGTTTAATGACTGAATTCCCATTTTTTCAACTTTTTTTGGATCATTTAACAATCCGATAATTTTTTCTGCTAAATCACCTGCATCATCAATAAAATATCCATTATTTTCATTTTCTAACACGTCTAAAGGTAATGTTCCTCTTTTAGCTATTATTGGTAGTGAGACTGCCATATATTCCAGAACTTTTATTGGAAGTGCTTTTGATGTTACATCTGTTAATCTTAATGGTCCAATTCCAATTGATGCATCTGAAATATTCTGTGGAATTTTGTCTCTATTTATCCACCCTGTAAATTCTACTGATTTTTCTAATTTCTTATCGGAAACAACTTTTTTTAATTTATCTACCTCTCCTCCACTACCTAATAAAACAAATTTTGCATTAGGAATTATTTTGATCACGGATGGAATTGCTTCTAATAAGATGTCTAAACCTCTATGATAATACATTGCACCCGTAAAAACAATTTTTTCAGGATTTTTTTTAATATTAGTTTTGAATAAAGATAAATCTACTCCATTTGGAACTACTGAAATATTTTCTGATTTTACATTATATTCATTAATGATAACTTTTTTTGTATCATTATTTGAAACAAGAATTTTAGTTCCAGATCTAAGTGTTTTCCCATTAATCATTTTTTCAATTTTTCTTTGTATTGATTTAATCCCAGATACTTTTTGATAGATGGCATCATCCACTTTAATTATTGATGGTATGCCTAACTCTTTCCCAGCTTCTACTGCAGCTTTTGGAACCAAATGAAATGGATGAAAAATCGTGAAAATAAAATCAAAATCATTGAATTTTCCTATTTCAATGGCTTTTTTTTTAATATTAGATTGACATCGTCTTGCGGCAATTTTGATTTTAGTAGGTGAGGGAGTTATTGTTCTGATAATTTTGATTTTTGAGTTTATTTTAGGATTAAATTGTTCTCCATCCCATTTAAGATCTGGTGTAATTACTGTTACATCATTTCCTAATTCTGCAAATTTGTTAATAATATCTGTAATTACAACAACTCCTCCTCCGCTAATTGGTGGAAAATGAAATACTAAGACTAGAATTTTCACTGTCTTTAGACTTTTTAAGGAACAAAAAAAGTGTTACCTAGTATTGAATTCTTCATTTGAAATGGCAAAAAATTGGTTACTAAATTCAGGCATTTTTATGTCAGAATCATCGGATCCAAATTTTGGTGGAGTTCGTTCATTTTATGATGAAAAAAATAAAGAATTTGCATTTTTGTACCCTGAAATAACTGGGTATTATGCAAGTACAATGAGATTTTTGTATGAACATGAAAAAAATGAAAAATATCTTCATTTTGCAAAGGCATCATGTAATTGGTTAATTGATTTGTATGAAAATTTTGGTGGAATAATTCAAGGAATTTCACCTGAGGGAATTACTAAAAAATATGTTTATTCTTTTGATACTGCAATTTGTTCAAAAGGATTATTGGATTGTTATGCAATTTCAAAAGATAATAAATTTCTTGAATATGCACAAAAACTGAACAATTGGATTTTATCTGATACTATTGAATCTGATGGAACGATAAAACCTGTAAAAAATCTAGAAATTAATAAATTTGAAATTGATGATAAAGTTTGGTACAAAAAACCTGGATGCTTACATATTAAATTAACAATTCCATTACTACAACTTTATAAAATTACAAATGATGAAACTTCATTAAATGCTGCAAAAATAATTGCAAATTCAATAATTCATTTTCAACAATCTGATGGTAGTATTTTACTTCATAAAAATAATAAGGTGATTAATCTTCATACTTTGTTGTATGCATTAGAAGGCTTAATTCATATGTACAATGTTACAAAAGATGAAAATTATCTGAACAGTTGTAAAAAAGCTATTAATTGGTGTGAAAAACAAATTCAACCTGATGGTAGTATTGATTTATGGTTTAATTCAAGATATCATTCCAAATCTAGTTATCCTATTGCTCAATTAATCAGATTAAAAATACTAATAGCAAAACTGGAACAAAAAAACATTGATCAAACAATTGAAAAATTAAAATCATTTTTGCTTACTTTACAGGCACAAAATATAGATAAATTTGTTAATGGAGGATTTTACGAAGAATTTGGAAAATCTATTTTTGGATGGAAAAAAACTCTGAAAGTTAATTCTTGGGCCTCAATGTTTTCTTTACAGGCATTATTTTGGATTGAAAATTTTTCAAAAATAGATTTTAAAAAAGAAATTGAATTACTTTATTAATTTCCTAGAAACTCTAAATGAGAATTTGATTGTAAATTTTTTACTAATTTACTTTGACAATCATAAATGAGTGGAATTAATGATTTTTCATAAATTTCTTTGACTCTTAATTTATTTTCATCATGATGTTGAACTATACACATACAATTAATTTCCTTAATGGTTTTATCGTCTAAATTATCTAATTTTGTAAAGTTCAATTCTGAAATATGATTTTCAATTAAATATTTTTCAGTTAAATCTGAATTAAAAAATGGATCATATCCAAAAATTTCAAAATTTTTCTTTTTCAATTCTTGAATAATTTTAAAACTTGGAGAATCTCTCATATCTTCTACATTTGCTTTATATGACAATCCGCATACCAAAATATTTTTTTTTAATCCTTGATTTTCAAGTTTCTCTTCAATGGCATTAGTGATGTATTTTGGCATTTGTTCATTAATTTCTAATGCATGTTCAATTGTATCAAATTTTATTCCTAATTTTTTTGCAGATTCCAGTAAAAATCTTGGATCTTTAGGTATACAATGTCCACCAGCTCCTGCACCTGGATAATGAGGTAAAAAACCAAATGGTTTGGTTGCTGCTGCATCAATAATTTCTTTGACATTGACATCTAATTTGTCACATAGAATGGCAAGTTCATTCACTAGTGTGATATTTACTAATCTAAAGGCATTCTCAAATGATTTAACAATCTCTGCAATTTTAGGGGAATTAACTTTTAATAAATTTCCACCATTAACATGTAGATAAATTCCCTTAGCAATATCGAAGCTTGAGTTATCAGAGCAGTAAATTACCCTAGGAATATTTTCTATACCCCATTCTTTGTTGGATGGATCAATTCTCTCTGGACAAAAGCATAAACCAAAATTTCTCCCAACTTCCAATCCTCTATTTTTAATAATATTACTAATTATTTCAGTTGTACCTACTTCTATACTACTTTCTAATATTATTACATCACCTGATTTTGAACAGTTAAGGAATGATTCTACAGCTGATATTACAAATATGTCTGAACTAACATCTTTAGTTGGAATTGGAGTTGGCACACATATTATTCCAACTTTGGGAATTGTGGAGTTGGATGGTTTTGATTCTAATTTAATATTATTTTTTTGTCTACAATCAATGTATTCTTTTTCTAAATGTATTTCTGAATCCATAAGCTTATTATTTTTTAATCTCTGAATTCGCTCTTGATTAACATCTATTCCAGTTACTTGGAAACCTGCAGATGCCAAACGAACTGTTAAAGGAAATCCTACATAACCTAACCCAAAAATTTCAATAGATATTGATTTTTCATTAATAGCTTTTACAGTTTCTTGGAGTGACATAATTTCACTTACTCCAATTTATTGATGAACTATTTGTATTTTGGGAATACATTATAATCATTTTTGAATTCCTTCTATTAATTCTAGGTAAATTTCCCTTTCCCTTTTTTCTATTTTTTCTGAATCAAATTCTTTAGATTTCACAAGTGATTGCTCTGAATATTTTTTCTGTAAATTTTTATTTTTTAATAACATCTGAATATTGTCTGTAAATGATTTTTCATTATTTTTTGTAAATATTGCAGTTTTTTCTAATCCCTCTGAGAAACCTTCTTCTGGTGGGGGAATTATTACAGGTAATCCTGCTGCCATAGCTTCCATTACTGGAATTGGTAGACTTTCAATTTTAGTATTGTATGCTAATGCAAATATTTTTGCAGATTTATAATAATTTTGTATTTGATCATTTGGAACTGATTTTTTAATGGTTACTTTATTTTGTATTCGATATTCTATTATTAACTGATTTAATTCAGAAAATAATTCACCATTTCCAATGATCAGTAAATGTCCTTCAATATCCTTCATGGATTTAATTAAGATTTCATGATTTTTTACAGGAATAAGATTTCCCACTGATAGAATTAATGGTTGTGGTAAACAATCTATTGATTTGCTGTTAAAAAATCTATTACAATCAACTTTGTTATGTAAGACTTCAGAATTTTTTGAGGAATGTTTTATGACATATGGTTGTATTATTTTGTAAACTACAACAATTTTATCTGCAGCATTTAAAACAAAAGGCTCAATAAATTTTTCTGTATATTTTAAAGCTAAATATTTTTTTAATTTCTTTTTAGATAACTTTCTATTATAGTCATATTGTGTATGTAAAGAAACTAAAAATGGTTTTTCTAATTCTTTGGCACAATTTGCTGCTAACCATCCTTCAATTAATGGATTAAATGCTCGAATTACATCTGGGTTGATCTTTTTACATAATTCAATAATTTCTTTCAAATATTTTTTTCTATTTTTAATATTAATTTTACCAACTGAATGAATCACAATTTTTGCATCTCCAACAATTTTCTGGATTTTTGATGATTCTATATCCTGTTCAATTAAAGTGATAAAGTGAACCTCGTCAAAAAAATTTTCTGGATTATAATATCTGTCTTTAATTTCACCTTTATCATAATATGCTTGGAGTGGATCATTTGGAAAAACACATAATTTCAAATTAATCCCTTTAATTATGTAAGTTAGATATACTTAATAGAATTTTTGTCTACATATTACTTTTTTACTTGAAAATTATCAAATTACTTAATATACAAAAGGTCGTGAAATAAAATATTGTTTAGAAAACTAGCAAAAAAAATAATTTCGAAATCTCCAAAACTTTACACTTCGATACATACAACTAATTTTGAACTTTCTCATAAACAAGATTTTTCAAAATTGGAAAAAAAGGAATTTGATTTATTGATGGAAGTAAAAAAAAATGGATATGTAGTAATTCCAGATTTTTTTAATAAAGAACAATGTGAAAATTGTATTGAAGATATAGATAATATATTTAAAAATAATAAAAAATTTGTTCAAAAACAAGAAGATCTTCGAGTTTTTGGCGCTGAAGAATTATCAAAAAACATCAAGATTTTTTTTGATGACTCTTTGTTAAACAAACTTGCTAGAACATATAATGGAGTTCCAACATGTTGCGCTTTTACATTAGCTGGACGTATTGAATCAACAGATAAAGATGTAAAATATGGTTCGGGTGGACCTTGGCATCGTGATAGCTATTTTCGTCAATTCAAATCTCTGATTTATCTAAATGATGTTGATGAAAATAATGGACCGTTTCAATTAATTCATCAATCTCATGAAACAAAAGATAATGATAGAAAAATAGCCGAATTAGAACACATGCAAAGTTCTTTTTTACAAGAAAAAGTTGATAAAATCATCGAAAATGATCCTGATCGATTAAAGACATTAACAGGAAAAGCTGGAACACTTGTATTGGTAGATACCTCTATCATTCATCGTGGAATACCAGTCAAAAATGGAATTAGATACGCTTTAACTAATTATTTTTTTGAAAAATCACAAATCAATACTCATCTTATAGAACATTTTTCACCGCTTGTTTCTCCTGAAAAAGTATTGAATATGGCTAAAATTGAATAATTTTTTTGAAAATTGTCTATAAATAATTTTTTATGTTTTTATTAAAGAATTATTTTAGATCAAATATGTCGTTTAATGTAAAAATTTCAACTAGTGTAAATGAGGACGAATGGAATAATGAATTAAAAAAAAATCCTGGTTCTACAATATATCAAAATACTGTTTGGCAAAAGCTCTATCATGAATCATTTAATTCCAAACCTGTTTTTATTACTGTCACTAATAAACTTGGAAATGTAGTAGGACAATTAGCATGTTTACTACATAGAAAAATGCTTTGGGATGAATCAAATTCTTTGATTAGAAAAATTGGAAATGTGTTAGAATTGGGTACACAACTCTGGTGGTATCATGGTCCAATCATTCATGACGAAGTTAATTCAAATGAAATCCTTTCTATTATTTTATCATCTGTTGATGAAATTGCAAAAAAAAACCATGTTGTAATTATTAGAGGAATTTCTTCACCCTTAACAACACAATTCCCTTCAAAAATTTTTCAAGATTTAGATTATTCTTTAGATCCCAAACTAACTTTTGTAATTGATCTAAAACAAGATATTGATAAATTGTACAATTCCTTAAAAAAAGATACTAGATATTATATTCGAAAATCTCAAAAAGAAAATTATGAATTTGAATTATCTAAAGAAATAAAGAATATGGTGAATTTTCAGGATTTGAAGTCTGAAACAAAAAAACGGGAAGGGAAAGATCATTTTAGAAGCCCACATTTTTGGGAAAATCATTGGAAAATAATGCAAAATAATGGTTTTGAGGAATTACTATTGGCTAAATCTGATGGGAAAATCGAAGGAACAATTTTGGCATTATTTTTTAATGGAAATTCAATACAACATGCATTATCAAATTCTCCTGATAAAGATCTTGTTGGAACTTTTCTTACTTGGAATACTTTAAAATGGGCACAAAAAATGAATTTTCGAACTTTTGATTTTGCAGGCGTAGATCCTAATCCTAAAACTAAAAAAGAAAAAGGAATATTTTTTTATGCTGAAAAATTTGGTGGTAAACAACATGAATATTTTTCGTATACAAAAATTGTCAATAAAAAAAATTATTATTTAACTACAGGTCTTAAAAACCCTAAAAAAATTGTACATAAATATGGTAAAAAAAAATAAAAATATTAGAATGATAGAAAATTATTATGACATCTAAAAAAATAAAAAAATTATTAATTGATAAAGGGCCATCTGGTTTAATTCAAGCAGTGATTTTCAAAATACTTACAAATTGTTTTCATATTCCATCTAGAAAGATTGCTATGTTTAACGGAATAGCTGTAAGAGGTGCAAGCTTGTACTCTAAAATTGAAATTTATCCTGAACATGAAGCTGAATTAATTTCAGCAATTAGAAATTATATTAAAAGTGATGAAAATGTACTTGTAATTGGAGGTGGTACTGGTGCATCAACTGTTGCAGTAGCTCATCAAGTAGGAATTAAAGGAACTGTAATTACTTATGAGGGAAATAAAAATTCAGTAAATGTAGTTAATGATACTATTAATTTAAACAAAGTTGAAGATAGAGTTTCAGTAAAACATATGATTGTTGAAAAACCTGTTCATTTAATGGGTTTTGTAGGTGAAGCATCAACTATTCTTGCTAAAGATTTTCCAGAATGTGATGTATTGGTAATGGATTGTGAAGGAGCTGAATTACCAATTCTACAAAATCTTATCATCAAACCTAGATTAATAATTGTTGAAACTCATCCAATGTTTGATTCTCCTGAAGAAAAAATAATAGAATTATTAAAAAATCTAGGTTATGATATAATTTCTAATGATTTAAGACAAGAATCACTTGAAATATTATCTGCAGTTCGTAAAAATTAAGAATTTTTGATAATTCAATATTTTTTTAGCATAATTCTAATTTCTATTTAAATTTTGAAGGATTAATCAAAAATTGTCTACACATTAACTAATCAAATAGTATTTTGTATGTCTATTATGAAAATCATCAAAAATCCATCTAAACGTGTATATCAGTTATATTTGCATTTTTGTAAATTTAAAGGATTTTTTCATTCTAAACCTGATTTTTTGATTATTGGAGGTGAAAAATGTGGTACGACTTCATTGTATGAATATCTAATTAAACATCCTGATGTTTTACCTGCTAAAGGAAAAGAAGTATATTATTTTGATTATAAATTTCAAAATGGTTTTGGTTGGTATAAAACATTCTTTCCAAAAGTATTAACCAAAAAATTATTTAAATTAATTAAAAATAAAAATATTCTTTCAGGAGAAGCAACCCCCAGATATCTAAATCACCCACATGCAGCAAAACGAATATTCAAATTACTTCCAAATGTCAAAATAATTATCTTATTGAGAAATCCGATTAATAGAGCTTTTTCACATTATAATATGGAATCTGCAATTGGACGAGAAACACTTTCCTTTAAGGATGCAATAGAACACGAAGATGAAAGGATCGTTACTGAGTATAATAAAATGAAATCTAATGAAAATTATTATGGACGAAAATATTATTGGTATTCTCATGTTGAAGCTGGAATGTATATGAAACATCTTAAACAGTGGATAGATATATTTCCAAGAAATCAATTTTTAATTGTAAAAAGTGAGGAACTTTTTGAAAAAACAACTGAAACATACAACGAAGTTTTAGAATTTTTGGGATTAACATATTATGAATTACCAGGATATAAAAAATTTAAAGAACGACAATATAGCGAAAAATTAGATACAAATCTACGAACAGAACTAACAACTTTTTTTCAACCACATAATCAAAAACTCTATAAATTTTTAGGTAAAGATTTTGATTGGGAAAATGACTGATGAAACAAAGTATTAGGGAAAAAATTCGTCCATCTTTAATGAAACATAAGTCATTATATTCAACTCTAAAATTTTCTTATCAGATTTTCTCTCAATTAACTTCTTCAATGCACACATTACCTGATTTTTTGATAATTGGTGCTGCAAAATCAGGAACAACCTCTCTTTTTGAACATTTAATTAAACATCCTTCTGTTTTTCCTCCTTTAGCACAACAACCAAATTTTTTTACTACACATTATCAAAATGGTGAATCATGGTATAGATCCTACTTTCCTCTAACTATCACTAAAAATCTAACACAAAATATTAAAAAACAAAAATTTCTAACTGGAGAAGCTTCAACACAGTATTATTGGTATCCACATGCCCCTGAACGAACAAAATTACTACTACCAAACGCAAAAATTATTTTATTATTGCGTAATCCAATCGATCGATCTTATTCACAATATCAAATGGAGTTTAACAAAGGTAATGAGGAATTATCATTTTTTGAAGATGCAATCGAAGTAGAAAATAAAAGAATAGAAGATGAATATAAAAAAATGTTAGATAATAAAAATTACTATAGTAAACAATACACAATTCAATCTTATCTCACAAAAAGCATTTATGTTAATTTTATACAAGATTGGTTCAAATATTTTCCAAGGGAACAGTTTCTATTCTTAAACAGTGATGAATTTGATTCTGATACATCTAAAGTTTATAAAAAAACTTTGAATTTTTTAGAACTCCCTGAAATTGATTTAAAAAAATATGAAGTTTACCGTGAAGCAAAATATTCAGAAATGAATCCAAATACTAGAAAAAAATTATCTGATTTTTTTAAACCTCATAATGAAAAATTATACAAATTGATAGGCGAAAATTTTAATTGGAATTAAATAGAAATATGTAGACAATTTTATAATTGATCAACAAAGAATAAATAAAATTATTAAAATTAA
>Ga0208407_1000031_pt1 | contig 63864 bp, 65 predicted proteins | sample ETNtaG_9_FD_185775 | JGI IMG/M metagenome (GOLD analysis project Ga0208407, IMG submission 185775) | Marine microbial and viral communities from oxygen minimum zone, Eastern Pacific Ocean - ETNP201406SV69 (SPAdes) (version 2) | ecosystem: Environmental > Aquatic > Marine > Oceanic ...
AGGTTAGTCAAGGATCACAACAAATCCGTCAGACAGGCCCTCAGAGGTCCGGATCAAAACGAAGAGTTAGCAGATTCTCTATCCGACAAGCTTCTTGGTGGCGAGTCAATAACATTCGGAGGGATCGTCTCGAATGATGCTAATGTTGTCCAAGAGGAGAAATCTGAGCCTAAGAGGAAACCAAGAAAATTGGGCACTACTAGGGGCAGGAAGAGTTAGCTACCATCCTCGTTCATCGAGTCGAGTTTCAAGTGTATCTATTTCTAGACCGGGCATTGCCTCTCCAACCATTTCACAAGATTCAGCAACTATTGCTGAATCTTCAAAGTGATGTGTAGCTAGGACAATAGCCTCAGCAGTTCGTGCCGGATCAGAACTTTTGAATATCCCCGATCCCACGAAAATTCCATCCATCCCATGTTTCATCATCAGGGCCGCATCAGCAGGTGTTGCTATACCGCCAGCCGAGAATGTAACCACGGGTAGTCGCCCCAAGTCAGATACTTCATCGAGAACGGAAGCGACTTCCTCTTTGATTTCCTCAAGGCTCCCGAAGGGAGTCGTTTCAACTCTAGCCCCAATATCAGAATGTTTCTCCATTCTTCTGTAAACATCAAGGATTTTTTCTATAATTTCTTCACGAGTGTTTGAGTCAGAATTCTGAGTAGCCTCGATCTCAGTTGCAATCAGCCTGGCATGCTTGACCGCACTCACAACATTTCCTGTACCCGCCTCTCCTTTCGTCCTAATCATCGCAGCCCCCTCGGAAACCCTTCTAACCGCCTCCCCAAGACTTGTGCACCCGCAAACGAATGGTATCGTGAAGTCATTTTTTGCAATATGATAGAAGGGGTCGGCAGGAGTTAGCACTTCAGACTCGTCAATCATGTCTACGCCAAGTGTCTCTAGTACTCGAGCTTCCTCATCATGACCTATCCTGGCCTTAGCCATAACTGGAATACTAGTAGTCTCAATGATTTCCTTGATCAATTTGGGGTGGCTCATCCTTGCCACTCCGCCAGCAGATCTAATGTCTGCCGGGACCCTCTCTAGAGCCATTACTGATACTGCACCTGCATCCTCGGCAACATGGGCCTGCTCTGGGGTAACTACGTCCATCACTACTCCGCCCTCCTGCATTTTGGCAAAGCCCCTCTTCAGAAGCTCCGTCCCATGCCTCATGTCTCCAAGATCAACTCTATGCGGCATATGGATTCCTCTGGGCATGTATTGATGAACCTAGTGGGCGACATTTTACCTAGCTATCTGCCAGAACAGGGGAATCTCCCTCTGCGATGGGAAGGTCCGGGGCTTCTTCCTCATTCTTCTCCAACCATTCCATTTCCTCGTCCGGTAAATCACTATCTGCATAGATTGCCTCTTCCGGGCACTCCGGAATGCACGCCGCACAGTCTATGCACTCATCGGGATCTATCACCAAATATTCTTCGGCTTCCCTAAACGCTTCTACTGGACAGACATGTACGCAATCTTGGTATTTACACCTTACACAAGCACTGGTTACTACGTGAGTCATAACGAGGCTACTCCCTAGTAATTAGCATATGAACTCTTGTATTATTCGCCGATTAGTCGCATTAGCAAATCTTCAGCAACCTCGATTGATTCGGATCCTGGATAAACTTCCAACTTGAATTTGCCCTTTACAACGGGTTCTTCTGTTCTTCTCGAAATAACTGCCCTTCCCTGTACTACTAGGTCAAGACTCAATCTTATGTGCAGGAACTTGTCTTCATCTACTCTACTTCCTAGTCCATTTTCAAGCATGGATGACAGAGATTCCTTTTCCAACATCTCCAATGAGGATAGTGCAGCCTTGGCCTTCATTTTTACACTAATTGTTTGCATAGGGGCACCCAATGTCGAGTTTTCTTTGTGGATCATAATCTTGGATTTGCCCCCACTAAGCCAATTAAGAGAATCTTCAATCACTTTTCCATCATCAACTGCACTGGCGTGTATTCGCCATTCACCACCATGGAGGCTCATGACTATGCCAGACGCTGACGTGACTTGAATGCGTTCCATGATAGTCGATATCCGTTGCATTTCGTTCAAATACTGGTTGCAGGTCGGACGGCCCGCAAACGGGGTAGCCCCCGCAATATGGAGACGTTTCAATGGCCAAGGGAGCATCAGCGAGAGCAGCAGCTCGTAGGCAGAAGGACAAGTGGAAGGCCAAGAGGTGGTACTCCATCAGAGCTCCACGAAATCCCTGGTCATTCAAGATTATCGGCGAGACTATTGCCGAGGAAGAGGAGATGTTGGTGGGCAGGCCATTCGAAATCATGCAGAATGAGTTGGACGGCGATTTCACCAAGATGCATGTCAAGATCAAGTTCCGAATTAAGGAAGTGGTCGGCAACGATGCCATCACCGAGTTTGTTGGGCACGATGTAATGAAGGACTTCGTCAGGAGGCAGATTAGGAGGGACAGAGGTAAAATTGATGATACCATCGATGTAGTCACCGAGGATGGATTCTTTGTCAGGATTAAACCCTTCATTGTCACAAGGTCCAGCGTAAAAGCCAGTCAGAAGCACGAGTCGCGTAGCATCACAAGGAACGAGGTAGTCAAGTTCTGCGCCCAATCTACATGGATCAAAGTCCAGAAGGCACTCATGGATGGTTCATTGGAGGAAACGGTTTCCAAGGCAGTCTCTAAGGTTCAGCCAGTTAGGGCTGTTTTCTTCCGACGCAGCCAGCTAATTCAGGATGGCGTAGTGGTCGATGATGGACCAACACTGGAGGATATCAAGGCTCAGGAGAAGGAGGAAAAGATACGGGAAGAGGAAGCTGCCGGCGAAGGGGACGAACTTTCTGATGATTCAGATTCAGATTCTGAGTCCGACTCAAGCGAGGAAACAGTTGACGACATAGTAAAAGAAGCCGAAGAGGATGATAACTCCGACGATGCTGACTATGGTTCGATGACAGTGGCACAGCTAAAGGAACTGCTGAAGGAAAAAGGCATGCCAGTGTCAGGAAAGAAGGCTGACCTGATATCCAGACTCTCGGAGTGAGCAAATGTCCCGCATTGCGGTGATTTGTGGGACTGGGATGAGTGCATTCTCGACCAGTCTCGAAGAAACATCACCATCCACTTCGAGCTCAATGCTTGTAGAGTCTAGATGGGGCGACGTACCCATCTCATTGGTGTCTCACGAATTGGGGCAAGTTTTCGTCATAGATAGGCACTACTCAAATGACCAATCAAGAACTCCCCCCCATGCAATAGAGCACCGAGCTAACGTACACGCAGCCATTAGCTGCTCACCGGATCTAATTGTTAGTGTGAACTCTGTTGGATCGATGGTGGATTCGATGCCACCGGGTACCGTGGGAATCGCCAGTGGTATACTCGACCTATCAATCAAGCCATGGACATTTCACGATGACGATGCTACTCATGCAGATCGGACCAGTCCATTCGACAAACGATACTCTTCCGTTTGCGAGGATATTCTCACAGAGAGGCAGGAAAGCTCTCCAACTGGATTGGTAGTGGCTCAATGCGTAGGGCCGCAATTCGAGAGTCCTTCAGAGATCGACGCACTTGTGAGGCTAGGGGCACATGTCGTAGGCATGACACTTGGCCCCGAGCAGAGGCTAATTTCAGAGACAGGCACCCCTCATGTCTCATTGCCCTGCTCTTCAAACTGGGCCGCAGGAAGGACCCCAGGAGAGCCCGATGCAGAGATTGACCACGAAGCAGTTGATGAGACAGCATCTCAGATGAGAGATTTGGTTTCTTCGTGCATAATTGCCCTTCTTGACTTCATGAATTAGTGCAACTACCTTGATGGAGTCTCTTTCACATGAATTACTATGGCGGAAAGGTTGAGTGTAGATGATTGGTTGCAAGTGGAGCACTGTGAGGAGCCAGATGGAACTTGGTCGACAATGATGTCCAGGGTCGCTAATTTCCACAACAAGCACAATTTCGCAGACGACGAGAACCATGGTCACGACATGGGGTTCCGGATCGCCCTTACTGTAGAAGAGCTAGGCGAACTATCAGCTGCAATTACGAAGGGCAAGCCAGATGAGGAGGCGGCAGAGGAACTGGCCGACCTCCTTATCCTAATACTCGGGCACTCTCTCGCAATGAAAGTAGATCTAGAAGCGGAATTCCACAGGAAGATGGACAAGGTCATGACTAGGAAAGCCCGAACAGGTAAGCTTGGAATCAGAGTGACCGAATACACGGATGATGCTAGATAAGTGTTGCAATTAACACTCATTTTAGTAAATAATACTAGGTGTTAATATTTACATCGGCTTTTTGCAAAAAGTGCGTTTTTAGCCGTTTTTCTAAGGTTCGCTACCTTCGCTATTATATACTCCAGAGAAACGAGACGAAGTCACTCGTTATACGAGGAGATGAAAAAATGAACGTAGATATGAATGCAATGAAAGCAGAAATAGGTGGCGCCTTTGTGCTATCGTGGATGGTGTTTGGAATGGGTCTGGGCACGTTGGAGGGAGCAGTCGCTCTCGCTGTCGTGTGGATGGCCTTTTCCGGCGCTCACGTGCTTCCCGTTGTTACCTGGAGTCACATGATGACAGGGGACATGGGCGACACAGAAGGCAACTGGATGCCCAACGGGATGCGCTTAGTGGCGCAAGCCGTAGGTGCGTTGCTAGGCATACTATTGGCTAGCCAGTTTGGCGACGTTGGACCAGATTGGGAAGCAACAGATATGTGGTTGCCAGACATCAGCGATACAGCGACGATCTGGTCGGTAATTGGCATGATAGCTGCTGGTGCAGTATGGTGGCAGGTACACAACAGGTGCGACAGCGCTTGGGCTAGCGCCTTCGGAATGATGGTTCTAGGCGGGGCAATGACCCTGAACGGGGCCCACGAGATGGGCGCATCAATAGCCAATGTTGGCGACGGTATCGTCGACACTCTGGTGAACTGGATCTGTGACGGTCTGTTTGTAGGTCTAGGTGCCCTTGTAGGCGCTAAGATTGACGAAGCTCTCTGAAACTGTTTACCGTAAAGAGACAACTAACGCAAGCAGGACGGGGGGAAACTCCCCGTCCTGTACACGAATGCCTCATCTAGGCTATCTTTTCCCTATTCCAATATGAAGAATTCTGATTGCATTGTTGCAACATCATTTCTTGATTCGGCTTTGGCGTATGCCTCTAGGGGCTCCCTGTTCAAATCCAGGAACTGCTGTCCGAACTGGAATGGTTCCAGAACCCTAGAGGCTTGATCGAGATGCCCCAATATGGCCAGAGAAGCAGCAACAGCCTCTACTGAGGATAACCTGCCCAACCTCCCCCAGGAAACCGGGTTTGCAGCCAGCAATGCTGGCAATATCCTGCCTTCGAGCATAGTCTTTCCCGCGATTTCCTCCAGTGATTCGTCAATTCTCTTCCAAGAGCAGTCTAGTACCACTAGCGCAGCACCCAAGGAAATTAGATTTCGATCCTCTGGGCCGAGTATAGTTGTTGATTTCGGATCTAGGATATACCCTCTCTTGGGTGCTCCTGATATGGATTCATGCAACTCTACAAGGCCATTGGCATGCATCTTCCTAGAAGTGCACTTCCGTGGATCATCTTGATCGAGATGAATCACATGGAGGGGGACCTCTTCCACGAATCTACCTCCTCGATCTTGCACCTGACCGGGAGACGCCTATTCTTCTCCCTTTCTTCTTCTGACTCTTCTGCTTCTTGGGTTCGGACTTGGGTAATTTTTCCGCATCCGAGATGGTCATCTGCCTATCGTTATCGGAAGCTACCATTGTATGGGCATGTGAAACAGACTCCACGAATAACCTGATGTCTAGGGCCTTCGCAAACTTGTTCAGGAGTGAGTCGGTCGGCCTGATGCCGTTCTCGGTCTTCTGAATCACGGCAATCTTCTCATTCATCTGTTTAGCAAGGTCTTCTTGGGAAAGGCCCCTGTGCTTCCTAGCATTCCTAATTCGCGAATGAAAGTCATTTGCGAGCTCCACCTCTTCCTTTGTCATGATATCTACGCCAGAGACTCCCTTCCCCGAGACAGTGCTTTGAGTCTCGGTGGGCGGGGCGTATGGAGGAGTCCTCACAGACTCGACAATGAGTCCCATCGATTCGATGCATCTGTTGCAGCACTCGAGTAACGAATTATGCCCCACTGGTTTCGCAATCCTAGCCCTCTTTGTGCTGACTCCCTCGGATCCACAGAGTTCGCACGCACCCATGCTTTGCCGATACGAACGAGCATCATAGTCCTTCGCAGGGGTCATAAGTATCCGTTTGGTGTGGACATCATGGCATCCGAGGCGAATGAGAAACGCAGTGGGAACGATGCACTCGAAAACACTGACCCTCACAAGGGTGCTCTAGACACTCTTTCGAAGGACTATCGTGAACTCTCCGACAAGGCTCAGCAGTTATTGACAGAGAAGCTATTCCTAGAGAACGAACTAACTCAACTCAAGAAGCGCTCGAATAGGCTTGAAGAGGAGCTAAGCAACATTCGAACCCCTCCGTTAATCATCGGCTACATCCAGGACATGGTTAACGAACAGGCGGTTGTCAGAAGTTCCAACGGCACAGTCTTCCTAGTGTCAATTAATCGCCGTTTGGATAGTACAAAAATCAAACCGGGCACCAGGGTTGCGCTAAATCAGGATACCCTATCGGTAGTAGAGATTCTTTCTGACTCTTGGGATCCGTTAGTAAGCAATGCAGAGATCATTGACTCTCCTGATGTTAACTACTCGTCAATTGGCGGCCTTGAGAAACAAATCAAGGAACTCAAGGAGGCCATTGAACTACCATTCGAGAATCCTCAGGCTTTCTCTGATTTCGGAATCGACCCGCCCAAGGGAGTTCTTCTGACAGGCCCCCCTGGTACTGGAAAGACAATGCTTGCTAAGGCAGTGGCAAACTCGACCAATGCTTCATTCCTAGGTCTCGTTGGCGCGGAACTGGCTCAGAAGTATATTGGGGAGGGCGGTAGAATGGTGAGGGAACTTTTCGAAATGGCAAGGGAGAAGTCTCCTTCAATTATCTTCATCGATGAAATCGACTCCATTGGTTCAAAGAGGCTCGACGTCGCTACTTCTGGCGACCGTGAGGTGCAGCGTACTCTGATGCAACTTCTTTCCGAGTTGGATGGATTCGAGAGTCTGGACAATGTCAAGGTTATCGCTGCGACCAATCGTCCAGAATTACTTGATGCCGCCCTGCTCCGACCAGGCAGGTTTGACAGAATTATTGACATCCCTATTCCAGATCTGGATGCCAGGGAAGCCATCTTCTCCGTTCATACTAGATCAATGCCAATGGCCAAGGGTTTGGATAGCAGATCATTGGCCTCAATGTCGGAAGGATTCAGCGGTGCTGAGATCAAATCTGCTGTCGTAGAGGCTGGAATATCGGCAATATCAGGCGGTCGAAAGTCAGTAAAGAAGTCCGACTTCATTGGCGCGATTAAGAAGGTTGAGGATAACAGGAAAGGTCCCAAAGAAACCAGTTCCGAGGGAATCTACGGATAAGCAAAATATCTTGACGAGCAGTCGCTTCCAATGCCCATGCAGGAAGCCTTGGTTGAGTGCGTACCGAATTTTAGCGAAGGCAGGGACAAGCAACTAATTGAAAAAATTACAAGACCTATCTTAGAAGCAAACGGAGTCTCACTCCTAGATGTCGACATGGGTCACGATTTCAATAGAACAGTCGTGACCATGGTAGGGGGGCCAGAGGAGGTACTGAGCACTGTAATCGAATGTACCAGGATTGCAATCAACCTCATCGACATGAGGGAACATTCTGGAGAGCACGCTAGAATGGGTGCGGTGGACGTAGTCCCATTCATTCCTATCAAGGGAATATCCATGGATGATTGCGTGACACTTTCGGAGAGATACGCTCAAGCTGTTTCAGAAGAGCTCGATTTGCCAATTTACCTCTATGCTGACGCGGCAAGAAGTCCGCAGAGATCTAGGCTTCCTGATATTAGAAGGGGACAGTATGAGGGCATGGAAGAAAAGGTTACTTCTCCCGAGTGGAAGCCTGATTACGGGCCTGCAGAATTCAAGCCCAAGATGGGCGTGACGGCTACTGGGGCCAGAACGATACTAATTGCGTACAATGTAAATCTTGACACCGATGACAAGTCAAAGGCAAACTCCATAGCGTCTAAAATTAGGACAAGTGGTTCATTGGTGAAGGGCGAAAATGGCGAGAAGGTCGTCGGAGAGGACGGCAAGGCCTTGAGAAAACCAGGCATGTTTCAGTCATTGCAGGCAGCAGGTTGGATGTATGACTCAACTACGGCGCAGGTATCGATGAACCTCCTTGATTACGATGTTACTGGCCTCCACGACGTAACAGAAGCTATCAGAATCGAAGCTAAAAAAATCGGCCTAAATGTGACAGCAGGAGAGTTGGTTGGCCTAGTGCCATTGAATGCTATGAAATCTGCAGGCAATTATTACAATGATGATGGGAACAGGGCAGATGAAAAATCCGTCGTCGAAAAGGCAATTTCAGGATTGATGCTAGACAGGTTGGGGGACTTCGACCCGAAATCTTCCATTATAGAATGGGCCATTGAGGGGGGAGTCAGAGAATGAACGAAGGTTACAATGAGGTTCTCCGCTCTATTGGATCCTCAGACCCCACTCCAGGGGGCGGGACAGTCGCCGCCCTATCCCTCGCCCATGCACATTCACTTGCTATGATGGTGGCCAGGCTAACTGATGGGAAGGAAAAGTGGTCAGAAGGCCATGAAGTAGCAAGATCAGTGATTTCCGAATCCCAGGTGGGACTCGCGGAAGCAATGCGTCTCGCAGAGATTGATGCTGAGGCCTTCGACTCAGTAATGTCAGCCTACCGCCTCCCTAGGGGGACCGACGAGCAGAAGGAAGAGCGAAAGCAATCAATTCGTGATGCTACCATTGGTGCCGCCGAAGCCCCGCTCGCCACAGCATCCTGTGCAATGGAACTTCTGAGCAGTCTAGAGGCACTATGCGTCTCCTGTAATGCAAATGCTCTAACCGACTTAGCATCGGCTTCGGAACTTTCTCTTTCGGCTGTAAAAATAGCTGCAATGAATGTGCGGATAAACCTGGATTTTCTCGAAGGAGATGACGTAGACATACTTTCATCTCAAATAGACAAAGTTGTACTCAAATCAACTGCCTCTGCAGGGGCAATATCTCTGAAGGTGAATGAGAGGCTGGATTGGTGATGGTTGACGCAACTTACTCCCCAGGTGGGATTCCAGACGAACTTCCACCACTCAGAGAAATGGATAATTCTGTCCCCCATGCCCCAAAAAGGCCCCAAGTGCTGAACGAAATCGAACGTCGTCTAGCAATCGAGAACTCTCTGCGATATTTTCCCAAAGAATGGCATAATGAGCTGGCTACCGAGTTTCTTGACGAACTAGACAGTCTCGGCCACATATACATGCATAGATTCAGGCCCGATTACGAGATTTACGCAAGACCGATATCCGAATATAGGTGCAATAGTATGAAAGCAGCCTCAATTATGTTGATGATTCAGAATAATCTGGACCCCAAAGTTGCCCAGTATCCACATGAATTGGTCACATATGGGGGCAATGGGGGGGTATTCCAGAATTGGGCCCAGTACCTGATTACTATGGAATACCTTAGCAAAATGAGGGAAGATCAAACATTAGTGATGTATTCTGGCCATCCCTTGGGTTTGTTCCCTTCAAGCAACGACTCTCCCATGGTAGTAGTAACAAATGGCATGGTGATTCCAAATTACTCGTCTCAGAAAGACTACGAGAGAATGAGTGCCTTGGGTGTTTCTCAGTATGGCCAGATGACCGCAGGTTCATACATGTACATAGGACCTCAAGGAATCGTACATGGAACTACAATTACCATTCTGAATGCAGCAAGGAAATACCTTGGTAGAACATCTGAGCAAGGCCTTGGCGGCGTCCTTTATGTTACATCTGGCCTAGGGGGGATGTCCGGAGCCCAAGCCAAGGCAGCAGTAATTGCTGGAGCAGTTTGTTTAATCGCAGAGATTGATCCTGTCCCAGCACACAAAAGACACACTCAGGGATGGCTATCGGAACTCTACGAAGACTTGGGTGAACTTTGTACTCGCGCTGAGCAAGCCATTTCGAAAAAGGAAGCCGTCTCGCTTGGATATCTGGGGAACATCGTTGATTTGCTCGAGTATCTCGTTGACAGAGGCATCACTCCCGAACTGGCTAGCGATCAAACTAGCCTCCATAATCCATGGTTAGGAGGTTACATGCCCGCTAACCTGTCATTTGATGCAGGTTTGTCTTTGTTAGAGAAAGACCCAGAAGAATTCAAGAATTATGTCCAAGCCTCTCTAAGGAGGCACGTTGATGCAATCAACTCCCTTTCAGAAAGGGGAACTCGTTTTTGGGACTATGGAAACGCATTCCTGCTCGAGTCTAGCCGTGCCGGAGCCGATGTCATTTCCATAGATGGATCATTCAGATATCCATCCTATGTCGAGGACATAATGGGTCCAATGTGCTTCGACTACGGATTCGGCCCATTCCGTTGGGTTTGCACTTCTGGAATTGATGAAGATCTGGAAATATCCGATAAGATAGCCAGGAAAGTACTGGAGAAACTCTCTGCAGACTGCTCTGATGATATCAAAACACAGTACTTGGATAACATAAAATGGATTTCTGAGGCAGAAAATCACGAACTCATAGTTGGTAGTAAAGCACGTATTTTGTATGCAGATGAAATTGGACGAAAAGCCATTGCTAGCGAATTCAATAAGGCCATTTCAAGTGGTTTGATATCTGCTCCGATTGTTTTGGGCAGAGACCATCATGATGTGGGCGGTACAGATAGCCCTTTCCGCGAGACTGCGAACATTTACGATGGCTCAATGTTCACTGCTGACATGGCTGTACATAACTTCGTAGGGGACTCATTCAGAGGTGCAACATGGATCAGCCTTCACAATGGGGGCGGAGTAGGTTGGGGTGAAGTAATCAACGGTGGTTTTGGACTGGTAATTGATGGGTCCGAAAAGGCGCAGGAGAATATAGACTCAATGATCTCATGGGACGTCAATAATGGAATTGCCCGAAGATCTTGGGCAAGAAATAGCGGGGCTATTTCCGCAATTAATCGAGCTATGGTTTCAGATACCAGACTTGTGGTTACAGTGCCTGAAATAGTTGATGAAAACATCTTGGAAAACCTCTTTGACGGCACTCGATGACTCTATTTGGCCGACTAGCCTCGCCAGTCCAATGGCAGAGATAGCTATTGATGGGAAATCTCTGACACTTGAGTCCGCATTAGCAATCGCAAAAGGCACTACAACAGCCTTCCTTCCCCTCACATCTAGAGAAAAGATGCAACATTCACGTGATGCAGTGGAAAATGTAGTAGATTCTAGCGAGGTAGTTTATGGAATAAATACCGGATTCGGAGCATTGTCATCAGTAAGCATCGATAAAGAAGAACTTGAGACTCTACAGGCGAACTTGGTAAGAAGCCACGCTTGTGGAATTGGGGAAAGGATGGATCCCGAGGTTGTCCTTCTAATGATGATCATCAGAGCAAATTCGCTCGCAAGAGGGGTTTCTGGGGCAAGACCCGAGGTTGTCGAACTGATTATTTCAATGGTCAATTCTAGAATTGCACCAATAGTCCCCCGAATAGGATCATTGGGTGCATCAGGTGATCTTGCCCCACTATCTCACATGACTCTGGGCATGATGGGCGAGGGTAAATGCCAACATTTCGAGAATGGGGAGTGGCACCTCAAGGATGCATCAGTTGTATTGTCCGAAGCAGACCTGCGCCCAATCAGATTACAGGCCAAGGAAGGCCTTTCCCTGATTAATGGAACTAGTCAGATGTGTGCATACTTGACGTGTACAGTCCTAAACATGGAAACACTTTGCTTTGCGGCAGATGCATCAATAGCTTGTTCATTAGAGGCAATTAGAGGATCTCACAAACCATTCGATAAGAGAGTCCACGATTCGAGGCCACATTTGGGTCAGTCAATTTCAGCGTCACGAATCTCTGAACTTGTATCTAACTCAGAAATAATGTTGTCCCATGTTGATTGCGATCGAGTTCAGGATGCTTACTGCTTCCGATGTTCTCCACAGGTCCATGGTCCCGTAATCGACATGCTGCGAGAGGTTCGTAGGATACTTGAGATTGAGATTAACAGTGCCACTGATAATCCCTTAGTATTCGTAGATCAGGATGGTAGTGCAGAGATAATCAGCGGGGGAAATTTCCATGGCCAGAATCTGTCATTAGCCAGTGATTCGCTGGCTATAGCTTGCCATGAATTAGCAAGCATATCAGAACGAAGAATAAACCAGTTAATGGATCCAAATTGGAGTGGTCAGAAGGCATTCCTAGCCAAAAATGAGGGATTAGAGAGTGGCCTAATGATCGTACAATATGTAGCGGCTGCAGTGATCGCCGAACTTCATTTGTTGGCCAACCCTGCTTCGACAAGTAATGTACCAGTCAGTATGGGAAAGGAGGATCACGTTTCCATGGGGGCTACTGGAACTTACAGGGCCCTTCAATCATCAATTCTGCTATCACAGGTTCTGGCAAATGAGTTAGTTTGCTCCACTGAGGCTCTAGATGGGGTCGATGAGACTCCCGGGACGGGGGTATCCAAAGTTGCAGGGTGGGTTAGGAAACATGTTGGCAGACTTGACGGAGACAGGTCACTTACCACGGAATGTGAGAATTTATCTATGGCCATACTTGATGGTGGAATAACTAGTATCTTTGGGTGATATTATTCAAGAAAAATTGCATATGCAACAGCATCCTGGAACTGACCCCCTACCGTTTACAACAAGGGTGGTGGCAACTAAAGATCACTCACTTCTTTTGGAAGAAACTCATTGCTATCCAAGAGGGGGCGGGCAACCTGGGGATACTGGCGTGATCAGACTCGACAACGGAAAATCTGCTACATTGAACGAGGTTCTTCCGGGAGAAATGATTCTTCACCCAGTAGATGACATTGAGATATTCAGTACGGGTCAGGAAGTTTCATGCCAAATTGACGTAATTAGGAGGAATGGCCACACGATGATGCACACAGCCCAACATATTTTCTCTGCATTAGCCGAAGACTTGTGGGGTTGCGAGACAGTGGGGAACCAAATTGGGGCAGATCAATCGAGAGTGGATTTACTATTCGATGACAAGGAGTTATTCAATCCCGAAGAGCTAATTGGGACTGTAAATTCTGTACTCTCCAGAAATACTCCTGTTAACATACACGAATGGGATAGGGAGAAGATCTTGGGGCATGAGAAAATGAGACACACCAAATTCATGCATAGAATTCCAACGTCTGTTACACATCTGAGAGTCGTAGAAGTTGAAGGAATTGACCTATGTCCCTGTGCAGGTACTCACGTTTCTAACACCTCACAAATACCCCGAGTAAGGTATGTTGGCAAGAAGAATAAGGGTAAGGGGCGTCTAAGGGTATCTTACGATTTTGAATAATATAATTGATAGTATAGATTCTATTGGTGGGCTCGGCAGGAATTGAACCTGCGATCTTCGCCATGTCAAGGCGACGTCATAACCCCTAGACCACGAGCCCGGCCCTCCTTCGACTTGCCATTCACTCAAGAATCATTCTGAACAGCTATGAAACAATCTTGGAGATACGTCCACCGCATCCCTGGCTAGAACATTCACCAGCAACCCTTGTTCTTCCATTACTCATGACGATCAACTTCGGACCATTGATTGCGACGTAAGTTTTGCATTTCATGCAGAACCCACTGTATTCCGAAGTCATAGTCACTCGACTAGACTCAAGACTTCAACATTTCACATTTAGTAGGGGGTTTTTAGCAAAATATTCACTTTTCTCAATAAACGCAGTACTGCGACTATGTCTTGTAGATATGGGCGATATCAATTTCTGATAACGTAGGTTATCGGTAAGAAATTAAGCGGTATTTCGATAGATTTGTTATCAAAATCGAAAAATTTGTGAATAATCCACTATTATGAAAAAACTAATTAATTTAATATGTTATACTATTCATAGTTACTAGTATCAATACACACTATTAGAATTTACAATATCTCCATTTTTGATAGTATAACTAATCGGTGATGTTCCCGGGGTTTGGCACCATGAGTCAGCCGATGGCGACCATAGGATATTCAAGTCGGCCCGGCAACCTTCCTTGACAACTCCTCTTACTTCTCCCGTGTCTTGGAACATTGTCGATGCTGGATTCCTCGAAACTGCCGCTAGAGCGGCAATTGGTTCAATCCCAATTCTATGTGTGGCCAAGCTTCCGATCATTGGGAGTGATGTAATCGGACAATTAGGATTGAAATCCGTTGCAAATGCGAACGGCCAATCTTCGTCGATACATTTCATAACTGGTAGGTCTAACTTCTTTCCTAGCACATACGGAGTTCCGGGGAGGAATGTCTGAACCGTTCCGGATTCTGCCGCACTAATTCTAGAATCATCGTTTGAACAAGCTACATGGTCAGCACTCAATGACCCGAGTTCTGATGCTAATTGCAATCCACCACCATCAACAAACTCGTCTACATGGAGCCTAGACTGTAAATCAAAAGAACTCGATGCTGCAACTATTTCCTCTGTTTGTTCATTCGTGAACCACCCTTCTTCACAGAAAACATCAACCCATTTCGCTAAAGACAACTCAGAGATAACTGGCAGTTGATCGCTTATGAGATGTTCAACATATTCGCCTCTAGTCATCTCTTTTGGAAAATCATGAGCCCCTAGCCATGTTGCGCTAACGTCACATGGGGATGACCTACCAATAACCGAAATAGCCTCAAGAAGTTTCACTTCTGTATCCAAATCCAATCCATATCCACTTTTGGCCTCCAAAGCAGTAGTCCCGTTTTTCAAAGCCGAATCCAACCTCCTTAGGCCACTTTCTACTAACTGCCTTTGTGGAGCGCTCCGCGTACTGTTAACTGTCTTCATTATCCCGCCCCCAATTTTCGCAATATCTCCGTAAGACTTTCCTCCAATCCTCATGGCCAGTTCATTTGCCCTGTCTCCCGACCATACTAGATGTGTATGGCTATCAACGAATCCGGGTACGACGGCCATTCCACCTACGTCAACTACCCGCGTCCCCCCATTCTCATTTTTTGCTGGATACCAAGGTGCAAATTCTGCCACTAGTTCTTCCATGGGGCCAATCTTCAGAATCTCTCTTGAATCTATGAGAATCCCCATTCCCGGCTGGTATACTAGTGACTTTCTATCTAACATCCGATTGCCAGAAAGTGGAAACTCGTCATCCCCAGTTGAGAGATGTGCAACTTCACCACAGTTGTACAACAGCGTCCTCATGATCTCTGGAGATTCCGATAGTTGAAAGAACTCGCGCTCATGGGACGCATCATGGGAGGCATTATTCTGGGAATCGAAAGTACGGCTCACACATTCTCATTCGGCAGAGTAAGTACAGATGGCGAGCTTTTCCCATCTTCTTCATCACTATTCAGGCCAGAAGAAGGAGGAATACACCCTAGGGAGGCAGCAGATCATCACTCTGATTCGACTTTGAATCTACTCAAGCAACTTTCGAGCAACGAGGACTTTTCTTGGGACTCGATCGTTGCAATAGCGTTCAGCCAAGGTCCGGGACTAGGGCCATGTCTTCGTGTAGGGGCCTCAGTTGCAAGAACACTCGCGACTAGACTTTCTGTTCCACTTCTTGGGGTAAATCATTGTGTTGCTCATATTGAAGTTGGAAGGAATCAAACTGGATGCATCGACCCAGTTCTACTCTATGTTAGTGGAGGCAACACTCAGGTAATCGCTAGGGCAGACGGGAGATACCGTGTTTTGGGTGAGACCTTGGATATTGGCATAGGGAATATGTTGGATAAGTTTGCTAGATCCCAGGGCATGCCTTTCCCAGGTGGCCCTAAAATCGAACAACTAGCACTGAGTTATACAAAAAAAGGCCCGCAATCTCTAGATGATGCCTATCTTCCATATGGTGTTCATGGCATGGATTTAGCATTCTCTGGAATACTTACCTCTGCTACTCAGAAGATGTCCGAGGGATCATCCATAGAACAAATCTGCTGGTCACTTCAAGAGCACTCGTTTGCAACATGCGTTGAAGTTGCAGAGAGAGCAATGGCACACACAGGAAAGACCGAACTATTACTCGGTGGGGGTGTTGCATGCAACGAGAGACTTAGAGAAATGAGCCAGATAATGTGTCAAGAGAGAGGTGCCAATTGCTTCTGGCCAGAGAAGCAATTCTGCATCGATAATGGTACTATGATAGCAGAGCTGGGTCGACGGATGCTTGAATGCGGTATTGAAACAGAAATAATGGATAGCGCTATCGACCCAACACTAAGAACGGATAACACCGCAGTAGTCTGGCAATAAAAATAACGAACTCTTATGAGAGTCCGTCTAACCGGTCGTTTGAGGATTGATTAGAAAGTGCAGAGGAGACGTAGGAAGAAGGCTGCCCCGAAGAACATTTTCGGGTCCGGTTCACAAACTATTCCGAAATCAAAACCAACCAGTTCACCAAAACCAAATCCAACAAGAAACAGGTCACAGATAGCACCACCCCCCTCTGTCCCGGGTGCCAAGCCAAAACCAAAGCAAACTAAACCGATAAAAACAGAAACTCAACCAGTAGATACTACTCCTGAAACCCAGGAAAAGCCAACTATGGAAGACGAATTATCGGCTGTTGATGACTTAACGGTTGAAGAAACTCCTTTGGATGAGAATCAAGAAACTATTGTCCAGGAGAAAGAAGAAGTCGACATTCTCGAAGAACAGATTCTTGGAATCGGTTCGAGGAAAGATATCGGTTTGAAGAAGGAGTTGACTCAAACCTCCGAATCCAAAGCTGTCGATGAAAACCAAGGGAAGAGCCAGAAGGCTAGACAGATTATTCAGGATAGTATGATCAAAGCCTCAATTGCTGTAGAAGAAGCAAAAACTCTGAAGCAAAAACAAGCAGCTACCCCAATCAAAAAGGATCCACCAAAGAAGCCACAGAGGAAGTTCCGCAACAAAACATCATCATATCAACCAGCGAATAGGGCCCGTAGACTAGATCGAAGCAGGCACATGGAGTACAAGTACGAAATGCGCGGACTCCTATCAGATATTGGCATTGCAGAAGAGCATCGATCTAATCTACTAGCAACCATATGGGCTCGTGGAGAAAGACAAACTACGAATGAGGCCAAGGAATTTCTATCAGAGAAACTAAACGAGGGGATTATCGACGAAGACCAAATGTCTTCTCTCGAAAAGATCGTGGATGGATATACCGTTAGAAGATGAAAACTTAGAATGGTTCTTGGGTTGAAACACACTGGCCATGACGTGGTGGAAACGATAGACAACTCCGATGATTACCCACTAAATCCTCCGGGTTCGCCTCCATATCGTCGTGGAATTCATCCAGGAATGTACAGAGATAGACTATGGACAATGAGGCAATATGCTGGTTTTTCTTCACCTAGCAACACAAACAAGCGTTTCAGAAATTTACTAGATAGTGGTCAGACCGGACTTTCGATTGCCTTCGACCTACCTACTCAACTAGGACTAGATTCGGATGACGAACTCTCTTCGGGAGAGGTTGGCAAGGTTGGAGTCCCGATCGACTCAATTCACGATATGAGGGAGTTGTTTTCTGGAATAGATATGGGTTCCATATCCTCTTCAATGACAATTAATGCACCAGCAACAACACTGCTTGCTCTATACGTAGCAGTAGCCGAGGAGAAAGGAGCATCAATAGAACAATTATCTGGAACAGTCCAGAATGACATTCTGAAGGAATACATTTCTAGGGGGCTATACATCTTCCCTCCTGAACAATCAATTCGTCTGACTACTGACTTAATGTCATGGTGCAATAAAAACGCCCCCCGATGGAATACAATATCGATTAGTGGTTATCACATGAGGGAAGCCGGATGCACGGCTTCACAGGAAATAGCCCTAACTTTAGCAAATGCAATTTATTATTCGCGTATGGCAATAAACCACGGAATGGAAATTGACGATTTCGCCCCCAGAATGTCATTTTTCTTTGCTTGTCACAACAATTTCATCGAGGAGATCTCCAAGTTCAGAGCCGCAAGACAATTGTGGTATGAAATGATGGAGGAAGAGTTCGCTCCCTCCAATCCAAAATCTTCACAATTGAGATTCCATACTCAAACATCAGGAGTGACACTAACGGCACAACAACCAATTAACAACGCAATTAGAGTTGCATATCAAGCACTTTCTGCCGTATTCGGTGGTACTCAGTCACTTCATACGAATAGCTTTGACGAGGCGCTGGGACTACCAACAGAAGACTCAGCACGCCTGGCTTTACGTACCCAGCAGATTATTGCTGAGGAATTGGGCATTACTGAGCAAGTAGACCCACTGGGGGGATCCCCGACCATCGAGGAAAAAACCGACTTATTGATTAATGAAGCACGTTCAATCATTGATAATATAGAAAAAATGGGTGGAGCAATGGAGTGCGTTAAGGCAGGATTTCAACAGAAAATAATACATGAAAGTGCATGGGAACATCTTCAGCGTGTTGAGGCTAAGCATGAACTTGTTGTTGGTGTAAATTCACATGTCGATCAGACAGAACCAGTGTTCGAAGGCCTCATACTAGACTCTAGTGAGGCAAAATCAAAGATTTCTAGCTTAATTGAGATGAAAGGAAATAGGGACAATATTCTGGTTAGAGACTCCTTATCTAAATTGCGACAGTGTTGCAGAAGTGACTCAAACGTCATGCCGCCGATAATTTCTGCTGTCAAAGCAGAAGCTACGGTTGGAGAAATCAACAGTGTTTTGAGAGAGGAGTTCGGAACATGGGTTGCCCCAAGTGGTGTTTGAATGGCCAAAGGTACTGTAAATCACATAGGAATAGCGACAAATTCGCTTGATGAATCAGAGGAAATATGGTCCAAATTAGGATTCTCTCCTTCGGCCGACAAAATTATCGAAGATCAAGGGGTCAAAATTCGTTACTTAAATGGTTCAGGAACAACTCGAATTGAGCTTCTAGAACCACTATCTAATGATACTCCAGTCGGCCGTTTTATCGATCGCAGTGGCCCCGGAGTACAACAGATTGCTATTGATGTGGACGATATTGAGACAACGATCTCAGATTTGATAGGAATTGGAGTCAGGATGGTTTCGGAAGAGCCAGTTGTTGGCACGGATGGAAACAGAATCGTCTTTGTCCACCCTTCATCTACCGGCGGCGTTCTCATTGAACTGGTTGAATCTTCTAAGTGATAATCATCAAAAAGAAACTCCAACTCGCGAACTCATGATTACTTCATTGGAGAGATTCGCTGAACTAGGTAATACTTCTGCAGGAGAAATTGAGTCAGAACGAGACTTCATTCGAGACGCACTTGAGGTCTTGAGGGGTACTGGGGAGATTTCCAATGACGCCTTCCTAGATGCAGGCACTATTCAGGGCGGCCTTTCACTCATGCTCAACCTAATCAATCAGGGAATCTCAAATAAAGAGGCCCAAAATCAACTAAACAGTCTGAAGATCCGTGCTAATGCTCTAGAGAACAAATATCCAGGTCTAGATGAAAAGGTTGAGAGTATAAGAAAATAATATTCAGGTATTACTCCAGTAATATTATATTCATCCCCTTATGCGCACAAACATGCCTAAGATAAGCCTAGACATGCCGAATGAAATCGTATCAGATCTCAAGGATCATGTCGGAGACGAAAAGAAATTCGTGAGTTTAGCCGATGCAATCCGAACAGCATGCAGGAAGATGCTGGATCAACTAGACGAAATTGACTCAAGGCATGGCAGGTGAATAAATGAATAGTCCCGGAAGAGAAGATGCGATTGATGCCGTAAGTATTCTAGTTCGATATATCGAACAGTGCGACGGAGATCTTCGTGAGGGATTATCAAATACTCCAGAGAGAGTGATTAAGTCATACGAAGAGGTATTCAATGGTTACAAACAGGTCGCCAGCGAGATTCTTGACTCGACCTTCAACGCCGAGGGGTACGACGGCATCGTGCTGCTCAGAGATATCGAGTTCCACAGCACCTGCGAGCACCATCTCCAGCCCTTCTCCGGACGAGCCCACGTGGCATACATCCCTGTCGACAGGATAGTCGGGATTAGCAAGTTAGCCAGGCTCCTCGACATGCATGCGAAGAGGCTCCAGAACCAAGAGAGGATCACGAAGGGAATTACGGACGACCTGATGGAGCACCTAGATCCGAAGGGGTGCGCTGCGATCATCGAAGCTCAGCACGGGTGTATGAGGTGCAGGGGAGTCCAGAAGCAGAATTCGGTAATGACGACGAGTTCGATGAGAGGTGCCTTCTTCGAAAAGTCCGAGGCTCGCGCGGAGTTGATGCAACTCATCGGAAGTCCGCCTTTGAAGGGGTAGAGAGATGGTGAACTACCCTATAGTAGAGATCTTCCACTCGGTCCAAGGAGAGGGTTTCCACAGCGGCGTCCCCCACGTCTTCGTAAGGTTCGGCAACTGCAATCTGAGATGCGAGTGGTGCGACACTGACTTCCTAGACTACGAGGAGATGGACTTGGATTCCATCGTGGAGGAGGTCCTATCCTACGGATGCGACAGGGTGATCTTCACGGGGGGAGAACCAGCAATGCAGGACCTATCGACCATTGGAAATCGCCTCAAGGAACACGGCATCAACCTCTCAATTGAGACCAACGGAACCATAGAGGTAGACCCCATTATCGACTGGATATGCGTCAGCCCAAAGGACCAGGTGTACCCGAACGTTGCAATCAGGCAGAGGACCGGTGACGAGTTGAAGGTGGTGTACTGCGGACAGCCGCTTGACACATATGACGACCTGAAGGGTGGCTTCTCACATCACTACATCCAACCTTGCTACATAGATACCGACTCAGTGGAGCAGAACGGGAAGAATTTCCAACTGGTGGAGAAGTTGGTGAAGAAGAGTCCCGGATGGAGGCTCAGCCTCCAGACCCACAAGTGGATGGGGGTCCTCTGATGCGAGCGGTGATGGCGCTATCGGGGGGCATGGACAGCACTGGCCTCCTGATGAGGCTCCTAGCCGACGGTTACGAGGTCAGTTGCCTGTCATTCGACTACGGACAGAAGCACGCAATAGAATTGGAGAGAGCCAAGGAGAATATCAGTTACCTCTCGGAGAACGGAATCCACGTGGATCACAGAATAGCGGAGTTGGGTTCGGTGATGGGACTATTCCACTCCGCCCTAACCACAGAGGGTTTCGACGTCCCCGAGGGGCACTACGAGTCCGAACAGATGAAGCAGACCGTCGTCCCAAACCGGAACGCGATATTCGCATCAATCCTCTATGGATACGCGCTATCAGTGGCCCTCAGAGAGGGAGAGGAGACGAAAATCGCGCTCGGGGTCCACAGCGGCGATCACGAGATCTACCCAGACTGCCGTCCCGAGTTTTACGAAGCGATAGGGGAGGCCTTCCACACCGGCAACTGGGACAGCCACCTGGTCTCCTTTCACCTCCCCTACATCGAGGGTGACAAGGAGACCATACTTGCTGACTCAGACGAGGCGATCCGATCCCTGGGGCTAGATTTCGATACCGTCTTCGCTAACACGAACACATCCTACAACCCGGACGAACTCGGGCGCAGTTCCGGAAAGTCAGGGGCTGACGTTGAGAGGATCCTGGCATTCCACGCCATAGGCAGGAAGGATCCCGTGGAGTACGTGGACGGGTGGGAAGCTGCCCTCGAGAACGCGCTGATTGAGAACGAGAATCACGAGGCAGGACTATGAGCGGAATTGAGCCTAGATCCGATCCCGAGAGAGACGGAGAGTGGAGGTCTAGACTCACTCCCCTGCAGTACCACGTGACTAGGGAAGGAGGCACTGAGAGGCCGGGGACGGGTGCACTGAACATGGAGGACAGGGGCGGCGACTACTTCTGCATATGCTGCGGAAGCCTCCTATTCACTAGCCAGATGAAGTACCACTCAGGATGCGGTTGGCCCGCCTTCCACACCGAGCACCCCGATGCCGGAATAAGGAGGCTGGAGGACACGGCTCACGGAATGGTGCGTGTTGAAGTCAGGTGCAAAGACTGCGACGCTCACCTAGGACACGTCTTCGAGGACGGCCCCGCGAAGTTCGGAGGAGAGAGGTACTGCATCAACTCCGCTAGTTTGGACTTCATACCGGAGGAAGTGGAATGAGTTCTTCGATCAGGCGCTGGGTAGAGACCGATACTGGGCACAGGGTGCCCAACCACAAGAGCAAGTGCCGCCACTTCCACGGTCACAGGTACAGGTGGGAGGCAGAGTTGGAGGGCGAGGTGGTGCAAGAGGAGGGCGTGTCCGAAGAGGGGATGCTAATCGACTTCGGAGACGTGTCCAGGATACTCGAGGAGCACATCCACGATGTGGTGGACCACGCCTTCGTGGTTTACGAGCGAGACAAGGAGGCGATCGAGGTGCTCTCCGGCCTTAGTTCGGACCACAGGACGGTGGTAGTCCCGTTCATCCCCACTGCGGAGAACCTGGCCAAGTGGGCCTTCGAGCAGGTCTCCCCGCATATACACTCATCATACGGTAACAAACTGCGTCTTTCGGCGATGCATGTTAGGGAGACTCCCAAGTCATGGGCAAGCTGGCATCCTCCAAACCAGTGAAATTCAAAATTTCCTAATCTTTGGAAAATGACTTTTTTGACATGCTAATCACACCAATTATTCTATGGATCTCATCATCCTTTGGGAGGCCCCTCATAATTACCCTGTTCAATGTCTCTTCTATGCCTGCCCTCTTGTGATCCTTTGTCGGCATTAATTTAACCAACTCCTTGATTTCAGTTCTCAGTTGCCTCCTTAGATCTGGATCCAGTAACCTGCCACCAGATCCACTAGGGACTGACGAACTGAATGAAACCTGCCAGGAATAGCCCATTATTGCAACTGCATGACTAAGGTTGAGAATCGGGTACCCCTCCCAGGTTGGAATTGTTACTAGCAAGTCGCATTGAACAAGTTGCTCATTCCGAAGTCCCTTGCCCTCTGGACCAAAAACCAATGCAACTCGTCCATCGACATTCGAAAGGCGTCCCGGAAGCTCATCAGGCAGTAGGAAATGCCTCATCGAAGTCTTATCTCCATCTTCCCTTTTTCCCGAAGTACCAACTACAATGGAACAATCAGCTACTGCCTCATCCAATGTCTGTACAAGATCACACTCGTCTAGAACAACCTGTGCATTCTTGGCACGTCTTCGGGTCTCATCGGACCAATCCCCCTCCCTTCCAACGATTCTTAAATCTGAAATCCCGAAGTTTAGCATTGATCTAGCAACTGCGCCAATATTTCCATCATTCTCAGGCTTGACTAATACGACGCATAGTGAATTGCTATAGTCTGGAAGGCTGGCTTCGCGCCTCTCTCCCATGTAAACGCGAGTCGCTCATAGGTGATGAGTATGCGCTAGTCAACTCTTCGTTGTCTGTATCTTGTGATGTAACCGGCTATCCAATTGCGCATTCTTTTGTTGTCAACATCTGAGAACTCCGAAACAAGATGCTTGTTTGTTTCAAAGTCGTCTGTGAACTGATCGGGATACATTTCTACCAATCTAAGAGCCCTAGATTTAATGAATGAAGGTCTGATGTTACCCATATATTCAGTCCTCCAGTAGTTTCACTTCGAGCGGAAAACCCTCTTCCCTTGTGCAAACAACTCGTATTTTTCTAGGAGGATTCTGCATGCCCCTGGACCAAATAGCATGATTTACAGACTCGTCAATCCAGATATCTTCTTCGTCTGTTTTCTTCATGTGTCGAGAAACATGGATCCTTATCTCAGCCATGGCTCTCTTAGCCCTATTTGTTCGGGGCACCTTCCAAGCAGCTCTTAGGGGGATAGTCAGTTCCTTTACTTCTGCCATTAAATCACCTCTGCAACTTTGAGCGCCTCCACATATGGCGCTTTGGATGAGTATTTGTATTCCTGTTTGTTCGCATAACAACCCAAACCGGTACTCTCTTGTTCTGCTTAGTTACCTTGTTCAGGCGCTTCTTTTTGGCAAATGGTTTGTTACGGGCCATATTATCACTCAGTACCTCTCAAGTCCGGGGTATCTCTCTTCAGCAACAGCACGAACAGAGTGTGCAACTTCGTCAAGTAGTGCTTGTCCCGCTGAACTAACTATCCTACCATGATTGACTGTACCAGCAGAATTCATCGAGTTCTCAATTAGCCCAGAATCTGATAGTTGTTGCAGAATCTTGCGAGAAACATTCCTAGAACCTGAAACTGCTTTGTTCTTTTTCACCCCTCGATTCTTTGACCCGCCAAACTCCTGCGAAATGCGATTCGTGCCTATTGGCCCCTTTAACGCCACTTTCCTAAGGATGGATGCTGCTCTCGTATACCACCAGTCATCTTGAACTGGCGGTCTTTCACGATGAGTGCCAGTTTTGACTTGAGAAGCCCATTCAGGAGCGACGATCTTGTCATAGGAGCCCATTTTATCTGCCAGACTCGTTATCAGGAGGTCCGCTGGAACGTCGTAGTATGTCGTCATGCCTTCACCGTCCGTGCCCGCCGTCCAACAGACCGTATTTAACCGTGATGACCTCTTTTTTCTATTGAATAGATAGAAATCCAACACGACAAGGTTTCAAAAATTACTTGCGATGTGGAAAAACCGTGAAGAGATCGCTATCCAAGAACCCGAACATGCTTCGTACGATGGTAGGTACTGGTTTGACCTTGATTATCTTGCTCTCCTATGCCGTTTACTCAAACACGGTGGACTCAGAATACTACTCATACACCACTACAAATGAGCATAATATGATGGAAATTACAGCAGAGTCAGAGGGCAATGCACAGTGGTATTACACAACATATTCTGCTATAACATGGGTAAATTTCTCAGTTGAAAACGCAGCACCGGGAACTATCTTAACTATCGAGGCCGAAGGTACGAATTGGTCCCATTCTCCAAGCTTGGGACTACAAGATCAGAGTTATATCTGTAATGAGCCGGACTCCGACTACTCGAAATATCTCGAGACTTGTGACTTCAGTAGGAGCCATTCAGTTGTTCTTGAGAATGGAAGTGGGACTCTGCGTGGCCGAGTCTCATTAGATCTGCCAATAAAGGGCAAGGGATACTTGGAAAGTGATAGTATCATCAATGCCCAAAATGAGGCAGAATCTCTTGTCCAATCCGCAAAAAAGACAATAACGTGGAAGATTAAGATAGAGGATGATGGAGGAATAACCTCTAGCGAAGGTATTTTTGTAGAATCGGAGTACTCTTCCCATGAACTGCTAGAGTTGGAGAAGTTCAAGCTTAACCCAGTACAAGAGACCGTGTACAGTTTCTCCGCATTAGTCGGTTGCTTCTTCTTGGTTCTGGTAATCCCACTAATGATTTTCTTTTCAGCCAGATATAGGGAAAACAGGAATGAGGAGCTTCGAGCATCAGTCGAGTTACGTGATCGGTCTTCCGAGGAAGAGTGATTACTGAACTATTCAAGTTCTGTTTCCGGGATATTCCGATCCAATGTCACTAGCCCCATATTCACGAAATCAGCAATTGAACGACTAACCCTTTCTGAAGCCGGTGCGATTTTTTCTGAAAAAATCCTATCCATCTCTACCACTATCTGATTAACGGACATTCCACCATCCATAAGGAGCCATAGTTTACTATTCATCTCATCGAGAGTTCTTCGAACGGTCTTAGGGGCTCTAAGAAAATCGGCAACTCTCTCTTCAAATCTGCTAAGATCCTTGTTTACTATTATCACTACCTTTCCAGGGCTGAACTCCTCCCAGTCTACATCCATCCTGACTGGATATACTTCATTACCCATATTCGCCACTGTAAAATTATCCAATCGCTTTGTTTGCAGACAATGATAAATTAGCCAATCTATCTCCTCAGTTTGACTGTATTATCCACAATTGAGGAAGCCATGGCCCCAACTCTGCTGTTGATATCTTCATCTACAAGAGAGCCATCTTCATTGAAAGCGGTCTTAATATTTGGAACGGCAATCTGTTCTGGCGTTACCCAACCATGAATCCACCTTGCAGCGATCCTCATATGATTGAGAGTATTGTTACTGCTTTGCCCTCCAAGGGTGCATATCAGGCCGAAGACCTTACCAGAGGTGTGCTTTGAATATAGCCAATCAAGACTATTCTTCATCACTCCGCTCATAGTGCCGTGATATTCTGGAGATGAAAGAATAAAGGCATCGGCAGAGACTGCCATTTCCTGGAATCCCTTGACATTCTCATCTTCCCAGCAACCTTCAGCACCAACAAGAGGTAAAGGCTTTGCACCGTGGTCCCAAACAACAGTATCTGCACCAAGTTCCTTGCACTCTTCGAGCATAATCTCTAACATTCTGCCATTTGCAGAATCTAGATCGTATGATCCGCAAATCCCCATCACAATTATCGGGTCGCCCATATCACTCACAGTAGACACTCAGACTTCAATTATGTGTTCACATATTATTCATTTACTGAGCATAATATACTATTTTCCTTTGCGAATACTTATTCATCGGATTTTCTCCGAAGAGTTTGTGGGAACTAGTTTAGGTGAGAAATTGGACCTAGCATCAAATCTTGCTAGGTCGGGCAATGATAATGAAGCGATAGAATCTTACCTTTCAGTCTTAGAGATTGATTCCGAAAATGCAAACGCTTGGTATTGTCTAGGGGTACTTTACACGAAAACCAATTCAATCGACAAAGCAATTGCATCATTCGAAAAATCCGACAGGATCCAACCGAATCACCCCCCAACAATTGCAAATCTAGCATACCTCCTAGCTGACCGAGATCCCTCTGCCGCATCTGAATATGCCAAATCGGCTATCGTTACCATTTCTGATGATGCAAAACTTACATCCTTGGCAGAATTTAGCGAAAAAAATGAGCAAAATCGGGTTTTCGTGGAAGCGACTAAGATAGAAACCCATGAGCCTCAAGATGAAGGCTTTACTGCACTTCTTACTTCCGAAGATACAGGTAGTTTTGAAGAAGCTAGATCACTAACAAATACTGGAGACCACACGGCTGCTGTATCTATTTGGAAGGGCCTACTGGAAGAGTCTCCAGATTCTCCAGAAGTTTGGCGTGGCCTTGGAGAGGCACTGCGATCTGCAGGTTATGATGAGCGTGCTAATCAATGCTTCAAGAGAGCCGATGGAATCGAATCATCCCCCCTACCAGAAACTCCCGTAGTTGATGAACTGGAGAATGATCCCACCGAGGCACTGTTAATGGCTGTAGAAGATGTTCAGTCTGTAGAAAGTGAACCACTCTCGCATGGGAATTTGGATGATGCAGTTGGTTGGTATAATATGGGCATTAACTTACTAGGTGAGGGAAAGAACGACGAGGCACTTTCAAGCTTCGAGAAGGCTATTGGCGGTTGTCCGCAATCAGAGATCGATTTGAAGGTCAAAGCCCAGAATGGCAGAGGAAATGCGCTATACAATTCTGGAAGATTCTCCGAAAGCGTAGTTGCATACCACACAGCGATAGGAATGGACCCCCGTAGCGTTACAGGTCGCACGCTATTCAACATGGGATCCTCATATGCAGCAGTGGAGATGTTTGATGACGCCATCAAGTGCTTTACCCAGGCCCTTGAGAGGGGTTTGGAGGAGAAAGAATCAGAACTCTGCGAGAAACAGATTAGCAGATGTCGAATTCTTTCACGTGAACAAGCAAAACGCCAGTCAAGAGTCAACTCATAGGATCGATAGTTACGACGACTGACTTGCTAGTCGGAGTATTGCTAGAATCGGCTACGCTTTCGAGAGGTATCAGAACATTCGACTCTGGGAAATAGGTCGCAACGTTTCCAGGCGGTATATCGTATTGAATAATAGTCCAATTATCTGCGGAAATCTTACTCTCTTCGAAATGTGATGTGATAGAAACGCTCTGAAACTCCTTCCATCCACGTTTTACCATATCCTTTCGACTCATCATCACTACTCTCCTACCATTGGAAATGCCTCTGTATCGATCATTTGTGCTGTATATAGTCGTGTTATACTGATCATGAGATCTGATCGTCATCATCACAAACTGATTTTCCTTGATCTCAATGGGTTGCAATTTATGTGTGATTATGTTCGCTAATCCGTTTTCAGTATTGAAAACTCTATCGTCCCGTGGAGGGTTTGGCAAGTAGAAACCACCGTTTAGTCTACATCTGCTATTGAATGTATCAAACCCTGGAATAGTCCTTTCAATGCTATCTCGAATCAGGTCATAATCAGAAACCAAATTCTTCCAAGGTACTCCAGATTTTCCAGTCTCCTGCTCTATAGCAATAGCTAGTTCAGCTACAATGGCACACTCTGAAAGAAGTTGCGAACTAGCTGGTTTCCTTCTGCCAATCGATCTATGAACAACTCCCATTGAGTTTTCTACAGTGATGAATTGCTCCTTTCCTTCTGTGTAATCTTGCTCAGTCCTACCTAGGCAAGGGAGAATTATTGATGTCCTTCCGGTTACAAGGTGTGATCTATTCGGCTTTGTTGAAATCTGAACTGTTAAGCTACACTTCTGCAATCCCGCGGCAGTAGCATTGGTATCCGACATTGCAGAAAGGAAGTTGCCCCCCATGGAAACGAATACCCCAACGCCCCCTTTGTTCATCTGTTTAACAGACTCAACTGCGTCAAGGCCTTCATTAACAGGCATTTCAATACCAAATTCTCGCTTCAACGAATCCAGGAAGTCATTTGGTGGATTATGATTGATTCCAACAGTCCTATCCCCCTGTACATTAGAATGCCCTCTAACAGGGCAAACTCCTGCACCCAATTTGCCCATATGTCCACCAAGTAGTAGAACATTGGTAATCTCTTGAATCGTGGCAACTGAGTTCTTGTGTTGAGTAAGGCCCATTGCCCAGCAACAGATTGTAGCCTTTGACTCGCCAAGCAACTTCCCAATTCTCATAATTTCTGACTTTTCAACACCACTAATGCGAACAATATCATCCCATTCTGTACTCAAAACTTCTGTACGGTAACTCTCGTATCCCGCAGTATAATCTTCTATGAATTTCATGTCCTCTGAATTTTCGGATAAAATTGTCTTGGCAAATCCTCTGAATAGCGCCTGGTCGCCATTTATCTGGACTCTGACATGCTCATCAGAGATCTCATTTCCAAAACCTAGTACCTCAAGTGGATTTTGTGGATGCTTGAATCTTACCATTCCCGTCTCTATTAGCGGGTTAATGCTTACCACGGATGCACCCATACTCTTTGCATCCCTTAGTGCAGTCAACATCCTTGGGTGATTTGTACCTGGGTTCTGGCCAACGACAATAATCAGATCTGCCTTTTCAAAATCATCAAGCTTCACAGTACCCTTCCCAATACCTATACTTTGATTCAAGGCCACCCCAGATGATTCGTGACACATGTTTGAACAGTCGGGCAGATTATTCGTCCCAAAGCTCCTTGCAAGTAACTGCCATAGATATGCAGCTTCATTACTAGTCCTTCCAGATGTGTAGAAAATAGCCTCATCCGGTGAATCTAGAATTGCAAACTCCTGTGCAATTTTCTTGAAAGCATCATGCCAGGAAACCTCCTCATAGAAGTTACTATTCTCCCTGAGGATTAGGGGTTGAGTAATCCTACCTTGCCGGTTTAGCCAGTGATCCGGCTTCTTAGATAGTTCCGATACACTCCATTTGAGCCAGAATTCTGGATCAGCCCTTTTTTTGGTTGCTTCATCTGCTATTGCCTTGGCCCCGTTTTCGCAGAACTCTGCAAAGGTCCTCTTTTGATCGGGATCCGGCCAAGCACATCCCGGACAGTCAAATCCATGGAATTTGTTAACATTAGATAGGTTTGACAGGCTAGCAAATACTCCCATCTTTGTAAAACCATGCTTTACTGTTGACATTATGGCGGGCAATCCTGCTGCCGATTTACTAGGCGGGACCTTTCGCGGCGTTTTATCCTCCAACGGAGTCGTTGCCTCGGGAGATACTCTCACGAGCCAAAATAATACGTTCTGCATTTCAAACTACTGAGGGTAAGATAATGTCTAATTGCTAGTGTGGATAAATATGGCTGAACCTATTCACGTTGTAACCGGAGCATTTGGATACTCAGGGAGATGGATAGCAAGAGAGTTGCTATCACGAGGGAAGAGGGTCAGAACACTCACTAATGCCGTTGGAAGGGATGATCCATTTCACGGCAAGGTCGAGGTAATGCCAATTGATTTTTCAAATCATGACTCTCTTGTGGCTTCACTAATTGGAGTTGAAGTCCTGTACAACACCTATTGGGTACGATACAAGAACCGTAAAGATGGGTATGCTCATGACATAGCAGTTGAGAATATTAAGAAGCTACTGAAGGCAGCCGAGGAGGCTGGCGTTAATCGCGTAGTTCATTTCTCAGTTGCCCACCCACAAAAAGCCCCAGACTGGTCTTATTTCAGAGGCAAGGCGGAAGTGGAGAAGATACTTACAGAATCCAACCTATCTTATGCCATACTTCGCCCAACTGTATTCTTTGGCGGTAAAAGAGACATCCTGATCAATAACATGGCATGGTTGATAAGAAAATTTCCAGTTTTCGGGATTTTTGGAATGGGAAATTACCCCATACAACCAATTCACATAGAGGATGTAGCAAGAGTGGCCGTCAATCAAGGTGAATCATCTGAAAACATAGTTATCGACGTTGCCGGACCAGAGACATTCACCTACAAAGAATATGTGAGACTAATCGCAAATTCACTTGAGGTAAAGCGATTGATTCTCCCTATGCCGCCAATAATTGGCTGGTCTGTAGGCAAAATAGTTGGAGTATTATTACAGGACAGAGTAATAACAAGAGCTGAGATTAAGGGACTAATGCGCGGATTGATGGCAACAGAAGCAATACCCCTTGGGAAAATCAAGTTCTCAGAGTGGATATCGACAAATGGGCAAACACTCGGATTGAATTACCATAATGACATCAAGGAAAGAAAATACAGCGATCCATCGAATAAGAATTAATCTGAAATTCTTCGAACCCCACTAAAAAATTTAACAGACTCATCTTTGGCAAAACATCCCAAACTTAATCCATATTCTTTAGCCAAATCAACAGCTAGTGTGCTGGGGGCCCCCACTGCAATCATGATTGGGAAACCTGCACGAATAGATTTCTGTACAAGTTCAAATGAGGCTCTCCCAGAAACAAAGGCCCCTAATGGAAACTCTTCCCCCTGTTCATTAAGGTAAGATCCAACCAACTTATCAAAAGCATTGTGTCGGCCCACATCCTCATAGACTCTGTCAATAGAGCCATCACAAGTGAAGCTTGCACAGGCGTGGGAACCACCAGTAATGGAGAATATTTCCTGCTTCTCAATTACCGAATTTATGCAATTCTTTACTGCTTCAAAACGAATTTTCATTTCTTCATCTAATTCCTTGTCAAAATTTGTGAGCCCATTTTCCAAATTGATGCGTCCGCATATCCCGCATGATGAAGTAACCGTACTTATCCGACAATGATGAGACGGATCAAACGATGCCTTTTCATTCAACCTGACAATAACCCGATCTTCACCGACAAGCAATTCTTCTATGTCATGGGTAGAGGATATTATTCCCTCTGAATACAAGAATCCGATACTCAAAAGATCATCATTGCCCTCTGTTCGCATTGTGATTCCAAGCTCATGCGTCCCGTGAGTGACGCTTTCGACAATAATGGCAAGGGGGCTTTCCGATGTAACATGATCAATGCTACGGGTAATTCCATCGGGGGTCAGTTTAGCAGTATCTCTAGTTTCGAACCCATCCACGGTCAACGCAGACGAGTATGATTGATATGTGTGACGAGTGTTTTAAGGAACCGTTGAAATATGACCATTTGAACAGACAATCATGGGACTACTTGGAGGAGACGGATTCTCATTGCCTGTCGTCACGGAAACAGAAGTCGTTGATGTGCAGTTGAACTTTACCGAAAATGCAATCTCGGCCCTGAAGGAAAATATGGCTGGCGATGAGCAATCCCATGTTCTTGTGATTAGTGCTCAATCAGGAGGTTGTTCAGGATATCTATACGACATGAAGATTATCGAAGATCCCGGAAATGACGGCTTCCAGAGAATCGACATTGGTGGTATAGAGGTACTAATTCACAATAAAGACAGCTCTATGCTAAGTGGCATAAATATCGACTTTAAAGAGACACTTATGGGTGGTGGATTCCAAATTGAGAATCCAAATGCAGATCGTGCATGTGGATGCGGACAGTCATTCGGCTGAGGTCATTTTTTGTCCCCCGCTCTACCCAAATCTGAGTACTACATCAGAAATGATGCAATTACTCTTATTCAAGGATCCGATTCACTCGCTGTTCTAGACAGACTAATCACTACTAGGATCGATGACATGCAAGACCTTGCTCGGAGAGGTGCATTATTCTGCGATTACAATGGTCGAATTTCGGATTTAGCTTCAGTATTCACAATCTCCGGAAGCATCTTGCTTTCTTCTGCCGTTTCCGAGTGTGATGAAACACGTAGGAAACTCGTTGATGGTAGATCATGGGACGAAGACTGCGAAATCATGGTGGCAGACGAAGCTATATTCTGTATTTCTGTATTCCCTAATGATTTTGAACAGGTCAAAAATATATTTGGTGTCGATCTCGAAGGCTCGCCTCCAGACATTCTTTTTGAGAGTGATGAGCATCTTTTTGTAAAAAGCGTAACACATAATGGAATATTTTTTGATATTCTTGTGAAGTTCGAAAATCTTGATAATATAATCTCAAGTTTAAGCAAATTCGGATTTAGTGAAATGGACTCTATAGGGTGGAATAATGCACGGATATTGCTAGGATTAAGGCAAATGTGCGATTCGGCGGGGCGACTTCCAGATGAAATTGGTTTTGCAAGCCTTGTGAGTAAAGACAAGGGCTGCTACCCAGGTCAGGAGATACATGCACGTTTGGATAGCCGTGGTAGGAAAATTAAATCTCTTTGCAGAATTACTGGTGACTCTCCAATAGATTTGGGCAAGCATAAAACAGATGATTTTGGAACCATTTCAATTACCTCAGCGACCTATTTAGATGGCATAGCATCCGCATTTGCATTAATCCGGCTAGAGGGAAACTCACCGGAATCAATAGACATAAAAGACAGCAATTACACTATTGATGTCATGGGATATCCTTGATAATTGCCTCATAATCTTCATTGGATTCTAACCATACAGAGAGTGGCATAAGTGGAATAATTCTCAGAGAACCGAGATTCCTATTGAATAGATATACATCCGGATTGAAGATTTCTACCATCTGTCTTTGGAAGGTCATCCTGACTCCTCGGCCCCTATTTCTGAAGAATAGTATCTCGACAGTAATCCCAATAATAGTCGCGGTATACAGCACCAAGAGAACGCTGATGGAGAAAGGTACCGGATCGATTAGTAGCTGTCCAGTCCTAATCTTTGATCCGTACATCAATTGTCTAGATAATAGGAACACAAGACCTACGCCAACCCATGGGCCTAGCTTTTCATCCACATACGCCTCCATGGGTATAATCCTGCGATTAGTAGGGTCGGCAAATGTTAGGGTACTTTCAGTTGCGGCCCTAACTACGGAAATTGCTGATACAAGTATAATGTACACTAGTGCGCTTAGGAGTAGAACGTGAAATGAGCTAAATGGGGCGTATGAAACAATGAGGTAAGCGAACAACCCCAGGAAAACAGTAGTCGGCATTCTATGGATAGATGCTAGTGCCTTACCGAACTCTTTAGACCCATCATCTAGCCTAGGAATTCCTATTATCTCCCATCTTGTATATTTCTGGATTATTCTTGCAACACCAGAAAGAGCCTTCTTATCTATAAGAATCCATTCTACTAGCCTGAGTAAAGGCATCATGGGGATGCTAATAATCGCCGCGAAGATGCCGACTAATGGCCAGAGAATCAGGCTCGGGAACAGCAGGAAATGCTGGATCCTAAGCCTATGTAGTAGGTCCGACTCTATTCTTGCCTGCCTTTCAGAAGTTAGGTGTACTCTTCGAGCCTCTGCATCCAACTCACCTCTGTATCTAACAAGGGGCATTCCAGCATCCAGAACGCGGCGGACCTTCTCCCGATAGTGTTCGTGTTCAGGCTCAATACCCACCCACCACCTCCAAGCAAAGGACACCGGTAGTGCAAAGAATACTGGAGATACTAGAATTAGAACCGATGTGAACATCGCCTCGTAATCATCGACCACGCTTCCGCGCTGTGTCTGGCAACTATAATGAAATTGTAAACATTAGACGATTTTGGGCTATAATGCTGATTCGTAATTGTCGGCGACAGCCTTCCAGTCGACAACATTCCACCATGCTTGGATGTAATTGGCCCTTCCCGGGCCGTAACTCTTGTAGTATGCATGTTCCCACACATCAATTCCAACGATAGGGATGCCTTCCCCTGTCATAAGTGGATTATCTTGGTTCGGCGTAGAACAAATGCACAACTCGCCATTAGTGACGCATAGCCATGCCCATCCACTGCCAAATCTCGTCATTGCTGCGCTTGAGAACTGCTCTTTCATTGACTCAAATGATCCGAATGCATCCTCAATAGCATTTGATAGGGGCCCACTTGGTTCTCCACCGCCTTCAGGACTCATTGTTGACCAGAATAAACTATGATTCCAGAATCCACCACCATTGTTTCTGACTGCTGGATTATCGAATTTGTCAACAATCAACTCCTCTATCCCCATAGAGTCCATTTCAGTACCCGCAATTGCAGCATTAAGTTTAGCAGTATAACCTGCGTGATGCTTCGAGTGATGGAGCTCCATAGTCTGAGCATCTATATGTGGCTCAAGTGCGTCGTATTCGTATTCAAGTCCTGGCAATTCAAATCCCATTGTATCATTATGCGAAAAAGGGGTCCTGAATATCAATCCACCGGAAGTGGGATTCACAATATTGATGCACATCATTGCACAAGTAGTGTCATGGCTCGCATTGCAGTCACGGACGGGATGTCCGATGAAGCAATAAAAATGCTAGAAAATGAAGGGCATGTCGTTGTATTACGCCATTATGATCCAGATGAGATTTCTTCCGGTTCTCTCGCTGAGTTCGACGCCGTTGTAATAAGAAGTGCAACAAAACTTCCCGAAGAACAAATTTCTGCGTCAGTCAAACAATCCGGGGGGATCCGATTCATTGGTAGGGCCGGAGTCGGGGTGGATAACATAGACATCGAAGCAGCCACAAAGAATGGGATAATTGTATGCAACACGCCAGGGGCATCCACGAGAAGCGTAGTAGAGATTACTATTGGGCATCTCATCGCTTCCACTAGAAATATCGTCACTGCTGATCGTACCCTTAGGGATGGAGAGTGGGCCAAGAAAAGGCTCAGGGGGACTGAAATTGGTGGAAAGAGCCTCGGTCTGATTGGATTCGGCAGGATTGCACGTGGAGTTGCACAGGCCGCTAGCTCCTTTGGAATGGAGATACACGCCTACGACCCATTTGTCGACGATTCGGCGGAAGGCGTTACATTGCACGACAGCGTAGATGAGATTTTTAGAAACTGTACTCATGTTTCAATTCACTGCAATCTTACAGATGAGACAAGGAACTTGGTCAATGCTGAGAGGATTTCGTATATGCCCGGAATTGGTGCCGATGGAATCGACTGTGGAAACCACATAGTTAGTTGTGCAAGAGGTGGAATCGTGGATGAAGAAGCCGCGCTTCAAGCCTTGGTAAGTGGCCAATTGCGTTCATTGGCACTAGATGTATTTGCAACGGAGCCGCTGGGTCAAAGCGCACTTCTTGATCACGACTCATTTCATGGGAGTCCGCATATAGCAGCATCAACCATGGAGGCCCAAGCGAGAATTGGCATTGAGATGGCATCACTATTGATCGAGTTCTTCGAATCGGGCAAAACTAGCACATCATTGAATCTCCGATGACGTAACAACTTTAATTCCACATGACAAGATGGTTTGCCATTAGTCAAGGCCAACTAAGGTGACGAAATGGATATTCAATTGATCAGATACGAGTTAGATGGGAAAAAGAAGACTATTGATTCCAAGGAAATCGATGATTTACTCTCCCGTCTGAAAAAGGCTAAAAAATTCTGGATCGTAGATTTGACAATCGACGAGAATGAATTTGTACAATATGCGATTGAAAAAGGGGAATTGGAGCACTGGGACAAATTGGAAATGATAGAAAGCAAGGAAATGACTCCCGAGGAGGCTTTTAACACACTCCGAACAAAGATAACAGGCGACTATCCGGGGCACGAATTTTGGTGGTCTGAAGTTGCAAAACTCCTCTCCGACGAGTCCACGGAGGGGCACACTGAAGAAGAATTAGACCAACAAGAGAAAAATAATCCGATATTATTTTCCGCTGGTATTTTTGTCGCTACTATCTTCTTAATCGGAATGTTCTTCACAGATCCCGAAATGTTTCTCGGCGAACTGTTTTGTCAGGGAATATGTGGCCTAATATTTGTAGCCGGCGGAGCAGGGGCTTCCACACTGGGAAGATCTGATACTGGCAAATTCACATAATACTTCATTCAAGACTGTGCATCTGCTTTAGGGTGCCAGAAAATATAGACAAATTATCTGGGACCTCGATTCCCGAAATAGGGGATCTGAGAGATAGCCCAGAATCCTTCTTTGCTTTCCATACGATAGAATTGAACATCTCAAGATCACGTGTCAACGTGCGTAAATGATCGAATCTGCCGTTGTCACATGACTCTGGCAATTGCGGGAAACCAGTCACGTCGACAGCACTATCCCCGTATAGCGTAGTACTCAGGTAATGAGTAAAGAAAGGGCAAATAGGGGAGAAGACACTCATTAAATCTCGTACTACCCTATGCAATGTCCATGTCGCAGAAGTATTGCCATCATACAATCTTGTTTTTGACATCTCTAACCAATGGCTGGGCAATACGCCCGTTCCAAAAGCCTTTATCGCCTGTGCTGCAGAGTAAATATCAACTTCTTCCCATGCAGAATGAATTACTGAAAGCGACTCATCGAACTCAGCAAGTATCCACACATCTTCCACCTCTAGATTGGGAGGTACTTCCAGATCTTCTGGAACTTCGAACTGACTTGCAAATCTGGCCACATTGAAAATCTTAGTCAATACTCCGTAATACTTGGTTTCGATCTCCTCCGGATTGATGTGGAAGTCATCTCCTACCTGGGCATCGCAAGCCTTCCAAAGTCGGAAGCACTCACTACCTATCTTATTCGCCTTCAGAACGACTTGCTTGCCGTCAGCACCCTTAATTTTCCAGGATCCCGTTCGTCCACCAGCTCCGCATTCCAGTACGCTATCAGCATCGATTCCGTTTCCTAGGGACTTGGACATCTTCCTCCCCCATGGGTCCATGCCCAAACCATCTACCCAAATATTCTCGAATGCTGGTTTGTCTAGGAGCAACGCGCTTTTCAACAGAGTATAATACAACCAAGTCCTCACTATTTCTTTGCCTTGAGGGCGAATCGATGTTGGGAAGGCACGCTCAAACAAATCTGGATTGTTGAGATAACCGGAAACAAACAAGTTAGAGTTGGATGAGTCCATCCATGTATCGAATACTTTCTCCTCCCCACTAATAACGCCTAACTCATCTTGAAAACTGGAAAAGACCCCGATTATCTCTTTTGTTTCCCTGTCAATAACCTCGGAGTTTGCAGGAGGCTCATCCCTCCATGGCTGCACATAAACACCCTTTGGCGGGACTATCACCTTGGACTCATCTTCTGAGTACCATATGGGGACCTCTGTGTGGTACCACCTCCTCCTACTAATTGGCCAATCAATCGATACCCCCTCGACCCAATCATGTAGGAACTGTCGGTTTCTTTCTGGGATGAACCTACTGCTCTGAGATAATTCAACAAGCCTATCAAGGACGTGGGTCTGTCTGACATACCACTCCTTCAGTAGGATTATCTCAATGGGATTTCCTCCCCTTTCACTTACAGGAATTTCCTGCTCCCGTTCTTCTAGTGACTCAAGGCAACCGGAATCCTTCAAAATCTCAGTTGCCTGAATCCTGGCATCGCTGACGCTCATGCCGCTAAGTGGCCCGGATAATTCAGTCATCTCACCATCCAAATTAATTGCCACGAAAGGCCTGAGCCCCATCTCCCTGAATATGGCCACATCATTTTGATCCCCATACGAACAAACCATCAGAATTCCACTGCCGAATTCCATCTTTACGGAGGGATGTGCTAGGATTTCTACACTTTCTTCTCTTCCAGAAACGGGCAATGGGAGCATAGTGCGCTTACCTATTAGATGGGAGTATCGGGAGTCATTGGGGTGAACCATAATCACGCCACAAGCGCATATCATTTCGGGCCTAGTTGTTGAAATGGTGATCTTTTCCCCGTCTTCAGTCTCCCAGATGACATGGCAAAGATTCGTTCTGCGCTGGATCCTCTGTACTTCGGCGTCGGCAATTGTGGTGCCTTCTACTGGGTCGTAGATGTTTGGCCTAAGATCCTCCACGATATCGCCACTCTTGAATAAATCAACAAATATAGATTGGGAAACGGCACGATATTCAGGTGAATCTGTGAGATATTCATTATCATAGTCACATGAGAGCCCGACTCTTTTTGCAGTTCTACGCATTGCCTGGGTATATTCTTCGATAGTCTGTTCACAAAGTTCCAGAAACTCGCCCCTGCCATAAGTCCTCATTTTCCTACCAGTCTTCTTCTCGACTGTGAATTCAATATTTATTCCATTACGATCGACACCCCAAGGGAACCTTACTTCCTTGCCAAGTAATCGTTGGCTACGGGCTATGACATCAATCATACTGTATTGGGCAACAGCACCTATGTGCCATGTCCCACTTGGATAAGGGGGGGGCGTATCTATGACAAAAATTTCCTTCTCACTATCGGGATTGAATTGATACCTTTCGCGATAGGTATCCTCATCGTAGTGCGACTCTTGAATTTCCCTCTCGAGATCGACGCTCCATCTCTTTGCAGAAATTTTCGGCTCGGCCAAATTGTCACCAGATAATCGTAAAGACCTGCGTTCTTGACCATTGCCATTGCATCGTAAAAATACAAATCACTGAACAGGTTTGCCGAGGGGTTGAAGGTATGCCGTTTCACGTCGAGGCTGGAGAGGCATGGCGAAGAAGGGGGTAGGCGAGTCATTTACGGCCCCGGTCAGCACTATTATCGATAGGGCTAGAACTGGTATCTCTAACGTAAATTCAGAGGAAGTCAAAGGCACAATTTCCAAGATTCCCAATAGAATCAGAAGACGTTTCCGAGAATCGGAGAGTACCAGCCTATTGACCATGTTCCCCATATGGGCAGTTTTATTCTCTCTCGCATTTACATTGTCATTACTGCCACATTCTGGAGTACTTGACTGCAGAGACGGGTTCGATAATCCAAGTTTTTGCAATGATGAGCCAGCACTCAATGTAAATGGAGATCTCGAAGTATATCTTCCCACCGATGATGACCCCCATAGTGTGAAAAATCTAATTGCCCAAGTAGAGAAGGACTGGACAACAAATGTAATGGTGATTTATGTAGAGTCCTACAATTACAACGTCACACAGATCAATATTCTAGATCAAATCGACAAAGTCGAAAGGGTCATCAACAATCAAACCAACGATGGTGGGGCCGATGATAACGTAATTTATGTTCTATCTATTTCTACAGTAGTCAAAGAAGTCAATTCAAGCGGCGGCAGGGTAGTAAAGGCATTTTTCTCAGGACTAGCTGAGGCAACTGGTAATCAGCAATTATCAGATGAAATTAATGAGACCATTGACGCACAAAGCGACCTAATAGGAAACTACGCCATTCCCGATGAACAGCAGAGAGTGGATCAAATCCTCCAGGAAATGCCACAAAATGCCTTGGATAAACTGGTCAGGGATGTAGGAACAGCAACAGAGGAAAGAGCATTCCGGTGGAACAGGGCTGTAATAATCATCGGAATTGCCGATGATACCGGAGAAAAATCGGTCGGCGACATTGTTACCGAAACTCAGGGCAAAATAAACCAAATTGCCGCCGATAACAACTGGGGTACGCCTGATTCTCAGGGTAAGTGCGATGAAGATAGCAACCCTCTGTGCCTCAGAATGACGTTGACAGGACCAGCACCACTAACAAATGCGGTTACTGAAGAGTCATTCAAACTATTCTGGCAAGTTTTCCCCGTCGGGGTAGTTATCGTGGCTTGTATGCTTTTCATTTTCCACTGCGATCTGCTCCAGACTGGTCGAATAAGATTCGTCCAAGGGGTCAAGGTGGTCATTATTTCGGGTCTTCCTACACTTTGCGCTGTCTGGGTTACACTAGGTCTGATCGGCCTTTTGGACTATGAAGTAACAATGACCGTAATCCTGGTTGGCCCAATTGTTCTATCATTGGGCGTATCTTATGGCCTCCACATAACCAACAGATACGCAGAGTCGAAAGGCACTCCTCATGAGAAAATGGCTGCGGCATTGAATTCTACAGGTCGTGCAGTTTTCCTTTCAGCAATGACTACAATAATTGGTTTCATATCACTAACTTTTGCCCCCATGAAACCTATCCAGACCGTAGGGTGGGCTTTGGCTGGTGGCATAGTTGTAGTTTACTTCATGACTATGATTATGGTACCAAATCTGACCATTCTTCTTGATCTGAAAAAGCCGTCTCACCCCCCGCCAAAGGTATTCGTTGCTGCTGTTAACATGCCAGTCAGGTGGTCTAAAATCACACTGACATTATTCCTGACATTAATGATCATCTCTGCCGGTTACAATAGGCAAAATGTAGAAGAAAACATCGACTTATTGAAAATGGCCCCAAATGAAGTAGAGGCGGTGCAAAAAATGGATGTGTACTCTCGAGAATTCGAAGCGGGTCAACCGGGATTCTTGTTAGTTGAAGCAGATATTAGGGCAGATCCGGAATTGGGAATCGGTTCAATTACTGCCGAACACCCATATGCTAATCTCGAAGGAATTGAGAATCTGGAAGCAAAATGTAACGATGTTGAGAATGCTACTGCAGTGTCAATAGTTTTCTTGATGAAAGCTATAGCAGTAGGGGTCAACGTATCCGGATCTCCAATAAATGACATTATCGAAGACACCCCCCTTCCAGACCCAATCAAAGAGGTCGCTGATCTGATTTTTGACCGTAGTCAGGCTGGCAACGTCTCGTTTTGGACTATCCTGGACACTTTGGATGCCCAGGAAGATGATGGCGGAAGACAGATTCAGAATTTCCTGCTCTATGTTTTCTACAATAGCATGACAGAAGAAATGCGCGAGTTATTCATCTCACCAGACTATCAAAGGACGTTGATATACATTGATATGCCATTCATGGACGTTAAGGGTACTGCTGCTACAGCAGAGCAAATCAATCTCTGGGCCAAGGCTGCTGGTGATTCGGAGAATCCAATATCGGTACTAGGTGACACGCTAATTGGAGTTGCTTCGATCACAATAGAAGTCAACAATCTGATCGTTGACTCTCAATGGACATCACTGGCATTCGCATTGGGTTTCACAATAGTAACTCTTGCCCTAGTATTCAGAGACATTAGATATGCATTACTTACTACCATTCCTGTCGGATTCACGGTTGCCATGCAATGGCTGGTAATGGATTCCGGAGGAGTCACTCTTTCCCTTGTAACCGTGATGATTGGATCAATACTCGTGGGAGTCGGAATCGATTTCTCAATCCATATAGCCAATAGAGTGAAGGAATTAGGTGGGACGCTGGACGCTATCCGTTCGTCTTGTGCAAGTACTGGGATGAGCTTATTCGAGGCAACTACTGTTACAGCCGCGGGACTGACATGCGCTTATGGAATTCCAATCGAGGCAATCACACCATTCGTCACAGTCATTATAATCCTGCTAATAATTGCCGCATTATCAGCACTACTACTTTTGCCGGCAATCTACTCATTCATGGTCACATCAAACTTAGGCCTGACCGGGGGGGCAACAGCAATGGTCAAGTCTACAGGACTCTCACAAACTGCAATCAACCGCGATATTGACTCCATTGACTCACCTATGGATTATGCTAATGACGCCTGGTGAAAGACAACGTTGATTTCTCTCCTATCAGTAGGGCGGCCATGGTGAATTACTGGCTAATGAAAAGCGAACCCCACGTATACCCCTGGGAACAACTGGTCGAAGATGGCTCTACACATTGGGATGGCGTAAGGAATTATCAGGCTAGGAATATTATGAGGGATAATATGGCAGTTGGCGACTATGTTCTTTTTTATCATTCAAATTGCAAACCTCCACATGTAGCCGGAGTCGCTAGGGTTTGTAAGGAGGGATATCCCGACTTCACGGCCCAAGATAGCAATTCAAAATATTTCGATCCAAAGGCAACTCCCGATAATCCACGCTGGGTAATGGTCGACATTGAGCCAGTTGTACAACTTGAATCTGTAGGATTGCCAGACTTGCGATCAAATGGAGATCTGGAAGGAATGCCACTGCTACAAAGAGGTCAGAGATTATCTGTACAACCGGTATCTGAAAGCCATTTCAGGATAGTTTGTGCCATGGGTCTGATTGAAAATTTTGAAGATGTAGTAGTTTCCTAGTTTGGGCGATAATGTGACTTACTCAATTGTTGCCAGATGTGCTGACACAGGTCAAATCGGAGTAGCAGTTCAGTCACATTGGTTTGCTGCTGGAGTAGTTTGCTGGGCCAAAGCAGGTATTGGCGCTGTTGCCACGCAGGCCATGGCATTAATTGACCATGGGCCACTTGGAATTGAGCTAATGGAGGTTGGAGCAAAACCGGAAGAAGCCATGGAGAGCAGACTTTCATTGGACCAGACTCCGGAAATTAGGCAAGTGGCTATGATCGATGCCAAGTCTAGAATTTCTGTCCATACTGGTTCAGATACCATTCCTGAATCGGGACATTTTGTGGGCGATGGTTTCTCCTGTCAAGCAAATATGATGTGGAAATCTACAGTTTGGGGGCGAATGGCAGAGGCATTTGATGGTACGGGGGGCGATCTATCGAATCGAATGCTGGCCGCACTATTTGCAGCTGAGTCCGAACAGGGAGATATTAGGGGCAAGCAATCAGCTCGTTTACTTGTGGTGGATTCAGAAATTCAGCAATACACCTGGGAAGGGACACTTGTGGATATACGTGTAGATGATAATAGTGAACCCCTGGCTGAACTCGATAGGCTCCTGAAAATGCATAATGAATATGTCAATATCAATAACTTAGACGAGAAATCAATTTCCCATGCTAAACATACAGGAAATCCTGAAATTGCGTTTTGGAAATCCATAGGACTCTCCCAATCCGGCCGGATTACCGAGGCTAGGGAGTTAGCCTTGATTGCATTCGAAGAAAATAGTGGTTGGGAGGAGCTTCTTCGAAGGTGTGCCAAAAATGGCCTCGCTGGAGTTACTGACGAAACAATTAGTGCGTTACTGCACAATCAAGATGATTAGTCAGTGGGCATGTCCTCGGTGGACGCGCGTCATCAAAGAGACTTGCACCCCAGTCTTCTCCGTCCCGAAGTCCCAAGGCATCCAGCATCCCCGGTCGGGCTGCTCGCTTCCGCGCCTGACCTGGTTCCCGGGCGTAAGACGTTTGGGGAATCCCTCCGGATTCCCCTCCTGCCAACCTGGATCTCTTGGGGGCGAGACATCGCAGTCGACTGGGGTAATCTCAGTGGCTCGTTTGCGCCGCCCTCGGACTTCGGGTCACCATTTTCGACGATTTGTGATAAATAGAGCACGTCAACTCTCCCCCTAGCCCATATTTGGCGAATGGAGCTAACGTATGAACATGACAGTATCATGCCTCGTACTTTGATGGGCACCCTGTTTTAATCTCGAATGAATCGATCACCCATATTCCACTTAGTTTTCCCAAGTTTCCACGGACAGCTATAGTTCTACCTTCATCGAATCCATCAGGTATTGGTGCATTAGAGAAATCTACCAATATCGAACCGGTTACCCCTTCAAGAATGAAACTGGCCTCTTCATTATTCAGCGATCCTGTAGAAACAACACCTCTTACAAAGACTTGCGATTCATGGAATTTATCAGGATCATCCATTATTTCATCGACAGAATATTGAATCTCCGGATCGACACTAGCCATCATTAATCCCAGAACTACTAGAGAGGAGCCAAAAACTACGACAAGCCTTGAAACCCTTGTCAGTGCCATGGTCAAGTCTCTCAGCCACACGCTAAATGTGTTTGTATCCCACGGCTTCGCTAATGGAGTAAAAGCCAGATTCTCTTACTCTATTCTTTAGCCCCTTTACAATAGTAGATACAATAGTTGGTCCGTTGAATACTAGGGCGGAATATATCTGGAGCAAGGAAGCCCCGGAGATTATTGCTTCCCAAGCAGAATCTGCAGAGTCAATGCCACCGACACCTACTATGGGCAATTTACCGTCTGTTTCATCATATGCTGTGTTGATTACTTCTAGGGCCCTTGACTGCAATGGTCGACCCGAAAGACCCCCTTCACTGGAGAATGCCTTCCGTGACTGAGTCGATAGGGGCACGGGTCTCTTAATGGTAGTATTAGTGGCGACAATACCATCTATGCCAAACCGTCGAGCTAGTGAGATTGTACTACGTAGCTCATCATCCATGGTATCGGGTGAAAGTTTCAGCAGGAATGGTTTTTGTTCGTCTTTCTTAGATCTGATATTATTGCATGATTTCAGTATCGACTGAAGGTACTCGTTACCCTGAAGCTCCCTCAAACCAGGAGTATTTGGTGAAGAAATATTCAGCACGAACATATCGGCATGATCCCATAACAGATCAATAGTGGCGGCATAGTCGTCACAAGCATACTCATTTGCTACCTTCTTAGAACGACCGACGTTTGCAGCTACTGGCGATTTTGGCCATCTATCAGCGGCCTTCCTACCAGATAGCCTCTTTCGCATTTCCGAAGCACCTGGATTATTGAAACCCATTTTATTCACTAGTGCCCGGTGCTTGTTTGCCCTAAACATTCGAGGCTTTGGATTTCCTTCTTGGGGGTACCTAGTAACTCCACCATATTCCGACCAAGAGAATCCCATCGCAGACCAGGCCAACAAAGCCTCTGCCCCTTTGTCGAAACCGGCTGCTAAACCTAATGGGTGGTGGAATAAATTTCCAAAAACATCAATAGGCAATTCTGGAGATTTGTATAACGCATTGAGAAATGATTGCCCAGAATTAGACTCACCTAATGATCTCAAGGTCTTCATTGAAATCGAATGTGCTCGCTCGGAATCAATTAGCCGTAACGCAGGATTGCCGAATAGCCTCCAAGCCACTCCCATAATATTGGCAATAGAAGGCATCCTTCAATGATTGCGGATGATTGGCTCCCAAACCCTATTTCATGAGTGAAATTATCCGGTTACGCGCGCGAGCGCGCGAGCGCGCGCGTTGAAACATCAAACAACCACCCATGTTTATACGGGGCATGTTACGGCAATTCAAATCCGAGGAGCCATAATGAAACTGGTAATATTAGAGTCCGGAGCCAAGGCTAAGACCATCAAAAAATACCTCGGCAAGGGCTGGATTGTCGATGCTTGCAATGGCCATGTGCAAGACTTGCCCTCTAATCGGAAGAGCAAGGATAGCTCGAAGGCAATGTGGGCTTCTAAGCCCGGTGAGTTGCCTCAGCCCCCTTGGTCCTGGACAGAAAGAGCCGAGAGGGTTATGTCAAAAATCAAATCCAAGGCAAAAAAATCAGGTGTCGATGAGGTTTTCATCGCAACAGATCCAGATAGGGAGGGCGAGTTCATTGCTTGGAGGCTCGGAGAGATCTTATCAGATTTTGATTCGGTGAAAAGAGTTTCATTTAATGAAATAACCAAGGATGCCGTTTCTGCAGCGATTTCTAACCCAAAAGAATTGGACATGGATCTTGTAGAAGCCGCCATAGTAAGGAGGCTGATGGACAGATTAGTTGGTTTTCGATGCTCAAAATTTTGCCGTTCATGGAAGTTAAGATCAATGGGCAGGGTACAAACACCGACTCTAGGCTACATAGTAGAAAAGGAGATTGAGAGAGAGGCGCATGTCCCAAAGGAATACAACTCAGTATCCGTTCAATCTAACGACGTTGAGCTAAGGGTTCGTTTCCATGAATCGAATGACTCTGGAGCGTGGTTAGATGATGATGGGAAACATTTCCCTGATAGGACTTCAGACACAGTATTAGCAAAGTCAGCATTAAATTTGATAAATTCAAATCGGTCATTAATCCTCAGTGCCGTAAAAGAGGGTACCGTAAATAGAAAGCCGAAAGAACCGTTCACCACTGATACAATGTTACAAACTTCGAGCTCCATGTTAGGGTGGTCAATTTCCAAGACCAGTAAGATTGCTTCAATTTTATACCAGTCCGGACATATTACATACATCCGAACAGATTCGACTAGAACTAATTCTAATGCTAGGGAAGAAGTTAGAAATTACATCGAGGGAAATTTTGGTCAGGACTTTCTCGGCGATGGTATCGGTGAAACTGGCAAATCTAAGGGTGGTGTGCAAGACGCACACGAGGCGATTAGGCCAACAAAACCCTCCTTGGTGGAAGCAGGGGGAGATCGAGACGAAAAGTCCCTTTACAGACTCATTTGGTCTCGCTTTGCGGCTAGTCAGATGTCCAATTCTATTAGAGAAAGAAGAAGCTTAACATTTTCATGTGATGGATTAGATACTCCCATAATTGGTACTTCCACATGGAGGACCCATGCTGGATGGGAGGAGGTTTTCTCCTGGTCTTACAAAGATGTCCAAACGAATCCACCAAGTATTGGTTTTACCGAGGGTTCCAACTGGAATATCGATGAAGATGCTGAATTGACGATTGATTTCACCAAGCCACCTAGGAGATTCACAGAAAGCTCAATCATTCAACAAATGAAAAAGGATGGCATTGGCAGGCCTTCTACTTATGTTTCCACTGTATCTAAACTGGTTGATAGAAAATACGTAAACAAGGAAGGTTCTTCGCTCATCCCCACTACAAATGGTAGGACTCTATGGATAGATGTCACGCCATTTTACAATAAATCAGATGTCTATGACCAGGGACTATTCACATACGGATTCACTTCCAGTATGGAAGAAAAGCTGGACCTAATAGAAACTGGCCAAGCAAATGCTGCAGAACAATGGACATATTTCGTTGATACATTCAGAGATATGCATAACATTGCATTGGAGAAGAGGAGAGAGAAGCCAACAGTAAGGCAAATCCAGTTTCTTCAAGGAATACTGAATCGAATGACTGAACAACAAAGGAAGGACCTAGTTGGGGATAATTCTGTAGAGGAACTCAGTGGCGATCGAGTTAGGGAAATAATCGATGGGCTGGATGAAACGGCACAGGCAAATATACCACCCAGTGAAAAACAAATTGCCACGATATTGAAGATTTCTGATAGGCTAAAAATTGACTTAGATAATTTCTTGAAGGAAATGGGCGAGTCCGACATAAATGGATTAACAGGCGGGAGAGGAGGCACTGCTAGCAATGCGATCGGTGCTTTGATCGATTTGGACAAAAACTCACCTGCGACGGAAAAACAAGTAGCAACGATTATCTCCATGACAGAAAGTCTCGAAATGGCAATTGAGGATGCTATTGCTGCAGTGAAAGCAGATTCGATAGAAACGATCAGTAAGTCTGATGCAAGCACACTAATTGGTAATCTTAAGAAAACAATTAATTCAAAGCGTAAAGGGAAAAAGTAGAGCGAGGAGTTCTGGTGGTCAGATTTTTTGATGCGATCGTGGTTGGCGCTGGGCCAATTGGTGGTTACCTTTCTAGGAAATTGAATGAATTTGGCCACAGCGTCCTTCTGTTGGAGGAACATAATGAGATCGGGCGCCCATTCCAGTGTGCCGGTCTAGTTAACCCAGCAGCAATGAAGACTATCGGCCTAGAAGATTCAATTCTAACGCCAATCTGGGGCGCTAATATACACAGTCCGAGTGGCAAAAGAGTCTCAATTGGTGACCCAGAAGTACCTCGTACGTTCTCTGTATGCAGAAAAATTTTCGATGAGGCAGTTGTCAAGCAATCAATTGCCACGGGAACCGAGATACAGCTTTCTACAAAACCAATATCTGCAAAGATAGAGGATGAATATGTCGAAGTTAATATCGATGGCCCAAATGGCGCAGAGACAGTTCGATGCAAGGTTCTTTGTGGTGCCGACGGAGCCCATTCATGGGTTCGTCGAAAATTCAAAATGGGTTCTCCAACTGAAACAATGATTGGATTTCAGATAGAGGTAACGGGCTATACAGGCGACGAAGGCATGCTAGACATGTATACTGGCTCTGGAATAGCACCGGGTTTCTTTAGTTGGGCGATACCGACAGGCGTTACTACAAGACTAGGTACATGGACAAAGGCGAATTTGATGAATGGCATTTCGAGTGAGCACTTCATGAGTAGGTTGATGGAAGACCCATTACTAAACTCCCGTTTTGCGGAATGTTCCGAAGTAGGGAGATTCTGCGGGCCAGTACCTAGTGGTATTGTAAGGCGGCCAATGCGTCAAAGGGTTGCACTATTCGGAGATGCCGCGGGCATCTGTAAACCCACTACTGGGGGTGGCATTGGACCTGGATTCAAACAAGTAGAAATGCTCATTGGTCCACTAAGCCAAGCAATTAATGACAATGATCTGAGTGATGCGCGAATGAAGAAAATAGCTACCAAATTAAAGGAAATGAAGAGGGATCAAAGAAAAAAGAGAGCCCTTAGAGATGCATTCCTTACTGAGATGGATGACAGTGAACTAGAGAGTGTTTTTGCAGTTTGGGCAAGACCGGAAGTTACTGAAATTATCAATGAATTCGGGGATATCGAAAATCCAATACCACTGGGAATAAAAATGCTCAGGGAAGTACCTGAATTCAGGAGGCTGGCAGGTAGGGCAGCTAAGGCTATTCTATGGAGCTAAAAATGAGTCGCATACTCCAGAGAATAAGGTATCCTCCCTTTGAACTAGGGGACATGGACCCTTCTCAAGTACCCATCTCGGAAGTAGAAATCGAAGTCAATGGAATACAGATCACCGATTTCAGAATTGGTTCTGAAGATGGATGGTTCGTTGAATGGACGGATTGTGGAGATAATGCCGGCAATAAATACCATTTGGAATGTGAAGTTGGATTCAAACCTCCAGCATTTCTGACTAGAACACGTCTCGGATGGTTCATCAATCCGGATCCACTGCACAACATCTCACGAAGATTGATACTTCCCACAGTAATGCTACTCATTGTATCTCTCTTTATTCATGCAATTGAGCCCGGTTTAGTAGAATTAGGATTGATTGGCAATGCAATTGCAGGATCCGTTTCAATAGGTCCATTAGAGTATCCTAGGCTACTATTTTACACGTTTCCTCTATTCCTAATGCCACTACTTTTTCGTACAATAGCGAATTTCCGCGACATGTCTCGGCAATCAAAAATTATCGCTAACCCATATCTTGAGCCGGGATTGTCAATCAAAGAAAATAGGAGTTCCCCCGAAGTAACCATTTTGGATATTGATGGCAATCTCACATTAATTAGATCAAGGATTCAAGTTGGAGTTGCAAGCCCAGAACGAGCCTCGGTACTAGCTTCTCTGGGCAGAAGAGAAAGTGGCCAACCATCTCCCGGAATGTCAACAGTTCTTCCTGAAAAGAGAATTTCCCCTGGTGACGAAGTAGGTTCAGGCGTAGGCGAATCAACCCCTATGCAGTCGACCACCAAAAGGCCAGTAATCCTCGAACCACTTAGGATTATGAGTCGGTCGCAATGGATATCGGATATTGTAGTCGGGGTTCCATTCAACCTTCCCATGCCAGATCAAAACTGGCCCGGTTCGGTATATTCGTCATTAATTGCAATACACTGGGAAATAGTTCTTGAGTTCAAACAATTAGACGGGAGGAGAATTGCTTGGGTTGCACCAGTAGTTATTCCACAAGCAGAAATTCCTACAGAAATAGATATCACACCAGTAATCAGTGGTAGGGCTGAGTTATCAGACCTCTAGTGGATTTATTTTCGCCTCACTGGGATCGATGATGTTGTAATCTGAATCTCTCAGTTCAGGAGTGAACCCGCTTTGCAAAATCGTTTCTCTCAACTCATTCACAGTTGCTAGAGTTTTTGTTGACCCCGAGGCAGAGACTACGTTTTCCTCCATCATTGTAGATCCTATATCATCGGCACCTGCTGACAGTGCTATCTGGGCCACCTCTAGACCCATTGTGGGCCACGATGCTTGAATGTGGTCGATATTCGTCATGAAAATCCTGGAAACTGCGACATGTCTGAGGTATTCCACGGCACCTGATCCAAGGCCTGTAGAATCCCTGCGCCTTCCAATTTTTCCAAAAACATTGTTTTCTAGCATTACTGGCCAAGAAATAAACGAAGTGAAACCGGGATATCCACTTGCAACAGAATCCATTTGTAGGGACCGTATTTTTTCCATATGTTCAACACGATTGTAATGGCTCTCGCCAAATCCAAATACATTGGTGGCAGAAGTGGTCAAACCAAGTGATTGGGCCTCAGACATCACTCTTAGCCAGTTTTCTGAAGAACCCTTGCGTGGAGAGATGCCGCTTCGAACAGCATCGACTAGCATTTCTGCCCCGCCACCAGGTAGTCCATGCAATCCTGAGTCACGGAATCTAGAAAGTACCTCTAAAGTTGACAAGCCAGAAACCTCGGCAATCCCTTCAATCTCTATAGGTGAAAAGCAATCGAGTGATATTGTGGGATGTCGTTTTGATAATTCTTCGAGTAAATCAGTGTACCACTCAATCGGAAGTGAGGGGTTAACTCCCCCCTGCATTAGGATCCTACTGCCGCCAAGAAGTTCTAGCTCGTAAATGCGCTCGCTTATCTGGTCAACAGTCTGAGTGTAGCTTTCTATATGCCCGGGTGATCTGTAGAATGAGCAAAAATGACAATTAATAGTACAGATATTAGTGTAGTTAATGTTCCTATCTATCAAGTATGTGACCTTTTTTCCCGGAACCTGTAACTTACGCCTCTGCATTGCTACGTACATCAGTTCATTCAGTGGAGCATTGGAGTATATTTCGGCTGCATCATCGACTGATAGTTCTGGATGCGCTATTTCCAGTTGCTCTTCTAGAATTGCCTCCCAGTTTGACATGTTAAACACCAGAGCCAACAATGCTCTCAATTTCACTAATCTCCTTAGGACAGGATGCGGAAAGGACGACGGGGCCATCATTCGTAATGAGTACGTCGTCTTCGATTCTTATTCCAATTCCAGAATACCGTTCTGGAATTTTGATATCGCTCCTCCAGTCTGCAAAGTACAGTCCCGGTTCTATGGTTAGCACCATCCCTTGTTCCAATGATTCCGGCGCACCGGGATCGCCCTGGCGGCCACCACCTACGTCATGAACGTCAAGTCCGAGAAAATGGCCGGTTCCGTGCATGAAAAAATTCCTGAACGGGCCGTCCAGTTTGTTTTCGTCTCCAAGTGCTTCGTGAATGTCGCACTTCAAGACTCCCAAATCAATTAGCCCCTGGGCGATAATTTCTGAAACTACTCGATGCATATGAGTCCAAGGTGATCCTACTTGACAAGCTGAAATTCCGGCTTTCTCGGCTTTGAGGACCAATTCATAAATTTCTTTCTGGGGTTCAGTAAAACTCCCATTTATCGGCCAAGTTCTAGTAATATCGGAGGCATAGCCGCTGACTTCACAACCAGCGTCTACAAGCACGAGATGACCATCGCGTACTATACAATCATTGGATTTGTAGTGAAGTACGGTTGCATTGCCACCACCACCGACTATTGAAGGAAAACTCCAGGTACTTTTTGAACTCATGAATCTCGCTTCTACTGAAGACTGTATTTCCCACTCTCCCATATTTGGAGAGGCTTTCATCATTGCAAATTTATGTGCGTTAGATGCAATATTTGCTGCTTCTTGCATATATTGAATCTCTTTTGTTGATTTCACTCTCCTCAACGGATCAATTATTGGCCTGGGATCTCTTATGGTATCTGAAATATTGCAAATATCATCAATTGATTTCGATACTCCAGATATTGAGAAGACATGATCTGATAACTCTATCATTTGATGGATCTCGGATTCAAGATTTTCTAGTGCTGACGTAGTTGTTACGGGCCATGATTTAGCACCCTCGACCCCTATTCTGATACCTTCCCAGATTTCCTTCTTTGTGTCACGTTGTGGCACAAAAAGAGTCGAGTTGATATTTCCGCCATGGTTATGTGCAACAAAAACACCTTCATCCTCCATCCAACCGCACAAATAAAGCATGTATGAGTTTGGCCTAAATGGGTATACTACATCATTAGAGCGAATTTTCTTATCGTTCGTAGGTATAATCAGTATGCTGGAATCGGGTAACTCTGCGAATACCCTTTCCTGCCTGCCGATATACTCGGATGCTTCGAAAGGTAAGTCCATAGATGCCCCTCATGATTCTGCCTTTTGGTCTTTCTACTAGGACCATTTTGGTATGTCAGTCTCAATTGTCTGTTTCCTCATATTAGCTACTGAGTACGTGAAAAATATTGCAGAGAGAATGAATACAATAATCGCCATGGGGATCGATGGTTCATTTGTATCATCTTTAACCAAGATAGAGACTTGCGATGAAATCGAGTCATCATCAATAACTTCTATGGTCAAAATAAAATCGCCGTCGACACCGTCTGGCCAGGAAAACTCCCTGAAACCACCTTCGTAAGTGGGTATGTTATTTACTCTCCAAACGTATCTAAGATTGTCTGCGTCATTAGAAGTATCGGTCGAACCGGTTGCGTCAATAATGCATGTTGAGTCCCTAGAAAGTGTGAATTCACCACCATCAGATACGGCCTCCCCATCTATTGTTAGCTTTACAATAGGTGGCATATTTTGTACTTCTACTACTTTCTGTGCAGAACCGATGTTACCAGCTTGGTCTACTATTGAAAGAGTAATCTGATACTTTCCTGAATACATCGTATTTACTGGAAAAGACCTTTCATCGGTCCCAGATAGAACAATAGTTGTATTATCGGTTATTTCATCATAATTCACTAATGACCAGATATACGTCAGCCCCTGGATACCCCATGTTCCATCGTAAGAAGATGTGGCTTCGAATATTGCATAGTCCGTACCTTCGGAAATTGATTCTGGACCTTCTATCAAGACAGAAGGGGCATTGTTGTCAACTCTGATACTGGCACAGTCAAATGAATATTTTTGGTTGTCTGGATTTACGGCAAAGATATAGAGATCGTACCATCCATCTTGTAGATTGTCAATAGGGAAATTATAGAAATACATGCCTTCAATATTTGAACTAGTAGATGGATAGAAATTATTCGAGTTTGTTGGGACTTCTATGTAACTATTTGAGCACTTGACAGAAGATGATGTCGAAATAGTGTAAGATAATGAAGGGTCATCAGCATCCATATTCATCGAAACAAAATGAGAGTTGTGTGTTTGGCTTGACCATTGAAAATCAGAATTAGAAATAATGTGAATAGTTGGTGGAAATTGAAAATCGGAAGACGTGTCGGGCAAGATGAAGAGGTTTGAGAAAAATGAAATTATGTTGCCATTGAGATCTTCAACGTTGATCTTCGCTATGCAAGAACATGCCCCAACACTGATCGGGTTTATTTCTAGAGAAAATGACCATTCTTTCCAGTTACCAATATCTGACTCTGATTCTAAGTCATCTGTAAAATCAACAAATAATCTTGTACCTGAAGAGTCAATAAATTCTAACGATGCATAATTGGGCATTGCCTCATTCTGAATTGTTATAGAGATAATCTGGCTATCAGATATAATTGAGCCATCATCGATATCTAAGTATATTTTAGCGGGATAATCGGACTCTGGATCATCTGCATTAGTAATCGGCTGTAGAATCAAAACTACGAAAATAGAGGCCATTAGGGGGGCCAATGCCTTTCGAGTAATCGCGATATCCACAGTACTCGCGTTTAACCGACACTATTCAATGCCATGGGCAACTGCTCTATCGATCAGATATTCTCATCTGCCAAGACAATTCATCCAACCATAAACCTAGTGTTTCCCTATCGATATAGTCTCGGCCGGTACTGGCGGAAAGTACGCAGTCACATGCAGCAGAAGCCAGTAAAGCGGCGTCATAAAGGGGGAGTCCCGAACCAAGTGCAGCTGCCAATGCTGCCGCTGCAGCATCATGCATCCCAATCTGCTGTTCAGCCGAAGGTGCCATGCATGGTAGGAAAACACTCTCACTACCATTCTGATGCAATTGTATCCCATGAATTCCACCTAGGACTAGGATGCCTTGCCATGAGTATTCATCCAACAGATGCTTTGCAGCATCGTCGTCATCCAAGCCGACTCTTCTAGACAAAAGTGACATCCCCCTCTTCTCGAATATAACGACAGTTGCGCCCCGGCTCTTTTCCAAACCAGTGAGTTTTGGGTCCACGATTACAGGGATTCCCACATCGGCCGCCTTAGCTATCAGAGTCTGCGCTCCTTCGTTTGTAACAACTCCTTTGTCATAGTCAGAAATTACCAGTGCGCAACTACTCGGAATATTAGACAGAGCAGTGGAAGTAAGGGTCTCTGAAACTGAATCATCGAGCGGTTCATTCGGCCCCTTATCGGCTTGAAGGAGTATCTGACTCCTGTCAAGAAGGCTCTCCCTGCTACCAAAGAATCGAATTTTAGTCAGTGTGGATCTATCTTTGACTTGAATGATGTTTTCAATCGCAATATTCTCTGAATTCAGAGATGATATCACCGAATTCGCTTCGCGATCATCGCCTATTGCTGAATGGAACGAAACTTCCATTCCAAATGAAGTTAGGCCGATTGCAATGTGAGCAGATGCCCCCGGAGATTCTTCGGATTTGAGAATCTTCAGTACTGGTACCGGTGCAGTAGAATTGAGATTATTAGCAAATCCGTGATGGTATCGATCTAGCATTGTATCGCCGATCAGGGTAACTTTGGCCCCGTCGATTGAATCAATTAAGGTACTCAGTCTTGCCAAGCCTTCTTGCCGGAGTACTCGTGGGTCGTCGGACATAAACTACCGACTGAGTAAACACAGATGATATTTGGGGATAGCGTCTAATTTGTTAGCCCCTCCCATAGAACTATGCAGTACCGTGGAAATAGAATGCTATACGTCGGTTCTGCTTATAGCAGGTTATGGGAGAAGTCCGCAATAGGCATTATCTGCGAAGGACCGGGGTTACTACTAACTGACTCAGAGGTAATATTCTGTCGCGAGCATAGGAGTATCGATTTCGAAGGTTTGATAGACTCAGAGTCTTTTTCCTCGTGGCTTAAAGAAAGGATTGTCATTAACGACAAGGTTTTGCTTGAAGCTGCGATACTTGAGGCTCTGAGGGTCCCTGGAAACAAGGTTGTCCTATCAGAAAATTTTGCATCCTTGAATATTGAGAGCGGCCAATCATGGGCTATGAGATGGACGTCCGAAAACCACCCAAGCAAAACCAAACCCGAATCTGAGATATTGTGGTTCGAATCTAAGGATTCACTCCACGGCGATTTAGATAGTGGTTTGAGCATTCTTGAGAGCCTACTTTTCTGGTGTGTCGAAGTTGAGCAACGCGGTAGAATTCCCGAAGTTCTAGTCATCGACGAAGAACAATCTGTAGTCACATACAGACTCAGTGAGGGAAATCCCTTTGGCGAGATGGAAGAACTGACGGAAGACATTATTGCAGAAATTTCACAATTAGACAGAATTAACCTAGGTTCCAATGGATACTTCTATCCCGCAATAACGAAATGGCCACTTGAGTCCATAGGAATACCACTTCATGGTGGGAGGCAATTAGATACGATAGAGTCAGAGGTTATTCAATCAAATGATGATAATATGTCCAAATCTGCCAGTATACTAAGTGACTTATGGATGAGGGGTTTGAATACCAGATCCGGATTCAAATATGGAACTTCATGGCGATGCTATTCCGGTGAAGTAGGCGATTCTCATGCGCCATGGCTTGTTGTCGATCCAACGAATGAGGGGCCAGAAAACTGGTCTGAAGCATGCCTGTCATCAAGACTTGCATCTGGAGTTAATAAAAAATGGCTTTACCCGATAAACGATGATGGCAAATGGAGGTACCTCCAGATTTCGAGGCCTCCTTCCGACTCCCGTTGGAGCAACCCGAAAAGAATCTGAGCCCCTAAATCGGTGGCTTCCAATATGAATCTAATTGCCATCTGGGATTTTTCTACGACCCGTTGCTGTCGAAAGGGCAAGGAGAACTAGGACTGTAGACAAGGCGTTAGAAGGGATCGCAAGCCAATTCAATGGTCCGAAAGGTATCTCCCCCTCTGCAGTCAGGATAATCGGGATTCTTTGCTCAATATTGTTGGAGTCGACAATTATCAGTTCGCCACGGGCTATCATCCTAGGTTCTAGAAGGCCATCGGGTTCAATTGAGAGTATAATTGGATCACCGGGATAATAAGAGCCGGTAGTTACTGATTGAGAGATTCGACCTGCTGGTCCATCAATCGTAATTGTATAAATTCGGGGGCCGTCGCCGAATGAATCTGGATATAACTCAATAGTTGTCGTTTTATCCCATGCAACTGTAGCCTCCAGAACCTCATTAGATAGTCTGTGATTCACAACACTCCAATCTAGTGAGACATGAGTCATGGGCCTATCTGAGCAGCCGATCGTTCCAGTAATCTCACCTTTGAGAGTGGATATTTCGGATAGGTTCAGAATCTGCACAATGAATGAACCTTCAGAGATAGATTGCACTTGACTGGGGTATGATAGGTCCGTAACTAACATACAATCAGCATCGACCAAGACCTCAGCTACAACAGTCCCGTTTGGAAGCAAAACAATAGGATTTCGTGGCATATTTATTGTGTAATTTTCGTCCCCTACGAAGTCATACTCAATCGATGCCCACTCATCCGAAGTTGTGGCCACTGTTATTGTCCATGGGACAAGTCTGCCCCTATTGTCCCATATTTGTTGCCCTGTATGCCCAAATCTATCGCCTACTTTGAAGGTGTCTCCACTGGAACCATAATCGGCACCGCGAAGCAATGCATCATTTCCATCCGCTTCAACTATCTTTACCCAAGGCTTAGTAGGATCGGTGTTAACAAGGTTTGACGCCATGTCCCCAAATGAAAGATCTTGCTTCTCAACTAATACGCCGTGTCCTGGCAATTCGCTGTCAAAACCAATGTCTGACCTCAGTGTGATCCAAATGTACTCATTGGGAGCAATTTCAATCTTCACTGGTGAGCCACCATGAGAGATCGGGCGTATCGTGTAATCACCATCGATATGGGGATCTAGGATTATTGGAGTAGTTGCTCCAATTAAATCCAATGTCGACGAGGACGGGAGAGATGGCCTTGCGCCATCTCCTATCCAATTACCACTTGCCATAATGTCCCAGTCACCAAGACCGTGCCATGTCTTTGTTGGGGAATCACTGTGAACGTCATATAGGTCAACTGCCCCCATCTGGTGAAGCATCTCGTGCATGGTTACGCCCAAGCCACCATGAACTGAAGCCATAGTATAGTGCTCGAACCTATAGTCGCCAATTACTACCGGGTCCTCGAATGGTGAGAAGTGACTCCAGATTGTACTGGATGGCCCACCTTCCTCTTGGGGCTGGCCAGAATGCAGTATAAGCACCCGATCAATCACATAATCGCCATTAATATCCCACATTGAAAGATCCTGTCCTTGGAATAGACTCATGATCGCCTGAGATGCAAGCTCTCTGGCACCCCCTGAATCGTCACCAGTATCTCTCTCCATCTCGGAGTCTTCACCCCAATGTGAATCGTCATAAGGCGAATTCCACACTCCATCCAAGATTGTTGGAACTAACTGTGAATTGTTGCCACTCATTTCTGAAATGTATCGTTGAGCCGAGAGGTCCCCTTCGAATATATTCGCTAATAGTGAATTGGGGAAATCCTTCCCTGGGAAGCTGACGCGGAGGACGGGCCATTTCTCTTCTGTGGATAGTCCAACCATCTCGTAATCGTCATGATTGATTTTCTCACCAATAGAAGATGTGATCGTGTCGTTAACCGATTGAGAGTAGATGCTTACTAGAGCCGAAGAAATTAGCAAAACTGCAACTGTGATTGTTCTGATTAACTGGCCCTGCCCCAGTTTGTCCATATCCTTAGCCCAATAGTACAGCCTTTCAAACCAATGCCAAACTGCTAGTTTGTTGAGTCGGTATTTGCATATTGTCCCCACAAATCCATCTTTACGGGTGCTGTTTGAGAAAGGCTATCTGCTGAAAATACAAGTAAAATAGCCATAATTAACCTCAAGCCGTCATACTCAACAGGGAGGGTTAGAATTATGATTCCAAAAGAAATTGCGAGCATCCTATTCCTAAATCTGGTCTTTCCAGAGTAAACCATTCCGAATATCCTAGTTAGAGAGAGAGTGATTGTGGTCACTGACCAAACCACGAGTGCCCAAGTTGCGCCTAAACCAAGGGAAAATATCGATGCAGCATCGTATCTGACAAGTACTCCTTCGGGAGTGCCTTGTGATAATGAAACGTCAAAGAGCAATGGAATACCGAGAGACCAAATTAACAATATAGATACGGGGACTACAGTCATAGTCATAATCAGCACCGCAGTAAGCCAATTCCTCTCTCTAGAAAAGAGTCCCGTTTTTGCGAAATTGTAAGTCATTACTGACACGAAGGGCATTATTGAAACAATTGAAAGTAGCATTACTATGCTCCAACGAATCTGGATCCAATCAAATGGTGCAAATACAGACAAGTTCTCATTATTTGGACCGGCGGGCAATGGCGATGATTCCAGCCACATTGAAATCACTTGGTTAGCGAGAGATGACCAAAAAATGCACATCAGTAGAAACAAGAAAGCAGTTTTTCTTGCTATTGAATGTAGTTCTACGAGGTGTTCAGTTTGATTCTCGCCAACGAGATTTTTCTCTTGATCTGATTTCACATTACATCCTTCACTTGGGGTTCAGACTTTGCTGCCAGAATTGTTCTGTAAACGCCATATGCAGCCCAAGCGCTGATGAAGAAAGCCGTTCCAGTAGCGAAGTCAGTGAAATCGACACCTTGGAATGTAATGGGGGCACTAGAATTGGCCCATCCGACGGCCAAGTAGAATGAGATCGCCGATAAGACGGATCGTCGGAATGCCTGAGGGTATGCCAACTCGCTAGCTAGGAATTCGGGGCCATCATCGTATTTTCTTTCGAGTATCTCCCTTTGAACTACAGCTCCTATGATGAGTGCAGTCAAGCTGGTCCAATAGAATAGATTACCCTGCGAGAAAACACGGTGAGACAGAGCATCCTGACGTTCTTGCTCCAACTGCCCCTCTGACACCTCTATTAAGAAAAGAGAGTCGTAGGTCCCTACCGAGATTGTTCTGGTCTCAAGAGTTGCCCCACTCTCATCGGTGCTAATGGTTCCAGGTGAGTTGATTGTAAATGATAGTATATTCCAATAATCCATATCATCAGGTATTCCAGCACCATCCACGGAATTTCCGGCAAGCCAGAATTGGACTGAGCCGACGTCTTCGCTAGGTGCGTTCCACGTAATCTCCCACACTCCATCCGAACTAGGGTCGGAGTGAGAGGCATCATCAGTGCGACCCTCTGCATAGCGAATCTCCTGCTCTTCGGACCAGGTAAAATTCCCAATAGCGTCAGAAGAGAAGAGGAAGCCTGCATGGGTGTTTCCCTCGCCCCCAGATAGCGTCAAAGAATCAGCGACACGGATTGTTAATTCGTACTGGCTCGAAGGCTCGTACATTAGAGGAACACCGGTAACCATCACCACGGCTCGATCCGATGGAGCACCATTGTTGTGACACGAGCAGCCATACTTAACTGTCAACTCGTCGTTTGAATTGTATGCCCCTGGCCCCTTGCTCATACCGAGGGCTGGAAGCGATAAAACGACCACTATCACCAAGCAGGCCAAGAGCCTCCTACCACTCACTCCCACATTATCACCGAGCCTTTCTCGGAGTCGATGTCAAATAACGGTTGGGGGTACTTACCCTCACAACTCCTTGATAGCCGCATTTAGCTCGTTCATCATTTTCTTCCCGTCACCGAATAACATCATTGTTTTATCTTCGTAGAACAAGTCGTTGTCGACGCCTGCATATCCCACCGATAGACTTCGCTTGATGATAACAACGGTTCGAGCTTGATCTGCATCAATAATTGGCATACCTGCAAGGGGGCCTTCGCCGGTTCTTGCTGCAGGATTACAAGTATCATTGGCACCTATGACTATCGCCATATCGCACTCTGAGAATTCTGAATTAATTTCATCCATTTCGATTAGCTGCTCATACGGAACGTTCGCTTCGGCAAGAAGGACATTCATGTGTCCTGGCATTCTACCTGCGACGGGATGGATTGCATACTTGACTTCAGTATCAAATTTTTCAGAGACTAAGTCTGCGAATTCCTTGACCTGGTGCTGGCATTGGCTAACTGCCATCCCATACCCAGGTACGATGATGATCTTCTGAGCCCCATCCGCCATCATTGCAACTTCATCGGCATCGCTGCCAACTTTAGTGCGAGTCAACTCTTGCTTTTCTCCGCCACCGAATGACTTGAACAATACATCAAACAACTGTCGATTCATTGCCTTGCACATTATTACTGTAAGGATTAACCCCGATGCACCGACAAGGCTTCCTGCTACAATCAAAACACTCTTGTTGATTATGAAGCCCGTGAACGCTGCGGCGATTCCAGACAATGAATTTAGAAGGCTCACGACAACGGGCATATCGGCTCCACCGATTGGCAATACGAGTATTACTCCCAGTACGCAAGACATTCCGATTATTGCCCAAAGATAATTTGTGTTCGTTGGATCATCAATTGACAACATAATGAGTGCTAGTACTGATATGAATAGCGTTCCTTTGACCGGATTCAACCATGAAGGGCCCCATGTAGGTGTTCTGATCCATTTTCCAAATACTTCCATTCCACCCTTTAGTTTGTACATTGCAAGCAATGAGCCCGTTAGTGTCATCCAACCAACCAGTGCAGACAGACCTGCTGCGAGAACGGTCACAGTAGTTTCAAGTCCTGCTTCAGGGGTTGTGGTTTCAATCCACTTCCATGTTTCAGAAAGTGCAACCAATGCCGATGCGGCTCCGCCAAAACCATTGAACAGAGCTACCATTTCAGGCATACCTGTCATCTCAACCCTGACTGCCATGATGTAACCAATTAGTGAACCAATAAGGATTCCCGAACCAATAATTGTCCAACCGACAATGCCATCGGGAAGAAAGTGCATGTCAATCACAGTGGTAATCACTGCCACTGACATCCCCATCATTCCATACTGGTTCCCCCTTGGTGCAGTGCGTGGGTGACCAAGTTTTTTCAGACCAAAAACAAATAGAACAGCAGATAGCAGATACCCAAATGATACCCAATCTTCGTACATATCAGTCACCTCTCTTCTTTCCAGCAATCATATTTAACATACGATTTGTAACAGCAAATCCACCAACTACGTTGATCATTGCGAGTACTAAAGCAATGAATGCAAGTATCCCGGACACAACTGTCTGACCCCCATCATAAGCTACATTCGCGCCCAATAATGCACCAACAACACTAATTCCAGAAATCGCATTTGCACCGCTCATCAAAGGAGTATGCAACATTGCAGGGACTTTGGTGATCAATTCAACACCTAGGAAAATCGACAAGACAAACAGAGTTATTGCACCGATTAATAGTTCAGGAGTCATCAGAGTACACCCCCTAGTCTAGTTTGCTTTGGATGCAGGACACCATCCATACAGATCAGTACGCCACCCATTCCGGGCACGTGGAAATCGTTTCCTTCCGGTGCCCCGAAGAGTACATCGTCATCTGGGTCGAGAGAAATTTCCCCATCCTTGACGAGTGACCCAAGGAATGTTGTAAGATTGTTCGAGAATAGCATACTTGCCGTTGTGGCCAATAGACCCGGTAGGTTTGTCGTACCAACAATTGTCACACCATTATCAGTTACGAATACTTCTCCTGGTTTAGTCAATTCACAGTTGCCCCCGACATCGGCATTCATGTCCACTACGACAGCCCCTGCTCTAAAATTCGCAATTGCACTTGCTGGCACAGTAATGGGCGCAGGACGCCCGAATATTCGTGCTGTCGTTACAATGACGTCTGCATCAGAGGCAACCTCACAAACTGTGTCGTTTACTTTCTGAATAAACTCAGGCGTCAATGGCTTGGCATAACCAGCTTCATCTTCAAAATCGTCCATTCCATCAACTTCTATGAATCGTCCACCTACTGACTCAATTTGTTCTGCTGCAGATTTACGAACATCGGAGGCGTATACTACAGCGCCAATCCTCTTTGCAGTCGCTATTGCTTGGAGTCCGGCAACACCAGAGCCCATGATGACGAATTTTGAGGGTCGAACTGTTCCAGCGCTAGTTGTCATCATTGGGATTACTCGTGGAACGTGAGCTGCACCTAGCAATACTGCTTTGTAGCCGGCGAGATTGTCTTGGCTAGAGTTAACATCCATGGCCTGGGCACGGGACAGACGTCTTGGAATCATATCCATACTAATCAGAGTAATGCCCGAATCGATGCATTGCTTAATGTTGCCAGGATTCCTGAATGGATCGGAAACGCAGACGATAATTTGGCCCTTCGTAAAATTGGTAGATTCCGGCATTGAAATCGAAACTATGATATCACAAGATATCACATCTTCCCTACTTGCGATTGTTCCTCCAGCAGCCTCGTAATCAGCATCACTATTGTGTGAAGTATTTCCAGCACCCGTCTCAATGACTACTTCAAATCCTAATTTATTCAATTTCTTTAACGAGCTAGGGACAATGGAAACCCTATTCTCCCCCTCAACTTCTTTCAATACCCCTACTCTCATCGTTTCACCTGCTGAAATTATGATTCAATCCAATTGAAGGCCGTTATTGAAACCGTCGGCTCGCAAATTTCTCACTGTTTCAACCGAAGATTAGAAGATAGCCTATTCCGAAAACTGCGATGTCACAGATAGCATGAGACAACCAGCAAACCCAAATTGATTTGTAACGAATATACAACCATGACCAAATCGCTGCAGCCGAAAGCAAGCCAAACGAAGCCATGACAGTTTGCCACCAAACGAAACCGAAGTAGTGGAGGGCAATGGCATGGTGCAACGTGAAAAGAAGGGCGGACAAAATGATTCCAGCTACTTCGCTACCAAGTAAATCGATCCCCTTGGTAGTAACAAACCATCTGAATACATATTCCTCGAGAAGACTGTTCAAGAAAATCCAGTACAACATGCCAGCGATATAAATCCGAATGTCGGTCAACCCAGTGGTTTCCATTTCAACCAGCATAGATTCAACATCAATAGTGTCCCCAAAGATATACCACATCAACAGGATTATTGCCGACATCAGGATACCCGTAAACGCACCCATAACCAGTCCATTCTTGTCGGCCGGGGATCTGGAAATTTCTTTACCCTCAACACGAAGATACC
>Ga0208407_1000032_pt1 | contig 63013 bp, 40 predicted proteins | sample ETNtaG_9_FD_185775 | JGI IMG/M metagenome (GOLD analysis project Ga0208407, IMG submission 185775) | Marine microbial and viral communities from oxygen minimum zone, Eastern Pacific Ocean - ETNP201406SV69 (SPAdes) (version 2) | ecosystem: Environmental > Aquatic > Marine > Oceanic ...
TGGATCCAGTCCGGGCTCCCCATCCGGCATTGGTGCAGGGATGTAGGCCAACGGATGTCCGATGTATTCTTCATACGAAGGAGAAAGAAAGTCGTAAACTCTCCTTAGGGGGTCCATCGAATCAACAATGAACACATAATTAGACTCGCCATCCAACTGGCCCTCGTCAAACCATTCTATGCAGGATCTATGGATCATCTCTGCCGTAAGTATCTCTCTAAGATGACCTAGATGGAACTCTCCCGAGGGGGTAATTCCCGATGCACTAACTGGGGGGAATCCCCCTTCACACAGCATCTTTGCAGCAAAACTTGCCCAATGTGCCATCTGTTTTCCTCAGACCGTCGCTGCCCGAATCAGAGCCCTCAATGGCACACCTTCGACGTCATCATCCCAGGACTTGTTAACAAGAACCATGCACATCTTGACATCGGCACCAGCCGCCTTGAGGTCGGCTGCAGTCTTCTTCATGGTGGTACCAGATGAGTACACGTCATCAATTATGATTACCCTCTTGCCTTCTATGCTGGCATAGACTTCTGAGAGGTGACCGCCAACATTCTCGTTGATGCTTCTAACTACTGCCATCTCTAGGTCCATCGTGGAAGAGATTGCCTGAGCGAAAGCGATACCGTTGATGCTCACTCCAACGATGGTGTCGACTTCGTCGCCCACCATCTCATCGATGATGTCACAGAAAATGTATGACACTGCCTCTATCCTATCGCCTTTAACGGCAATCGACCTCCATCCTACCTTGACGTCAAGCGGTTTGTCATCTGCCTCAAAGTCACTGGCTGAGAGCCACTGTACAGTGGTCTGGGACAGCGAAAGCTCATCTGCTATTTGCTGGGTGTTGAGTCCGCTCGACCTGAACTCTTCGACCTTGGACCTTAACTCATCTACACTTAGGTGCATCAGTCGATGCCAGCGTTAGGGTGCTATGAATCCACCGGGAGTATTGCATGTTGGGTGTTGTATTTTCTATATTCAGAATCTACCGGTGCTTCCGAAGCCACCCTCGCCTCTCTCCGTATCGCCAAGTTCCCCGACCCCTACTTCTGTGAATCTAACATCGGGGATCGGCGCTATCACTAGTTGGGCTATTCTCTCCCCTGGTTTCACCTTGTACGAATCACCTTCGCCAATCCATGTCATTAGTACGAACAACTCGCCCCTGTAATCGGCATCTATTGTTCCAATGCTGTGAGGGAGGATTAGTCCCTTCGAACCCAGTGATGACCTAGCCCTGACTTGGCCCTCGAAGCCTTCGGGAATCGCTACTCTTAACCCAGTCCTGAGCTTCACGCTCGATCTGAAACTCACGATTGTTTCCTCCAAGCAGTACAAGTCCCATCCAGCCGCATGAGCGCTTCCCTTGGTTGGCATCTTGGCGTTTGGGTCTGTCTTGGCTACTTTGACAACGGGTGCCGTATCCACATGTTCCCGACCTACATCAGGTCCTTGACCGTTCCCAAGACTCCCGGTGGGGTGAAAAGCCACCCTATTCTCGGATGGCCGTGTCGAAACGCGGATACGAGGACCTTTTGGATCGTGCTAGGGAGAGGATTCCCAAGGACATCAGCGAGCGTTCAAGGTGGACAATGCCACAACCAGATATCATGATAGAAGGGAGCCAGACGATTCTCCGGAACTTCTCAGAGATTGTAGATGCTATGGATAGGGATGCAAATCACGTTTTCCAGTATCTTCTGAATGAACTTGGAACCTCGGGGAGCAGAGAGCAAGTCAGAATCATGCTGAAGGGAAAGGTGCCTCCAAAGAGAATCAAGGAGAAGATTGTCTCCTATGTGAAGACATACATCCTCTGCGGGGAGTGCAAGGCTCCCGATACCAGGTTCATGCGCGAAGATAGGACGACCCTGTTGAAATGCCAGGCCTGCGGTGCTACAAGGCCAGTGCGACTGTAGTCACTCCGGCGAGAAGTCCAGCAAGACCTTACCTCGATTTTTCCGATTATGCATATGCATCTGCGCATCAGCCACATTTTCGAACCTCCACACGGAGTCGATCACCGGATCTATCTCTCCATCCTGTAGCATCTTTGACAAAGAAGCAAGATGCCCCTTGAATATCGACTCATCCTCGAGTAGACCCATATGGACTCCAAAAACCGCCTTGTTGGAGGTCATGAGTTTGAGGGGGTCGAATCGAGGCATTCCCCACCACATTCTAAACTCGGAAACCCTAGATCGCTTCTCCCCCTTGACTGCTGCGGATGCTCCAAAGTAGTACAGCTTCCCTCCTTTCCGGAGGGACTTGTATGAGCGCATTAGATGATTTCCGCCAACAGGGTCGATTGCATGGTGCACCCCCTTCCCATCGGTTAACTCCTTGCAGACATCTTCGAAGTCCTCATTCTCCCTATCTACGAATCTCATACCCATCGATTCAACGAAATCCCTCTTCGGGGTTGATGCGGTTCCCACCACCAATGAAGCGCCAAAGGAATCGCATATCTGGGCTACTGCAGTCCCCACTCCTCCGGCAGCGTGGTGGATGAGGACCGTATCTCCCTCGCTAATCGAGCCTAGATGGACTAGCATGTGGAATGCAGTTCCATAGGTTACTGGAATCGCGGCCGCTTGGTCAAAAGAGACCGAGTCCGGAATTAGTATGGCCCTTCTAGCATCTATGCAGACCTTTTCCGAATATCCGCCGAATCCAGTCATCGCCAGGACCCGGTCTCCTTCCTTCAGAGAGTCTACAGAGTCCCCAACTCCAATTACTACTCCAGATGCCTCATATCCCGGGGTGAATGGGAATTCCGGACTAGAGCCATACAGCCCTTGCCTCATCATTAACTCCGCGAAGTTCACTCCTGCTCTGTGAATCCTGACGCATACCTCGCCCTTCCGTGGAACGGGGTCTTTCTCCTCAACGATCTGAATTGTCTCGACACCGCCGGCCCTTGGATAGACAATTTTCTTCATTCAAATTCCCCTACAAATATTCCCAGAAAACCCTATGGTATGTATTCCCTAATTTCTTCTATATCCTTCTTATTCTTGGGGTTAATCTCGCCCGACGGATAGCCAATCTTGATGAAACCAATTATTCTTTCTTCATCAGGAGATGCCCCGATTGCCCCATAAGAAGACCTTGACCGAGTAATCGCACCAGTGCTCCACTGGGATCCGATTCCATTCCCCCATAACGAAAGTACCAGGTTGTGCGTGGCACATACCGTTGCCGCATAGTCCTCCTCTTCTCGAAACGGGTCTTGAGGGGTCAATGCACTGGTGACACAAATTAGAACAGGGGGCGACAATATTTTGTCAACTGCCTTGGAAATGCCCGCCCCTTCGTCACCACTCTCGGCGACTTTTTTCTTGGCCAGCCTTTTGACCTCGGGGATTATCTCTTTTCGAGATTCCTCGCCCATGACATAGAACTTCCAAGGATGGGTATTCTTGTGGCAAGGAGCATTCCTAGCCGCTTCAAAGGCTGATTCAAGTGCCTCTCGGCTAACCTCCTTGTCACTGAATCTGTAGATTGTGCGCCTTGTGGTGATGGCATCCTGCAATCCCGACATTTCCTTCACCGTTCGATTGCATCGAACTTGGAAGCCAGTACGAAGTCTGACTCAGTCAGAGCGTCAATCTTGTGCGTGAAAATTACAGCCACCAATTTTCCCCATCCAAGGTTGAAGTCTGCATGGTGAGATTGCTCTTCGCATATCGCCCCCAGTGCGTTGGTAAATTTCAGTGCAGATGCGAAGTCTGGAAAATCCCAGGTTCGAGTGATGTGGTGGTTTTCCACTAACTCCCAGTCATCATGTATCTGAGCCAGAAATGCCCCAGACTCCTCTTCGCTGAGTGGAGGGGCGCCTCCTTCACAAGGAACGCATTCCATAGAAGAAAGCCTATCCAAGTCTTCACCCCCATGACAGGTTGTTTCCATGGCCTTCGCTGGTCTTCTCGGCCATCTCGTGGACTTCCGATCTTCTCTTCATGTCATCCTTCTCGAATTTCAGTAACTCTTCGTCCTCGATGTATGTTTTTCTAAGGTGTGTCACAAGCCTTACTTCTACAATTGCGTCACGAGAGATTGATCTGAAATCCCCATTCTCATCCAGTATGTCTATCGAGGAACTCCTGCCTCCCACCATCATCCCACGAACACATGGGTCCCTGTCATCGGGCAGCATCCTTCTGTCTAGTAGCATTTCCACCAAGTCATCCTTCCTGAGGCCGTATTTTCTATCCATCAGTGGACCATGGAAGACATCGCCAACCTCATCTAGACTCGGGGAACCATAATTCTCGAAGAAACTAGCTGCCCAGGCGGGCAACTCGGATTCTTTCCCGCCTCTTGCTGCGTCGGACACAGGCCTTCGTTACGGCAGTCATAGAAAAACCAGAGGGTCGACTATGCCTGTCAATTTGCACCATCTATTACTAATGATTGAAGTGCAATACCGTGGCGGAGTCGACGGAGGTAGTTGCATGGCATCGGTTGAATGGAGGTCGATCCCGACCGTTCTTTATCCCCAGGAGATCCTTGACAAGGCATTTGGAAGGGCGAGCAGTCAGGCGGATTTAGTTGAGGATCCAGACAAGTACCACCGAGTCAGGAAGCAGATGACTCGGATGGTTCAGTCTGCATGCGACGTCGCGACAAAGACTCTGAACTCCTATGTGGGCAGATGGCCTAGCCTAAACGCTCTATCTGAGTTCGATCAGGCTCTTGTGGATGCGGCAGTCGGGTGTGATGATTACAAAAAGAATCTAGCATCATTGCAATGGGCCGCAGAACGATCCCAGAGGATTTCTGGAGAAGCACAGTCAAAGATACTCAGACTCAGGGATATTGATGGCTTTCACAAGGCAAGAAGGCACGCATATGGTCGCTTATCCTCCATTATCGATCAGATTTCGCCTCAGATTTTGTGGTTGGGGGAGGCTCGAGACGTTCTCAGGAAACTTCCCTCCACCGACCCGCTAGAGCCATGCATTGTAGTTGCCGGATCCCCCAATGTCGGAAAATCCGCATTAATCGGTGCGCTCTCAAGTGGGGAGCCTCAGGTCGCATCTTATCCATTCACAACCAAGCAAATTCATCTCGGCCACTTCACTCATAGGCGCAGAGTGTACCAGATGGTGGATACCCCTGGCCTCTTGGATAGGCCAATGGCGGAGAGGAATCAGATTGAGATGCAGGCAATCGCTGCTTTGGAGCATCTAGGTGATGTCCTGTTGTTTCTGATAGACCGGACAGATGAATCGACCACTCCTCTCTCCGAGCAAGAGCGCCTCCTGGGGGAGGTGAGAGGGTTGCTTTCGGGCAGACAGGTCCTCGTAGTTTCCACGAAGTCCGACTTAATGGGGGAAAATGAAAACCAAGATGATCACAGAATCAGTTCAATTACCGGAGAAGGATTGGAGGATCTAAGGGCGGACCTCATTGAAATTATCGATGCCGATAGGATCGAAGACCCCCTCACACTTCCCGAACATTGGCCTCGCCAGGATGAGAACTAGATCATTTGCCGATCATACGTGCCAAGAATGGCCGCAAACTACGCAGTAGAAGTTGTGCCCGCCATATGACTCAGAAAGCCCCGAGACATCAACCTCAGAGCCGCAGTTAGGGCATTTTGTCACACGCATGCATCGCCCAATACGGATTGGTTATTCAACGATACTGAGGAAAACTCACTTCTATCCTCGTATTCTATTTATCAGATTCCTAATCGGAAAGGCCATTTCTCCTGCTCCGAGTAGCAGTAGTCCAGAGGTTCCCGCTAGGATGAGTTCCACGACATTGTCCAGATGTATGCTGGAGGACATCTCGACCAACTGTGAGTCGAGACCAGCCCCCTCATAACCTGCTGTCACGAAACGATAGGAACCGGGCTTGACCTTGAAACTCATGGAACCGTCGTTCTGCGGACCCCCTGCAACTAGGAACTCTTCAATCTCATCTTTGGTGCACATTGTTAGGCCAGTCGATCTATCCGGGGGGCACTCTTCCGCCGCCGAGGAATCCACTACTCCTAACCACCCTCGTTCGGGTTCATTCCACTCAACATCGAGGGTTATGTCCAATAATCCGAATGCCTTTGGAACTTCCATATCATCCACAGTCATTCCGACATTGCACCCTGAGTCACCATTCGAGCAAGGGACGATAGGGACTTCGTTTCCTGCTGCCGGCGCTTGGTATCCTATTATGCTCAGTACGAGAATCAAGGCGCTGAGCAATCCGACTAACATGGGAAGTATGGAAAGAATCCTGATCATCATTCTAACACCCGTCTCGCCCCATTGTGATTTAACCTGACGCTCCCATGAGTATCTGGACTGCAAGAAGGCCGACGAAGATTGCAATCCCGAAGTACATCAGGAAGCTGAACCTCTTCCTAGATTTCTCACGCCGTTCAAACATTGTTTGGCAGTTTTCATCGCCGCATATCGGCGGTTCGCTATCCAATGGGATGGGCTTCCAGCAAACGGAACAATGTCTGTGCAGCTCTATTCCGACCTTCGTCCTGGTCTTGCTACCTCTGTTCGATGCCGCGGCTTGGGCTTGCTTCGCAGTCCTCTTCGCCGCCTTTAGGATGGTGTCTTTCCTGCTGGCCATTATCCCCTCACCCTTGTCCCCTCAAAATCTCCCCCATCTAGCGATCTCTTGATTTCTTGAGTTTCTCTGCCGTCAAGTACATCCAGAGCCAGACCATGCTCAACTGCTTCGCCTACTCCAATTGGATCAACCACCTGGGAGGTTCCGGCCTCTGCATGCTCTGGGGGGCCAACAATCTCTTGCAACTCTCCAAGAGTCAGTTCATCGAATGATTCTGCATCGGGATTCTTGCTTGGGTCCTGTGAATAGACTCTTGGAACGTTCGTGGCGATTACACACTTCTCTGCCCCGCATTGTATTGCCAGCCTAATGGCAACTGCATCTGTGGTGTGTCCCGGATCAGTCCCACCCATTACCACAACATCACATTTCTCCAATTCGGAAACCGCCTCTACAGTACTTTCCGGAATTCTCTTTGATACGGCCAAACCTCCTTCGGAGAGGGCCTCTCTGACAATGGTGGCGTTGAGCCTGGTCGCCGCTATTCCAATCCTATCCAAGTGAGAAACATCTTCAATAAACGATTTGGCTAATTCGATACCCTCCCTTGCGGGGGCACCACCGCCAACTACCAATGCCACCTTTGAACCGGATTCAACACTCTCTACAATCACGCCCACCATACTCTGCAACCAGTTGTGCCGACCCTCGACCTCTGGCCTAAGCAAGCTGCCACCGAGCGCAACAACAACCGTCGCCATCGACCATAGGTCGGCCCCTTGCCTTTCAATACGTATGCTCTACTGGGGCTGAAGGGTTGAAATGCCGCCCATGATGGCAAATCACGGAGGAGTGGCATGTCTGACGAGATAGCACAGCAGCAACGCAGGCTCCGACTAAAGAAGTCACTAGAGGAACTCTCCGGAATGAAGGGCATGGGGACTGAGTTGGTTACTGTCATAATCCCGCCCGATCGGATGATTAGCGATGTTCGCCATCATCTCGGAAATGAGGCTGGACAAGCAGCAAACATCAAGTCAAAATCAACAAAGAAGCATGTTACCGATGCCATAGAATCAGCAATTTCCTCACTTAATCGGTACAAGACGCCAGGAGAAGGTGGCCTCGCAATCTTCGTGGGGCACGTCATCGTTGGAAACAACAAGACAAGACTCATGTCGACCGTAATAGATGATCCACCAGAGCCATTTCCTTCGTTTAGATACAGGTGCGACTCATCCTTCGAAGTTAGTCAGTTGGAAGAGATGCTCATCGATCGTACTTCATATGCTCTTTTTGTTATTGATAGGTCTGAGGCGGCTTATGGTTTGGCTTCAGGAAAAAGACTTCATTGCCAGGAGCACATCACATCACTAGTCCCATCAAAGCATGGCAGAGGGGGGCAATCTGCACAAAGGTTCGAGAGACTTATCGAAGAGGCTGCTCATAACTTCTTCAAGAAAGCGGCAGAAAGGGCGTCAAACTACTGGCTCCCAATGGTTCAGGATTTGAAGGGAGTTATCATCGGAGGTCCAGGGGCGACGAAGGACTTCGTAGTGAAGAATGACTACTTCCATCACGAAATTAAGAAACTGATCGCAGAACCATTCTTTGACGTTGGTTATTCCAATGAAAGCGGCCTAAGGGAGTTGGTTCAACGCGCTGGCTCAACAATGGACCAGATAGAACTAGATGTGGAACGGAGAATTGTCGATGAATTTTTGCAGGAGGTAATGAAGTCTAACCCAAAGGCGACTTATGGGGAGATCATGATACGTTCTGCATTGGAACAAGGAGCAGTTTCTACCCTCTTGCTCTCTGAGGCGATAACAAAGAGGAGAGTCACTTGGTTTTGCAAGGGCTGCAAGAATGAATGGGTCAGCACACATGACAAGTCCAGTAAAATCCCACTTTGTCCCGAGTGCAAATCAGACAAAGTCAGAGAGGACGAGGAAAATTCAATGGAACTCATCGATGAACTAACAATGTTGGCAGGACATACCTCCGCAAAGGTCCGATTAATCTCACTGGATACCGAGGAGGGTTCGACACTCAATACTGCCTTCGGAGGAATCGCTGCACTGTTGAGATACCCTATATCATGAGGTGATTTGGATTAGAGATCTAATTTTTGAGATTTCCCCGGCTTTTTCCAAAGCCATGGAATCACTGGAGGTGGATGATTCGGTTTGGCTTCCCTTAATCGGAAAGGCAACCGTTGAGGATCATGGGGACCTAGCATTACCATGCCATTCACTGGCAAGCAGGTTGAGAAAATCACCAATCGATATTGCTGAGCAAATTTGCACACTCGTCAGGGATGATCTGGACTCGATTGCAAATGTCTCAGCAATTAGTGGATTTGTAAACATCAGTGCAAAACCTGCATGGCTCTCAAAATCACTTTCCCGACTCCTCTCCGATCCAAGATTGGGGGTCGAGTTGGATAATCCACTAACATTCGCCGTCGACTATTCTGCTCCAAATGTGGCCAAAGAGATGCACGTTGGCCATCTGAGATCTACGGTAATTGGAGACTCAATAGTAAGAATGCTCGAATTCAAGGGACATAGGGCGATCAGAGAGAATCACGTAGGCGACTGGGGCACCCCATTCGGGATGTTGATCGAGCATCTCCTAGATCTAGGCGAGGACATGGCGGCAACTGAGTTGGGCGTAGGGGATCTGGACTCATTCTACAAACAAGCCAGGGGCAAATTCGTCTCTGATGATGAGTTCGCTAATCGCTCGAGAAGCAGGGTCGTTCTTCTCCAAGGGGGTGATTCGGAGACACTCCGCCTCTGGGGGATCCTAGTCGATGAATCGATGAGGTACTTCAACGAGGTCTACTCAATGCTAGGGGTTCTTCTGACCGATGAAGACATCAGAGGCGAGTCTAGCTACCAGGACTTGCTTCCTGAAGTCGTTGAAAGGCTCAATGAGGTCGGAATTCTAGAGGAGAGCGAGGGTGCAGATGTTGTTTTTCCAGGTGGATGGGTCAATCGCGAAGGAGACCCACTTCCGATGATAATCAGAAAGGCAGACGGCGGCTACAACTACAGCACGTCAGATTTGGCATGCATTATTGATAGGGTTGAGAGGATTGGTTGTGATGGCTTTCTGTACGTCGTAGGAACTCCTCAGAAGCAACACTTTGAGATGGTGTTCCAAGTTGCCATCAAAGCCGGATTTATGAATGAAAACCATCAAGCAATTCACGTCAACTTTGGCTCGGTTCTGGATATCGATGGCAAGGTTCTGAAGAGTCGCGAAGGCGAGGTAATCAAGTTGCATGATCTACTAGATGAAGCGATTAGGAGGGCAGAGCACGCAATCAATGAGAAGAATCCGGATTTAGTTGGCGATGAGAGGAAGGAGGTCGCTAGAACTGTGGGCATCGGTGCTGTGAAGTATGCTGATCTCTCCACAGAAAGGACGAAGGATTACGTGTTTGATTGGGAGAGGATGCTGTCTTTCGAGGGCAACACGGCCCCATACCTCCAATACGCATACGCCAGAATTTGTAGCATCTTCAGAAAGTGGGAGGGAGAAAGGGAATCCCTCAGGGAGGACTCCGAATCTTTGTTGGAAGATGAATTAAGCATGCTAAGCAACGAAGAATTGACACTATCTCGCAGACTAGTAGAATTTACGTCAATTTTGGATGAAACAATCTCTACCTTTAGCCCTCACAAGCTTTGCAAACATCTTCACTCGGTAGCATCCTCATTTGCCTCCTTCTACGAAAATTGTAGTATCCTCAAGGAGGAGGACCCAATGGTATCCAGAAGAAGACTCGCCTTGTGCGATCTTACCGCCAGAGAACTCCAATTGGGTTTGGGGATCTTGGGAATCGATGTCCCAGAGAGAATGTGAATCTAGGCATGTTCAAAATATGCAACCTCTCGCCGACTTCATGGTTGAAGTAGGCGACAAGGCCCCCGATTTTACACTGAAGAACACCGCAAAAGAAGCAGTTACACTATCAGAATACCACGGAAAGACTGTGATTTTAGCATTCTATCCTGGGGCATTTACTGGCGTTTGTGATAAAGAGATGTGCTCTTTTCAGGAAAACATAGCACGTCTCAATGATTGTAACGCCACTGTATTGGGGATAAGCGTAGACTCCCCCTGGGCAAATGCTGAGTTCGCGAGAAGATACAACTTAGAATTCGAATTACTTTCAGACCTCGGCAGGGATGTAGTAGAATCATACGATGCTACATTTGTCGGCCTCGGTGGCATCGATGGTTATGTCTGCGCAAATCGTGTTGTGATCATTATCGACGACGAGGGAACCGTCCAATATCGCTGGGTCGCTGAAAATCCCGGTGTTGAGCCAGATTACGAAGAAATCATCTCTTTCTGCGATGCTTAGCCCCATGCTAGGTGACGAACTAGAGAACCATAGATGATTCCAGAAACAGACAGACTCTCTTCGTTGAAGCGGTCCATGTTGTCCAAGTATGTGTGGTATTCCGAGGAACCAGATCCATAGCACATCATCGCTAGACCAAACTCGCCAGAATCTTCCTGGTGAATTCCAAACACGAATGGAGCATGATCGGAGTTGTACGGCATTTGTTCTGATCCAAGATCCCTTACACTAATGCTGTACCTTTCGTACAGCTCTGGGTATGATTCAGAAAACTCATCAACTAAGCCACGGATATGCTGCACATCTTTCACACTGTTCCCCTGGAGAGTAACCCCAGAGTTTCTCTCCGCATCCACGTGGTTCATATCCAGGTTGATGTAAAGCCTGAGGTTCTCCTGCAGCATCTCCCTATGCTTGCCGACCCATTCGGATGACCCCCAGAGCCCCTCCTCTTCTCCCCCCCATGTGCAGAAGTATATCGTCAATCCGGGATCCCCAAGTTCTTCTTGCAATAAACCGAATTGCCTTGCCATCTCCATCACAGTTGCAGTCCCTGCAGTGTTGTCCACCGCTCCCTGGCCATTGTATACTGTGTCGTGATGGGCGCCAATTACGATCAACTCCTCGGTCTCCCCTTCTAAAATCCCACAAGGGACGTGGATGTTCCCGTTGTTCTGGTTGTCGACGTCTACTCTGAATTCTAGCATCCCCTCCGAGTTTACCACCTGATCTAGGATGGACTCGCCGACACTCTTCGAGACCATTACGAATCCAATGTCGTACGGCCTTTCCTCAAATTGCGTAATATCGAGGGATTTTGAGTATGGGACGCAATCATCAGCAACCAACTCGTCACAATTCTGCCTGGAGTTTACTGTTATCAGGCCTCTTAGGCCATTCTCCTGGGCCCGCTTCATCAGAATCGTGTTGCTCTCCGTACCCGGAGCCCCATCCTCGCCATCCAAGAGCCATACCAAACCAACCCCATTACTCGCTGCACTCCAGTCCTCTGTTTCATTGCCCATCTCCAAGTCAATAACATGGACATCGCTGCTCGCTGGAATGTTCACGCTCCCGCTATATCCCTGGACGACAAAATCTGACAGGTGCTCGAATTGCACCTCATCCCTATCCAAATCTGCGGCAGAGCAAGGTGTCGGACCACCGAAGATTCCTCCAACGTTGCCGGGAAGACAAATCATTAGATCAAATGTGTTTCCCATGTAGTAAAGTGGGACATCAAACTCCTCGAGAGTCGAGGGCAACCCACTATTCGAGAAATTGGTCTTTATCGATTGTGCCGCATTCTCCTCCTCTACCGTTCCAGAGAGCCTCCCTCCCCAATTCGGGTCCCCTAGGTCAACCAGCCCTTGGGCATAAGCCCTAGTTTGGTTGGTATCGAAGTCAATTAATTCGTATTCTTGACCTCCTTTGATCCATTTTGCCAGATCGTCCCCGAACAAAACCCCGCCCCCCGCAGCACCCAGGACAATCATGCCTACGACGAAAAAAGTGGAAGTTGGCTTCCCAAATCTAGGTGCCCATTCAGTCATGTTATGGCAACTGAACTCTTTCCACTACTATTGAACCCATTCCAGTAACGGTTAGAGGGAGCGTCAATCTTCAGAATCGACCTCTTCACCAGTCCATCTCCGTCCCAAGGAGTGATCGATATCCAGTTGATCTAGAATCCTCGCCACTACAAAGTCAACTAGATCCCCAATATTTTTGGGAGAATGATAGAAACCCGGACTCGCTGGAAGGATGACTGCGCCCCATTCAGAGAGATTGAACATCGCTTTCAGATGAGGGGTCGAATAAGGTGCCTCCCTCGGGACTATGATCAACTTCCTCCTCTCCTTCATTGCAACCAAAGCACTCCTAGTAGCAAGGTTGTCACTAATTCCTGAAGCTATTTTTCCAATGGTTGTACCACTGGCCGGACAAATGACATATGCATCGAACCTTGCAGAACCAGATGCCGCTCTAGCAGCAAGATTTGCATTTTCTTCGAGAGTCACACCCTCTCGGTCAGCCAATTCTCCAGGTGTGATCCCACATTCCAGATCCAGATTAATCGCTCCAGCGCTAGTGACTATCAGATTCACAGACCACTTGTGTTCAACCAACGCTTCGATCAACCTTACACAGTACTGTGCCCCTGAGGCTCCGGTGAGTGCAACGACAGCCTCAGGCATGTCACTGCGGCATGCCCGCCTCCATTCAATGGTTTCCCAATCTCACATCGATTGTTCTAGGCACTCTGCAAGGAACTCATACTCTTCGACACTGTTGTAAAGTTGCGCAGAAATTCTGATGTATCTCCTTCCATGGTGCCTCCATGGGAAAACAGGGACTTGGATTCCAAACTCATCTAGGAGGTAGTTGTGGTATGGGTCGCCCTCCATGCTCATCGGACCAACTTCTCCTTCACCTGGCATCTCCACAGAGGCTATCGATGAAACCATCGATTCAGGAACTGGCTCAGTTGCCCCAAGTGCATCACACAGGATTTTCCTCCCCTTGAGTGCTAATGACCGGTTCCTTTCCATTATCTCCGGCCATCCACCTTCGACAAGCCCTCCTAGGAAATCAATTGCTAGGGGAATGCATAGCCAAGGAGTCGGATCTTGGGTTCCCGGCCATCCAAATTCAAACTCGAATCTTTCTTGGTCGGTTCCTTCGAAGCTGGCACCATGACTGATGCTTAATGGCCTCACTGCCCTCTTGAGATCAGACCTAATGTGAAGAAAGGCAGAACCCTTCGGCGTACAGAGCCATTTGTGGCAATTGCCTGTACAGTACGCAGCATCTAGATTCCTTAGGTCTAGTGGGACAATGCCCGGGCCGTGTGCAGCGTCCAGAAGAACATCGACTCCAGATGTCTGCAACTCTCTGACGAGCCTTTCGAAGGGCATCCTGAGTCCGGTGGCACTAGTTACTGTATCCACCATGGCTAGTGCCGTCCGTTCGGTAACAGCACCCATCATGAGTTCGACAATTTCATTTTCGCTCTCGACTCTGAATGGGATTTCTACTACTACGGTCTTTGCCCCAGACCTCTCCGTAACGAAGTCTACAGCATTCCAACAAGCCTGGTAGCTGTGGTTGGTTACTATGATCTCATCACCCGGTTTTAGGACAAGGCTCCTCAGTACAGTGTTCACACCTTCTGTGGTATTTTTCACGAATGTCATCCCATCCGGATCAGCATTCATGAATTCTGCAAGTTTTCCGATAGACGAATTCATCCGCGGGATATATTCCCTCTCAAAGAATCTCACTGGGTCGCTCTCCATTGTCTCTCTGAGCCTACTTTGCTCTTCAAGAACTGCAATCGGCGTAGCTCCGAAGGATCCATGATTCAGGAAACAAGTCTCATTGGAAAGCAACCAGTGCTCAGCCAAATCACTTCTTGGCGGTCTGTTCACACTAGCATCTCCGGGTTCCAATCTACGGGGTTCTTCGGCACCCTTCCAAGATTCTCCTCACAAGTCATCAACAGGCTCTCAACAATTCTTTCGAAGTCTATTGGTCTACCCTGCCTGTCTTTCCTATGTCCCATGTGCGAAAGGCTCGTGTGAGTTCCTGCGGGGATTCCGCAGCATTCCAGATTCTGTACCCTGTCCCCGGGGGTGTCTATGTTGATTGACATCCCATGGCGACTAACCCAATGGAGGAATGAGAGCCCAATCGAGCAAATCTTGTATCCATCTACCCATGCTCCTTGCATCGTCTCGTCCTTGTAAGCAGAAACTCCGCATTCAGATAGGGCTGCTATAGCCCAGTCTTCCAGTCTCCCAATTACTCCTCTGACACTCTGCTCTCCGATTTCCCATTTTATAATCGGATAAACAACAAGTTGCCCCGGGCCATGCCACGTTATCCCGCCTCCCCTGTCTGTAAGGCAAGTTGGATATCCATCAACGACGACTTTGTCACGGACCGCCTTGGGTCCGATTGTAACTACCTCAGGGTGCTGGACGAAGATCAAGGTGTCCCCAATATCTCCCGCTATCCTACTTTTTTGTAGATCCTTCATCCATTCGAACATTACGTGATAATCTACTATTCCGCATCTTAGAACGTCGACTCCGTCCATTCGACCCCTCAATTGATGTGGATGGCATGCCCCAGGGTCTTGAGTACGCTTTCGTGGAATGCCTCGGACATCGTTGGATGGGCATGAACGGTACCGGCTACGTCCTCTAGCAACGCCCCCATTTCTAGAGCCAACACAAATTCCGAGTGTAGTTCTGCCACATGACTGCCCACTGCTTGCACTCCCAGGATTACATGATCCGACTCCCTTGCTGTCACTCGGATGAAACCCCCCGTCTTCTCAGCCTCTAGGCTCAATGCTCTGCCATTTGCGGCAAGTGGGAACTTGCCCACAATTATCTCCTCGCCCCTTTCTGTGGCTTCATCGGGAGTAAGTCCGACGGACACAATCTCAGGCTCGGTAAAGACGATTGCTGGGATGGCCACCTTGTCGAATTCTCGTTTGTGGCCAGCAATAATCTCAGCCACCATCTCTCCTTCTGCACTGGCCTTGTGCGCAAGCATTGGCTCGCCTGCTACGTCTCCTATCGCAAATACTCCCGGAACGGATGTTCTGCATTGCCTATCAGTCCTGATGAAGCGCCCAGATCCATCCATCCTGACTCCGATGTTTTCCAATCCCCAGCCCTTGGTATTGGGGCTTCTTCCCACCGTAACTAGTACCTTGTCCACCTTGACCTTGTGTTCTGACCCATCTTTCTCAAATGTCAACTCGGCCTTTTTCGAAGCACCCTTTCCTTTGATCTCGACACCTCTCGCCAGTGAGTCGGTATGGACTGTAACCTTGTGCTTCTTCAGCCAAAGTTCCAGTGGTCTCCTGATTTCTTTGTCCATTATCGCCAAGACGCTACTCATTCCCTCTACTACAGTAATTTCAGAACCAAGCTTAGCTAGAGCACACCCTAATTCTAGACCAATATAGCCTCCTCCGACTATTGCGACGCTCTTCGGCAAAGAGTCAAGCTCCAATGCTCCGGTGGAGGATAGTACGAACTCCTCGTCACATGGCATAAATGGCAAATCAATGGGGCTAGAGCCAGTAGCGATGATTACATTCTCCGCCTCTATCTTCACACTGCCTCCCTCAGTATCTACGATGCAACTCTTGGGGCCATCGAAACTGGCCCAGCCCTTGATCAAATTAGCTCCAGCCGCTTTCAGAAGGCCCTCTACGCCCTTGTTTAATCTGTCAACAATGGAATCCTTCCATGACACCAGTTCCCTCATGTCAACTTCGGCCTCACCTTTGACAGATAGGCCCATGTGCCCCCCTTCAGAAGAATGCTGAAGGAGAGCCTCAAACCTCTCTGCAGCATGGATTATTGCCTTGCTCGGAATACACCCTCTGATTAGGCATGTCCCTCCAGCCTTATCTCCCTCGACGACAATCGTATCAAGGCCAAGTTGGGCTGAACGGATTCCCGCTACGTAACCCCCGGGTCCGGCACCAATTACCAAGACCTGGCACTTGCGTGATTCTGTCATTCGAGTCCCTCACATGAAAATGAGTGCTGGGTTTTCCAGCATTCTCTTGAGGTGCTGAATCAGGGAAGCCCCATCCGCCCCATCTACAACCCGATGGTCAAAGGCGCTTGAAAGGTTCAAAATCCTCCTGATAACTATCTCCCCATCCTTCACAACTGGCATCTCTCTTGCCTTGTGAACTCCAAGGATTGAAACCTCTGGGTGATTGATAATTGGTGTTGCACCTAGGCCGCCTTCTCTGCCGAGGCTTGTGATCGTGAAAGTAGAACCTGTTAACTCATCCAGGCTAGCAGTTCCGTCTCTTGCAGAACCCGATACTCTCTGCATTTCTGACGCAGCATTCCAGATGTCCATGGACTCAACGTGCTTTACCACGGGGACATACAAACCACGTTCCGTTTGAGTTGCTATCCCCAGATTCACTGCTCCCTGTCGGTTAACAACGCCACCCTCGTCATCGAAGTGTGCGTTGCATTCAGGATGTTCGGGCATAATCTTCGCGAGAGCGAGCATAATGAATGGCAGGTAGGTCAACTTTGGCTGCGTCTCATCTTTAGTGGAGTTTAGGATCCGCCTCAAAGACTCTAGTTCAGTAATGTCGACCTCTTCGAAATAAGAGAAGTGCGGAATCCTGCTCTTGGATAGGCTCATTTGCTCCGAAATCTTCCGCCTAAGCCCGACAACCTTCACTTGCGTAACTTCGGTCCTCTTGACCGAGTATGACATCGGCGGTGCGCCAGAAATTGCTCCACCAGCGGCAATGAATGCATCTAGGTCTGCATGTCTGACTCTTCCCGCTGGTCCCGAACCTCTTACGGTTGATAGATCAACATCATTCTCTCTTGCCCGCTTTCTAACCGCAGGGCTGGCAAGCACCCTTCCTGTTGTTGTCTGTGATGGTGCCTTAGGGGCGGGTGCAGGCGCGGGTGCGGGCGCGGGTGCGGGTGCAGGCGCGGGCGCGGGTGCAGGCGCGGGTGCGGGCGCAGGAGTGGGATCTGCGTCATCTCCATCCGAAGATTCCTCTATGCCAGACTCGCCCTCGCCTGTGCTGATTTCTAGTAGAGTAGTCCCAACCGCAATCATATCTCCAACACCTCCGCTTAGAGAGTGGATTACCCCACTTGTAGGGGATGGAATTGTCACTGTTGCCTTGTCTGTCATCACGTCTACTATGGGGTCGTCTTCGGACACGGTATCGCCAACCGCGACGTGCCATTGAACTACCTCCCCCTCAACTACACCTTCTCCGATATCGGGTAACTTGAACACGAAATTCCCCATCTCAATCCTCCTGTGTTTTCATGATCGCCGCTGCGATTCTAGATGGTCCGGGCATGTAATCCCATTCAGTAGTATGGGGGAACGGTGTATCCCAACCAGTCACCCTCTCGATTGGAGCCTCAAGGTGATAGAAGCACCTCTCTTGAATCGACGCTGCCATTTCTGCACCGAATCCACTGGTTTTAGGGGCTTCATGTACGATCACACATCTGCCTGTCTTCTCGACAGAGCTTACCACCGACTCTCTGTCCCAAGGAACCAGGGTCTGCATGTCAATCAGATCACATGATACTCCACTATCTCTGATTGCTTGCTCACAAACATGCACCATGGTGCCCCACGAAATTACCGTGCAATCGCTTCCTTGTTGAGCCATCCTTGCCTCTCCAAGAGGTATTGTGTAGTGGTTCTCGGGTACTTCGGCCTCTGGATGATCGGCCCATGTCGGCACGTTATGGGGGTCCCCGTAGAATGGCCCTCTATAGCACCTCTTAGGCTCGAAGAAAACGACTGGGTCATTGCACTCAATTGCGCTTATCAGAAGGCCCTTTGCGTTGTAAGGAGTCGAGCAGTAAACTACCTTTAGTCCCGGGGTGTGGGTGAATTGTGACTCTGGGGACTGTGAATGGTGATGCCCACCCCTAATCCCTCCGCCAGCCGGAGTCCTTAGAGTAACAGGAGACCAGAACTCTCCTCCAGACCTATGTCTAACCTTTGCCATCTCGTTAACAATCTGGTCGTAAGCTGGGAATATATAGTCCGCAAATTGAATTTCAACTACCGGCCTGAGGCCATTTAGCCCCATCCCAAACGCGGTTGCAGCAATCCCCCCCTCTGAAAGTGGAGAGTCGAAAACACGATGTTCGCCATGCTTCTCTTGCAACCCATCAGTAGTTCTGAAAACACCTCCGAAGTATCCAACATCTTCACCGAAGATAATCACATTCGGGTCGCTATCAAGCATAATGTCCAGAGCGCTGTTTAGTGATTGAATCATATTCATGTTTGCCATTTTCAGCCCCCCATCATCTCGTCATGCTGCTCCCTAAGGTGCCAGGGCATCTCTTCGTACACTTCTGTGAAAATTGTATCAGCAGAGGGATATGGGCCATTAGCCAGATCTCCGAATTTCACGGCCTCCTTGTAAGCATCAACCACCTCTGAGTCAATCCTCTCCTCCAGTTCTTTGTGCTGCTCTTCACTCCAGTCCCCCAATCTAATCAGGTGCCCTTTCAGACGATCCACTGGGTCTCCCCCAGGCCACTTTGTATGCTCTTCCTTGGGCCTATACCTGCTGGGGTCGTCACTGCTACTGTGAGCCCCAGTTCTGTAAGTTAGGACCTCTATGTGAGTTGCCCCAAGACCTGCAGCAGCCCTCTCTCGCGCCCACTTTGTTACGGAATATAGCGCTAAGAAGTCATTCCCATCTACTCTTATGGAGGGAAGCCCGAAGGGTATGCCTCTGGACGCAAAATCACCGATTCCTGTAGCGAAGTTCGAATGAGTGGAAATTGCCCATTGGTTATTTACCACATTCAGAATTACAGGGGCGTTGAACACGCTTGCGAAATTTAAGGCATAGTGGTAATCGCCCTCTGCGCTCGCTCCATCACCTATCCAGGTAATGGTCACCTCATCGAGTCCCTTGTATCTAGATGCAAGGGCGACACCTACCGCTTGGCTGAATTGGGTCCCAACTGGGCTGGAAACCGAAATGAACCGTCCTTCTCTATACGAATAGTGAACTGGCATCTGCCTCCCTTTGATGTTGTCTTCTTCGTTCCCAATGCAGTGGCAGATCATGCTGACCATACTCCTCCCCCTGACAAATTGCGCACCGGGCTGCCTGTAAGTTGGGAAAATCCAGTCTTGCTCCTCCAAAGCCATTGTCTGGGCAATGGCAACAGCCTCCTCTCCCAATGAACGCATATAGAATGAAAGCAAGCCCGTCCTCTGCATTTTCATCATCCTATCATCGAAAATCCTCAATCTTACCATGTGCTCCAATCCGATTAGGAGCCTTTCCACAGAGAGGCCTGGGTCCCAGTCCCCCGAGGCATTACCATCATCATCGAGTACCCTTACTAGTCCATTTGCTAGGTCTACCGTATCTTGAAAATGGCAACTCTTGGAGTCTGGCATCGGAAAATCTCCTGGTTTCCACGGCCAGTTTTCGAAACTCGCCTCCTCGCCCGGTCTGAAGGGGGCGTCGGGAACGTCGATTTTTCCACTCCCGCCCTTAGTAGCCATCAATAGCACCTCCACTAATCATGAATTATCAACCTCTGCAACAACCAACCTCTTCTCTGAATGGATGTGACTGACTGCAGAACCAGTTGAGTCGCGTGTTACCACCGGTTCTCCGCCCATTGCTTCCTCCCAGAGAAGACCAGCTCTATAGCTAGACCTAACCAGAGGGCCACTAGCCACCGCTCGAAAACCAAGATTTCTGGCAGTCCGATCCCAGTCAGCAAATCTGTCGGGCTCAGGAAACCTGTCTACTGGGAGGTGCCTGAAACTGGGTTGTAGGTACTGCCCCAGGGTAATCATGCCGACCCCCGCATCACGAATCATCCTCATCGCACCTTCTATCTCTTCGTCCGTTTCCCCCAGGCCTACCATCAGACTAGTCTTCGTAAGTAGTTCCGGGCGAATCTCCTTGGCCTTACTAAGAATCTCGAGAGATTGCCAAAACGATGCCCTGCGATCACGGACTATTCTGTCTAGGCTGGGGACACACTCGACATTATGCGCGAAAACCCTCAGAGGCAAACCGTCCAGCAACTTCTCGAGGGCTTCGAGATTCCCATCTAAGTCCGAACAAAGCAATTCCAATCCGACATCCGGATTCTTTTCGGCAACCTCTAGGATGCAATCCCTGTAGTGCATGGCCCCGCCGTCTTGAAGGTCATCCCTGTTTACAACGGTGATAACTGCGTAGCTAAGCCCCATCTTGAAAACAGCATCAGCCAATTCTTTAGGCTCTTCCGCATTTAGTTCCGGCGGAGTCTTTACGGTTCCGACCGCACAGAATCTACAACCTCTAGTGCATACTTCACCTGCTACCATGAAGGTGGCGGTACCGCGGCCCCAGCAGTCGTGAACGTTCGGGCACCGTGCTTCCTCGCACACGGTATTCAACCCATGAGCAACCACATTGCCCTTGGTGTCGTTGTACCTCGACTGTGCCAATCCAGTTGGAAGGGACGTCTTGAACCATGAGGGGAGTCTCTTCCTCAAGTCTTTCCTTTTCTCCAGAGGGCTTATCGTACCCGTACTTCCACAACTTCCGGGGGCATCCGTTCCAGAATCGATGATTGGCAACCGCCTCTCCATCATCATCAACGGATAGAAGAACGACATTAACCGTTCTCATTGTGAAGTCCCACTTTTTGTGAGCAATCGGTAAAGCGTGTGGTCCCCTGCGGAATGCGTGCGCGGGACGGTATTGGTGACTGGCGGAGCCAAAAGGATAGGCCGAGAAATATGCCTGAGGCTTTCTCAAGAGGGATTCTCAATCGCCATCCACTACAGAACTTCCGAACAAGAAGCAAACCAGTTAGTCGGGCAGATAGAGTCCAATGGTGGAAAGGCATGTTCTCTAAAGTGCGATCTCAGTGACTCAGATTCCGTGAAAGGATTAATTCACGAGGCAACTGAATCACTTGGCACTGTAGTGGGACTCGTCAACAACGCCTCACTCTTTTCCTTCGACAGGATTGAAAACATCTCAGAAGAACTGTGGACAGAACACATGAAAGTAAATGCACTCGCACCGCTAGTCTTGATTGGCGAACTTTCAAAGTGCACCCAAGAAAACTCATGGGTGGTGAACATTTTGGATTTCAAGGTCGAATCCCCAAATGCGGATTATCTCTCATATACTGGTTCGAGGTTCGCAATGTACGGTTTGACATCTGCACTCGCAATTGACTTAGCCCCAAGAATCCGAGTTAACTCAGTTGCTCCGGGGCATGTCCTCACTAGCGATTTCCTGGATGAAGACTCGCTCAATGCCGTTCAATCTCAATCCCCACTAGGTTTCGGACCATCTGAAAAAGACGTTTCAGAGTCAGTAGCATTCTTGGCCAACTCCCCTTCAGTCACGGGTCAAACAATATTTGTTGATTCAGGGGAGCGCTTTAGGCAGGTTGGCAAGGATCCTGCATTCGATAAGAGGGATAAATTTTGACATCAACAACTCCTCACCTTAGTCCAATAATAGGGAACCTAGAGTCATCCGAGTGGACGACATTGCGCCTAGAAGAAGTAGTAATCGATCTAGACATTGGTGCACACGATTACGAGATGGGAGTCAAGCAACCGGTAAGATTCGATATCGAAGTTTTACTCGAAGGAGCAGAAACTCCAATCAATGACCAAATTGGAGACGTGTTGGACTACGAGTATCTTCATCGCTCAATAGAGGCCGCCACATCGGAGAGGAATGCTCTGATGGAGACAATCGCATCATCAATACTGGAATCCATACTAATCCCAGAGAATGTTGTTGCCGGCGTAGTATGCCTGACCAAGATTTCCCCAATGGGCTTTGATGGTAAGTTTGGATGCACCCTAGCAAGGGTAAAACCGGAATTTATGAGTTAATGGTGCAGGGGATGGGATTCGAACCCATGAAGCACTAAGCACCGGAGCTTAAGTCCGGCCCCTTTGACCAACTCGGGTACCCCTGCAGCCCAACGAGCCCCGACTTTCGATTTCAACCGAGCGGACGATAACGTGCTAGAACCGACGCATCCACTACTCCAATCCCCCGAACTCTTTAACATCCCGGATACGGCGCAATGTCGTGCGAAATACAAATCCACGTCCCACTGTACGTCAAACTACACTGGTCTCACTGTCTTTGGCGTTGTTGATGCTGATTCCAACTAGCATCGATTTCGACTCCTCAGAACTTACCGATTACAAGTCATTCAATGCCTCCGAAAGTGCTCCCGATGCCAACTTGTACAAGTTATATTTCGTACAACCAGGTCAGAACCAGACTGCGGGAATGGACGGCTTGATCAGCACTCAGCCACCCGAGGGCAATGAGGATCAAGAAGTGGCAAGCGCCTTGGATGACGATGTCCAATTCATGTCCATTTCACTGATGTCATCGATGGAATTCTTCGGCAGGAAGTTCCATGCAAATGACACATACTATGTCCCAGTTGAACTATTCCTCAAGTCCGAAGGATCCCAGAACTCAAATGTCGATTGGACTGTCTCAATTATGACTACAGAGAGGACCATCGGTTCGACAACTTATTCCGGTTCCGTGTGCTCTTCATCATTTGGTAGCAGTTGCGACTTCGATCATGAGATTATTGATGTCGGAATTGGCAATTCAGAATCATTCCAAGTTGGGAAGAATGAGCGTCTAATTATCAGAGTCAGGGCTAGCATGTCGGGATGCGATAGTAGTGACAGTCCTTTCGGTGGATCTAGTTGTTCTGCAGATGTAGCATTCAACAATATCGACAATGAGCCAAACAAATTCTCCAAGATGGAGGCAAATGGTAATGCCTTGATGAATAGCATCATTGTAGTCCAAAGGGAAGGTGCCAACATTGCTGAGGGTTCTGAGATAGACTGGTACCCGAATGACGTGGTCGAGGACAGGGAGATGCAGTTTTCCATAGATGCAATCAGTGCATTCGGCAGGGCAGACATTTCCAGAGTCGACATTCTGATGAGAGGTCCGGATGGAAACTATGAGGTCGATGAAAGGATTACTGGGGACATGGAGGATATTGAGGATTCCAGCACAGGAATATTTGGCAAATTCCTCTTTACCTATGATAGCGGTCTTTCCCCCGGGGAGTATACTGTATTTCTTAGGGTTCGAGATGTTGGTGGCAACGAAATTGAAATCGAGCACGAACCAATAGAGATGCACCAATTTGGGGTATCTGTGAAACATAGGTTCGATAGATCAGTCGAGTACTTCGCCCCAGGGAAGGTCACCCCCGTCCCAATGGTACTGGTCCATAGGGGTGATTCCACCAAGTCGATGACTGTAGAACTTGAGGTTCTGACCAATCTGGGGAGTTCTTGGTTGGTTGAGTTCGACTCACCAGCAGGATACGAGATGAGTTCCGGCGGCACGGTGATTAATCCAACCGTGACACTCACGGCCCCTGATGACCTGACTGGGATGCCGAAGAAGATCGAGATTCGAGCAGTCGCCGAGGCAGATGTTGATGGGGTTATCTCTGTCGTCCATCAGGATACCCTCGTACTCAACGTGGAGAAGATTGACGTCTATCAGCCCCCAGTAGTTTCAGTCTGGTCCGAGGATCACAAAGTACCGATAGCCAACTCCTCTCGGGGAGATGCCCTGGACTCCACTATCCCTAGATTCGCAGAGTATGGGGAATTCAATCCATTTATTTTGGAGATTTTCAATACCGGCTTCGATGCCGATACCTTCAGAATAGACATTCTGAAAAGGTCAAAATCAATCTTCCAGTTACACGATAACCTAACCGGGCAGAGGATACTCCAAGACGAGGGAGATGGAACTTTCCACACCCCCTTACTGGAGAGGCATAGCACAAAGGTCCTGATTCTCGGAGTGAAGCCAAGCCTGGATCGTGAGGATGAGGATATCGGGGAGATTGAGATAGAAGTAATCAGTGGTGGAAATGCCTCAACCACGACTACCATCTCATTCACCATCCAAAGAACCTATGGCATCAGGGGCGAGATATCACAGGATTGTGATGGTACCCCTCTTGGCCATATGAAGGTGGCACTTTGCGCACCTGGGCAGGATAGGCCAGTCTTGGACTTCAGGGCACGGTTGACCAATAGTGAGACAGAGTTGGAAGCAGCATCATGGTGGCTGCTTCAAAACCCAGCTTCATTGAAGGAAAATACAGATAGAAACTCCGCCTACGGACAATGGGAGTTCAGAATAACAAATTCTGACGGAGAAGCAGTTCCCCGAGTGTCCCTAGGTCCAGGTGACTTCACCGAGGTTTTCATCAGTGCAACACTGACCAACCAGGTCGAGGTGGGGAATCACACAGTCTACCTGAGAATAGTTGAGGATGTAGAAGAAGACGAACCAAGATACTTCGATCTTCCAATGACCTTCGAAATTGAAGCAGATCAACCGATGTTGGAGATCGTCCAGGTTTCCCAGAATACTAAACTCGCCCCCGGCAATGACTATTCAATCCAGATGAAGGTGAAGAATGAAGGCAATAGTCCGATGACTGTCCTCCTTGAAGCCGACGTCGACGAGAGTGGTTGGGACGTTAGCATCGGCGGCCTTTCTGGTTCCCCCCTGATAGAAATTAAGGCATTTGACGAGGCCACCTTCACCGTCGAGGTTTCTGTCCCTGGATCGGCTAACAATGGCGAATCAATCCCAATCACAGTTACTGCCACGCCACTAGACACGGAGCAGAGTTTCTCTGAATCTTTAACGGCTAAATTTACCCTATCTGCAATAGTTGAGATCGGCTCATTCGTAGACATAATAGTTAACGAAATGACCCATCCTAGGCCGATCACTCTCGTTCTAGTCTTAGTCAGTGTTCTATTGCTATTTGCCGGCATTCAGAGCAGGCTCAACAGGAGGAGGTGGGCAGCACAGATGAGGATGCTAGAGTCTCTTTCCGATGAAGATGTTCAAGTCCAGGAAACCGCTCCTGAGATCCCCGCTCCAGTGACTGTCGAGGAAGAACCTAGCGACGTTCATAGGTACGACGATGGCGATGTCGAGCTAATATAGTCAGCAAATGTACGAACGACGCTCCATTCTTCTTAAGACCGAAAGTTAGCGGCCTACAAAACGGGACTGGCATCCATGCATTTGGTTAATTCAAATTATGAAGATTCCCTGCCCATGGAAAAGAAGATTTCAGCATCTCTTCTGACTTTATTGCTTCTCATGTCGGGGACAGCCTCGATGCAGTTCGCTGTCTTCGAGGTTTCCGCTACTGTCAATGACCAAGATGCAGATGGCCTCCCTTATGGTATTGAGTTCTTGATCAACACTCAGCCACAGGATTGGGATTCGGATAACGATGGACTTCCGGATGGGTGGGAATGGCAATATGGACTAGATCCATTATCTGCATCCGGAGAAAACGGTTCCACCGGAGACCCCGACTCAGACGGGCTCACAAATCTCAACGAGTATCTTTACGGAATCCCTTCTGGTTGGGATGAGCCTTCTACTACGAACATCCTAGACAATGGGGTTTGGTGGAATGGTACAATTCCGGTTTCAAACTGGGACGAGGAGAGTGCCATGCAAGTGATACAGGGAGCCGGATCAGACGGTGCAGACGAGGATCCAGTGGGAAACATTTGCACCGACACCTTCGACAATGATCACGACGGAATGGTTGATTCCAATGATCCAGACTTCGATGGCGATGCTGATTGCAGCTCCAATGATGACGATGGCGACGGAATCGAAGATGAAGATCCCAATGGCTGGGATACAGATGGCGATGGGATGCCAGATGGCTGGGAGGCAGCGAATGGACTCGACCCAACCTCTAACTCCAACCAAGACGGGACTTTCGGTGACCCCGACTCAGACGGGCTATCAAACATTTACGAGTACGTTAATCCTGCATGGGGGACTAGGAACGGGTCGACTTTCCCACCGACACAGTACTTCAGACCCGGGCCAATCAATATGACGATTACCGAGTCACCTTGCAATCCTGTACTATCCCTCGGTCCGGGTGGCTGTGGAATTTTTACCGCAGAGGTCGATGGCATTACTCAGACAGACCCTCAGAACAACGATACCGATGGAGACGGCCTGAATGACTCACTCGAAGGCCTCATTTTACTTACTGATCCAACTTCTCCTGATACTGACTCAGACGGAATCTTGGACGGAATCGAATACAATGGTTCGTATGGCGATCCCGCCCAGGGGTCAGACCCTAGGAGCAATAACACCGACGGCGACCATTTGGATGACGGTGATGAAGATCTCAACGGCAATGGGGTGATCGATGCCGGTGAAACGGATCCAACGAGGATCAACGACGAAGGCGATTTCGATGGCGACGGGCTGCAAAATTGGGAGGAGAACAATTCTTGCACACTTTGGGACGTCTCCGACTCAGATGGCGGAGGAATAAGCGATGGTGACGAGGGTTTCCCCGGACAGACTGATCCATGCACATCGATTTTCAATCTTGTTTTCTCAATTATCTCATGGGACGCAAATGCCGATACTCTAACTATCAATTCAACCGAGGGGATCAATCCCAACCCAGTGGATTGGAGGGGAAACGCGCCAATGGCTTACTTCGTCTCCCCCAATGGGACACAGACCCCGTTCAGATACGTCGCTCTTGAACAACCCTCATTCCTGAAAGGAGTAGATCCAGAACCTCCGCTCGGTGCATCAACTATTTTATTCACCAATGGCTCTTGGTGTTGGGATGCTTCTGAAAATGCATCTAACGACCCATGGTGCGACGACGACTACAAGGACTCTGATGGAGATGGTCTTGCAGATTGGGAGGAATTGACAGCAGCATGGGGTTTTCTCTCCGATCCGACACTTTACGACACCGACGGAGATGGGGTAAATGACCTATCTGAGGTACTCAATCTTACAGATCCGAGAGAACCATGCGATAATCTCCTCGATTCCGATGGTGACGGCCTCAACAACTATTTCGAGAATACAACTGGGTGCTCAATGATTTTCGGAATTGGTGGTTTTGGCTTCGGAGGAAACTTCACTTCAGACGTTTGGTTCACTCTTTGGAACGTAGCAGACACCGACAATGGAGGGGTCGAGGACGGTCAAGAATATCTGGATGGGACAAACCCTCAAGACAATCCTGACGATGATATCAACCCACTTGATACCGATGGCGATGGCATCCCCGATCTAATTGAGCAAGAGATCGGGACTGATTGGCTCGACCCAGATTCTGACGGAGGAGGGATTCCGGATGGTGATGAATGCCCAGAGGACTTCTGGGTTCTGGATTGCATTGGCGCACCCGGGGATCCCTTCGACCCGATTGATGACATACAGGAGAATTCCCTGATGTTCACTGCCACCAATAGCTCTGAAGGACTAGATCCAACGGTCAAACACTACTGGAGATGGCATACATATGACTTCTACACTGGAGTCTCATGGGGAGTTAACAGCACTCTAGTTGGAAATACCCAGGTTTTCCCTGAATTCTCCACGGAACAAGGAGTGGCCGACCAATCTTTCTGGAATCACTCAGGGCCACTATCTTGGGAGATTATTTTCGATGAAGCCGGATACATTGGCCCGGGACAGGAGCTCATTCAACCTCACAATGTGGTCAATTTTACGACTTGGGTAGATGGCACAGCAGGACTAAATTTCTCAAACTATACCCGTGACATAATCGTTGATAGTGCTGTCATCGAGGCCCTATATGTCAACGCCCCAGAGGTGATATTATCCGCTGCAGTACGTGAGAATACAACAGTATTCGCTAATTCTGATTACGGCAAGGATCTTCCTCAAGAATTCCTGAATGAATCCGGATTTGTGGCAAACATTACTCAGGATATTTTAGATCAGTCGGGAGCGATATCAGCGTGGGACAAGGTCACCGCCATTCAGGACTTCATAGTTAACGGCAATGACACATTCTCTTTCCTAAGGAACCACTATGGTTCAGGAAGAGAGGGTGGCCTTGGGATAGATAGTGATGTAACCCATTGGATCCTAAACTCTTCCAGAGAGGGGGACTGTGATGAGTTCACCTCGGTCTTCGTGACTATGCTTAGGATTGCGGGCATCCCAGCGCGTAAGGTGACTGGCTTTGCAGGAGGGTCATGGGAAGGCAAGGCATTCAACGTGTACGGCAAAGATTTCACCAGGTGGGCCGAGGTCCATCTGCAGACCAACCAAAACCAGGGCGAACTAGATCTTGGTTGGATTCCATTCGAAGCTTGCCCCCCAATGTCCGAAGTAAGAGTTAATGTGGAGTCTTGGGGATCAACTTCAGTCCAGAGAAATACAACGATATCAGAACCAATCTGGGTCGAGGGTTCTTTGGAGTTTGTAGACAATCAGACTCTGGTGGAAAACATCTCCCTCTCAATGTACCTTGTCGAACCTAACCAGTCCGAAGAGGTTCCAGGGAGTGCCGCCATCATTGAACACATGGTGGCTAATGTGACAACGGATGAAAATGGGTCGTTCAATCTAACAGGGCTCCCTCCACAAATGATTCAACCGGGTTTCGGGTCTCTGGTGATCCTAACCTCTGAAATGGGATATGTCGGAATCCAAGGGATATCAATGCCTTGGCAGGTCAATATTACGGATGACGTATCTATGTCAATTACCAGCCCAATTCCAGTAGGGGAACCAATGCTTGGAATTGGAGTCAACTCATCAATAACGGGTCAACTTTCTTGGGCAAGCTCGCCATTCTTGGACCCTTCAATTGTAGACGATCTCCAGGTCATTCTGAACTACTCTTCCGACGTAGATGGAGAAGTTTCGATTGTTTCTGGGGTATCGGGAGGGGGCTACTACGAATTCATCGTCCCAATCGACGAGGCAGAACCACTCGGATTGATGGACGCTGCTATATCATTCCAGGGTTGGCATTTTGACGACCTGAACAATGCCTCCACGCCATCTTACCACGCGCTTCCGGGGCTTCTCCCCTTCAAACTAAACATCACACTTTCCCCAGATCTAACTGTAGAGATTCAATCCCAAGGACAAAATAACTCGATTCTGGAGATTGGCAGCAATATCTACCTGAATGGGACCGTGCTAAGCAGGGGGCCATCTCCCGCCCCTCTAAATGGGACCTTGATTCTAGAGATGCGTCGGGCGGATCTATCCGGTCCCTTCCAAGCTTTGGCCACATGGTACCTGAATAATTCCTCTTGGGGTTCCACACCGGGTGAATTCTCTATCACATGGTCCTTTTCTGCCTCTGAAGTGCCTCTTCCTGCGGGGCCGGTCGATGTACGCGTCCAGTTCGATTCCGATGATCTGAATTCGAATGATCAAGAGCAATTTGTCGAAATCTATGGGATACGAAGCTTCGTTGTTTTCGACTACGAACTACCCTTCGCCATAAGGGGCAGGGAGTATTCAGTTGAAGTATTGCTAGAGGATCACACTGGATCATCTTTTGCCCCATTCGATGGCTCCTACACTCTACTTTTCGATGGGGATCTCGTATGGAACGAAACCGATCCAGACGCTGGACGGGTAACTCCAACCTTCACCCCTTCTTTCACAATGACTCCTGGGGACTATGACTGGAACCTCAGTTATGGTGGCTCCACTTGGCTCAGCCCCAATTCTACATCCGGCCCCCTCAGGGTTCGGGGCATGGGAAATGCATCTGTAACTCTCTCAAATGACTGGTCAGTGCGCGGATCTACAAATTGGGTCTCTGGGTTTGCAAACGATATGGTCCTGCAGAACCCAATTACTGGCAACAACACTTCGGTATTGGCCCAGCTCCTGTTGCCCTCATCTCTGCCCCCTACTCCTGGCGGTTTCCCCGCAGCAGGACCCATTTACAATATAGCAAACGGATGGGTGGATGAAACTACTGGGGCGTACAATCTTTCATTCGAGATTCCACAGGGGGTCCCTTCGGGCGTGTACGAGATTTCTATCGCACTGGACTTCTCTGGAAATCCGCCGTTAGGTGGGAGCTACTACAATGCAGGTGACTCAACTACAATCAGCATAGGAGTTCAGACGGAGTTTGTAATCGAGACCGAACCCCAATCTTCGATAGTTACTGCCGGTGAAGAATTGACCCTCCAATCCATCGTGACCGATGTCGAGGATCCAGAAGCTGTACTGTCGGGTGTCTCTCTGGATCTTTACTTCGACTGGGGCGGCCCTTTGCAGACTATTCTTCAATCAGCAACTTCCAACTCCCAAGGAATCGCCTCCTTCGACCCAATTGTCCCTTCCACCGCCCCACCGGGGTTCTATGACATCAGGGTGCACGCCCCTGACGACCTTTCTGACACTCTTACAACGCCCGAAGCAGGAAGATGGCTTGGTAACGAGAGTTTCGTAAACCTAACAGTTCAGGTTGCTAGCACCGTAGAAATAATCTCAATTCCTTCTCAAGTTACCGCGCTACAATCATTCAACCTCGTGGGCAATGTTATGGATTCAGTCGACGTCAATAGGACCGTAGATGGACCAGTTGGCATCAATGTATTCTTCCTCGACGAACCGGATGAACTTCTGATCAATAATCAGACTACTAATATTACTGGGGCATTCAACCTTACAGTGCCAACCGATACCCTCGGAAACGGTGTCCTCAGAGGTGACCGTACAGTAGTAGTCAGTGTAGTCGATGGCTCTACTCCATTCTACCTGACAGGTAATGGAGACGCATCAATATTAGTTGTGGGAATTTCTCAATTCGTCGACTCCAATCCATTCGTAAACACCATCGTGGACAGGGGAGAATCAATCACCATCACGACCAGGCTAGTCGAGTTCAGCAACAACGAGAACCCACTTTCAGGCTTCGAAGTACTAGCCCGTTTCCACCATACTTGGCTCGACCCTGGAGTCACATCTGCTGATGGCAGTGTGGCCTTCGAATTCGAAGTTCCTCATGATCATCCACTAGGGCTTGTGAATGTCACTTTCGTATTCAATGGGTCAGTTGACCTTCACCAAGCAGTGCAGATTCTGAACACCATCACTGTTAGATCTACAGCCACCATGTCAATAGATCCGATAACCGCGAACCCACTTCCCGGGGAATTCTTCAACATCACCGGATCTTTGACATCTAGCAACGGGTCAGGCCTAGCCGACAGTTCTGGCAATCCTCTAAATCCAACTTTGACATTCTCTATTGACGGCGAATCCAGCACATTTACGGTTTCCCAGGTTTCATTCAATGCCGATGGGACATGGTTAGCTCAATTGAGGCTCGACCTGTCATTTCCCAGAGGCCCTCATGGATTGGATGCCTCCTTTACACCACAGGTTACATATTTCACCGCTGCAACCGGATTTGCAACCTTCGATAGTAGAGGATTTTCAGTCCTAACTATAGAAAGCCCGGATGATCTTGACCCCGACAACAGGACAATCAGAGGCGAAACCTTCGATATTTCACTCTCTCTGATAGATAACGCAGGTGGCCCGGTTATTTCCGGGACCATAGTGGTAAGGATTGACAACATCACAGTATGGGGTGGTCTGACTGATTCGAATGGGACTGCCACGGCATCAATACTGGTCAGGCCAGACAGGGCACCAGGTCCCATGGTGGTCACCGCAACATTCTCGGGAATCAATGGTACTATTGGGCTCCTAGGAGATGAGGCATGGACAAGAGTAGTCGTCCTAGCGCCAACTGAAATCGTACTGAAAGAAGCATCATCTCCGTCCATAGCCGGAGGGTCAGTAACTCTAGTCGGTTCACTTTTGGATGAAAGGGGGCAACTCCTCCAAGCTGATGGAAACTCCAGTGGCGGTTTGATTCACCTGTTCATTGATGGCATCGACGTTGGATCTGCTTACACCACCCTATCAAACGCTACCACAGGGCAGTGGGCTATCACTTACCTGATCCCTTCAGACATGGACTTCGGTGCACATACAGCCAGAGTCGATTTCCTAGGTGGTTTCTCTTGGGTAGACCCAATGGGACAGGGCGACTCACTGAACCCAGAATACTACCTGGCTTCCTCCGACTCAATGGTGTTCAATGTGACCCAACCAACTCAAGTGGTCATTTCTACCCCTCCGGATGAGATTGACAGAACGGAGGTGGCTGTGGTGGAAGGGGTGTTGACCGATGGCGTCGGACGGACCATCCCCGGCAAAGACCTCGTCATGTCGGTTAACGGGCAGGCGATAACTGTAGTATCGGTCGATGGAAACGGATCATTCACTGTTTTCGTCCCCATTGCATCTGACATGGAACTAGGCCCAATGGTCATCGGGATAGAGTTCGCCGGAGAGGATTTCTTGCTGCCCTCAGAATCATCAGTGGTATTCACAGTCTTCTCCCCAGTTTTCGTCACAATGGAACCAATCGGGCCAATCGCAGTTGGAGATTCCATGCTGATTTCAGGCTCTGCCAAGGATAACCTAGAGGATGGTTGGCTAGATAGCCAAACAATTGAGGTCTTCGTTGACGGTGTTCTTGTCGGCATCACCAGCAGTCAGGAAAACGGTATTTGGTCATTGGAGTGGGTCATCCCCGAGTCTATGGAGGTGGGCAATCATTCGATTTCTGCAATTTCTCCGGCACAAGGATTCTACAGGCAAGGAATAATCGAGTCCAATTTCACTGTCTCTTACCACACTTCAATTTCTCATCAGGTAGAAGAGTACTACGTGACACGCGGCGGGCATTGGAACTTCAGTGGCAGACTCTTCGAATCCGACACCGGTTTCGAACAGGGACTCGAAGGAAGGGAGATTTCAGTACTACTGGATGGCACTCTTGTCGATTCCGTGGTCACCGAAGAGGGAGGGATCTTCTCCTACACTCATAGGGTGCAATATGCATTGAGCAGAGGCTCCCATAATGTCTCCTTCCAGTTTGCTGGCGAGTTCCTATACCTCCCAACAGAGGTCGAATCGCAAGTTTTCGCCCTATCGGACATCGTCGTTGAGGTGCAGCCAATAACCAACACCATCATCCGAGGAGATGCATCCCCATCCAGCTCGATTATGATACAGGGACTCGTGAGGGAGGTTGGAGGGGAATCTGCAATCTTCGCCAATCTTTCCATGATCCTAACATGGGGTGAATCGGACCTCCCCATAACAGCCGGACCATGGGATAATCCCGACACAATGAATTTCCAGATCAGGGCAAAGGCCCAGGAATTCATGCACCCCGGCGAGAACATCATCAACATCGTAGTCTCTTCCGACCAGTCTCGTTTCCTCAACGGAGCATCAAAGGAAATCGAGATTCTTGTGATGATTGAGGTCGATTTCGAATATTCTGAACTGGACCTCTCAAACGGTCAGAGGGTGATAAGGGGGACAGTAAATGCTACTGCAAGGGATACCGGCGCTCCTCTGGAGGGACTTTCCCTAACTGCTAGTCTGGCCAATGGCAGCACTACTCACTTCTCTGTCTCTAAGCTAACCGGGGACGATGGCGTCTTCCAATACGAATTCAAGTCGATGGCCCCATTGCCTGCCCTGTCCGAACAGTCTCTCCCCCCTGAGGGATGGGGTCTACTAAGCGTGATGATTGGATCCGACTCTGAGTTCATAGATCCGGGAAGCCTTGCTCTACTGCCATCTTCTGGAATCTCCATAGCTTACGAGGAACAAGAGGGCGACTCCTTCTTTGGCAGCACAGCAGTCGCAATCGGTGCACTGTTGGTGGCAGTCATTGCTATCGCCATCGGTGCAATGGCATTCAATACGAAGAGAAAGTCGACAATTAGGGAACTTGCAAAGGTTCTGGGTCAGACAGTTGAGATGCTAGCATCGGGCGATGAATACCGTCGAGCGATCTTCCTATGCTATGAGAATATGTGTTCAGTCCTAATGCGCCGTGGTTTCCTAAGAAGAAACTTCGAGACTGTCAGGGAGTTCGAGAACGCAATCAGGGAGGCTCTGCCAATCAGCGAGGCATCCTTGGTTTCCTTGGATAGGATTTTCGAGGAGGCCAGGTACTCAAGCCACGTACTCGGCGATACTCATAGGGACAACGCCCAATTGGCCCTGTCCTCAGTAATGCAGGAGATTGAGGCGGTCCAGGACATTCCCACGAGGGATCTTCAGGTAGAAATCGAAGAGTGATCAATCAAACTTGATCGTAATGAATTCGCCTTCCCAAATTGCCCCTGAAACGGCCCTCCCTTCTGGTAGTCGAAAAGTCCTGATTGACCCTCCAAACCTCTCTGGAGAAATCATTCTGACAATCTGGGAGTCATTTTCAATCGTCGTATCCATGGCAAAATCGTTCTTGTTGACATTTGCCAGAGGCAACCTGATTTCAGATTCAGACCACTCGCCCCCGAACTCGGAGACAAACTCACCCAATGTGGAAACAGAATCGCTTAGGACTCTAGACTCGACATTAGAGACCACGGCGCTATGCATCTCCATTACTTCTGAGAGGTGGGGCAACTCATTCAGGAATCCCCGGTGCATGGACTCTGCATCCGTATCAAGTCCTACTTTCAGATCTGCCAGGCCACCAATTGCCTCCATTTCTGAATCGGATTGCACATCAACCCTTGTCCACTCCATGTACTATCCAGTTGTCCGACTCGGATGAACCCATTGTTGGTCAGATCTCGAAAAAGGCCTTGACTCGTTCCGCCGTTCTTTCGGGTTTCGATGTCCGCATCTTCTGCATCGTAGGCATGCACTCGCCAACCCTCCTTTCTAGAAGCCTCTTCTCTAGGAGAACCACAATGGCCCTGTCCTCCTTTTTTCTAATTGGCCTACCAAGCGCCTGAAGAATGCTGTTCACTGCAGGCTGCAGACTGGCGTACTTCCATGCCCTATTCCTGTCATACTTCTTCGAATAGTACTCAATTAAAGCATCTTGTTTGGCGCTTGGCGGTGGCAAGGGAAGCCCAATGCAAACCAAAGCACTCAAGATATTATCAGTATAGTCTACTCCTTCGGAGAGTTTTCCACTCAAAACGCCGAAAAGAGCAACCCCACCCATTTGCTTCTGCTCGTAGAGAGTAGAGATCAACCTCTCCACTCCTGCCTTGCTCATTCGTTGCTCTTCCTTGATAATCTTCTTCTGTGGCCATCTATTTTCGATTTCATCGTACACCCTATCCAGCATCGCATAACTGGGTGCGAAAATCGCCACATTTCCTTTCGTATTGTCAATTACTGACTTCACATGGTCAATTATTGATGAAAAACAGATCTCTCTTTCCGTGTACTTACTTGTCACATCACTAGCGATTAGGACGGGCCTATTGCCCAAGGGGAAACCAGAAGCATACTCGCTGCATGAAGCACGACTCCTCGGTATGCCCAGTACCTCTGCGTACATTTCTGGGGGGAATAGTGTTCCTGACATCAGAATCGAACCTAGGCATTGTTCGAATATCGGCTCTCCAACAACACTAGGGTCCAGTAGATGACTAGTCACCCTCGGCTCATCTAAAAGCTCGTCGAAGACCAAGGACAACGCAGGATTTTTCCTATATCTGATGCAGATTTCTAATATCTCAGCTAGCCTAGTACAGTCATTTTGCTCATCTTCCTCTGAATCCTCATCTTCTTCGATAACTACTGATAATAATCTTGCAATCATCATTCTAAGGCGGGATATATCGTCTTCAGGATCTTCTTCAAGAACTCCTCCTATGGCCTTCGAAACGACATCTAGAAATTCCTGAGTAGCCACTCTCATGTCATCTCCCTTTGTCCCTTCATTCTCTGCTTTCTTCTCTTCGAACCATTTTCTCAGACTGGCATCATCCCTTAGTGCCCGGACTTGCTTCTCCAGGGATTTTGTCTCTCTAAGCTGATTTGATTCAGGGATATCCAAATCTGACTCTCTTTTCTCCATTCCCTCTTTGTATTCTTCAACATCAGATAACGCCCTCTGGAATACTCTCTCAGTAACTCGCCTCTCAAGGCCACTCCTGATCCTATCGGGAAGGTTATGTGCCTCATCGACGATAAGAATCGTATTTTCCAAATCTATTCCCATTACGGGGAGTGAAGCATCTCTTACGCCTTCTACAAAAACATGGTTGTAGTCGCATACTATTACTCCGGTATTTTTTGCCGCCTCTCTAGCAGTTGCCCATGCACACACATCTACCTTCCGGACTCTCTTCAGAACCTGATCAACATGCCTAGGCTCAGAATGGATGTACTCTTCCAACTCTGACCTCAGGAATCTCCTCTCTGACTCGGTGACCCCTATTTCGCAATTGCATTTTCCCGTGGATCTATCCACTACCTTACACATCCCCTCCCTGCCAATTATGTCGACCACTTTCACACGCGAGAATCCGGGTGGCATCCTCTTGTTGATCTCACGAATTGTATCCACAACAATCCTATGCTGAGATTGCCTTCCAGTCAGAAACATGATTTTTGGTATTTCGGATTTTTCACTTTGATTCGCAGCATTCAGTGCTGATGCTAGGGCCGCTGCGGTCTTGCCAATCCCTGTAGGCGCCGCCGCAAGTAGGAAACCTCCGTCTTTCAATGCTTCAATACCATCAGAAATCATCCCTATCTGTGACTCTCTAGGGGACTCATGTGCGAAGAAAAGACCGCCATTGACTTCTCCTTGACCAGACATGGAGATGGACTGGGAAATTGACCGTCCATAAGTTTGCATCCCATTGTTAAACATTCGATCTGGGAAGATTGGGGTTGCCCCGCACGCGTGGTGCGGGACGGTGTGTGTATTGATTCCTATCTTCGTTCGTCTTTCCTAGGTGCTCTCGGAGCCTCACTAGGGTCATATCCAACGGCGTTGCTAAGCTTCTTCGCTCTATTTCTGATATTCCTTAGTCCGTTACCGAATCTCCTTGCATCGCTTGATTGGTGGTTGGGGGAGCGGACACGCCGCTCCCCCGAGTTTTTTGTGTGCATCCCAACTTCGCCCATATCTCTCTCTCCTAAGCGTTTGAATCCTCATCGTGTCTGAAGCGCAACTCATCCATGCGCTTTCTCAATAGGTCCACTACCGTGGCACCCTCGATCATCTCCTTGCGGATCATCTCCCTTGCTGATTGCCTTAGTACGACATCTGCAGGTTCGCCGACAATCTTGCAGTAGTCCCTCATTCTGACTGTTAACTCGGGCCCTAGGTCCACTTCGACTCGATCGCCCTTTCCAGGCAGAGGGGTCGACAGCATCCTCCTGACCGCTTCTCTAATGACGTCAGACCTGTTTCTCATCCCATCGAAGCCAACGAGCCTGTCTAGTTCCAGAAGGTGGTCCTCTGGTATCCTTAGCGAGACCATTGGACTGTTTCCGGGCACCTCCTGCTCCTCCTGAGTCTGCGAGACCCGCGTACAGGATATAATTGTATTGCAATTGAAATGCAATTGAAATACAAAAATGGAACTATTGAAAACATCCTCTTGATGCCCCAAACGAGCGATTCAAGGCACATGGGCTTCTGGCATCGCATGGTGCAACTGTGAAAGTCATCAACGATGCAATACATGGCCAGTTCAAACTGGAGGGAGTTGCACAAGATCTCCTTTCCACTCCAGAGATGAACAAACTAAGTCACATTAAGCAACTTGGATTGGCTCATTTGGTTTTCCCTGGGGCCCACCATACTAGGTTTGAGCACTCCCTCGGGGCCTCGCACATTGCAGGCAGAATGGCAGAATCACTTTCTCTGGAGGAAATTGAAGCTGACACCTTGCAGGTCGCTGCCATGCTTCATGACGTGGGTCACGGACCCTATTCTCACACATTGGAGCACATTCTGGCTGATAGGGGTGGCATGGATCACATGGAGGTGACGAAAGGAATCATCCTTGGGGAATATGATGTCATCGTGGACGGTGAGGGCGAGTCGATAGACGAAAGGAGGGCAATTCCCGACATTTTGGAGGATAACGGACTAGATCCAAAGTTAGTTTCGTCATTGATCACCGGTCCTGATGCAGCAGGAACTGAGAGATCTTTACTGAGTTGGACAGAGGGCAGGGAGGATTTCTCCGGCGAGGATAAGACATTGGCACAACTCGTTCACGGGCCAGTAGACTGCGACCAATTGGACTACTTGTTGAGGGACTCCCACTTCACAGGGGTAAGGCACGGGGTAGTTGATCACAACCGACTAATCGAATGCCTCCGGAGCCAGGGTGGAGACATTGTTGTCGAACAGGGCGGCCTGTCTGCCCTAGAGGGTATGTTGGTGGCAAGGGGTCTAATGTACAGTGCAGTTTACTTCCACAGGGTTACACGAGTGACGGAAGTCATGCTCTCCCGTGCCGTGGAGAGGGCAGGTGATGCTCTGCCAGAATCCATAGATCTCCAGAGGAGAGTTGACGCCGAGATATGGGGGGCCCTCGACAGGGCCGGTGACTTCTCTAGAGATATGATTACAAGACTCAAGTATCGGAACTTGCTCAAAGTTTGCCTGAGTCGTAGGAAGGATGATCTTAGCCCCGAGCAGATAGAAAAACTCGCATCAATAGCCAATAATTTGGGTGCTAGGAGGGAGATTGAGGATGACATAGCGTTCCGCTCTGGCCTTGATCCAGGATATGTAGCAATAGATGTCCCAAGTGTAAAACTACTACTTTCGGAGCCTAGGATGGCTCAGGTTGATGTCAAGGTAGTTGGTGATGATGGGAAGACCAGATGGCTCAAGGAGGTGACCCCAATGGCGGAAGCCTTGAGGAAGAGACAAGTCAGCCAAGAGGCAGTCTACGTGATGACTTTGTCTGGAAATGAGAAAAGAGTGGCCGAAGTCGCTAATCAGATACTGTTTGAATAACACTCTCCTGCCTGATTGCTTACTTGGAACATTCAAAAGGGGAACATAAGCAGGGGCGCCCGCCCGTATCAGGGTACAACACAATCGTTGGTGACCAAATGGACAGTGCCATAAAATCAGTTTACGAGACAGTGAAAGCAAGAGACCCGAACCAGCCAGAGTTCCATCAGGCCGTAGAAGAAGTTCTAGACAGCCTTGGACCGGTGATTTCCGAGAATCCGGAGTACATCGACGTAGTCCAAGGGATGGTTGAGCCTGAGAGGGTAATACAATTCAGGGTACCATGGTACGATGACGAGGGAAACCTCCACGTGAATCGTGGTTTCAGGGTGCAGTTCAACAGTGCGATTGGCCCCTACAAAGGAGGCCTTAGGTTCCACCCAAGCGTCAATCTATCGATTCTGAAGTTCTTGGGATTCGAGCAGGTGTTCAAGAACAGCCTAACTGGTTTGCCAATGGGTGGTGGAAAGGGAGGCTCAGACTTCAATCCCAAGGGCAAGTCAGACTCAGAAGTAAAGAGGTTCTGCCAGTCATTCATGAGCGAACTCTGGAGGCATATTGGGGCTGATCTCGATGTCCCAGCTGGAGACATTGGAGTAGGGGGAAGGGAGATTGGATACCTATTCGGAATGTACAGGAAGATGGCAAACGAGTTCACTGGGGTTCTAACTGGAAAGGGACTATCGTACGGTGGCTCTCTAGTCAGGCCAGAGGCAACAGGATACGGTTTGGTCTACTTCGCAAGGGAGATGCTTGCAACCAAGGGTAAGTCGTTTGATGGGGCAACAGTCGCAATTAGCGGCTCTGGAAACGTAGCACAGTTCGCCTGTGAGAAGGTGCTAGATCTAGGGGGAAAGCCAGTCACCATGTCAGATAGCAGCGGATACATTTTCGACCCATCTGGAATTGATAGAGAGAAGCTTGCTTGGATGATGGATCTGAAGAACAACAGAAGGGGGCGAATAAAGGAATATGCGGAAAACTTCGATGGGGTAGAGTACACAGAATCAAAGCCCGAGCCAAATCAAAACGAACTCTGGGGCACCAAGGTCGACGTCGCTCTTCCTTGCGCCACTCAGAACGAGATAAACGGCGCAGAGGCACACATGCTAGTGGAGAGTGGAGTAATTGCAGTAGCTGAAGGGGCAAACATGCCATGCACTCCAGAGGCGGTCGAGGTTTTCCTTGAGAATGGAATCCTCTTCGCACCAGGGAAGGCCAGTAATGCAGGAGGCGTTGCAACATCTGGTTTGGAGATGAGTCAGAATAGCCTTAGAATGAGTTGGACAAGGGACGAGGTCGATCAGAAGCTAGAGGCAATCATGGTTAACATCCACAAGAATGCATTCGAGACGGCCGAGAAGTACGGAATGCCCGGAAACTACGTCGCCGGTGCAAACATCGCAGGTTTCCTGAAGATCGCAGAGTCTACTACGGCCCAGGGAATACTCTGAAACTACTCATCTAGTTCATCTTCTCTTTCATTGTAAATTGATAGCAGGAAGTAACCTCCCACAGAAGCAGATATCGCCAAGGCGATTAAGGCAGGAATAATTGTGGTTTCTTCGTCATCATCGGCCATTGTCCAGTTGATGCTCTGACTTTTCATCTCCCCCCCTCCGAAGGCAAACTCATCCACCAGTTGAGTGGGGGTTAGAATCCTGCAAGAGATAGAGTCCTCGCCCGGGACTGAAACCCTCCAATTGAAAGAAATCGTCACTTGCTCCCCCGGCCCTATGACGGAATTGGGGAAAGACGGCGCGATTTGAGCGGTTGAGTCAGTACTGACGTCCTCACAATTGATTGCCAATGATGCCGCTACAGAACCCGAATTCGAGATTACGGCATCAACATTGACAGACTCGCCGACTGAGGCGTCTTTCAGTGACCCTTCTACCCCTATCACAGAAAGACTATCCCAACTCACCATGGGAGTTCCGCTTTCCACCTTTAATTCAGAATCCCATGTAAGTTCGAATTGACCACCTCCATAGTCTCCTATGCCGGACTCTTCCGGATTCCATGCAGTTCTGAAGTCTGTAATGGTGACAATAGCCTGCTCACTCCATATCTCTTCTTCCTCCCAAGTATTGTCTTCTGACCAGCCTATCTCGACCACCCTCTCCCTCCCCCCATCGATGAATGAAACCCCCATTTCGTTGCTGAAGTTTGAGTAGCTGGGGAATCTATGCATTCCCGTAATTTCGTAGGTGACGAACATTGCATCGAATGATAGGCTCTGCCCGGCCAACCTCCTCTCCCACTTGTCAGTCAGCCCTCCCGAACCTCCAACATCATCTCCCCAGTTTATCGAAGAAAAAGCCCCTGCCCTGATGTCATGATCATCAGTGCTGTTTGAGAATCTCGTATCCCCGCCTAGATGAATTTCCGCATCGTTGCTGGTCAGTAGGATCGGCCCAACCCTGTCAAGGGTCGTGCCATTAATTTGGAGGATTCCCGATGTGGAAACCTGGCCCCCGAAGATTGAAGAGGAGTCTGAATGCATACTTCCTTCAATTTCGATAGTGAAACCGGGCACCCCATTGACCATCATATTTCGATGTGAGAAATCTGCAGCATCGGACCAGACTCTTTCTTGGCCATCCCTTTCAACACTGATTTCGCTAAGTGAAATCGGATGGCAAAGCGGCCCAGTCAAACCAACCCAAGTATCGACAGGTCCGTTTCCTAGGGGGATAAAGTCCTCATCCCCACTCAGGTCCTTAGTTTCGTTTCCAAAATGCGCAACTACGCCGTCCAGAGTGAATCCTTGTATTGGCCGCACGTACATCCTAACATTCTGGTTTGAGGGCGAAGAAGCCAATACTGCAGATCTGTTGCCTTCATCACAATATCCAAATCCGGCCAAACCGGATGGTGGCTGGATTGCACTTAGTCCCGAATTTTCCATATTCAAAGAAGATGTTGAATCGACATATATTCCCACTCCATTGCTGATATCTACTTGGGAATTTACGAAAGATAGTGAACCGCCGTTCACAACTCTGACATTCTGAGACAGCGTCATATCGTCAGACCAAGTCATATCCGACTCAATGATGATGTCATCCCCTTCTGCTACAGCATTACTCGGAATGATGGACACTGAGAACAATAGGATGAGGCACAACATAATCGGATTTCTTCTGTTCATGATATCCCGTCTTGGGAGGGGGACATGAATATCACCCCTACGGGTCCAATCTTTACACAGATTATTCACATCCGAAATAGTGCGAAGGTTCATCCTCCTAATTTCACTGCCATAGGCATGTCTTCGGATGCACTTCCTTGGGATGACCCCTTTATCGCGCCCTTTCTGGTGCTCTGGCTATACCTTCCAGGATATCTTTCCAATACCGCAGCCATGCTCGGAGGAAAGTGGATCCCAGATATGACGGGAATCCCTGTCTTCACCATAGATGGAGGCAGGGTGATGAAGGACGGGAATCGTGTATTGGGGGATGGAAAGACATGGAACGGACTAATCGGGGGAACTGTTGGGGGTGGCCTATTGGGAGTCCTAACTCACGCCATTGCCAACGGAAACGCAATCGATTCGGCCCCATTTCTTGATTCCCTCTCGGCGTATGGGACGAATTCTTCAGAGATCTCTGATGCGTGGTTCTACTTTGGAGGAGGCTCGACAACCGCATTCACAATCGGATGCACTCTTGGTTTTGGGTGCATGGTCGGAGACTCGGCCGGTTCCTTCGTAAAGCGTAGACTTGGCCACAAGAGGGAAGGGAGCGTCAGCTCAAAGGCTCCACTGCTAGACACCTTGCCCTTCGCAGCGTCAGCATTTGTGTTCGGTCAATTGCTACTAGACCCGTCAATTGTGGGCAGTTCAGAACTACTCATGGGCATGGTCATCCTGCTCTTCGCAACTCCAATACTCCATAGGTCTTTCAACATCATAGGATATCGATTGGGACTCAAGTCAGTACCCTACTAGGAAACATTTCATGTCAAATCCATTATCACAGAAAGAGCGAGCGAGAAACATGTCTGGCATGGAAGTACTAGTGGTTGGTTCCGGCGGCAGGGAACATGCATTGGCGATCGGCCTTTCAAAGAGTGACTCTGTTTCATCCGTCCACTGTTCTCCGGGAAATGCGGGTACGTCGATGGTGGCGACAAATCATGACGTATCGGCTTCCGATATCGAGGGCATAGTCAATCTAGCAATGGGACTGGGAGTTTCATTGGTTGTTGTGGGGCCAGAAGCACCTCTCGTGAATGGCCTATCTGATAGGTTAAGGCAGGAAGAAATCCCTAGTTTCGGACCCCATTCCGAGGGTGCCTTACTAGAAGGCTCGAAGACCCATGCAAAGACAGTAATGCAATCACTAGGGATTCCAACAGGTAGATTCGAGAGGATTGAAGAAATTGACTTCATAGAGTCCAGATTGGATTCATTCGAACCTCCATGGGTAATCAAGAGAGACGTACTAGCAGGTGGTAAGGGAGTCACGGTCACCTCTTCTAGGGAAGAGGCAATTGAGGCACTGGTGAATGCGATTCAGACAGATGGTTTTGCTCTCATGGAGGAGTACCTCTCAGGAGAGGAGGCCTCCGTCCTAGTAATCATGGACGAGTCTGGTTATGTGATGCTTCCAGCTAGTCAGGATCACAAACGAGTTGGGAATAATGACGTAGGTCCAAACACTGGGGGGATGGGAGCATATGCACCAGCCCCTATTGCTACGCAGTCGGTATTGGCTAGAACAAGGGAAGAGATAGTGGAACCGATACACCACCATCTAAGGAACTCGAAGACCCCCTACCGTGGTTGCCTATACGTAGGACTGATGATTGATGAAAATGGGGCCCCAAGTGTCGTTGAGTTCAATGTGAGATTGGGCGATCCTGAGGCCCAGGTCACTATCCCCCTGTTTCAGACAGATTTGGGCATTGTTCTCCTTGCAGCCGCTCAAGGAAACCTCTCAGATGTCGAAGTCGAGTTCAAGAAAGTCCACGCAGCAACAGTTGTGCTAGCATCGGAGGGTTATCCTGGGGATGTGATTTCAGACAGGGTGATAGAAGGTTGGGATGCCACAATAGAAGAGGGACAAGTTCTCGGCTTCGTCCATCTTGCGGGTGCAAAACGAAACGACTCCGGAGAATTAATTTCAACTGGTGGCAGGGTACTCTCAGCAACAGGAATTGCACCTACCCTAAGTGAGGCACTAGATGCTTCATACCAGATAATCGAGGGGATTGATCTGAAAGGTTCCCACTACAGGGAAGACATCGGTTTTCGCGCACTTCCGTGATGAAAAAACCCTCTAATGTCGGAGTTCTTTTTCCAATCCGTTCTAAGAACGGTTAAAACAAGCGTTTTGGTCGGCGCGATGCTGAGTTATTGGCAAATAGGTCCGGTGTATGGGATGGAAGAGGGGAAAGATAGCCTTCAAGCCGCCCAATTCAACAACCTTGTCGCACCTGTGGCTATCACTCTAGCCCTACTTGGTTTGACGATTGTCACCTCTTCGCTTGAAGGTAGGGAAGTTGATGGAGATTTCTTCTCCGCTGTGTTGCTGATCTCACTCTCTGTGCTAATTCCTGCTTGCATTGGCCGGACTTCTAGGCTGATTCCATTAGATTCAGGAGCCATGCGTGTTGGCTCCATTGCTCTTGCAATGATTTTCGTAGGGATGGCAGCGAACTTAGTCGACCCAGAAAACTTCAATCATTTGTTCGTCACCACATTCGTATTCGTTGGATTCGCCTCAGCAGCATTAAATGAATTAGAGCGGTTTGAGGAGTCTGCAGTCTTCCTCTCAATAATCATGGGGATGCGCCTTGCAGGATTCTATGCGGGGGGCCTCATAATTGCCCAAAGCGACTCCCTTGCCGTAATAGATACAGTCAGGGAATCAATCGGTGCTGCTTTCTTCGCATTCTGGCTCTCTTCAATTTCTCTTGGTTTCCTTGTGATGGTTGCGCTAAGGGGTGCAATCGAGAATACTGGCAAGGGGGGCCTCATGGGCAGTCTTCCAAACATCAAGGAGAATCCCGAAGTGGGAATATACTCTTCACTAGTCTTCGCCAGTTTCCTTGTTCCTCTAATTTGGATAGGGCAGGTCGATACCTTGCAGGACTTTTCTCAGCAAAGCCATATTGGAGTGGCATGGGCATCGTTCTCGGCATTGGTTATTTTCATTCATGCATTCTTCAGAGCAGAAGGGTGGCACGTATTGGGTGCACTACTTGCAGTAAACTGGATTCTTTACACCATTGGTCATATTCACGAGATCGGTAACGAACTACCCTCTATATTCTCTGAAGATGGATTCATTGGCTCCTTCACATGGTTCTTCCTGTGGTTCTGGATGAACTTCTTTGCTGTCTTCTTTGCTTCCAGAGGGGTTTTCGGAGATATCGCACCCAGAAGGGAGAAGAGCGGCTTCAGAGTCTGGTGGGGCAACAACTCGTATGCAGTTTTGGTCACTCTTGCCTTATTGATAGCACTCGTAGTTAGAGTGGCATGGAACGTAATCCCAGCAATGAATGCTAATGGAACCGGGTTATGGGATATGACTGGGGGTTCTGACCCATGGTACATGAAAAGGGTGGTAGACTACGTAATTGCTGAGAGGAGCCATCTCATTTTCGATCATGATAGGGCTTACCCTTCTGGCGGGATTAATCCAAGGCCCCCACTCTTCTCTTGGTCTCTAGCACTGGGTGGTTTGGCCCTCTCTTGGATTCTTGAGATTCCAGCCGACCAAGCCGTGTGGTGGGCAATGTCGTCTCTTCCAGCAATCTACGGGGCACTCATTGTTCTTCCAATTGCTGGTATAGCCACACGCGCCCACAGTAAGAGGGCCGGTGTAATCGCCGCATGGCTGATCGCCCTAATGCCGGGGCACATGAGCCGCTCAACATTCGCAATGGCTGATCACGATTCATTCGCGATGCTTTTCCTAGCAATCGCATTCTACTACTGGATTAGGGCAATCGAGAAGATCGATCACAATAAGCTATTCAAGACAACTAGCACAAACCCCCTTTACATTATTGCCGGAATGAGAGAGACATGGCATAGGAACCCGTCATTGATGGCGAATGCTTCAATGGCCGGAATCGCATTCTCGATCATGGCACTTGGTTGGAAGGGTTTCGTTTACGGCCCAGGGATCCTATTCCTTGCATACTCATTCCAGGTTGCCATCAACATCTTCAAAGGAAGAGATAGCATACAATTCACCTCTGCCGCGCTTCAAATGATGCTAGTGGCCATTCTGATACCTGCCCCATTCTATGCATGGCCGGGAATGAACCTTCTTTTCGCACCTAGTGGAATGCAGCCTATGTTCTACATAATCGGGTTTACATTTGCCATGGGATGGGTATCTAGCTCTTTCAGAGACAAGCCTTGGCTGTTGGTAGTCCTTGGGGGAAGCACACTGTTTGGCTCAATCCTTGCCTTGCTATACATTCTGCAGGAAAGCAATCTTTTCAGTGGTTGGGACATCCTCTTCACCGGCGGTTTCTACTTCTCAAAGAATAAGATATTCGGTACGATAGGTGAGGCCCAAGCCCCAGAGAGAGGGGTTCTCTTTGCATCCTATGGCCCCATTGTCGCCCTTATAGCAATAGGTTGCGCATTCTTGCTTCTCTGGAGGGGTAGTAGAAAGAACAAGTCAGAACTGACTCTTCTTGGACTTTGGACCATCATTGCCACATACATGGCATGGTCTGCCGGGCGTTTCATCATCAACGCCACGCCGGTGATGGCAGTAGTCGGGGGGATCGGCATCTCCATGCTATGGGGGGCTGCAAGTTTGCCTTCCTTCACTAAGGTATGGCGTAACTCAGGCATCGGTACTCCAAGGACGCGTTTCAAATCACTATGGCCGGCTACAAAGGCTCGACCGGGTGTTCCTGCCATGTTGATGGTATTACTTCTAATCACATCTCAACATGCTACTTATGGCATAGACTCGGGAATTCCAAGAGGCGACAAGTCTGCAAACGAAATCGATCAGAGCCTGTATGACATCGTACCGGACATTCTGAGGCAGGACTTGCTGGGGCTGTTTTCGGTGATGAACAGCGACGCTTACGATCAAAGCGATTCAGGCCTATGGTATATGGGCACCTTCGGACCGAGTTTCAATTCACAGGGTTGGAATGAGGCTTACGATTGGCTTTCACAACAGGATAGCGAAACTCCGTTCAGCGATCGTCCCGCCTTTGTCTCTTGGTGGGACTATGGATTCCAGGCCCTAGCCTCGGGACAGCACCCCACTGTTGCAGACAACTTCCAGTCTGGAATCCCAAATAGCGGGGCAATGCTGCTATCGGGAGGACAGGAAGACACACTTTCGTTGTTTATCACAACCTTGGCGATGGGCGACAAGCGCCTCAATGGTCAGCTTGGTGAATCATTCCTAACTGTCCTAGGGGACCACATGTCTCCAGATCAGGTCAAAGAGTTCCAAGATATCACTTCCAACACCAACAAGGAGTTCGTAAAACACCGTTTGATGGCAGTAGTTGCTGAATATGGGGATGCGGAATTACTCCATGGGAATCCACTAGACGATAACGGACTCCCATGCGTCGACAATTGCCTGTCTACCTTTATCGTACTCCTAAACGGAGAACAATTTGGTGATGCAACTACCAATTCCTCGGAGGCAATGTCCCTCTTCGACGAGGCTCGAGGTTCATCATCCACGTTCGAATTGGCTGAGTTTGATGAAGCGAGTCATTACGATATGGCAGGATACAGGTACACTAGAGACATCATAGATGACTATGACGACCTCTCCACCGCACTCCACAGAAACAATGCTAGGTTTGGAATGGCCCGTGCATTCCTAATCACCGCCTTCCCGCTTGAGGATCTTGTAAAGATATATGGCGGGATCTCATCAATCGACTCCTACGAGGTCTCAGATTACGAAGAGTCGCATGGAAGCACAACTTCGAGGAACCACGAGATAAGGTACTTCGCTGTAGATAACCGCCTGTATCCCCTTGGAGGCAAGTACTATGAGGACTACCAGTCGTACCACAGAGGTCAAACCACTGGAATCTTCCACGCTCCAACTCATCTTTCCGGGCTCGACTTAGATTCCTACATTACGACAACTTACGAGACGAATCAAGGCCCTATGTCGCCCGAGGAATTCCAAACCAAGTACTTGGAGGATCTGAAGGCACAGGCCTCTGGAGCATCAACAGGCGAGGACATGATTCAGATGACTGACATGGACTATCAGCATCTTGACAGTTTCTTCGACACGATGGTAGCAAGGACATATGTGGGCTATGGGTCTTCCACGTTAGGAATTCCATCGATAAGCGGGCAGACGGGAGATGCCGACACACCTTCAACTTGGATTCTTCCAAACTCAATTACTGGAACCCCGGGGAGCTATCTGCAGGGTGCAATGGCGCTTCCAGGTGCTATGATGAATCACTTCGTGCTATCAAATTGGTACGATCCCACAAACGGAACTACCTGTGAAGAAATTCAGATTACAGGTTCTGCCAAAACAGTGGCGGGGAATTCACAACTTTCGGAGGTCTCACTCTATTCGGCCGATAGTCTCTCATCAGCATGGACACAGATTCAGTATGGGGGTCCTTGGACGATGACTCACGTGGAAGAAGGAGTCATCCCAATGGGCGCCTCAACTACCAATTTTGATGCAGACGAAGAGACGATTGCGATCAGCTCACCTGCCAAATCTTCTGAAAATGATACTGCCTTCACCCTGACAGGAAAGGCGGACAAATTCTGTGGCTCAATTTATGACTCCAACAGGAATGTAAAGATTCTGAAATACTACAGCGGAGCAACTCTTCAGGGAACCGTCACATTAGAGGGAGTCGGACCGGTCCCCAATGCCAGGATACTAATCGAGAGGGACGCTTTCAGCGGAGATGAGTCTGCTGACATAGACGGCAATGTAGTCGACAACGACTCCAGAACATACTGGATTCCAATTGGCAGTACTCAAGCAGACGAAAACGGCCACTTCTCATTCACCGCTCCCGCTGGAAAAATTCGAGTCTCGGCTTTCACAGGGGAACCAGACTTGGATGCAGCCAGAACATCTCTTTTGTCTGGATCAGCCAACCTAATGACAGAACTGTTTTGCAATGGGGATGAACAATGGAGCTCCTCGGGGTGCCGTCCATGGCAGGGCTCCAGGCAGGTCAACCCAGTGACTGGAATTCTAGGAAACGTGTATGGGTCCACATGGCTCTCTGAGTCAATAGTGAATATTTCTGGATCAGATGGGCACAGCAACGGAAACTCAGTAATCGAGGCCTCAATTTCAGTTTCTCCATCAACTGCTACAGGAATACTATCGTGGTCGGGCGAACTCGACTTCGACGGCGAGCCGGTTCTTTCTGCAAACGTTGTCCTTACTCCTTCATCAGAAGAAGTGACAATACAACCCTACGAGGTAATGACTTCCGATGGAAGCATGTTGGGAGAAGATCTGAGGTTCACTGGAGAGGGAGAGGTCACATTCCTCGGAGAGGGGACTATGGAGAGCATGGGGGCCGTATCTGTTCACGATTTCACCGGCACCCATACCCAAGCAGTCTTCGACAATCACAGCATTACTGGCGAGGGGCAGTTCTCAGGAAAGGGCGTAATTATTGGTACTCTGTCGGGTGATTTCCCCGAATGCACTGGAGATTCAGTGCCCGATGGTTATGAGGCATGTGTTCACGAAGAAGGGCACTACATGTTGGATGGAATTGCAAACGGCTCTGGAAAGTTCACATCACATGAGGTCAGTGAATTCACCAGGCAACTTTCACAGGCTACATTCATCGGTTCGGGCAACTTCGCCACCACTACTTCTGATGGCCTTACTACATTTGGAACAATTAACGGAACTGGCACTTTCTCTGGCAACGGATCCTTCAGTGGGCCTATGGTCAGCCCGGGATCATTCCACATCGTAGACGCTCTCCCCGGCGAATACCTCGTTTCAGTGGATTTCGGTACTGGGGCCCCAGTCGAACTCTCGGAACCATTCGTGATTCCTCTGACTTCATCTGGCATTCAGACTCCAGTAACTATCACCGGGGGGGCGATCAAGGGGACAGTCTCCACATTCGCAGGCAGGCCATTGTCCAGCGATGTCTCGATTTTCTCAATCAACGGCTCTAGTGAAGATTCCATTGAAGAGTGCCATGGCGTCATCACCCAACCATGTTTCGTTACTCCTGATGACAGTGGTTCTTTCGAAGTCGGACCAATAGTTCCAGGCTCTTACCTAGCTGAGGTGGACATCGATGACGACGGTTTCCCAGAAGTATCCCAGCAATTCACGTTCGAAACAGGATTAGTTTCACTGATTTCCTTCCCTTCCGAAGTTCCCAAAACATCCGATATCACATTCACCCTTTCCGATGACGGAAACAGTGTCGACAACCTTCAATTGGAATTCAATCCAGAGGATATTTCCAGAAGTGCCGTAACGGCAATTTTCGACAACGAGACAAAGACATACTATGCCGAATTGAACCCGGGCATTTGGATACTAAACTACACTCTCAGCGACGAAAAGCAACTATGGCAGCGTATTTCAATCGGTGACTTTGACCTATCGGAATCTTTCGAGTTCCTGGTTAGCCATGTGGTGAACGGGGTTGTGATCGACAAATCAGAGAAGGGGGACGAGATATCCGATTCAACCTCCAGAGTGACCAATCAGGAGGTTCTGTTCCAATGGGAGGGCTTCACTCTCAAGTCTAAAACAGATTCATTCGGAGAATTCAGCGTCATTCTTCCCCAAGGTGCCTTTGTCCATGCCACTGTTGAGAGAATGGTCGGAGCAGGAGGCTTCTTCTCTAACGGAACCAGTTTCCAAGTGACAGATCCGATGGAAAATATTACCATCGAACTCACAGATTCAACAATGGTTCTCGGAGAAGTAAGCCTCAATCGGGAAGGAAACACGTACAACCAAGGATTCTCTGGTTGGACACCTGTTTTCGCTAAAGCTAACAATTTGGACGGGACAACAGATGCCGTTTGGAGGGAAGAAGTGGATGACCTCGGGAGATTCGACATGCTACTCCCTCTAGGAAACTGGTCTTTCACATTGGAAGCAGGGGACGAAATGTCCGCCAATTCTGTTGTAAAGGAAATCAACACTACATCAGAACCTATGGTCGAGCTCCTAGTCCTCCCAACTAATATTTCAGTGGAGATAGATTTCTTCATTGATCACGAAGGCGATAACAATGCCTCTAATGGAACTCCAGTTTCCTATCCATTCGAGATTAAGCCCCTCACCCCCAATGGTGTAGGTTACAATGTCCTAGCAGATGGGCCCGAGTGGATTGAAACAGGATTAGCTGCAGTATCTCTTGAACCTGGAAGGTACCGAATCGTTGTTGAGAGGGCCAACTCTTCTGCAGACGAGCCATTCGACACCCTATATGACACAAACGAGATTTTTGAAGTCGAGATCGGTTCTGCTACAACCATCAAGCGTTCAGTAGGATTCGAGCCAAGATGGCTAGTAAATATCACATTCAGAAACGAGAGCGGACAATTACTAGAAAACCACGAAGTAAAACTTGAGAACACTGAGAATGGTTGGACACAAACCTACCTGACCAGCGATGATGGCGTTCTGGCTGAGTACATTCAAGAAGGAGATTGGATCGTAATAGTCGACGATTTCGAGACAAACATAGGAGTGTATGAGGGACTAAGAAGGGCAATTACTCCCTCCCAATCATCGGCAGGATCCAGGCTGAATTTCCAGACAGCCGAACTTGCCACTGTAACCGTTACCCTCCAATCAACTTCAGAAGTCGTAGATCTGGAGTTGATCGAACTAACTATTTCTTCACAGGAAGGACTTGGTTCATTCACAACCTCCGTCAATGGATTTGACCAACCACTAGAAATAAGACTCATTCCCGGATTGTGGAACGTCGATATTAACCAGACAAACCAGGATGGAGTTAGGACTATATTGGAGAATGCCTCGTTGGTTGAATCTGGTTTGATGGTGGGAATCAATCACCAAGAAGTGCTGACTGTAGAGAGGCAAGTTAGCCTTAGTGGAAAGGTATTCTGGGATCTCGATGATGACGACTCCCCTGGTTTCTCAGAGGGCCTATCAAACGCTAGTGTAAACATAACTGGCGACATGGATTACCCATTCCACGAACTAATTTCAGATGATGGTGGCACCTGGTCCGTATTCCTCCCTGTGCAAAGCCAATGGAATATCACCGTAGAGAGGGACGGATTCGGTAGTCAGACTTCCTCAGTCGAAATCGGGGACACACCAGTAATCGAGAATATCGAGATTTCAGCAGGAGAAGTTGAAATCTCCGGTATCATCTCCTACCCTGACCAGTCCTGCATATCCAGTGGAGAGTGGCAGATCCAGATGATACCATCTCACGGCATTTCACGAGAACGCGTCACTGTACCCGGAAATTCCATTGGAGAATGGTCAGTAATGATCCAACCAGGTAGTTGGGTGGCAATGGCAACAACTTCATCGGAGACATCAGAATGCATGGGCCTGATTTCGATTGAACTAGCAGAAGTTGGTGTAGATGGGGGGTCTGTGGAATCAGAACTAACAGTAGGCGGGACCCTCAGACTCGAAACTAGTTGGTTGGACTTCGAGGGGATTTCTCATGATCTTACAGAAGTCGACGATTATGACCTAGTAATAGAATACGGTCCAATTTCATGGTCCGAGGAACTAGGTAATGATGGAATTCTGACCCTACTAGTAATGCCGGGGGTCGTCCAAGCCTCCAGTAGTTTCGAGTTGGATGAGGGGGGCCGTAACGTTTCCTACTCAGGCGGCAAGGGCGTCTCTGTCAGGGCCGGTCAGATAAGCCCACTGAACACACTTAGCATCGATAGAGTCTCCAAGCAGAGTGTAACCGCTATTGTGCAAGGGATCGATAGGGTGGAAGTTCAAGAGATCGATACCACTTGCACCAATGACGACGACGGTGACGGCGTGATCAATGGCGAAGATGCATTCCCGAAAGACTCCACAGAATCTTCAGACAATGACAATGATGGAATTGGTGACAATCAAGATGATGATGACGACAACGATGGCGAACTTGACGCCAAAGATGAATTCCCACTCGGCCAGGGATTGCAAACAAGCTCATTAGCAGGGTGCAAATATCAGAACGCCGAATTCACCATTTTGGTCGATTACGAGGGTCACAACTCATTCGATGAATACACAGTAGTCGGAACGGTTCCCGGTGCCGATGGAGCGAATTGGGATGTCCACTTCCAGAATTCATCCGGTGAATGGGTGGATTCCTTAACATTCGACCTCGGCCTGTCCAATTCGAATCTAGCACATCAAATCAACGTAAGCGTGGATCCAGCCAATGTCGGAGTCGCACATCATTTCCCTGATGGTCACCTGGTTCTGGTCAAGATGTCAACGGATCAAGGATACTCTGCCCAAGTTGAATTGAGAGTCGATATTCCAGAAAAGAATGAGATCGAACTCAATGAACCAGAAAACCTCTTCTTTGGCATTGAGGAAAGAGACATCACGATAGAGATACCATTCAAGAACATTGGAAACTCGGATCAGTTGTTCAACTTCGAATTCGACAGTTCAGAGTTGTGGGAATTTGCCGGTCCAATGACTCAACCATCATCTCCATTCTCTGACGGGGTTGCCACATTCACCCTAGTTCGCTCATCAGAATCAGAACTGCCTTCACCCTATGCTGAAGAAATAAGATTCACCGTTTCAGACCAAGACAACAATACCTACTCGGGATCAACTGTGATTGCTTCAGACTCTCCCGATCTCTCGATAGTAGGGGATACGGTAAGGATCCTAGGAGGAAACGAATTCGCTTCTTATGGGCAAATAGAGAGCTATTCAGTCGATATTTACAACAGCGGCAATGTGGATGCCGAGAATGTAAAATTAATTGCAACCCTATGTTCAGATATTAATTGCGTAAATCCGGTTGGCGTCAACTCAACATCCAGTGACACTGTCTTGGCGATGAATCAATCGACATTCTACATTACCATGGACTACACACAGTTTACTGAGTCCAAGAAGTACTACATAATCTTCTCAATAGAGGGAGAAACTCTAGATGAACGGTCAGAGGATTGCGGTTCATCGAAGTCAGAAGGGAAGGCATCATGCGTCTTCGAGGCTCAGTTATGGACCAGCTCAGAGGAGAATGAGAATCTGAAGTATCTTGCATATGCATTCCTAATTATGTTGATGGCTGCTCTACTTTACTTCACTAAAAGACCTGGAAGAAGAGTCAGCGCCCCGTTCTAATACTACTTACCACAGCGCCCATTGGGGACAAACATGCGTGGCATCTCACGTCTCGAATTGATGCCTGAACCAGAAGATCCAAGCCTTCTCACCGCAGTAGACAGAGATGCACCCGGATATCCGGGAGAAGCTTACGGCATAAGTGACGAAGAAGCTAGGAGGCTGAGATGGCCAATGGGGCCAATAATGCGATTCTTATGGCCTTGGGGTGCGGTGGGATTCTCAGCAATAGTCGTCTCAATCTTGCTTCTATATCCCTCAATATATTCACTAATCGGAGAGGTGCTCGATTCAGAGTGGGCCTTCGAAGATAGTGGCATTAGGGATCTGCAGGAATCTGGAAGCCTAGGTGAAGGGGTCAGAGTTTGTATGGTTGACACGGGAATCGATGTATCACATCCCGACCTATCACACCTAAAATTATCCGGATTCCGAGATTTCTATAGTGAAAAGGACACCCCAGTCCGGGATATCGGGACAAATAGTCATGGCACCTTGATGGCGGGCCTTCTTGCAGCAAATGGCTCATTCACAGGGGCTGCCCCGGGCGTTACACTGTCGATTGCAATTTCTCTGGGGCCAGATGGAAAGTCTGCAAACGAGAGGATGGTGTCTCAAGCGATTAGATGGTGCCGTATTTCTCAGGACTCCGACATAATTTCCCTGAGCCTCGGGACCGCTCCCGGAACTGGATTCTACGCATCATCTGACACTCTTGATGCAGTCAGAGAGGCATTAGATGCGGGGATTTTCGTAATTGCAGCAGCTGGAAACCGCGACCCGCAACAGAACATCTCTGACGTATCCTCGCCTGCGAGCCTATCTGGAGTGATTGCTGTCGGAGCCCATGATAGAAACGGCGATCCGTGGACGGATAGTGCCGAAGGTTCCCAATACGATCCAGAAACCGGTGAGGAAAGAATATTTCCAAACCAGAAACCAGAAATCATAGCCCCAGGTGTTGATCTTTGGTCTTGCAGAGACAGTGGCCGAGACCCCCCTTATGCATTCTCAACTGGGACCAGCGACTCTACGGTATTGGTGACGGGGGCCCTCGCTTTGATACTCTCAGTTTATCGAGAGCAAATCGCAGGAGAAAACGGAATCATCGATCAACATGAAATGGACTTAGTCAAGGTGGCGCTTGCAAACTCGGCACGAACAGAACCAACCCAATCTGAAAACCATGATCCGAAGAAAGGATACGGTCTCCTCGATGCGCAAGAATGGTCCAGACAAGTAGCAGTTGAATTCGGAATAGGACAAGAAAACCTATGATTTGTAGATAATCGATGAAACTCCTTGGCCCTATGATTAAATTGTTTAGATGTAGTCCGATGCATTATGGCGCGGGAAGAAAAATTGAGGTCATTATCTTTAACGGGACTTTTCTTGTTGAGCATGTTACTTTCTTTGGCATTGCCAGCAGGTACCGTTTCCGCATCAAACGAGACAACTACGGGGACAATTACCGGTACTGAGACTTGGGCAGGCGTACACACTCTAACCGGAGACGTAACTATTGCTCCGGGTGCTAAATTGATCATCAATCCGGGAGCCACTATTGAGTTCCCTAACGGGACTCATCTAGATGTACGAGGAAGTCTGTGTGCCGGCGTATCTTCATGCGGCGCTTCTTCAAATGCAAACTCTGCTATGAGAATTACACTTAGGTGGAGTGAACCTCTCAATTCGAGTGCAATAGGCGAATGCTATGGCTTGAGTTCCGGTAACCAAGAGATATGGATCGATGATCCTTCATGCAGCGAGGGAGTGCTAATGAGGAGCTCGATCGACCTTTCTGAAACTGGACTCAGGTATGTCACATTCGATAGCGCTTGGGGGATCCCCCAATACGTCTCTGCCGTGGGTGAGTTCCGTTATGGGGCACTTGTTTTGGATGGGGCTAGCCCAACTCTTACAGAACTTTCATTTAATCAGATTAACACTTCTAGCGTCTTGACGACCAATCTCGCCCAACCAACTTTCAATGGGGGTGAATTTGTCGTAGGTACGGATGAGAGTAGGAGTATTGTGGGAGCAGCACTACAGATTTACTCTTCAGGGTCATCAGTGAGTCCATTCTCGCTTTCTGATATTTCTCTCACTGGTACAGACAATGGGTGCGGCAATAGAGACGGGGGACGGCACACAATTTGGGCCGAGGATTCGTTTATCGAGATAGATAATGCCGATATATCATCAGGTGATTTTGGAATCGGGCTCTGGACATCTGCAGGAAGTGTCACTAACACGCTAATAAATGTGAACTGTAATGGTATAGATCTTAATGGAAAGAAGGCAGTAGGGGGGACTTCATTTGACTTCCAAATATCGGACAACGAAATCACAACGGCAGAAGGAGCGGGGATTTTTGCATCCGCCGGGGCACTGGTGACGTTGACAGACAACGATATCAGCGGCGCAGCATCGGGTTCAGGAATAGCCGTTTACAATAGCGAGGCTCACATCCATGAAAACGAAATCGGCCCAATAGGTGGGTACTTTGGATTGTGGTTGGGTGGCTCATACGACGTCATCGCAGAGAACAACTCCATTTTCGATACTACACTGACTCCCGTGGTTGCTGGCATGTACTCATATGCCATTCAAGCGGCCTCTAGGCTATATCTAGCAAATAACTCAATCTCCTATGATGGAACCGGGACCTGCAGCAGTGAAACCAATTGGGGTGGAGCCTTTTCTTGTCCCGTATTGCATGCATACGTCACAGGAGTCACCATGTATGACAACATCATTACTGCAGGCGGTACAGCAGATGGGATCCGAGCAGTAGGGTCTCTGCTGGATATCCAGAGGAACTCATTCGATGTCCAGAAGACTGGTGCCGTAATCAAGAATTACGACAGTGGATATGCAGATTCGCAGCAATTCGGATCACTTGCATACTTCGCTGGAAACGACTGGAATCAAGCCGAGAGTGTATACAATGTGACAAAAAGCTCAGTCACTGCTCAGTCGGAGTACATACCTTCTCCCCCTAGCGGGGAATTCCCTGTCCGACTATCTTGGCCAGACCAGGAGGCATGGCCAGACAATCAATTCCAGGGTGCGATAATTCCAACGCCAGTAAAGGATTGCAATAACTGCCAGAACATGACTCCTAGGAACTTTCCATTAGGCGTTAGCATGGATAACAACTCAACAGTATTCACATTCGCAGACTTGACGAACTTGGATCTGTCCAAGGTCAAGATTGCAACACAGCCAACACACTTCGCAGTACAGGTCAGCAGAGCCGAATTAGTTAGGTTCCAGACACTTATCGGCGGAGAAAAGGTAAGCGAAGCCTTGGTCATCGTAGAAGATGCACTTGGGAACGACCTGTATCGTGTCAACACCGGAGGGGACGGTTTCACTCCGTGGATCGCCCTCCCTTCTAACTTTCATCTCGACTTCAGAGGACTCGGAGGAGGGGATAACCCAGACGGCTTTGCTGATGATGAGTACGAGGACTCATGTTCAGATGGAATTGATAACGATGGGGACCTTACTATTGACACTGCAGATTCCAGTTGCGATTACGCAGCAGGAACTAGGGAACTTTCACTTTACAGATACACCGCCTATAGATTCGGTTATGGGTACTACTCAGGTCAGTTCACCCTAGAGGAAAACTCCCTGGAGGAGACTGCCCACCTACAGAACGAAGCTCCAACAGTAATGGTTACAGAGAATGAAGGACACTCTTTCAGAAGGGTCGTAAACATCACCGGAAGTGCTCATGATGGGACACTGGCGAATAGCTATCTAACCGATGACAGGGCTCAGTGGGACCAAGGCGGATACGTTCATGCCGTCCAAGTCAGGAATCCATTCACTGGTTCTTGGGAAGACGCCGAATACGCTGTTGATACGAGCGGTGCAGACGAGGGCGAAGTTACTCGCTTCAACAGACCCTTCAGTTCTTGGTTCTACAATCTGGACATGACTGGACTCGCAGGCGAAGGAGATTACACTTTCGAATTCAGGGCATTTGATGGGATAGACTACAGTCCTGTAGTTTCGCGAACAATCAAACTCAATACCCAACCCCCCAACATATTCGTCACCACTCCGAGTTCATTCTCTTCTCACGATGAAGGTTCGGTAGTCTTCGATGGTTATTCCCAGGATCCATATGGTTGTCCGGACAATTGTAACACCGATATCGGCTTAGTATACATGCAGATTTCAGGACCAAATTACCAAGTGACCAGTCCCGTTGAGACGAACACCGATGGAACTTGGAATTGGGAATGGGACTTTAGCACCCGTCCTAGAGAACTAACAACCTATACTTTCACAATTTGGGCTTCAGATTCAGATTTCTGCAATGGAGATGTTGACGAGTGCCAACCCGCTATTCTTACCCTGACAATAGATAATAGGAATAGTCAACCTACAATCAGTGTAAATGAGCCGTTCTCGGGTACAAGAATCTCCTCTGCCTTGGATACTTCCCTAAAGGGGGTGGCCAGGGACTTCGATGGGGGTGTCACGAGGGTAGACCTAGAAGTAAAGGACGTGTCAAATGACTATGTCTCCGTGTTCGAGACGAGCACTAGTGAATTCTCCGAAGATGGAGAATGGGAGATAGAGTGGGACACTACACAACTTCGTCACGATGCAGAGTATCTGCTGCGATTCCGCTCATATGACGGGATTGACTACAGCAGTTGGGTCGAAGTAACCATTGTGGCCGACAACCCGCCAAATGCGGGCAATAATCAACCCGAATTCGACTCATCCGGATGGCAAAGTGAAATCACACTTTATTGCGATTCCGAATCAAACTCCGTTAACAAGTGCACAACAGTTCAGATAGATCTGAAGGATTTCTTCTCCGACGCAGACAATGATATTCAGTTCATTTCTGTTTACAATGACACATCAATAGGATCCGATGATAGACACCCACTTGTCGTAGGTGTTGGTACAGATGGTATTGCTCGCTACGATCCTGCTGATATGTTGTTCTTCGACGATGACATGGACACTTGGACTCTAACCAACGTTATTTTCATCGCCACCGACGCATGGGACTCGCGAGTCAACTCCAATCCCGTCACGTTCAGGGTCGTACCTCTTCAATTCACGATTCAGGAACCCGATCAGTCTTGGGTCGAAGAGGACGAAATGGCAATATATTCTGGAATCGGACTCCCTGGGAAGCAAGTTTCTGTATTGATAGGGGGTAATCCAGTCAACAACACAATAGTTTCCGAAGACGGAACCTGGGAGTTGGGCATCCCAGCCTCTAGAATAAAGGGAGAATCATCAATTCCAGAATTCACCTATGGGGGTCAAACCACCGAAGTTAGTGCTATCAGCAAGGGAGAGCCAACAAAGGACCCAGTAAACTGGGGATTGATGGTGGCAGTTTCTGTTCTGGCTATACTATCCTTGGCTGCTCTAGCATACTTCACGGGTTTCATAGGAATTGAGTTTGATGAAGAAGACGGGTACAACGAGGTAGGCGATGATTACAACAAGACCCCGGTTCAAATCCCAGAGGATTATGGTGAAGAGGAAGAAAAGAGCCCTCTGGAGAGGTATGATGACCATCCTGGTTGGCTTTGGGATTCATCCTCTGAGGAATGGGTCCCAGATCCGGATTTTCAAGGATAATGTAGATTCCAAGTTCTACTAACATTTGTATATTGAGCGAGATAGTGTTGGGTATATGGCATCGAGTGCTTCATCACGTCCAGGAGTTCAGGAGAGGATTTTCCTGCACCTTAGTGACTTCGTAGATCATAGTGACAAGGTCGAGGTCCCATTTGCATTGTCTCAGATGGGAATAGCAAATGCAGTTTCAATCGCTCGCTCCAATGTTCCCAGAGCAATTTCTGGGATGAAGGAAGCTGGCCACCTTATCGAGAAGCAGGCACACGTAACTGGCGTGTCGAGGAAAAGGAAGGCATACTTCCTAACTGACGAGGGGGCCAAGGTTGCAGACGAGATATGGGCGAGGATTTCAGAGACTAATGTAAGAGTGGTTTTCTCAGACGGCCGTTCTGAGAATACATCTCTGGCAGAAGCAATAGAGTCCTCAGAATTACCCCTCCGGCATGTCGATATGTTACGATACATGGATGATTCAGGAACAATCGATCTATCGAACCTGACTCCCGAGTTGGTAGAGAGGGACCTTTCAAAGCACATTGAGAAGCAATTAGTATCCTATCTGAACGACCTCCCTCGAACTAGGAGATTCTATGGTCGGGAAAAGGAGCTAGATATCATGGCAAATTTACTGGAAGCCAAGTCAGCTTCAATCCTTGTCCCCGGCATAGCCGGAATCGGGAAGACTTCCCTTTCGACAAAAATCCTAGACAGATTCACTCACAGGAGGAACCTGCTCTATCATAGATGCCAGGATTGGGAGGGTTCTAGAGCATTCCTGGAGGCTTGTGCCGAATGGCTCTCTGCTGTAGGGAATAACGATCTCTCAGACTACCTCTCATCGTCTCCAGTACCTCAAACTAACATGGCAGTCAATCTGATCTCCAATGGTTTGTCCGAGTCGCCCTCATTGATTGTGATAGACGATTTGCATAAGGTTGGTGATGAGACTCTTTACTCGATTCTTAGGGAACTCACACTCAGGATTAACACTCTCAAGGAGGTCGGTCTGGTGATGTTCTCTCGCTCATTCCGGATGGTCGTCCCAGAATCTGATCAGTCTGGGAATATCGTTACTCTGGTGATGCCGCTTCAGGGTCTTGATGCTGAGTCGAGTAGACAAATTCTGACTGCGATGCCAAAAATCGATTCAGATCAGTTTACTCATATTTACTCCCTATCTAGGGGTCACCCACTTATCCTAGAGCTAATCAATAGGGGGAATGTGGCCGAGACATTCCATGCCACACTGGAGGCCTTCGTAGAAAAGGAGATTTTCAGTAGGCTCTCGGGCCCAGAGAAACGTCTTCTGGGCGCTATTGCAGTTTTTCGTGAGCCTATTCCCGTGCAAGCAATCCATCAAGTTGAGGGCAGTGTAGATTTACTCGACGACCTAGTGGAGAAGGGACTGGCACGCCAATCTGATGCTGAGAATTTTGATGTCCACGACCTCGTTCGTGAATTTCTGTTAAGATCTATGGACGAGGAAATGAAGAATTCTCTTCATTCCGCTGCTGTGAATTGGTATAGGGAAAAGAAGGATGATGCTGCAAACCGTATTGAGTTCATCTACCACCTCAGCCATACTGGGGATGAGGATGGCATTGCAGAGGTCCTAGTTTCCGAAGGTCATGGTTTGGTTAGTTCAGGACACACGGAATTACTTACTATTCTGAATTCACTCGAAACCAGTGATTTTGACTCTAAGAGCAGATGCCTAATTAGGGAATTGAAGGGAGATATTCTGACTATCCAAGGAAGGTGGGATGAAGCCGAAGAAGAATACGATGCCGCTACAAAACATATTGGCTCAGGTACTCCTAGTCACGAACTCGCCCGCCTGCTTTCTGCAAGAGCGGATATCGCTGTAAAGAGGGGGGCAATGGACGATGCACTAGAACTACATCGAAAAGCCCTAGAGATTCAGATAGGAATTAGGGACGCCGTGGGAGCAGCAAGAAGCTACAACAACATGGGTCACATATTCCGCCGTAGGAGAGACTATCGTAGAGCCCTAGAGGTTTATGGGAATGTCGAGGGACTTCTGGAAAAAGAGAAAGATCCAGATTTGAACGACGCTAGAATTAGACTAGCATCAGCGTTCATAGAAATGGGAGAGTTAGACAGGGCAAGAGAGCATGCTCTTTTCGCTTATGAGAATACCAAGGATTCGAATCAAGATTTCCTACATGCAAGGTCACGAGCAGTACTAGGTAGGTACTATGCAAAGATATCAGATAACGATCTCGCACTGTTTCATTACTCTGGAGCACTCGAAACTCTTTCGGATCAAAACGACCCTCAGAGTACCGTTGAGGTTGAGATGCTTCTCGGACAGGTGCTAATTGATGCAGGCCGCAGGGAGGAGGCTGCAGAGCACTATCTCAATGGTTTAGCCGTCGCCGAAGCGAATGACTTCCGAATGCTACAAGGAGAATTACTAGCAAGGCTAGGAGAGGTAGAGTCCGATAGATCCCAGAGGATGGATTACCTCCAGAGGTCCCTGTCTCTATTCAGAGATCTAGGTGCAGTGGGGAGAATGAAAGAAGTGCAGAATTCCGTACACAGAGCGGTCATGGGGAGATAGTCAAGCCACTACGATGCTATCTGGCTCGGACTGCCCGGTCCAATAGCTAAATTCAGGACCTAGTTGCTTAGAAATCGAGATACTTCCCGTAAATTCATCCCCAATTGCCATCAGAACTTCACTCTCAGCCAAATGAGGGGCATTATTCTTCTCTGAAAGGTGACAAAGGACAACACTTTCCAGGTTGTCGTGCATGACTTCCAGCAATATGTCCCCTGCCTGCCTGTTGGAAAGATGCCCCCCCCTTCCTGTAATCCTCCTCTTCAACGAGTCTGGATAAGGCCCACTGACT
>Ga0208407_1000033_pt1 | contig 62557 bp, 90 predicted proteins | sample ETNtaG_9_FD_185775 | JGI IMG/M metagenome (GOLD analysis project Ga0208407, IMG submission 185775) | Marine microbial and viral communities from oxygen minimum zone, Eastern Pacific Ocean - ETNP201406SV69 (SPAdes) (version 2) | ecosystem: Environmental > Aquatic > Marine > Oceanic ...
TAACATCGATTTAATCGCTTCCTTCTTTTCTTCCTCTTTTTCTTGTTCCGTTTTTTTACCTAACGCGACCTCGAGTCTATGTTTAAGACCTGTATATTGAAGACCACAGTCGGCTACGTTAATAGATAACGAGGACATACAACACGATAGACAACAGATCATGAGTGTCACATTTAATGGAACCGGAATTCCCTGGGATTTTAACATCGCCCGACCGGCGGCTGCTGGCCTATACATAATATACATACAGCACAAACAACAGATCGTAGAGGCGAGTGATCCCGGTTTACATTTAGCTTCAACCATATTTAATTATTACAGATATTTTTATTACGATTCGGGGTTTCATCAAGAATCTCTGCGGCGTTCCTGACGTATCCTCGAAGGGCTTCGATACGATCGGAGTATTTCGCGACGTTATCGAGTTCCATTTCGATGGCTTCCATTATATCACTATGTTCCCCGATGCCAACAGGGTTCGCGAGGTAAATTTCGACGTTCGCGAGGTGTTTCGCTATCATTCCGCGCGCGTGGTTGTCAACAAAGTTAATGAGCATTCGACGGTCCATTTTATTCTTATTAATAGTGCGATTCCTTTAAGCAATCATGTATTTTTCCTACTGACAAGATTATACTACCGATACTAAAAAAGTTTTGACAAAATTCGTTAAATGTATTCATTATTTAAACATATTAAATAAATCTTTAACTTTGTGGATGATGTTGAAGAGTTTTTCGTCGTCTTCTACTTTCTTAGGATCGATGATTTCGAATTCAACTTGATATGTCATCGATTCTTCAGAATCCATATCTTCGCTTTCACCAGTTACGACTGTAAGGTCGATGGATAAATTCTTACGAATAAAAGATGTTCGCTCCTTCGTCTTCTTCTTGTCCATCTCCCCTTCGTATTGTTCGACCGGAATTTCACGCGAAACACTAAACCTCAAATCATAAGGGGTGTTTTTCAATTTTGAAAAATTCTCTTTATGAATCGTTTCCTTGTGAATGACCCTTTCAGTCTCAGCGTCCTCGTCGATAGAAATTCTAAGATTATCGTTTTCGCGATAATACACTTCCTCGTTGGTGGTTAGGATTTTCTCCCACCCTGTATATTTTTTCAAACCGTCCATCATAAATTCAAATTTCTCTTTCGAGACATCAGTATCGAAAACGCCACAGTTAAACTTACCGAGCCTCATTTCAAACTCGACGTGTTCTTCATTTTGATATTTTTCAAAGATCGGTTGGATGGTTTCAAAAACCTTTTGAACGTTCATGGTAATCTACTAACTAGTGCGTACTATCTTTAACTTTCTTATAAATGTTAAATTAATGCACGGAATCGCCAACTTAGGAAACACGTGCTATTTCAATTCTGCTCTGCAGTGTCTTTTACATTGTGACCCTGTAACTAAGTATATCTATACGAATCAGTATGAGGGGGATTGTGAATTTACCAGAATATACGCGGAGCTTGTTAAAAACTATTTCAACACTAAAGAACCGTGTGTGATAAACGTCAAACCATTACTCGACGAATTTCAAAAAATATTTAAACGATTCACGATGTTCGAGCCACACGACGCTCAGGATGCGCTCTTTTGTATTATCGATATTCTAGAGCGGTCGTATCCAGAAATAAAAAACGGTATTTATGGATCGCACAAACAGGTGACCATCTGGCCAACTGGGAAATCAACTGTGGAAGTACCGTTTAGTATTCAAACCCTATCAATAAATGACACCGTATGTAAAATCAGTGAACTCATTAAAAAAAGTATGGATTGGAATACACTCATCGACTACGAGGACGAGGAAGGCACCGTATATAACGCGGCTGTGACGAGAGTCGTATTTTCAAAACTCCCCGAAGTTTTGTTTATATCTTTTGATAAAAAATCAAATATTGAACTAGAAGATAGATTAATATTTAATGAATTGGTGTATAATTTAAAATCGTGTGTGATTCACAAAGGCGCTCAAAACGGGGGCCATTACTTTTCACTCGCGAAATATGAAGATCGGTGGGTTTTGCAGGATGATGAAAATATTATTGAAATTAAAAATTTACCCGCGGTCGACAACTACTACATTCTCATGTACATTTTAGAAAGTCCTTGATGTCGATGTCTTCCTTAATGTTTACGAGTGTTCTATAAAACGTTTTTCTACTATTTGGATACGTCTTGTCCGGTCGAAGCATCAATGGCTTCCACCACATGGGCGTATCGTTCGGTTTATATTCGCATTCAACGATCGCGTTTTCTTGAAGCAACGAATAATCGAAATTTTTATCCGGTGGGATTTCAGATTCAAATATCAAATTACCCTTTTCTTGAACGTACATTCGCCATTTACCGTGTTCATATTTTAATTGAAAATCAATCGTATTTTTATGCAGAGGTTTCCACTTAAACATATACTCGTGGGTCCCGGTTTTTATAGGACAATGTACAGGTGTAAATATGAGACCGTCAATCTCTTGCGACACTGTAGGTAAATATTCATTCAAAAATTGTTCGTAGTCTTTTAAAATATGAAAGGTCTTCACTTTCAGTTTAACTGTATCATTTTTCATTGTAATAGCTTTCGCCATGAGATCTTCACATTGCTGTAGCCGTTCGAGAAAATCGTGATGTCCAACGATTATACCACACGATGTGAGAATATCGTAAATCATAAAGTGATCGTCATATAATTCACCCTCCACTATCGTCAAATTATATACAGATTTTTTAAAATTAATCGGACACTTGAACATGTCAAGCGCGCGGTTTATGAAAACACACACTTTCTTTCCCTCAAAAGTTAAAGCTATCATCATGTATCTCACACCATCCGTCTTCTCGCACACCACATAATCATATTTTTTGAGTGTATCAAAATGTTTATATTCGATCGAAATCGGCTGACACCCTGGATATCTTCCGGTTATACCCCAGTTTGCCTCCATCGTCTCGATTGCATACTTGTACAAGGGTTCATCCCGTTGTACAGGTATCCGAACTCCGGACATCTTTGTATAATATTTTGAGCTATTTCTTTAACCTGCTTAATTTGCTTTCACCCCCGCGGCGTTGAGCAAATTTGAAATACATTCATGTGGGTGTGTAAATGTTAACTTAGATGCTGTATACGCATGAATTTTAACACCTTTCTCCTTCATCCGTTCAAACATGGTTTGAGGAACCGATGGTAGCTTCAAAGTACCCGAGCGTTTATCTTTCATCGCCCGAGTGATATGTTTGGACGAAACGACCCAACATTTCGCGGAGGTTGATACGACAGAATAAAAATCATCTTTTACCTTATTTCCAACTTGAGTATCAAAATGTAATCCCATTTGAGACACGGGTTCATCGACTTTATCCTTGATTTTCTGTTTAAACATTTCCCAATCGATACCCTCCTTGACACCGGGAAATACGAGACACCCGACACCGTCCGCGAGTTGTAAAACTTGATCAATAGAACCTTCATCCATAGAAATACCGAAATCTATAAACAAAATTTGATCTGATCTTTTAAGATGACTCTGAATAGCGGCAACTTTGTCGTGTGAATCATCGTTTACATATGCCACTTCGTTTTGAACACTCCCCTTTTGGATACATTTCAAATTTAATTTCAAAACAGTGTGTAACGTTTTAACGTGAACGGCTTCTGATCTCTTTACAATTATAGTTGATAGCTTCATTACAATGTATATTATTTATTTCTCTAAGCTCTTGATATCTGTTCTTCTAAAACATCATTTCGATTATAATCATACGCGTCTACGTCTCGATGGACTAAACGATTAACTAAACGATCGACGGATTTGTGGGGTATTGGGATCTCGTTGAACACGTGTTCGATGATGAGTGGTTTGCATGAATCAAATGTAAGGTTATTATATATAATTTTGATTCGCGTACTTGAGATTGATCTTACGATAGATGCTGTGATCTTCATTTTAAATTAAAACACTCTTAAACTTTAAGTCTGTCGTTTAGACATCCACCGAATGGTAGATTGCCCACGTGACCGAGTGTTGTATAACAATCTGCATAGATTTTTCCGCCTATCTGTTGATATCTTCGACAAAACGCATAATCTTCACTCAAGTATCTACGAGACACCGGGTCTATCATACAATCGAAGAGCGCGCAATAATCATCGAAATCTCGATTCTGATGATCATTTTTACACATTAGGTCGGGGAACTTCTTTTCCATCTCTTCAAACACGGATCGTTTGATCATCATGAATCCTGTAGGACCATCGAGCACCTCCACGAAACCATTTTCGACCGTTCGCTTATGCGCGCCTATGTTGGCGACGAGACTCGAAGAGATCATCTCGAGGTTACGATCGTCGCCGTTTTCGACGGCGTGTTTCGCTTGGTCCCACATGACGACCTTCTTAGGATATATCGCACACGAAAGATCATGCCCCGAATCGAGTAGCCGAATCACCGATTCGGCGTCGAAGTCGACGTCTGCATCTACAAAAAGAAAGTAGTCCGCATCGGTCTTTTGCATGAAACGACCCACAGCGACGTTCCGAGCCCTGTGTACGAGCGACTCATTTTCAGTCGTATCTATCATGAGCTGAACATTTTTCCGAATCATCGCGAGTTGAAGCTTGATTAGGCTCGTCATGTACTTTTCAAGGCATAATCCACCGTAACAAGGTGTTGATAAGAATAACTTCAAAACCATACTATACATCTTTATTAAATTATTTCTCTAAATAGCGCATTATGATATTTTCTATTTTATTGATCGTTGGTATCGATACGGAGCATCTCTCCGCCACGGTCGACTTTGGTATTTTTGATTTCAAAATAATACATATCACCACAGTCGCGACGGAGGTCGGTGTTTTACTCATGAGTTCCGTACACTTTTCAAGTTTAACACACGTTTGATTACATTTGAGACGTTCATCTCTCGTGACTTCAAATGAATTAAGTAATCTTTGTAAAACATTATGTGGTTTTGTGATATAATTCTTCTTCGTCGTTCCTAATAACGTGTCTTTGAATATTTGTGTAGTCCGACTAATATCTTTGCTCTGAATATTGAACATGTCGGCGATCTCCTTCGTCGTCCTAGGAATTTTTGCGAGTCTACACGCGTATAAAACACAGTTCGCTTTAATCCCAGTCCTCACCGCACCCCTAGTTAATTTTTCAACATTAAATTTACGATACATAAACTTTGCGTCTTGAAGAACACTCCCTGGAAGATTTAGACATGCCTCGTCGATGTCTTTGTAAGCGTGAAATAGCGATCGATCTTTATAATTCATACTCTGATGAAAATTGATCTTCGACATTCTCTTGTCTTCGTAGGTCGAACTAAATTTTGTAGCGATGACGGTGCCCTTGCCCCATTGATCGGAGAATAACTCCGGATTCGCGTTCGGAGCACCGCATCTCGCCGGATCATCTACCATACCCCGCTCATCTACATGACTCCGCCATTCGGCAGTATCGTCTATATAATGTATATCTACAACACCACACTTTGTACACGTCGGTACGCCGCTCGGTGTTACTACCTTGATTCCTTTACATAAATTGCATATATGGATATTAATTGACTTTTTTAAAGTTGGTTTGTTCAATAAGCGGTCCACGTCGGACCAGATGCTCGCTGTCAATTCTTGCATGTCTTTGTCCCATGTTTTTTTGAAGTCATGTTGGCGCACTTAGGCGATCCATGATTATTTTCTGCTTTAAGTTAAATGATACTTTACATACTTGGAATCGTCGTAATATGGCTCATCTTTTTTAAAAAGCGTTAATTTAAAAGTTATTTTCAGCAGCCTGATGTCTCGCGAATTCTTCGATCGTATTGACCGTTTCCTTGTATCGCTTCGCGCCAGGGCTTGTCGGCTCCCACTCATTCCATTCCTTATCGATCGCTCTGGCGTCGCGCGGTGGTATGACAATGCCATCGATCTCGTCATCACCAACGATGAAATCTTCAAGATCTTCATCGTCGGACGAATCGTGAAGTATAACACTCTCCAAACCACTATCGTAGCCTGGTTCGTTCCTATAATATAGATTGTCTTCAAGATTTATGAAAGGACTACCGCTTCCTGGATAATGTGTCAAAAGATTCTCCGGCTGAGCCAGTTCTTCTTTATCTTCCAACTCATACACAGGGGCGCCCTTATAGCTCATATTCGTGTCGGCAAAGTAGTTTATAACTATATAGTCCGTAAAGTGATCGCGCGTAATCGCATACATTTCATCGTCTACATCGTCTATATTCGCGAGTACTTGAACTATATCGCCGGGTTGAATTTCGGAAAATTCGATCGTCATGTAATTTAAAGATTCAGGACAAAAATAAAATTAGAATATTACACAGATGGGGTTCGAAATTTTATCAAAGGAGGGATGTACTTACTGCGACCACGCAGAAACGCTTTGTAAGGAATTGGGGTTGGATTATAAAAAAACCATGGTCGCAAAAGATGAATTATCGAAAAAGTGTGGAAAACTTGTTACGAATTACCCTCAAATTTTATTGAATGATACATTAATTGGTTCTTTTTTTGATTTTCAAGATTACATCGACGACGCGGAGCCAATGCTTCTCCCGACGTTAAACCGTTTCACTGTATTCCCGCTCAAACATGAGAATTTATGGGCGCTCTACAAAAAGGCTCAAATGTCAAATTGGACCGCGGAGGAGGTCGATCTTTCGAAGGACATGGACGATTGGGTCGCGTTGAGTGAAAATGAACAACATTTTATCAAGATGATCTTAGCCTTTTTCGCTGGATCGGATGGAATCGTTTTCGAAAATCTTGAAGACAATTTCGGAAGCGAAGTGCAGTATACGGAGGCGAGAAGCTTCTACGCGTATCAAATGCATAACGAAATGGTACACGGCGAAACATATAGTAAATTGATCGACAAATACATCAAAGATCCTGTTGAAAAGAAAAAATTGTTTGAAGCGATTCAGACCATTCCGTGTATTGAACGAAAAGCGCGATGGGCTATGAAATGGTTCGATAATTCCAAACCTTTCGCGGAGAGATTATTCGCCTTCGCGTGTGTGGAGGGGATTTTCTTTAGTGGTTCATTCTGTGCTATCTTCTGGTTGAAAAAGAGGGGTCTCTTACCTGGGCTGTGCTTCTCGAATGAATTGATCAGTCGGGACGAGGGTTTACACCTTGATTTCGCGGTCGAGTTATTCAATATGCTCAAAAACAAACCAAACGACGAAACAATTCATCAAATCATCCGCGAAGCCGTCGAGATTGAAAAAAGTTTTATCGTCGATTCTCTGCCGTGCAGCCTGATCGGCATGTCATCTGAAAAGATGTCTGAGTATATCGAATACGTATCTGATCGATTATTGAAACAAATCGGGCGCGCTAAAATTTGGAACAGTTCAAATCCATTCGAGTTCATGGAAAACATAAGCTTGGATGGAAAAACGAATTTTTTTGAAAAGCGCGTGGGTGATTACGGGAAGATGGGTGATGATGTGGGTGAAATTCAATTTGATGACGATTTTTAGGAAATAGTCACAGTTTGTCCGTTGTCGCACCCACACGTTGTGCCTGGAGCGTCGATTTCCTCGGCAATGTCCATAGATCCGAGATTCAAACCAGAATCCAAGAGACCAAATTGCTCCTCAGAAAACCCTGGTACCGCTGTTTGCATGTCGACCATCTTTGGTGGTTTCTTCGCCGACGCGTCCACATTAAGTGTAATAACTTTTGGCGCTGGACCGACGTCCTGTCCATCAACGATTATACGCGCTGGCTTATCTTCGACCGCGTAGCCCTCTTTCTTTGTATTCATCATGCACCAGACAACGAGCATGAAGACGATGGCGTGAAGCGCGAGTCCAGAGGTCGACGCACACCCTGTTGGTCCACTGACCCACTTACCAAAAACACTTCTAGTTAATCTGTAAGTCTCTGGATTAGAGACGATGAAAAAGGTCAACGCCGACATGATCGACGTGACAAATTTCTCCTGCTGACGAGCACCACCGCATCCACATCCACAATCTTTGAAGAGACCCATGATGTTAGTTATGATATATCAAGAAAAAAAATGACTTAAAGCTTATGGTCTATAAGAAAATATAAAAACCACAATGTCGTCCAACATGATTCAACTCGCCAAAGATTTCGATGCTAACTCCCTGACCCTTTCAAATTTGAAGAAGGGGAAGATCGGTAACCGAACAGTCTACATCAACGCCAAGGACGGCAAAAACAAATTCTACATGCAACTTCCATTCATGCGCAGCCCGTTTGGACTGAGCGCCTTCACCGACGAAGCTACTAACAAGACCTCGTATTCGCTTGACCTTTCGATTGACCCGGATAACGAGGAAGCCGTGGCGATCGCCGAAAAGCTTCGAGAGTTCGATGCCCGAATCATCCAAACCGTCGCTGAAAACGCGAAGGAATGGCTCGGCAAGGAATATAACCTTGAGGTTATCAAGGAGGCTCTATACAAGCCGATTGTGCGTCCTGGAAAAGATGAGTACCCTGACACCATCAAGCTGAAGGTCGCCACGAAGCCCTCCGGTGAGTTCATGGCTGAAGCCTACAGTGCGTCGAAGGAACTCGTCTCTGTCGACACGATCGAAAAGTCGCAGCGTTGCATGTGTATCATCAACATCGCCAGTATTTGGTTCATCGATAACAAGTTTGGTGTGAGCCTTCGTCTCTCGCAGGTGCTACTCCAGGCTTCAAGCAAGCTCCCAAAGTTTGCGTTTCAGGGTCTCGTCGATGACACTCCAGCCACCGACGATGGCGCCGAAGAAGAATACTACGAAGAAGAAGTTGACGAATAAAATATAATTATAATATAATGGATGCTAGATCAGCTAAACACAGGGATACTGTGGAATCGCTGACCAGGAAAGCAAATAAAGTAATCACACCGACGGAACAATCGAGTATAGGAAAAGATGTAATTAAACTTTTAAAATCAAGAGGGTGTAACCCAGAAAAATTATTTAGAAAAATCGTTACCGATAAAAAGGCAAGCTTATCTATCACGCGCGCGGTTAAAACTCGATTAGGTCTCACGAAGATTGGTAAAGGTGCGTACGGGACGGTGTTCCACGGGTGTGCCGATAAAGCATGTAAAAAACCCGTCGCAATAAAATTAGCCGAACACGGAAGTACGAAATCCGAGTATATCATGGGAAAAATACTCAGGGAGTATGGTGGTGTACGAATGTATGCGCGTGAACAATGTAGTCTTCGAAGAGATGACATATTGTATATGGAATATGCGAACTCAGATACCTTAAAAAAATTCCTGAAGGCTAAGAAAAATTCGCTGAGACCTATTCATATCAGAACTATCATCGTGGAAGTTCTTTATAATTTATACAGAATTAAGGTAGACCACCCAACAATTAGACATCATGATTTACATTTAGATAATATCTTAGTAAATACGGGACAGGTTACAGGTGGGTTTGATATATATAAAATTCACGGACGAGAGTACGACATAGATCACATCGGTATATCAACCCTTATATCAGATTTTGGATTCTCCACCATGGACGGTCTCCCAAATAAGATTGTAGATGATCATGAAATACCCCACCTTCGAGAAGACCATGGTATTTTTCGTAGGTCAGATCCAATGTATGATACTCATTTGTTTTTGAATGCGTTATACCTGTCGATTATAGCGGATCCAAAGCTTTCTGTTACCCTGAAAGAGGCGACCGATTTCATTTCGAGGATATTCCCACCGCGTTATTTAGGACATGAAACGGATATGATCAAGAATTTCAGGTTGAGAGGGACTGTGATTCATAGATTAAAGGATTTTAAAGCTATATTCAGTGATAAATTTTTTAGTCCATTCACTAGAAGTGGTAAGAAATTGGGGAAGGCTTTATCTATGATTCCAACTCCAAAAGCTATCTCTCGCCCGAGGGTATCGAAATTCAACATACCTAAAACAACGTCTACGACACCCGTGAAATCCACGAAACCCGTGAAGTCCGTGAAATCCACGAAACCCGTGAAATCCACGAAACCCGTGAAGTCCGCGAAACCCGTGAAGTCCGCGAAACCCTTGTTCACGATGTCTAAGAAGGGGTACGTAAAAGTTGGTACGAAAAAGTGTACGTCGTATAAAAAGAGTGAAATCGTCGCGATCGCCAAGAAAGTGGGTATAAACACAGAAGGTAAAACAGTATCTGCTATTTGCGAGTCACTGAAAAAAAAATATTTAAAATAAGTATATGAAGTTCACACGCAAAAAAGTCATTTTGCTCGCCGCGATGGTCGTCGTCGTCGTTATTTTATCTAGTATGCAACGGTCGTCTCGTAAACAGTCTGGAGATGTTGATTATATCGTGTACGGGACAAATTGGTGTGGATATACTGTGAAGCAGTTGAAATATTTAGACAAGAAGGGCATTTCGCACAAATATGTCAACTGTGAAAAAGAACAGTGTGATGGAATCAAAGCGTTTCCACAAATGACGCGCACATCAGATGGTGAAACCATCCGGGGTTACAAAGAGGTTTAGATACCTCGAACAACAGCGAGCGCGAGGGAAAGGATGAAAGCATCGAGGAATGTGTCGAGCTTCTTGAGCACGGTGATGTGCTTGACGAGGGATCGGTTCCAGAGGAATCGAAGGACGAAGGTGCTGATGAGAATCACGAGCACGAAGGTGAGGAGTTCGGTCAAGGCGTCTTGGGCCTTTCTGGCATTCACTATACCACTAATCATTTATATATTAATAATATTTTTTTCTCAAATATTATTAGTATGCCACCGAAGCGATTACCAGTCAGTGGATCAGAACCAAAATTCACACAGGTCATGTGGGGAAGAGCTATCGGAATAAATAATAATAATTGTTACGCGTACGCCGTCGGAGATTATGAAAAAAAGAGAAGTTACAAAAGCGTACCCGGCGAACGGGCCGGCTTAAGCACATCGGGTAGTTCATATCTGAGCTGTAAGGTTTTACCTAAAATGGTCGTCGCGGATAATCCAAAAAAGGTATACATTTCAAGCGCCGAATCAAAATGTAGACCTGGGTATTATAAAGTCATGATGTTCTTATCGCCTGGTGTGAGAACATATTTTAAACAGGGTGATTTTCATTTTTATAAACAGCACAACACGGTTGAATATAAGGCGAAGAAGGGAAACACGTATGAAGAAATCGCCAAATTTTTTAAGGTTCCACTCGCGCGCGTAAAAAAGGCAGGTGGAACGGCGACGTCACCCCGACCGGGTAAAATTTTAAAATTTAAGTGTAACGTATTCAGTCACAAAAGGGGGTGGGCGACGGGACCTCTTCTGACCGACGCAAAGGGGAATGTCATCATCGATCCAAGGAAGGCTTCGAAGGATTACGGGCGTTTGAACTACGATAAATACTGTTCATCCTTCTGCGTTAAAGATAGAGGGATCAAAGTCGGACACACTCACCCCAAAGTCGGTAAGAAGTGAGTTTAAATCCGTTTGATCACCGACGTCAAAAAATATATCGAGAATATCAAAAATGTGTGGATCACCAGCTGATATCTCGTGTGTATTCGACGTATTCTCAAAATTATTTGTCACCGTGACCATCACTTTAAAATTCGCGCCGTCGAATATTTTCCTACAGATCGGGCAGGTCTGTTTACCTTTTGCCTTCCACTGTTCTAGACAATGTGAATGAAATATATGTCCACACCGAATCGGTGGGTTGTGGCGAGTACATCTTACCTCATTCAGACATATAGCACACTGATTTTCCATTCTCTAGAACAATATATAGATAAAATTTATTGTTATTTTCCGTGATTAGTAAATGTTACGCGTATCGACGAGTGGCTTGTCCGCCTTCCCACCCTCGGTCGTCTGTGTCTTTTGCGTTTCTTCAACCAAGGCGGGTCCCTTGGATTGGAGCAATTTGCGATAAGAGTAGTTATCCACGACAGCTACACCATTCTTCTCCATCAGGTAATTGTTATACAGACCACTCGCTGAGTTGACAGTAAAATTACGGCCATCGGCCATGCCCATGCGTTGACTCATTATTATTAATATTACATTAGAAATTTATTTCTCTATTTTGGGTGGTGTTTTTCCACGATTTTATCCCCATTTTTTTTGCTCCCACGATCGTCGAGTTCACGTCTCGTCCTGAAGCTATATCAAATATATCAATCTTATCGGATTGTACCCGAGAAATTCGAATAGAATCATTCGTATTGATGTGCTGATTAATGATATTGTAGGCGAATGCGATTTCTTTCAGGGTCTCCGCGCCAGTTATGATAATTTTACCCGTCCCAAAAATACTCACCGTGATTTCTTTCATGTCGTCCGCTGGTTTAAATTTAATTTTAACAGCTGAATATCTATCCGGTTCAAATGAAACTTTAAATACATCGGGGTATTTTTCAAAATGATCGCACGTCTCGATCAAATTAATATTCCAATTCAAACTAAAATTTGAATTAATCATCACCACACGGAACGTATCGCGTGGAACTTCAAATTCTGGTCCCAACATTATTTTTAATAAATATGATAACTGACCGATTATGTGCTTGCAATTAATCAAGTCCGTGCACCCCGCAACTTGAATGCTTCCGTTTGGAAACAATTTAATTGATTTTTGACTGAATTTATCACTATAACCCAAAGTAATTTGGTTATAAAATTTTGTTGGCTTTATCATCCACTCGACGGCGCTTGATTTCTTCGTGGCATTTCGTAATTTCAATTTAATCGGTGCCAATTTTTTGAAACATCTTTTTAATTTTTCTGTATCTATTGGCTTTTGAAAACTCGATATCATCGTGATCGTGGTCAACTTTACCCATGAAGGTCTGATATCTTTGGGTAAATCATCTCTAAAATCATCTAACGTGACGTAATATGACAAGGTATTGTTCACGACCGAGTGAAACATTTTGATTTATTTTTAATATCAATGTGAATGACTTAGGAGTTAAACTGCTTAGAGAAATGTACGCATATCGGTACATGACTTCATTTGTTAAAAGCGCAAAAGTCCTCGAAAAAAATATCCGTATAAAAACCGTTAAATATATAGCCGGTGAAGGTTATAGAGACACCGTAGATTTGATTGAAACCGCACCCATAGGATCATGGGAACATATACACGCCACGTACGATTCGCTTCGATATGAACAATTTTTAGATACGATGGTTCACAAAACAATCGAAACCAGGCGAAAAATGGCTTTGATTGCGTTGGAGAACGCGTTGTGTGAAAATAAAAATATAAGAAGTCTCGTGAGAATAATGCATTCTGTGAAAATTTTGGATCCTACATTCACGCCACCGATCATTAATATGATATGTTCATGGCAAAAGAGATTGGTGTATGAAATATGTATGAATGAATTGCCAAAAGTCATAAACACATCAACTAATGAGTTTAGACTTGAACGATTCTTTAGAACCATGCAATTAATAGAGACAGAGACACCACACCCAATAACAAGTGATTAATGGTCAAAAGTTTATTTTTATGTGGACAGTCAGCACATTGACATGGATTTCCCTCCGAACAATCACACGTCTCACACTGTGTACTTTTCGTACTTTTCGTTTTAGTGTTGCCAGTCAGCGATGGTTCAGAGAAATCACCTGTATCCACATTGCGCCCTGGTATCGGTGGACGAGACAATTTACATGCCTCTTCGCGACCAATTCGACCTTCAATTGTTTGTCCATATCCACACATCGGACTTACGTATTCATCCATTCCCTCTTCATTCGTTGGCACTTCGTATTCACCAAAATCAACCACCTGTCCGACAGTTCCGGGTAAAGATATACCCTTCGAACTGACGAATGGGTTAATTTTATTAATCAAATCTTGGTCACTGACGGACATAATTAATATTAGTGAAGATTATAATTTTTATATTTCATCTTTCTACCATGCTCGGTCCACATTTTATCCATGTCGACGTTTAACATGTACGCGAGTTGAAATAGATACGAAAACACGTCACCCATTTCCATCATCACGTCGGTTCCTCTATCCTTTTTCAATCCTATTTTTTTAAACGTTCTTCTGTTTTGTCTGATCGCAGACGCAAGCTCTCCAAATTCTTCGGAGAGTAGCAGCCACACAGTGTCTATGTTTGCTTTATCCCAGCCATGAAGCTTGCACACATTTCTTGTCTCATCTCGGTAGTAGTTTAGACTCATCTTACATTTCCTACGCCCAAAAACTTTATATCGGTATAGTATAATGAATAAACGTGTCACAAGAACACTGATCATATTACTTGTCATCCTCGCTGTCACCGTATACATTCGACGATCCACGAATGTTCCAGAAGAACCAGAAGTATCGGTTGCCGCGCGCTCCGTCGGTGACGTTCAGACCATTACTCAACAGGTTTTACCAGACGATGAAGTCTCATTGAAAATAAACGGTGTCGACGGCGAAACCGTCCAAGAGAACGAACCCGAACAGCCCACCGATGTCGGTTTTCAGCCGGTTCGTTACACACGAGATCTAGGTGTTTAGACGCCGATCTTGTCAGATTTTCCAATCTTATTGCCATACGTACTCGTACTCACCGGTCTATTAATCGGATCCATACCCTTGTCAATATCGTGGACATATCCCATGTATTGAGAGACGCCTGTTTGAATCTGAGAGACCGCTGTGTTTATAGCGATCGTGTTCATTGACTTCACTTGCTCATTAATACCCTCATTGTGGTTACCAGCATTGTTTATGAATACGACGCGCATGATACCATAGACATCGTCTTCGTTCTGGTAATCTATCTTTACACCGGTCTTGTTTTTAAAAGATTGGCGAATACCGCGTTGGACTAAATTAACATTGAAGGCAGAAAAAAACAATTTGTTCAGTGGAGTCGCACATTGACTGATAGAATTCAGGTGGAGATTATCGCACATTTAATATACACTCGGAAAAAAATTATTGGTGAATATAAATGAAGATCGTTGCCGCCAATCTTGACGAAGCGTTCTCCACCCCAGCTGTCCCATCGATGTTCAAACCCGCCTGTGATAACAAGTCTTGCTTTATTGGATCTTATGCGCCAATCACCAAAGCAGGCGAAGATGGACCTTTCAACGTCAATACCACATTACTTCAGCCAAACAGATACGCCGAGACTGTTGGTACCGTCCCAGTCAGGAGTGCGGATTTCAAGTAAAATAGCTTAAAAAAATTAAGCTTAGTATTTATATAAAATGAGAGTCGTTAAACGTAATGGTCGTGTTGAAGACGTCAGGTTTGATAAGGTCACCAACAGGATTCTAAAATTAGCAGTCGGATTGTCAGAAAATGTCGACGCCCAAAAAATTTCACAACAGGTTTTTTCATCGATGTATGAAAATATCAAAACGTACGAAATTGATAATCTCTCAGCCGAGACATGTATCGCGATGATCACGAGCGACCCAGATTATGAGATTCTTGCCACTCGTTTGGTCGCGAGTAACATTCAAAAGGTGTGCCCAAATAATCTTCACATCGCGATGAAAAAACTCGCGAAAGCGGGTATCGTCACCCATGAAGTCGCCGAAATAGCTGGACACATTAAGGATAAAATCCGCCCAGAACGAGACGATGACTTTGGGTATTTTGGGTTAAAAACTCTCGAAAAATCGTATCTCCAGCGATTGGACGGTCAATTGATGGAAACACCGCAATACATGTTCGCGCGCGTCGCTATAGGTATTCACGGTGACGATATCGAATCGGTCATCGAAACGTATGATTCCATGTCCAAGGGTTTATTTATCCACGCGACACCGACCCTATTTAATTCAGGCACACCCCGCCCACAAATGTCGAGTTGTTTTCTCATCGCAAACAAAGGTGATTCAATCGACGGGATTTATGGAAGTTTAACTGAATGTGCGCAGATTTCAAAGTGGGCTGGAGGTATCGGTCTTCATATCCACGATGTACGCGCTAATAAATCTCGTATTCGCGGGACAAACGGACAGTCAGATGGGATCATTCCAATGCTTCGTGTGTTTAACGCGACGGCACGGTATGTTAATCAGGCCGGTCGGCGCAAGGGTTCAATCGCTGTCTACCTCGAACCCTGGCACGCGGATATCATGGACTTTTTGGAATTACGACTAAATCAAGGCGATGAAGAGGCGAGATGTAGAGATTTGTTTTCCGCGTTGTGGATTCCAGATTTGTTCATGAAACGAGTTGAACAGGGTGGAACTTGGTCACTCTTTTGCCCCGATAAGGCACCGGGGCTTTCAGATGTTTACGGCGAAGAATTTGAACAGCTCTATACCAAATACGAAGAAGAAGGATTAGCCACTAAAACTATCCCAGCTTCGGAGATTTGGAAGGCAATCATTAAATCACAGAGCGAAACCGGGACACCTTACATGCTCTACAAGGACGCGTGTAACGAAAAATCTAATCAAAAGAATTTGGGTGTGATCAAGAGCTCAAACTTATGTACTGAAATTTTGGAATATACCGATAAATATGAGACGTCTGTATGTAATCTCGCATCGATCGCACTCCCAAAATATGTGAACCTGGAAACAAAGACATTCGATTATAAGGAATTACATAGAATCACGAAGATGGTCACGCGCAACTTGAACCGGGTCATCGATAAGAACTTTTATCCAGTCGAAACCGCGAGACGATCAAACATACGACATCGTCCGATTGGTTTGGGTGTCCAAGGTCTCGCGGATGTGTTTAATTTGTTACGCCTCCCGTTCGATTGTGAACAGTCGCATCAAATTAATTCGTATATTTTTGAAACCATGTATCACGCCGCGCTCGAATCGAGTTGCGAACTCGCCGAATTGGATGGGTCGTATGAGACATTTGAAGGTTCACCCGCGTCGAAGGGTATTTTACAACCCGACATGTGGGATGGTGAGACGAAGTTTAGTGGTATGTATGATTGGGATGCCATGAGACAGAGAGTTAAGAAGGGGCTTCGTAACAGTCTCTTGTTGGCGCCAATGCCTACCGCCTCGACCGCTCAGATTTTGGGAAACAATGAATGTTTTGAGCCATACACTACTAACATTTACCTTCGAAGAACACTCGCGGGAGAGTTTGTGATCGTCAATAAGCATTTGGTTAAGGATCTCAAATCGATCGGCATGTGGTCGAAGGAAATGAAGGATTTGATGGTCCGCGCGGGTGGGTCGATCCAAAATATTATCGATATCCCCGATAACATCAAAGAACTCTATAAGACTGTTTGGGAAATAAGTCAAAAAGCGGTCATCGACATGGCTGCCGATCGAGGGCGATTCATCGATCAATCACAAAGTATGAACTTGTTTATGGAAAGTCCGACGACTTCTAAATTATCGAGTATGCATATGTACGCGTGGAAAAAAGGTTTGAAGACAGGTATGTATTACCTTAGAAGTCAAGCCAAGGCGAGACCCATTCAATTTTCATTGGAGGCTGATTGTGCGATGTGTTCAGCTTAAAGATAATAACCCTTTTATATTTATAATGTCAAAGTTCGTCACTTTATTAGACGATGTCGAGATTCCATCGTACGCGGGGCGAAAGATCGCGTTATGCTCAAAAGAAGGGAAGCCGTTACGCGTACAGTTTCCGCGAATGTATATGCCGTTTGGTTTGTCTGGGTTCACACCGGAAGTTGGTCCGACGAAATGGAGTATCGATTTCGCGATGAAGGGGTACGATGAGGATGGGAATTTCGTTAAAAAATTTTATGAAATCATGAAGGCTTTCGAAGAAAAAATAATCGACGCGGTTTTTGAGCAGTCACAAGAAATCTTTCAAATGAAAAAATCTAAAGAAGAATTGCGAGCTATGTTTAATTCTAACATCAAGGAATCTTCCGAGCGCGAACCAAAGTTTCGCGTAAAGGTCGATTCTAACATGGAAAACAATGTACGGGCACCCGTGTTTGATTCGGATAGAAATTCGAAGCAAGACGCGTGTCGACACGGACTTTATTCAAGAAATAGTGGAACTGCTATCGTGGAAATCAATAGCGTTTATTTCTTGAACAAAATGTTCGGAGTGACGTATAAATTAAATCAGTTGATCGTATATGAGCCACAGAGTTTGAAAGGGTTTAATTTCGTAGTTTAATTATTTATTAATTATCAATAATTGATAAATCGCCTGTGCTTCTTTTAATAATTTACCCCTCAACATCACATATTTAGAGGGGTCAACACCCTGTTTAATTTTAGCTAACCTAACGGCCTGGGTCCACTTTGTAAGAGACATCTTAATTTATTACAACATTTTATTATTGCATCTTCTCAAGTTTTTTCGCGTGCGCTTTCGTGCCGGCTTTTGGTTGGAGCTTGAACCCCGTCTTGCGAGGCTTGAACACCTTCACCATAGCCTTCTTACCTTCCTCCTTCATGCGAGCGAGCGCGGATTCAGACGCCTTCTTACTCTTGATTTCACCATACTTGTCTTGAAACAAATCTTTCTTTTTCAAACCACCAGCGGTTTGGTCGACGGTGCCGTGGAATACCTCGGCTCGGGATCCGGTAGTCATTGTTATATACATTACGCTCTGAAAATATTTCGAACCTCAGAGATCGACATCATGTTTGTCATTTTTTCACTCGCTGGGATTTGGGATTCGAGTCTTTTGTCATTGAGTACCTCCGCGCACGCCTTGGATTTTCGCACTTGAATGCCGATGATTGCTTCTTCAACGCTCGGACATGCGTCGTCTCCGACATAAATCAATTTTTTGACGTATACGTCTTTCTTTTGACCCGACCGATGACAACGCCCGATCGCTTGAAGCTCCGTCCCTGGATTCCATGCGGGGCTCGTGATATATACCCTCGAAGCGCACTGAATATTTAAACCCTGCCCACCAGCTTTGACCTGGATGATCATGACGCTATTCATCGGCGCCTCTGCGAATTTTTTTAACTGCGTCTCTCTCTGTTCCCTCGAACACGCGCCATCTATCCGAAAAACCGAGCAATCCAATTGTTCACTGATGTGGTTCATTTCACCTATAAACTGACAGAAAATCAATGTCTTTTCACTCGGGTGTTCTGAAATCAAACGAAATAAAGTTTCCATTTTTTTAGAACGCCCCTCCCATTTCGGTAGATCTACCCCACACTGCTTTGAAACACCGTCATTGTATAGCTGCGGCCAAATCATCGCCTGCCGAGCGCGCAAAAAACATTCCAAAACAGCCATATTGTGACGCGTGACGTTCCCAACTGAATTTTTGAAAATTTCTTTAATAGTATCCTGTGATTCCATGAAAACGTCTTTGTAAAATTCCTTTTCTTCCGGATACATCTCAATCTCCACGTTTTCAAAAATACATTTCGTCGCGTCACACGAAATATTATGATCGTTTTTCGTTCGTCTCAATATATACCCATTTTTAATGGTATCGTATTCACATTGAACTTCAAGACGCGAAAATCCAACAAACGCGGAGAGCGATACAAAGTCATCGATTTTGTTGAATATGGGCGTGCCCGTGATGACCCATTTGATGTCTGATTTGAGCGCGCACGCGGCTTTCGATCTCTTCGCCCGCCGATTTCTGATTTCATGCCCCTCATCCAAAACGACGCGTCCCCACTCAACATTCAAAAGAATTGGATCCTTTTCAGTGAGCAAACCGTATGACGAGATAGTCACGCGATGATTTTTAAAATTTTCAATATCTTTGAACCTGTCTGGACCATCGTATACGTATACGGATACATGCGGTGCGAATCGGTGAATCTCCTTTTCCCATTGACCGACGATAGATTTTGGAACGATGATCAAAGTATTTGTCTTCAAATTTTCCGAAATAGTCGATATAACTTGCGCGGTTTTTCCGACACCCATTTCATCGCATAGGAATCCACCTTTTGGTCCCGAGTTCGCGCGTTCGCGTGCGAGCATCCATTTAACACCCTCGGCTTGATGCGGGAACAGTGTTAAATGTGTGGACATTTTTGTTTAAATTTTTTATGTATTACAGTGACTTAGGTATTAGTCAAATGGGGAAATGTATGTTTCTATGTTATCACCGTCATCGTCACCGACGGGGTCGTCGTCTTCTGCTTGGGGCGTTGGTGCGGGTGCTGGTGCGGGCGCTGGTGCGGGCGCCGGCGCTGGTGCGGGCGCCTTTTGTTCAAGTTTTTTGAACCCGGCGTTGATCGCAAACAAACACCCGATCACCGCGGCGATCACGACGATCGACACAATTAGAACGATCATCGTATATTATACTTGAAGATAATTTGTAGCTACTCGCGCACATTCCAATTGAATTTGAGTCCTTCGGTCCGGAATTTTGTGTCGCCGGGTTTACACCCAATTGTATAGTTATCAAACTTGTCTACCATATTCAACTGTCCGTTGTATGAAACGGGATCGCCGTTTGATATACCCGAATAGGCTACTTCAAAATTACTGATACTCATATTTTTGGATTTTATACACTTCCACTGTTCATCGCCGTACACTGATATCTCACCAATCATCTCTAGGGAATTATTGTCACCGACTGTCAAGCCGCGTACCATATCAGATTCACAATCACAGTTATTATATACAAACACATCAGCCTCTTTTTTACTTCTCACTGGTTTTACCCATTCGTCTTGAACTTCTTCAACAGGTGCTGGTGCCGGTGCTGGCGCGATGGGTGGATCGATTATTTTTCGCTCATCAGATTCGGATCGTTTGGAAATCGCACTGATCGCGAAAAGACATCCAATTATTAGGACGATCACGACGATCGACACAATTATAACGATCATCGTATAATATACTTGAAGATAATTTGTAGCTACTCGAGCACACTCCATTTGAATTTGAGACCGTCGGTCCGGAATTCTGTGTCGCCCGGATCACACCCAACCGTGTAAACATTAAAATCGTGTACCGTGGTCGTACCCTTCTCAGAGTGACTAACGGGGGAACCGTTCTTTTTACCAGAGTACGCCAATTCAACATCACGGATATCCATGTTATAATGTTTAATACATTTCCATTGTTGGTCTTTATCAATAGAAATAAAACCAGAAAAAGGCATTATATTACCTTTTGAAATACGTACATTGTCTATTTCATTAGATGTACAATCACAGTTGTCATGTATGGATATAGTAGCGTGTTTTGTAGAGACAACTGGGCGCACGCGGTTTGAAGTTGGAGCTGGTGCCGGTGCTGGCGCGATGGGTGGATCAATTATTTTTCGCTCATCAGATTCGGATCGTTTGGAAATCGCGCTGATGGCGAAAAGACATCCAATTATTAGGACGATCACGACGATTGAAATAATAATTACAGTTGACTTCATTATAGTATAGTTAGATATAAATCTAAAAATCTTGATAATCATCCTCTGGATCGCTCTGTATCGCGCATGGTTCAGGTTCTTTAGGCTTCCTAGGAGATCGCTTCTTTTTGACAGGTTCTTCGATTCCGTGTTCTCGATGGTATAGGACTTTCTGCCAAAATTCCTCCATAACGGGAAAGTACTTTTCCCACCACCCTCTATCTCTCTTCACGTTCACGACGACAAACTCTTCCGGCGCCGGCCAATTGAAATCCGCATTCTTATATTGGATAAAATCACACTCCTCAAGGTCTAAAATCTCCATACACATTTGCAATTGTGGCATGTAGTGGCGCGGGACCTCGGGTAGAATCTGCCTACTCATCGGACACTTAATTTCAATGAGTTTACCGGATTCACTTATTCCGTCTGCCGATCCACCTAACCACGGGTAGTTTGGGTGAGGCTCTAAACCTATTTCGTGTACGACCTCGTTATGTCTTTGTTCGTATACAATGCGCGCTTCATCTTCGTATTTATTCCCATGTTCAGTCGCGGCGTTGCCCGTGAAAGGCTTCCCCTTGCCACACTTTTTTAATAATAAATCAAAAGGTTTTTCGTATTTGTTTTCGCCGATAGCTGTCGCCGCGTCCGACGCTGTCAACATATTCTTTCGTAGATCGAGCCATTCCTGCGATCGTTGAGCCGCGTATGTTTTTTTCAAAAGTTTCTCGACATTCGGGTGCATTAATTATAGATACCTCAAATCTTTTAAGCACCTTTATTTGGGTAAAAAAATTGTTTAGCCGCATATTGTTCTGCTTGCTTTTTACTTTTCGCTTCACCTCGTCCCAAAAATTGTCCCTGAACATACGCGTCGATATAAAAGATACCCTCGTTGTGTCCAACTAATCTATATTCGGGGAGTGGGAGTTGATTCGATTGACAATATCGCATCAAGTGATCTTTGAAATTATCATCGATCATTATGATGTTCATGTCGACGAGTTCGGGATTCTCAAAAATACTCAAAATCCAACGTTTTGCGTGGACCAACCCCAGATCCATATAGATCGCACCGATGAAAGCTTCGAATACGTCCTCAAGAATTTTGGGATTTTTAAACCACTCGTTTCTCATTCCTTTCTCATCCATCCTCACCCACTTATACATGTCCAACTTCATGGCGATCTTCGCGAGCGTCTCGCCTCGAACCAGTTTCGTGCGAGCTTTCGTGAGGAATCCTTCCTTTTTGTCTTCGTATCTGTCGAATAAATATTTAGTTATCACGAATCCGAGGACGGAATCGCCCATGAACTCGAGTGTTTCAAAAGAATCTGTTAACGTATCATCTTCTTTGAGCGCGGATTTGTGGATGAATGCTTTTTGGTATGAAGACAGGTTGTTAATCTTCACACCAACAAGTGACTCGATGTCAGCCTTGTTGATCATTTTATAATTATATGTTTTATTTTTTTAAGCTCGTTTAATCAACTTAGGCGGCTGGTTCGTCGGGCTTCGTGTAGTGTGGAGACAAGAACTTTTGCAAGTTCAAGAAAGTCACTTGCGTTTCACCCGGTTCGAGAAGATTGCGCAACTTATCATCAAGAACAAGGACGCGACCGTTATCCGGATGCTTGAGCCCCTTTTCCGTGACATATTTGTTGATCGCTCGGGTGACGAACGATCGGGAGACGAGTTTGCCTTCTTCAACACCGAGAAACTCACGGAGCTTTGGGGAGATTTTTTGTTCGCGGTTAAATCCATTGTTCTTCGCGCGGTGTGCGGCTTTTTCGCCGGTTGGGTCATCTTGCTTTGCCTTGACCTTGCGGACAAGCTTACTCAAGGTCTTGACCTCCGTGCGGAGAGCGGCGATTTCGGTGAGAACGTTTTCGATAGACATGGTTGGTTTTATAATTTACTTATGCGCTTCGTCTTTAAGTTCGTTTCCTCGACAGTATAAGTTGTACACATGTCGTGATACATGTTAGTACGGCTGCTATAATAAATAATACCCTTATTTTTTCATTATATATTGGTTTTGTGCCAATTGGTTCTTTCGTAGGGAGTGGTTTTAATATATTGAAATGATCAATTGGGATATCAGAGCATCCACCTGAACAACACACGTTTTTACATGGAACGAAAAACCCATTTTCATCTATACCGCATCTAGGAAGCGCTAGGTTGCCTTCGACCCTGTAGCATCTACAGTCGCCGACATTGTCACATTTTATATTCGAACAACTCATATTTTAATATAAGATATTAATAATGGATACGACGGAGTATTCTCAAGGTGTCATCAATAGATTCAGGCAAAAAAAATTATTTTTTAACGACCCTGTTTTGAAAAGACATTACGAGCGAGGTGATGTATCTAAATTTCGGGCGAGAGTGCATCGGAATCACAAAGATAAATCATTCAAGGACTTTGCGAGTGTGATCATAACGGATATCGTTCGGTACGAATTATACACCATCATCGACGAACTCACGGTCTTTTTAAACCCTGTCGGTGATTTGATCTTATCCGGCGGCGACGCGGTTAACTCCCACCTACAGCCGAAAGATCGCGTCGTGACACTCGATATAGATACTAAATTCTCACCGCGAATGAAGCCGGATTCTAAATATTTTGGTAAATTACAGGCAGTCAAAATATTATTGTGGAATAAGTTGGGCGAACTCGCAAAGAGACTCAACTCGATCATACCAAAAATGATAAATGACCAAAAGGGTCAAGCCGGAAAATTCATTGGCTTTGGATTCGGACGAACTGGACCACATGTCAAGCGAAGGTATACGTTGATTCCCAAACGAAAATTTAATTCGAAAAATCAAAAAGATATTCTCATAGATGTTGAGGTGTTCGCACTCGATTTAAAATCGCGGCTGTATTCTCCACAGAGCGGAAAAATTGAAGAGATCAATATGGGTGGCATGCTCGATATCGCGTTCATGAGACCCGGTGAGTTCGGGTCGAACGTCGGACAGTCAAAAGTTCAAGCGCTCGAGATTTTTAAAATCGCTGGGAAATACGTCTTCGGTAAGTTTGACAATATTAAACTCGCGTCTAAAAAATTCTTGATTGAAGATTCATACACGATGCAAAAATTGGGGCTTCGAGATGTGAGTAAAAAAGAAAAAGATCGAAAACGCATGGTAAAATTAGCAAAACTTGTCACGAAACGTAAAATAAACACCTCATCCACCATGGAAAATATTTTGAAAAAAGCCGATATAAATCTTCAGAAAAGGAAACCACAACCATCATCATACAAAAACGTCAGTATGAAACCGGCACTAAAAATAAATCCACAAAAATATACCGAATTCACGACGACACCTGACAAGGATAAACTGTCGAGGCAGTTTGTATACGGGTTAAAATCTGAACAACCAAATGTCAACATACCAGGGTATCATCAAACGCGTGGTGAACAGCGTTTTCATCCAACGAAAATGAATTGGGAACTAAACACACGGAATTCATACATCAAGAATGAATTCACACACAGACCGATCGAAGCCAAGACGATTCCATCTAATTTTAAAATGGAAGAGACCCTCTATGGGTTTAAGAAAACTAGGGACGATTGGGTTCCCAAACCCATATTAAGAAAATCATCAATGATACCATATGTTGGATTGGTTTAAAGAAATGAATACATGTAGTAATATAACATGATTTACGAAAATTTAGCGCGTGGTCCAGATGGACTGTATCACGTGAAAGCGAGAACCGACGGTGGAAAGAGATGTTTAATACAGCTCAGAAACGTGAAAATCGTTGAAAACGAAAACGGTGAAATCGATATCGATGTGACGGAATCGCCTGATATGTCTAAAGTAGACGAAATTCACGAGTTAAATACAAGCTCTGCGTTTGAAAATTCCCAGACGTGGTTTGGGAAGCAGCTCACAGAAGATCGAACTAAGAAATTTTACTGTAAGAAAAGTACGATCACAGCAGACGAGATATCTGCGACTAAAATTTACGACGCCAGGAAAACTACCATGCCACTCGTTGATTTAAAAATCGGCAGCGCGTGTACCGTGTTACTCGAATTTTCCGGACTCTGGTTTGGCAAGAAAACATTCGGATCTTCATGGAATTTGGTCCAAGCTAGATTGAATCCCGAACCCGAACCTGAACCCGAACCCGAGGTTGAAAAAATTCCAGAACCCGAGGCACCCGAAGAAAATACGATCGAGGTCGAAGCCGCCGAGGAGCCTTATCCAGACGAATACATGATTGTCGACGAGGATTAAAAAATTATCTATATAATATATAAAGATGAAGATGAAGTTTACCCGCCGCCAGGTGGTGATCGTCCTCGCTATCGCCGCTCTCGTTTATTTCATGACCCTTAACGTCAAATCCACAAAATCCGCTTACACCGTGAATGAAGAGGAAGTCGGTGCGTTTGGACCAGCTACCGGACCAGCTGAGGCTGGATGTGAAATGAAGGCGGGCACCGGTCTCGCCTCTAGTTTGTTGCCACGTGAGGTCGCACCACAGGAGGATTTTGGTGAGTTCGCCCCAGATGACATTCTCGCCGGTCAATCGTTCTTGGAGCCTCGCCAACAAACTGGCTACCCAGAAACTCTCGGTGGTGCGCTTCGCAACGCGAACCAGCAAATCCGCGCCGACCCACCAGTCGACAAGAAGTCTTACGTGTGGTCCAACAGCACTATTGTCCCAGATACCATGCAACGTGGGTTGTGTAAGTAGATACTTAAAGAATAAAACATATTGATACATATAAACATGTCCCAAGTTCCGACAGATGAACTCACAAACAGCGTCTCTAAATTGGTTGAATTGAACAAGCAAATTACAGAAGCCAGGGAAGATATAAAAATTTTAACACAGGCCGAGAAGGCTTTGAAGCTTCAGGTGAAGCAAATGATGATCAATAACGGACTCGACGCTATCAATCTTAAAAAGGGTAAGATTGCGGTAAAGAAGAGTGTCAGAAAGGGCGGAATGAATAAGACGTCCGTGAAGGATGGTCTTGTGACATATTTCCAAGGTAATGAAGACCGCGCCGAAAGTGCCTTAAAGGTTATACTCGATAGTTTACCAGTAAAAGAATCAACCTCCCTATCTCTTTTAGGAATCAAAGACAGAAAACCACCGGCGTAATGGTTTGGAATGAATACGCATACCAGGCGGAGCGCACGAGTGATAATGATTACAGTGATGATGAAAATGAAGTTCCACGCGACGAACCCCTCCATATCGATGATTGGGGAGGACACTTCGATGAACAATTGTGGTATATGTGGTTTTTATTGAAGCGATGTATCGCAGACTCATATCTCGAACATCATTTCCTCAGAGACGCCGAGTATCATGATTTCATTGAATTTATGTATTCATTCTCAGATCATAGACGAGTAGACGTATAAAATTGTTAATATATATTAAATGCTACCAGATATTACATCTCAAAAGGTTAGCCTCCCTTCCGCCCTATTTTTAGCACTTAGTCCGGGTATCGTTCTCAGAACTGATGGTTCTCGCGTATCTTTTGGGGACGGACTCACAGGACGCACAGTGGTTTTCTTTCACGCGCTCGTCTTCCTCATCGCGTTCGCCTTGATTTCTAAGGCGATCGGTCTCGTTCTCACGCGCACAGATCTCATCGTCACGACGACCTTATTCATGGCTTTGAGTCCAGGTATGCTTCTTACGATCCCACCAGGGTCTAAGGGTTTCTTCGCGTCGGGACAAACGAGCCCACAGGCGGCTTTAATCCATACAGTCGTTTTCGCGCTCGCGTTCGCTCTTTTGCGAAAGCAATTTCCTCAGTTTTATTAAGTGACATGGAATATCTTGTTATTGGTCCGGGCGCGATGGGTTTCTTCGCAATCTTGGGACACCTGAAAACAATAGAAAGTAAATTATCCAATGTCCAGGAAATTGCCGGATCATCAGCGGGCTCTATCATCGCTTTTCTTCTAGCATTGGATATGTCTATAACGTCAATTATAGACATATCTCTCAAAATAGACATCTCTGAATTAGTCAAAGTTGATTTGAAATGTTTCTTAAATAAGTTTGGTCTCATAGATTCAAAAAATATCAGGGAAAAACTCGTTGAAATATGTGGATGTGACCCTACTTTTAGCGAATTAAAGAAGAAGATATACATTTCTGCGTTTTGTGTTAACACGTCGAAAACGGTTTACTTTTCAGTTGATTCTAACCCCGATATGCGAGTGTTAGACGCGGTGTGTATGAGCATCGCGTTGCCTTACATCTTTTCGTCTGAAGACTACAACGGTTTAACATACATCGACGGTGGTTCAGAGGAGTGTTTACCTTTAGCACCATTTTTAGATAAACCACCACACAAAGTATATTGTATACAAATCACGTCACACACAAATTATATAGAAAAGGTAGATAATCAGTTGATATTAGCACAAACTTTAATTCTCGCGGGGATGAAAAATCGGTATAGATATCCTATAACGTACCAAACCGTGAAGACTATAGATACACAGGATTTGAACGTTTTTGATTTCGAAATGGAGTACGATGATAAAGTCAGGATGTTGATACTAGGCATGAAATAAATTTTGTTAGTTTACGTTAAATGGACGCGTGTGATCCAAGTATAAACGTCCGAAATCTGAAAAAGTTAGTGAAGCAGAACACGGGCGCGGAACTTAACCTCACTCGAGAACAAATATGCGACGCATATGCTTCGATCCAGGCGAATAAACTTCCATTACCACCGATGGTCCTCACGAAGGATGGAAAATACATGTTAGATCGAAAATCTCCCATAACAGCCAGGCAATTTGAAGTTTTATTTAGCAGTTCTTCTAAATTGCGCGAACTTCGTACCATAGCGGCTAAGGTTGGGTTGGGTAGTTATAAGGATATGACTAAATCTGAATTGGTCGACGCGATCGAGGGTAAGTTACAAAAGATGGGTGTTCAAGAACCATTGCGATTACATTCGAAGGCTATCGAGTCTAATAGAAAAAGTCCTCGTAGTGTGATATCCGTTAACAATAATAATAACTACCAAAACGATTTGAATGTCAATAACGTCAATGGTAACGGTGTTCCAAACACCACCGCTAATTCCAAGCGAAACAATAATAATAATAATAATAATAATAATAATAATTCCACGAGAAACAATAATAACAATACCACGCCTCGAAACAATAGCGTGCCTCGAAACAATACCGTGCGTCGAAACAATAGCGTGCCTCGAAACAATACCGTGCGTCGAAGCAATACCACTAACTTCCGTCAAAACTATGATTCAAGAAACCGACCGAATTCGCGGTATGGTTCAAAGAGCGGATCATCTAACAACACGCGTAATATCGCGCGTGCGGAATTCCGAGAAAAAATGGAACGAAAGAAAGCGAACGATAAAGTCGCACAAAAAATAAGAGATGAGAAGGAACTTCAAACACGGCGCGAAAAACGGGCTCGGGACTTAAAAACATCAAAAACGAAATTTTTAGAGGTCACGAAGAATTACATTCGTAATTTTAATAGAGATGTCGAAACCAAGAAGAGTGTCATGTATAAGATAGAAAACACCTACAATAAATTACAAAAACAGGAATTATTGGACATGAAAAACGTCAAGGAAACGAAGCAAAGGCTCGACGAGATCGTGAACTCCATGAAGAATCCTAACATTAAAGCGCGCGCTAAAAGACAAGTGGATCTTTACGAAGAGTCTGATGATGCGCGAAGACGAAAAATTGTAGATAATATAGCCGTACATCGTACCCTCGATAAACAATACAATTTTGACCCAATCGCACAGCGATATTTAAACGGGATAATCCGGGCGGCCTTAATAAATCTAAATACAACTAAATATAAGAAAGGCTTACAAAGAATTGGTAATTATAATAAACTGAAAAATTTGGGTAAGAAAAAAAATACGGGTAAGGTCAATGAGATCGCGGCGGCGTTTTTGACTAATAATTATAAATCGTACGATACTGCGAAAAATAATATAAACGCGTTGAACAACGTGGGTGGGAACGCGAAGGTGAACAACGTGAAGACGAACAACACGAAGGTGAACAACACGAATGTGAAAAACCCGACGGGGAACAATATTCAAAAAGAAAAAAATGAGTTGGCAAAAAAACTAAATAATGCCAAGCAACAACGACTCACGAATGCGAAAAACATGAACGTGATGCGCGAACAACTCGGGAATTTGAAGGTTCAGAAGAACGCCGGGGAACGAGCCATACAGGATCTTAAAAACCAGCTCACAGCATCCACGAGTCCAGCTGAACGTAAACAGCTTGAAAACAGGATCAAGAAAGCCGAGCAACAACGGCTCACGAATGAGAAAAACATGAACGTGATGCGCGAACAACTCGGGAATTTGAAGGTTCAGAAGAACGCCGGGGAACGAGCCATACAGAATCTCAAAAACCAACTCACAGCATCCACGAGTCCAGCTGAACGTAAAAAGCTCGAAAACAATCTCGCTCGGGAAACTCAGAAACTGGCGAATGTCAAGCAACAACAGCTCACGAATGCGAAAAACATGAACGTGATGCGCGAACAACTCGGGAATTTGAAGGTTCAGAAGAACGCCGGGGAACGAGCCATACAGAATCTCAAAAACCAGCTCACAGCATCCACGAGTCCAGCTGAACGTAAAAAGCTCGAAAACAATCTCGCTCGGGAAACTCAGAAACTGGCGAATGCCGAGCAACAACGGCTCACGAATGCGAAAAACATGAACGTGATGCGCGAACAACTCGGGAATTTGAAGGTTCAGAAGAACGCCGGGGAACGATCCATACAGAATCTCAAAAACCAACTCACAGCATCCACGAGTCCAGCTGAACGTAAAAAGCTCGAAAACAATCTCGAGAAAGCCAAACAACAACGGCTCACGAATGCGAAAAACATGAACGTGATGCGCGAACAACTCGGGAATTTGAAGGTTCAGAAGAACGCCGGGGAACGAGCCATACAGAATCTTAAAAACCAACTCACAGCATCCACGAGTCCAGCTGAACGTAAAAAGCTCGAAAACAATCTCGAGAAAGCCAAGCAACAACGGCTCACGAATGAGAAAAACATGAACGTGATGCGCGAACAACTCGGGAATTTGAAGGTTCAGAAGAACGCCGGGGAACGAGCCATGCAGAATCTCAAAAACCAGCTCACAGCATCCACGAGTCCAGCTGAACGTAAAAAGCTCGAAAACAGGCTCGCTCAGGAAACGAAGAATCTGGCGAATACCATGCAAAACGTAGAGAGAAAGCAGAAACTGTTAAATAAACAAAATCAAAACATAGCGCAACTCAAAAAAGAAAAACTAAATGCAAACAGTCAAATCGCCACAAAAAACAAGGAAATAAACCAAATAAAGAAAAATATGGCGGCGGTGGGAAGTTTAAGTGAGGAAGAAAAAGCAAAACTTAGACAAAATCTAGAGAAGGCTCAAGAAGAAAAAGCTGGAATGAAGTTGGAATCTAACATGTGGCATAAACGTTTACTTAGTGAACAAGAAGAACTCAGAAAAGCTAAAATAGACCGGGAAAGTTTTAGACATAATGCCACACAGAAACAAATTCAATTAAACGAGTTACAGGGAAAGAAGAATGCGGCGAATGCGGCGGCTCAAGCGGCGAACGCGGCTAGAAAGGAGGCGAACGCGGCGGCTCAAGCGGCGAAAAAAGAACTCAATAATAAACAAGCGAAATTCCAAGAGGAAGAAATTAAATTAAAAGAGCAGGCGAATCGAGCGAATAAACTCAGAAATCAGGCGCAGGCAGAGCGAAAGAAGATACGAGAAAACAAAAACGCGGAAATAACCCAAATAAGGAAACAGTTGAACAATGCGGGAAAATTAAGTGAGGAGGAAAAGGCACAACTCAGAAAGAATTTAGAAACCGCCAAAACTGAAAAGGAGAAGGAACTGGCTAATTTAAAACAAAAAATGGAAGAACAACAGGAACTTCAAAAAAAGATTACAGAAAAAACCCAAAAGTTAAGTAACAAAAGACAGGCTACAATTACTACATTAAAGAATAATTTACAGAAAGCGACGACAAACTTAACTAACGCGAAGCAATCACTGATAAAAACAGAGGGTTGGTTAAGAACAAAGACAAATAAATTAGCCAGAGCGGAAGGTCTTATCACCACACAAAAAGCCAGCATAAATGAGTCTAAGACGAAACTAAACGAGAGACAGAAACAAGTGGGTAAATTATATAGAAATATCAAAGCGAAGAACGCGGCCCTCGCCCAAAAGAATACGGAGGCGGTGGAGGCCCTCGCCCAAAAGAATAGGGAGGCGGCGGAGGCCCTCGCCCAAAAGAATAGGGAGGCGGCGGAGGCCCTCGCCCAAAAGAACGCGGATGTGCAGACGATGACGCAGACGATAGCCGCCAAGAATGTTCAACTACAAGAAGCGTTATCAAGAGTACGCGCCGCGAATACACGTCACGAAACCAACAGGGCGGCGGTCGCGGCACTTGAAGCGGAGAGTGCGAATTTACAACAGAATTTGACCGCGGCGCGGGAATTATTTGAGAAAACACAAAAAGAACAGACCACCTTGAGATGGAAAAAAGCTATCGGCAATACGGTGAGCAGTAAAAAAACAAATAAAATAAATAAATTAAAAAATAACACAAAAGCACTCGGTAAAGAAATAGAGAATGGGAAAAGGACGTTGAATCAAACTAAAGAAACACTTGCGTTTGGACAAAGACAATTGGGTACTGCAGAAGTGGCTATACAGAGACTCAGAAAAAACAAAACGAACCTCACCAAAAACAAAACGAACCTCAAGACAAGACTCGTTGGAACTAAATGGAAGGGTATCGTCGGTAACCGTAAATTAAACCAAACGCGGGGTCAGTTACAAACCGCACAAAGCGCGGCAACGCTCAATCAGCAGCGCGCCCAAGCGAAGATAAACGCGACGAAGGGACAACTTCGAACCACCCAAGGAAGGCTCAAGGGTGTTCAAGGAAAACTAAACGCGACGAAGGGACAACTTCGAACCACCCAAGGAAGGCTCGGGGGTGTTCAGGGACAACTGCGAAATGTACAGAAAACACTCCCGGGATTAAAAAACAGTAAGTATAGGGAAAGATTACATGGATTGGTAGACGCGAAAGTGAATAAATCCCTCGTTGTTCGAAATCGGGGTTTGATTAATTTTGGACGCGATCGTCGTAGATTAAAGAATGAAATCATGAATCCGGAAACACAGGGTAAGAGATTAAAAGAAATAGAATCCGAAATACAATCCAAAATAAAAGCGGCGAAAAATAATAAGTTTAAAATTGGTAACAATACACAGACACGACCCGTTCAAACCAGGGAACAAGTGACGTTCGGTGAAAATGAACGACCCCAAGTTCGCCATGGTGGTTTCGCAGCAGGTGGTGATACGCAACAAATAAATTCTCGGACACCCGCGACTAATGGTAAAACACCTGTACAAGCTGTTAGGGAACCCCAAGTTCAACGCAGTAAAAGTTCGATCGGCAGTCGCGTCGTCAATCGGCACCGGCGTCAGCGTCAGCGTCAACAGTGATCAAAACAATTTTTAGAACAGAATACTAAATTTCCTAATAAAACACATTTTTTGAAATCACCGAAGCTTTTTAATGTCTTCTTACACGCGTGACATTTATACTCTCTTCTCGAGAGTACAAAATTTTCTACAGCTTTCGTCAATGGCAGCTTCATTATATTTATATTATACGCAGTCTTTAATTAAAGAATAAAAACAATACAAATATAATGGATATCAATCTGAAACGAGTATTTAACGGAAAATATAATGTAAACGTCATAGCTAATGACGAATATATAGGACCCACTATATCAGCGGGGTATGAATGGGATGGGTGGATGCGCGCCGATATCGAAAAATATTATAAAGATGGGACGGATATCTTGGATATCGGAGCCAATATCGGCTACAATTCGTTGATGTTCTCTGACTACGGTCCGGTGCACGCGTTTGAACCTGTATATCATGGGATCGTAAATATGAACGCGCGCGATAACGCGTTGAATCATGCGATTTCTGTATATCCCATCGCCCTCTCGAATGAAGATACGAAGAGTGTTATTTATATTCCTGAGAGGGGATGTCAGTCTAACACCGCTATTAATTACGGGGGAACTTCCATGTACAAATCGGACGAAGTCGGCGGAACACCGTTTGATATATCGTGTAAAAAATTAGACGCTGTATACGAGGGTCACCCGAGTGTTATGAAAATTGATGTGGAAGGACATGAGTTGCAGGTCCTTAAAGGAGCCCTGAAAACTATTAAAAAGTACATGCCGGTCATCATGGTTGAAATATTAAAATTTGAAGGTAATCCAATATATGATTTATTAATATCGCTTGGGTATGATGAACCTACCGAGCGCCATGAAAAAGTATATGTATTCGAACCTAAACCAATATAAGGATAACAGACCAACTTGTAATAAAGATGTATTCTGTCGTCCAACATCCGGATAATTCAGTGGTGTTGGGTGTCGATGTTGAATCGCCACCACCCAAGCCACCCGAACCCGCACCACCCGAGCCGGTCGAAGCATTCGCGCCCCAACCGTTATGGTTCTTAGTGTGCATGCGGCTCATGTTTCTTCTTCAATTTGCCCTCATTTTTCAAACGCTCATCAACAAACCAATTTATCCCGTGATAGTCGTCCGCGTGGGTCACCTCATGTTAACATCAACTGTATGGATAATAAATGAGATCGAGAATATACATTTGAATAAGAAAATGGAAGTCATATATGTGCTGGCGGCGTGTCACCTTCTGATGATAATTATAAATTTAACGATGTTACTCGATATTTACCTGCTTTTGGTAATTTTTATATACGCGATTATATTTGCGCTTTTGTTCGGGACGCGATGATGTATTAAAGAATTGGGTGTATTATTAAAAAATGACAGATTACAAGCAATTTTGCGTAGACGAAGCCGCGTGGCACATTGAAAAGGCTGCCGAGATATTAAAAGCTCGAGACCGGGACGCGAAGAAATACTATGAGGAGACTATGATTACATATCGATCGATCGCGCGCGCCTTTCCTCTGCTAGTTTGGATGAGATACAATTTACTTGAACTTGACGACCAAAATGTGGAGGAAAGTTCACGAGATATGCCTTCTCCAGACCAGTTAGACGAAGATAATTGTACCCTTGAATCTCTGCCGACTCATGTAAGGTTTTAATAGTTTTAAATTCTATAATAAATGAATTATCTATGACCATGTCGATACGTAAATTTCCAATAACATGACCTTTGAATTTAATGAGAACGATGCGTTCAGACTCATATGGTATGTTTCGTTCCCTCAATATTACTTCCATCGCGTTATGATAAACCCTTTCGCTAAACCCTGGTCCTAGTAAATCGTACACTTCATTCACTATTTCTTCGACGTCTATCATTTAGATAAATAGGGGTTTGTTCTTTAAGCTCTGAATAGATCCTGGAACGCGTGGGTGGCGGCTATATATTCTCTATTTTGTTCGATCGTTTCCATGGGTGTCTTTCCCTCACACGCGGCTATGCGCGCCGCTTGTTCCTCGAGCCACGCGTCTCTATTGAATCCTTTAGGGGTGTGGTTACGCTTGGGACCGTTCGTCGGTCTTTCGAGTCTTAAAATATTCGTATAATGACACATCGCTACGCGGTGGGATTTAATTAGAGGATTGAGTCCCTCGGCGGCGAGGGGTATGATGTGATCGTACTCGATCTCTTCACCGCGCGCCTCGGCGGCTAGAACCTCGGGCGACGAGGTCGCGACTTGGTACTCGACAAATTGGTCATAGGAACACCCGAGTAGTTCCTGTGTGCTCTCACACTTCGATGTCCCGTTGAGGAACTTGTATAGTGCCGCTCTCAGAGATGCCCTGGCGCGAAACACTGGATCGTTTTTATAACGTTCCTTCAACCACGCGTTCCTCCTTTCTTTGTTTTCGGGTTTGGCGTTGTACGCGGCGACGCGCGCGTTCGCCCTTTCTTTATTTTCGGGTTTGGCGCGGTTCGCCTTCGCTCTTTCTTTATTTTCGGGTTTGGCTTGATACGCGGTGATTGCCTCTTTATTTGCTTCGTACCACACGGCGGCGCGCGCCTTCTTCTTTTCTTTATTTTCGGGTTTGGCGCGGTGCGCCTTTCGACACTTGTTACACTGTGTCTGTAGTCCATCCGGTTTCGACGCGTGTTTACCGTGTGCCTCCATTTCATGACATTTTGTACATTCCTTCACGTTAGACATTATCTATGATTAGTTTTATTTCTTTAATATCATAGTTTAAATCTAAATTTATCAAAAATGTGAACGTTTGTTTTAAAATTGTAATATAAAATCATTAGGATTGCGTCTGTAATATCATGTTTTCTCTCGTATGGAATAGGTTCCTTCAAATGCCACGACGCGATTTGCTCGGATCGTACCTTTCTTTCTTCGTAGTTTAGATGATTCATACCAAAATGTGCATGTAAACTATTCGGACTTATTAGAATCACGCGTTCCTTAAACATGTAATGAATCAGCGTTTGGATATTACCAAACCCCCCGGGTGGCTGTCGCTCTATTAATATGACGTCGGCACTATCAAATATAAACCTGTGGTCATCGACAAGGAGAGGCACTAAATCAACAACCTCGTTTGAATAGATGTATTTATAATCATCGAGATTTACTTTCTTTACATATTCAATCTCAACGTCTGTAGAGCTTTTACACGTCGCGAGTGCCAAACCCATGTTAAGCCACCCGATGTCGATAGACAGTATGCGCATCTATTATTGCGAAATACTATTATAAAATAAAATAATCGCATATACTAAATGTGGAACTTTTGGATCTTCAAACCTTTCACAAACATGAAGCACAGTTTTTCATTCATCTGTGGTGAATAAAAAAAAGTACATGTAATAAATGAGCTACAGCACGGAACAGTGCAATTTTAAATATAACGTGTCATCCCTCGAAAAGGTCGTCGACGGTGATACGATCGACGTCGTCATAAATTTAGGATTCGACGTGTGCACCAAGCAGCGCGTGCGTCTCCTTGGAATCGACACCCCGGAGTCTCGCACAAGAGATTTAGAAGAAAAGAAATTTGGGCTCTTGTCCAAGAAAAAATTAAAAGAATGGTGTTTGAAAGCTGTTGAATCTGAGAAGGATGACATAGAGATCCAACTTAGATGCCCTGAAGCTGATTCGCGAGGCAAATTTGGTCGTATTTTAGCAGAAATTTGGGTATCAGAAGATGGCGAGTGGACGAACGTGAATGAATGGATGTGCTTAAATAATTACGCTGTGCCATATGTGGGGCAAAATAAAGCGGATGTCGAAGCGTTGCACATGGTCAATCGCCAAAAGATAATTGAACGGGGTGAAATGTAATTTAATATGGTCTCTCATGAACCCAAATATTCGCCAACCATTTTTCACCATCCGCGATGGGCGCGCCACCGTGAAGACCGCGATCATCGATCCATCCATAATTGTTTAACGTGTTAAACACGAGCGCGTCACCCTTGTTTAGCGAGTAAGTCTTTTTAATAATTGGGAAGATCGTCTCTCCACCTAAAAATTCTGTGTGGTCGTTCAAAGCTATCATGATCGTGTGTGTTCTTTTGTTTCTTGAAGGGAAAGCGTCTTGATGGGGTTTATAAAAACCACCCGGTTTGTATCGCAACACTTGCAGGTCTTCACAACTCCGAAGTTCACCGTCGACCTCTCGTATACATTTTGAGACTATAGTATCTATGGCTTCCCCTCGAACCCACGCGGTTTCGCTTTTTCTAACACTCGGATCGAGTATTTTAGAAGATGAGATAGTCGATGGTTTCAGCTTAGGTTCTGCTTTATTTTTTATATATTCACATTCACCATGTGTGAGCATACCTTTGACCACACGAGGTTGGTAATATTTAGGTACTAGAATAAAATATAGAATCAATAAAGTGATTATCAGAGTCAAATATTTATTTAACTTCATCTTAAGTTAAATAAATATTTTAATTTTACCAATTTCCATGAACGGCTGAATTTATAAATCTAGGGACACAACAATTATACCTCGACCAGATGACTCGAATGACATCGTTCGTGTATTTTTCTAATTCCATGATGGTTTGAAAAATTCGCTGTTCGTCCTCTCTGTGTAGTATCCAATCGCGACAGAGATCACCGGCGGTGTCAATAAACATCTGTAAAATATTTCGAATGTCTGTCATTTTTTCACGTTTTTTATCGTCGCGTTGAAGTAAATTCTTCATGTATTCTTTGCTCATTTTCCCCATTAAATATCGTGTTCGATAATACCTATTATAATGATCTTGATTGGGTAGTGCATATTTCCAATTCATCTCGTACTCGAGGTTCGCGCACTCGCGGGCGAGTTGTTTTACCCGCGTGGGTGCGTTTAATTCATCCAATTCTCGGACACTCGGGCGTCCGCCACACGGGATGTCCGCGTGATCTCGACTCCTCTTTTTAAATTGAAGGAAATGTGGATTGTGGATTCGTCCAACAGCGATCTCACCGGTTCGCCAATCGAACGCGGTGTGGCAACTGGTACACCACATCTGCGCACATCCATCGATCTTGTGAATCATGGTCGCACATTTTGGACACGGTTTTGTATCCCTTTTTATTAATTTCATGGTTTCCACGAGATCCTTATCACACGCGTGTCCGTCGATCAATTCCTCACCGCACGCGTCACAAAATTCTTTTGAACACACACCACACACCCACGTTTCATCTAAGAATCCTCGACATTCTTCGATCGGACACTGTCTCACGAACGTCGTCGTTTTCGTCTCTTCGACGTTTTGATTAGAATGTAAACGTATCATTTCGTGTCTACACATGTCTATTATTTGGCGGATCCCCATCATGGCGATTCTATGATGACACGCCATCGCGTTCCCATGATTTCTGTAATAATTAGCTCGTTCGATCATGTATGCCTCTGTCAGTTTATTCGTAAGATCTGTGATGTTGTTACGTTTAATCATATATTGGACATATCCTTGTGTTTCTGGCATCCTAGCTAATTCTCTTTCGAATAGAATATTTTCGCGGTGTTTCTTATACTCAACGTTTCTGAATCGTTTCGTACAAAAAGAATCAACGAACGCGCGATCGTGTGGGTGTTTACAACTCATGCAGTGCGCGTTATCATTCGTGGATAATAAGTATCTCTGTATACAGTCTCGACATGCGTCAAAATCACAAAACGCACAGGTGACCTGTTTGTGTTTTTGATGGTTATATTTAGAGCAACATACATTACAATACTCCATTTAGTTTATTTAGTGAGGGTCTTCTTTAAGCTTTTAAATGACGACTTTTTTGAACGTGGTGATATGTATTTTTTCTTCAATTGTTCTTTGATTTGTTTAAATAACTCGACATACTCACGCGTCGTTTCACGCTCGATTTTATAGTTACAAATACTAATTTCCTTTGCCAATGTCGACTCACCTTTTTTGATTTTGTCCAATGATAATTTAACGTATTCATCTACACCTTTCTTAAATTTAGTTCCACCTATTGTCCCAATATTCCGCAAATCAACGATGCTTTTTGATGATGACATGTACCATGGGTCAATAAAATTTTTGAGACGATATACGCGTAACCGGTGAAAACGATCCAAACTCCAATTTTTCGATCTTTATTCTTATCACCCATATTATATAGTTGGAATAAATTCCCAAGAAAGATCCTCGCAAATCTTTTTCCATATGAGATCCTGTTGATACAGTTTTTCTTTTGATTTTAAGAGAGGAAAATACTGTAGATACTTATCCTCCGATAACAATTCACAAAATTTGTAGAGGACGTACGAGTACGATAGGAAATTTTTGCGCTCTTTGGGACAATTATCATCAAAGGGCTTCTGTATATCTTTAAACATTATTCTGAGACGTTCCTCTAGTTCGAGTGGCATCTTTGGGGGTTGTATTCCCGATAGTATATTCGCTATGTAAGGGACATGTTCATAATACTTATTCTTCTTAAGTTTTTTTAACAACCCTCTTACTCTGGCGTGTGTAATCTCATCTAATTTTTTAATTTTAATCTTTTTGAGTTCGTTACGCAATTGCTCTATGACTTCACTAGGTATGTTTGTAGTTTCGTTTGCCTGGAACTGACTCAACCACTCTGAAAAATGATTTTCACGTTTATACGAATAATTAATGATCTTTTCGGAAGTCTCCTGCTCCTCGCGATACGTTAACTCTTCACTTATCAGACGCGCCAGTATCAGCCCACACGATTGACACACGAGCTCACCAGCTTCAGGAAAGTGTATTACGATGCTGTCCTCACAATTTGGACACGTTTCCCGAATCCGGGGTGTAGCTCTCGGAATATTTACGTTTTCGACGTCGATTAAATAATCATTAAAGATATCCTTGCGCTTTAAGCCGGTAGTCACCTTGACGTTAAACACATTATCAACACTGACTTCACCTTCGTCTTCCGCGTTGTATTTATTCATGTAAGGCATGCATTTAATGATATACTCCGACATCTCGGACTCATACACGTGTTTATTTTCCGGATCTTCTTCAATCGAATTTTTCCATGCGTCTAATCTGTTGTTATATCGACTTAAAAAATTTCCTTCCATGATATATATGCTGCGTTCCTTTTTAAGTAGTGTAATAATTTTTATATATGATATGTATAAAAAGATATCATCGATTCGCGATTATACGATTCAGAAAATTGAAATGGAATATCAAATAGACCATGAAAAGGAAATAGATAACCTAGAAGGTTTTTGGGTGAATGAATTTAAATCGTGGAATGATAATTTGGATGAATATTATATCAATCTTACAAATATAAATTTTAGAAATGTGGCAGTGCCGTCAAACGTAAAAAGAATCATTATACGAGTCAAATATTGGTACAATGATAAATTATATAAATATATCACGCGCGAGGTAAATCACGCGTGGCCTCCTAAAAGGCGCGAAGGTATGATTTTTAACATGCCAATCGTCTCGGCGCATTTGATCGATGACGATGGGCGTGAGGTTCAAGATGTTTTACAGAAGGTGATTAGGTATAAGGGTCCACATGGTGAATTTAGTGGGTCCGAAAAAATAAAAATTACAGAGATGTTGTACTATGATTATCATACTTTAAAGACCGATCTACCTAAAATTCGTTTGAAAAACGCACTCGGTAGAATTAAAACGGTGTCGACAGTCGATGGATATCTAGCTGATTTGAAGGTCATTTAGGTTTCATCATCCGTTTTCGTCGCCAGGTAAAATGACAGATCACCTAAATTAGCGACATTATATTTTAATATGAGAAACCTATTAAGTTCTTCTTGCATTATCTGCACTGTCGAGCACATGCTCGTTGCTTTTGTAAATATGTTGAGGTACCGCAAACTATATATTCCAGACATCGAACACGGGGAGTGTTCGGGGCACTCGATGACGGTTTCTTGATTCGCGAAATCACCCGCACATTTTAAGCCAATGTCTTTGTCATGCCTAAATATTTCGATATCCGGACCGATATTATACATATCGCGACAGATTCGTTGAAAATCTACGGATGGCATTGGTGTGATCGTTGTCATGGTAACATCGGGAAGTTCGATTTGAGACTCATTGATATCGAGGAGTTTTAATACAAACTTTGTGCACGATTTTTTAATTTCTGAGTGGATCTCTATATTCATCGATTCTTTGTTTTCTATTGAAATTATCAATACATCGCTGTTTGTGATTGATTTTAATAATTTGAACGTATTCGAGACGTTGATTCCCGCGATGATTGGTTCCGGGCAACTGTATTCCTCGAAATTGTCAGCTGTTAGGAACATGTCGACCAACGACGCGCGCGCGTTATCCAACGTCGTTAGATAAAGACCATCCTCTTTGAAGTATAAATTTACATCGTTTAGAATGTCCTTTAATACCTCAAACGTAGACTTGATCGCGCTGGCTTGAATCGTCGCGAGTCTCATGTTTTTTAATATTAGATCTAATTCTTTAAACTCATTTCTTGACAGTGTTATCATAGGCCCTATTGACATCTTGGTCAATCTTCGCTTGGAGCTCGGGAGTCATACCCGGCTGTAGTGAAGTCCCGTATGAATCTAAATCAAATATTTCATCCACACCGTCACCGTCTAAAGTCGTCATGCCACACCCACCGAAACCAAACGTCTCGACCTGCTTCTGTGGTAACAGAGACTCCAACCAATTTTTAATCTCCTGACCTACTAGCAATTTGCCATTTTTCGTCAACATCGTCGGCACTCGGTCTATTTTGTATTTGTATTGGGCTGGGATGCCATGTGTATTAATATTATGGAAATTTACGATCTGTCGCAGCTGTGTGTTTTGATTAATAAAGTCAATCAAGTCTAAACTGTGTGAACACTTGGGGCTGAACAGTAGAAGCGACATCTAAACTAGAGTCTCAAAAAAATGTAAAATTTTACACGCAAAAAATTTGTAATGTACTAATAATGAACTGGCAGTGGGTTGTCAACACTGTGTTGATATTGATCGTCATTTACATAATAACCAGACGGGAGAATTTCAGTTACAGTGATAACAAACCAAATGATCCATTTTTTGTCGATGAGAAAGAGTTCGATCTGAAGGGATACACCCTAATCGACACCGGCAAATTAACCCCTGACATGCTTGAACGCATGGTGCACCAGACAAACGAACGGATCAGTCACATAACAGGTTTATGTACCTATATAATAGAGACTATAGGTGTAAATAAATATAAAAACAATGAAACCAAGGAGGAAGTGTATCGCGCGACGTTCATGGTGGTGAAGCACGGTGGTATGCCTTTCGCGTTCGTCGTGACATCGGACGTAAAAATTTTAAACGATCCGACGTCTCAACACAATGTATCAGGGTTCGATGTAAATCTTCTCAAACAAGCTGAACGCCTACACAAAAACCCAACAACGGGGGAAGTAACCGCAACCTATGAATCGACCGGTGAGGTAAAAACTAGACTCGATGAGACCGCACTTCCCGCAAAAAAGTATAAAGATGATAAGATTCGCGAGTTAGCTAGTATCATACAAGATAATGACCTATCACAGCAACAAAGGGAGGAGAAAGCCTCGGAGATCATCAGTGAAATTCTCGAAGGAATAAAAAATAAACAACCGGTCGTCATGGTACATAGTATCAGAACACAGCCACTCGATTACAGTTACCCACAAGACCCAGCGATTTATACAAACAATTTCGGTGTTGAAAAGTACGATGACTACACGAAGGTCAGAGAAAGCGAGGTCAATTTTATAAAGAACAAAAAATTTAAGGAGAAGGAGATCATGCCATCGAATGAAATGTATAAACCCGCGCGCGAACCGGTGAGTGAAGAAGTAGAAATAACCGGCATGGAAGCGAAACGCGCACCGCCGCCGATATATATCAAAAAAAATTCATTCGACTAGTTTAATGTTCAGCGTCGATGATATTTCGAAAATCGCTGATAGAAAAAAGGAGCTATTGAAGCAAACTTATAAGCATATCTATGAACAATCATGTAAACGGATTAAAAAACACGCAGAGTTCGGCAACAAACACGTGTTCGTCGAAATCCCTGGATTCGTGATGGGATACCCGTCGTTTGATCGGTACAAAGCGGTTCAATACATATTCAGACAGCTCACGTTGGCGGGATTTATATGTACCATATATAACGATTTCGTCATACATGTCACGTGGGCTTTAAAGAAGGCAAAACCCACTAAATCCCAGGAAAAATCGGTGGTGCAACAGCAGGAAGAAGAATTCGGTGATTTACCGAGTTTTATAAATTTAAAAAAGGCTGCGAATCGATATAGGGGTAAGTGATGCGACAAAATAGATAGAAAAAAAGTTCACTCTATCATAAATGGACAATCTTAACGTACTCGTAGAAGCTAAAAGAGAGTATCTCGGACAGCTCTGTGATCTCATGTGTCCAGTTATGATAGAAAATTTTGAAAAAATGTACGATGAAGCGTATACGATGTCAAAGGGTCGCAAGGTTTTAGTCATGTTTCAAAAGCTTCTGAAAGAAGTTCCAAATTGGTCCGAAGCCATGTCGAAGCAGCACACGGATAACATCGCCAACCGAATCGCGTGGTTTAACGATTTACTCGCGGCTGTCTTTGTCAGCTGTGTGAAGATCCTCTCAGCCGTTCGTCTTTCTAAGGATAATAAGAAAATCGCGTTGAAATTACCAACGAATGAAGTGTTCGTCCAAACGTGTTATAACAACGTCGCGAAGGATCTCTATAGGGATCCGTATATTTTCCATGAATCCACAAACGAATACGAGCGTAATGAAATTTTGTTTCAACGATTCTGCACCGCGATCGAAGCATCCGTCCGCGAATTGATTCCAGTGCAGCAGATTTTACAGACTTACATGTCCCAGCACGATAACAAAGATATAGATCTCAATGAAGCCGAGGTCGGTGACGCTGAAGACCCCGATTTCGTAGACGAACTGCCCGAGCCCGAGGAATCGTTTGACGAAGCCCCTCCCATGGATGAACCACCAACGGAAGAACCCCTCGAAGAACCCGAAGCATTCATACCACCACCGGACGACGCGCCACCGCCACAGACCGAATCGCCGTTCGACAATGAATTTAAATCGATCACAGGCGTACCAGCAGCCCAACCAGAAAACCCTGTCGAAGACGACGACGTTTTGTTTCCGGATGCTTCAGACGCACCAGCAAAAAAAGTTGGTTATAATTAATGGAGTTCGAAGATTACTTGAGAGATCCAGTGTGGGCGGCGCTTATCGCCGGTGGAATCACAGCGGCGTATATTCATGTTAAAGCAAAATTGAACAATGAAGAAGGATTACAGACTAGTGCATACGCGAAACCAGCAGCGCTCAACGCAATTTTGGTATATTTTATCATATCATCCGGTGTTGGAAAAAGAGAAACAATATCCACCGAACCATTTGCTTAAAGAATTAATCATATTGTATAAAATATAAGAGACATGACCTCCGTAAACGCGTTCAATGATATGATGGGACAGTTCCTTGCCGAACTACACAAGACATTCCCAGAAGAAAAATCAATTAAGAAGAGCATGAGTGGATTTGAACTCATGCGACAGTCCAATCCGCGATTGGTCGTCGATGGATTCATGACCGGTGTGTCTCCGTATGCCGATAAAATCTCAGCCCGAGACGATACATTTTTCCTCGAAGAATCGAAAAAGCTTGATTTCTTGAGGGGTATTAATATTGAAACACACTGGTCCAGTATCTCCGATGCGACGAAGGATGCCATTTGGCAATATATCTCAACGCTCTACATGCTCGGAACGACGATTTCGTCTATTCCAGAGGACACTCTCAACATGATCGAGAAGGTCGCGAAACAGTGCGCAGACCAGATCGAAACCGACGGTGGTGGACTCGAAGATTTGGATCAAGGGAAATTGCTGAGTACCATGCAAAACATGTTGGGTGGGATGATGAAAAAATAAACTTAGTATATTTAAATGAGTGCTTCTTGGTTTAAGGATCCACAGCAGCTCGTCCGATGTGATAAGACATTAGAATTTTGGCCTACTAATAAACAGCCCACAGGTGAGCGAATCAACTCCGCGTCTCGATTCATTATATATGCCGCGTGCGTCCATTATTTGATTAAACGGGACAAGCGCGTCTTCGTCGTCGCCGCGACCGCCTTAGCGATATTATACGTCTTGGAAACCTCTAAGATGATTAAACCAAGTGTTGAAAAATACCAGGTTCAATTGGCTGGAGACACGAGCTGCCAATTGCCCGACAGTGAGAACCCAATGGCGAACGTTTTGATGGGTGATGGCGGTGATCGACCACCCGCGTGCTTTTACCCAACCGTAAAGAACCAGGTCGATAGCGCGGTCGGTGGTGATATCATGTATGATGGAGGACGATCGAAGAGCGCGGGTCCCGAACAGCAGCGGAATGGACTCCAGCGACAGTTTGTATCGGTCCCTGTCACGACGGTAGTGTCTGATCAGACAGGATTCGCCGAATGGTTGTACGGTAAGAAAAACGCCAAAATGTGTAAATCGGATGGGGTCGAGTGTGATCCAAACGCGAGAGGGGTTCAACTCGAAGCTTTCGCAGGTATTGATCCAAACGGTGACAAGCGGAGCGGTATGTTCGGTGGCACCCACGCGTAAATAATTTAACATTCTCAATAATCGAAACACACAATGTTTCCATCATTGATAAACAAAAATCTTACATAATAATAAATGGCGTACCAACTCCAACCAGGACTCGCTATTGTTGAAAATCCAACCGTCCCAGAAGTTAACGCGACCGACGAAATTTTTGTGTACCCACAGCCAACGTCCCTTAAATTTGGCGCCAGGCCAAATACCATGTTGTATGGAACCGCACCGTTCATGGCGGGTAAGGGCGCGCCAGCTGAGTTCGTCGAGACGTCCGACGCGCTCCGCCCTCAATCGACCACGCGGTTTGGTAAGGTTTTGGCGAACACGTACGAATCTGGGTATTTCCCAATTAACAACGCAGCGGTTCAATTACCCCCACAAGCTCAAAGTTACCAACCATCGAGTACGAGAGCTCAATTACAAAACGGACTTTTTGATCAAAGATACACAAATAAAAATATAAGTAAGAAATAAGAATGGGAGATCCCGTATCTGTCGCTGCCATTGCCGGCTTAATTTATGCTGGTCGAAAATTGAGTTGTGCGAAAGAAACATATGAAACGCAACCCGAAGTAGTTTCTCAACCCACTGCTGCTCCACCACCCGTATTTGCCGAAACACAAGTACGCGAATACCCAGGGTCGGTTCCACCTAACATTAATAAACAAGCTAGAGAAAGCTTCGCGGATATTTCTCAAAACGTGCGATCTTCTGGACAAGAGGTTCTCGAGATGCGAAATCGTATGTATGATGTAGGACGCATGAACAACGTCGGTCCAATCGAAAAGCGATTGGTCGGACCAGGTCTCGGTGTCGACGCGAACGTGCCGAGCTATGGTGGTCATCAGCAACTTCTCAGGGTCAACCCCGAAAATGTCGGTGCCTATCGATTAACAACTCTTCCAGGACGAAGCGGTCCAGCTCAAGATGTCAGTGGTGGTCGACGCGGTATGGCGGGTGGTCTATACCAAAATCGACCAGAGAAGACCGCTTTCCTTCCCGATCGTCTACCAAACGTCTCGGGGAAATCGCAAGGTTTCGGTGGACGCACACCGCGTGGTGAGCACGAAAAGACGAAGAAGATCACGAATCGAGCCGCGACGGGGCTCCGAACCGATACACTCAGTGTCGCGCCGGCGAAGCGTTTCGTGTCGAATGGTACGAACGCACAAGACCCAACGAGAAATAAGAAGGATGGTAACATAGAACAATATCAATACATGAACAATCCACAACCGGGTATCAATAGCTTCCAACACGGATACTTACAAGGTGCCGCGGTCGCGATGGGTGAAACGAACTCTAGGACACCACACACACCCGAACACATGTTTAAGCACGGGTTCCGACCGGATGAGCGTCGCGGTAAGGCTGGGCGTCCCGCGGGTCCCGGTAGAATGAACGTTCGAGCGGGACCCCTCAACCAAGGGGGTAAGCTCACAGCGGTTCGCAGTGATACCACGCGCGTTGACGGACGAGTCAATCCTCAAGCGGGTGGTTGGACGCAGCAATATGATAACAGCGGCTACTATGATCTCAACGCATACAAAGATAACCAGAATCCAAACGCTTCACCAGACAGTCTCAACGTCGCGAAGAGACAACTCGCTCGAAACCCCTTATCTCACCGATTATCCTAAAAATATAAAAAAATACGCACGACACCATTCATTAAAATATTATCCATATATTCTAATGGACGGTACTGAGAATACTAAAATCCAATATATCATGGTAGATTCTGACCTGGTTGAACCTCGAATAGATGACCCATTAAATCCACCATCTAACCCATCGAGTTCGTTTACCCTCGATTTAAACCAAGAATCGAATTTACACTGTGAAGGTATAAATCAAGTCATCGGTATAAAAATGGTAGATTTCTACGTGACTCAAGTTGGGACCGCGGGTGGTGGAGTAGGAACCGGCGCGAAATATATTGATATCGTGTGTAAAGACGTTCCAAAGGTCGCACAGATTCTCGATGAGAGGAACGGACAAACTTTCGCTCGAATTCCACTCGAAAGAAATTTTGAGGGGAGTTCTCAGTTCAGACAACACGACAAACAATGGTTCCCATTTAACAGGAGGACGGCCCTGTTTAACCCAATCAATATACAAAAACTCAATTTTGATATTCACGAAATGCGGGGGGACGGCACTTACGAATTGTTACAAATTGGTGCTAAATGGTATATGATTATTGAAATAACCACACGCGTCGAGCGCGAAGAATCAAAACCCGAAGAACCAATCAAAGAAGATGGGGGTAAGGAGAATTACGAGATAGAAGAATCTGTTAACACATTGGAAGATGATGTTAATAGATGGGATGCTATGATTTATATATTTTTGATTATAATGGTTGGCATTTTATTTATTCTCCCGAGGCGATCTACTTAGTGACCGCGAAGAGTGGGGAGACTGGCTTTTGCACGCGCTTGGAGACGCGGCTGATAGAGATGTAGACCAAGATGGACAACAGGGTGGTGAACAACGCGGTGAGCGTGTAGTTCATGCCACCGTTCTTGTTAACCTTGACAACTTGGTTAACGATCCAACGGACGAGGTCCATCCACGCGAGGGCGCTCGCGAAGGAGAAACCGGCGACAACCGCGTTCAACGATTGGGCTTCGAGCTCTTGAGTGATGAGGGTAACAGTTTCGGCGGCAGACATTTTATATAATACTATTAGAAAATTATTCCGGTAACAGCTCTTCTATTTCTAATAATTTTTTATATGTTTTTTTATCACCTGATATATTTTTTCCCTTCACCTGGGGTTCTTCAGAGTCGCTATCAGATTCGTCGTCTGAAGAATCATCACACGCGCTAAATTTTTTATACTTATCTTCGACCCACCCCTCCGGAGATTCTGAGCGAGAAGCGTCGGACACATCACAGGGTGCATCATTCTCTAATTCTCCATCGGATTCGGAATCAGAGCAGTCCATTACTATCAATGGCATTTTTTAATATGATTTCTGACGGATTACTGGGCGTCCACGAGTCCCACGCGTCGAAAGCTTCGTTAATTTTAGTGAATTCGGTGTCGTCTCCCTCATATCGTGTCCACATGTCTTCGCCACCGTGGACGACTTCGAGGTCGTCATCATCTTCTTCATCTTCAGGTTCTGGAAATTGTGGTCCAATGTGTAGACCAACTGTATGCATGATACAGTACTTGGCGGCGTATTCTAAATCCTGCGCCACGACGACATCTCTATCACACGCCTTCGCGTATTTACACGCGAGTATCATCGAATTTTCGATCACAGGGGTTACTATGTCAAAAATAGCGTTCGCCTGTGTATTTTCATATTCACTGGGTTCACCGGCGATGTTATCGAATCCAGTTCGCATTATTAATTAAACAATAATTTTGTTGTACCGTTTTCAACACGGAGTATATTGTAACTAGTTGCGTAAACTTTAAGTATCCTCTCTGGGGTATCTTCGAATGGGTCATCAACATGTAATCGCAATTTGAGTAGTTGATCTTTCACGTGTGAAAAATTGATAGTGCCGGTTGAATACCATTTTTCAGGTTCTAGCGCAAAACTATACATATAATATTTACGCGTGATCTGAGTTCTCGAGTGATGAATCCCCGGCTGAATCGATCTTAAATTAATAATATCACCCGTTACGTCGTTTAATATGGTATTATCATCTAGGGTTAACTCTAAATTTTTTAGATTTTCATTATTAATAAATGTTCCATTCAATACATGTTTCCCGTAATCGTAATCGAACACGGATACAAAATTACCCGAATCGACTTCTCGATGATTTTTTTTCTGAACAATGAAAAATAATTCCTTGACCGGATTTATAAAATTAAGACGACACTCATATTCACCTGTTCGACCCATATCAAATTGGTTTTCTTGGATCTGTGTGATCACGTAATCGGTTTTCGCCTGCTGTGTTGGTGAGTCTGTCTGAATCATCTCGAGAGAGAGCTTCATGGTCTTAATTAAATTTTTTGGCTCGAGACCGGTATAAAATAATTGCTCTGTCGTCGTCGTCGCCACCTCTTTACCCGCGTATATACAATCTTTTATATCCCTAAGTTTTACAATTATTTCAACCTCTTGGTATTTGATCGAGTGGAGTGGTATCGCCAATTCTGTATTATTATGAAAATAGAAGGGAATGTCGACAAATAATGACATTTCGCTGAGTGATTTATCTTTGAGATGATTCGATATATACCTATTCGAACCACTTGCTGGGGGTGGATCAACCTCCAGTACTGGATTTGAAACATTGGGTTTACCTACAAGCTGTTCGAGTGATTTGTGGTGTGTTTGTGTTATATAGTTCTCCGCATAAATTTCAAAATAGTCGGATGGTATTCGTTGAATCGTTTCCCCTATAACGAGTTCAACATATTCGATCATGGCGTGTCCAATAGTCTCGTTATACATGAGATCGCGTAATTGACTGGGAAGTATACTTTGGTCTAATGGTTGTAAATTGATCTTCAAACTCACAGTCTTTAGGAAGTGTCCCGTATTCTGTGGGATAGTACACCTAATTTCATTTCCAAATTCGAGGTCGCCACTAAAATCTAAATCTGTTTGAAATCTTTCAAAGTTTTCATATTTATTAGGTTTTTTTGTAAAATACGAAAATTCGGGATCGTCGGTAAAATAAATGTCCTGAATTCCGGATGCCTTCAGCTGTTCTCGACCAGCCATACTAATAGTACTCCCTAAAATTTTAGTCCAGCGATTCCTCCGTATATGTATAGGATATTATAGGATTCGGCATACACTCGAACTGTGTGTGATTTAGTCGCATCTGGGTCATCTAATTCAATATTCAGAAGTTTATGTGCGATTCTAGACATGTTAACCTGCCCTGTTGGTTCGCTCGATTCCGGTTTCAACGCGAAGCTATGAATACCAAATTCACTGTCTACATCGATACTCCCTGTGTGGTGTTTCATCGGCTGTTCATATGCCAGCATTAAATTATCCGAATCTATGACAGTTTGGTTATTGAATTTTAGATTCACGTTTTTTATTTTTTGAAAATCGTCGTCCTCCGTCTTCGCAATAAAAAATAATTCTTTCACTGGATTTTTGAAATTAATCATGACAGATTTAGACGATTCACCAGGTTCGAGTTTGATCTCGGCTACCTGTAATTGCGATGCCATGTATTCTAGTGGACGAGTCATTAAAAAGTTTTTTTCATCATCTAGAATGAACCCGAAATCATTTAGAAGAGAAATATCCTTTATCACCGTCTGTACGCCCGACGGCGGTGACACGGCTACACCTGTATCGCGATTGTAGTCAACGACTAATCCGGACTCCGGGCGAGTCTCGAGCTTTATCTCGATTTGCTGTTTTGTCAAAGCGCAAACGGGGATAGACAATCTCGGGTGACGGTAAAAGTAAAATGGAATATTTATTTTAAATTCAAAATCTTGACGGCTCACGATCGGGTAAATACTGTGTGATGTCAATGATTTAACGGAAAAATCTATATCGCGTTTTGATGAATTTAATTGGTTATACATCCAAATGAATTCCCCTGTCAGTCGTTGAATCAATTGACCGCCGATGTTTAAATCGATATGCTTGATAATCTTAGTAGCGATCGATTTATCCCAGCGCAACAGTTTTATATTAAGTGTTATGGAGTTATTACCATCTGTATAATACAGTTTATAAGGCACCGCATCCTCTGGGTTGGTGGGAATAGGTGGCTCTATGTATGGCACATTAAACGTGATATCGTTACCAATTCTCGAAATGGCGAAAGGCGCGCGCGCGTACGTATATTCTGAACTTCCACCAGCGGTCCGCGAGATTATATCACCCGAGGCACCACCGGCAAACGTGTACGCGACTCCTTGATACAAATCTATTTCCGTGGCGCCATTTATTTGATAATTATTCAAAGTATACGTTATTGGGTCCAACGTCGGTGGTGCGAGTTTGATTTTAACCATGACGTTTTTTAGTAAATCACCTGATTTTTGAGGTATTCGACACGTCGCTGTATTACCGAATTCGTCGAATCTTTCAAATGGAAAATCGATTCCCTCGAACGAGAATTTTGTATGGCGTCTAAAATTCATGAGGAAATGTGAATAATTTGGATCATCTGTGAGCCATCTGCCCTGAATGCCGGTAGCTGCTAAATTTAAACGCCCAGCCATCTCTATAATACACCCCGAGTAAAATCCTCGCATTTAAAAGCATTTACTATTTTAGAATGAATCTTCAACTGAAGAAATTCAAACCACAGACCATGTCGGACGACCGAGTCTGTGTATTCATAGGGAAACGGAACACTGGGAAGAGTACGTTGGTAAAGGATATCATGTATTACAAGAAGCACTTACCTGCTGGTATTGTACTCTCTGGAACAGAGGAAGGAAATCATTTCTATGGCGAATTTATTCCAGACATTTGCGTGTATCCAGACTATGATAGGGAAGCCATCGAACGCGTCATGTCCAGGCAGAGGAAACTGATAGGTGCGGGGCGTACGAACTGCGGCGCGTTCATGCTTTTAGATGATTGCATGTATGATTCTAAATTTTTAAAGGACACGTGTATCCGCCAATGTTTTATGAATGGACGGCATTGGAAGATCTTTTTTATGCTCACTATGCAATACGTTATGGATTTACCACCCGCATTGCGCGCGAACGTAGACTATGTGTTCATTCTTCGCGAGAATATAATACAGAATCGAGAAAAGCTCTATAAGTCGTTTTTTGGGATTTTCCCATCTTTTGATATGTTTTGTAAAGTGATGGACGCGTGCACGGAAAACTATGAGTGTCTCGTGTTAGATAACACAGTTAAATCTAACAAGATAACAGATTGTGTTTTTTGGTATAAAGCTACAGTGCGCCGGGGGTTTAAGGTGGGGAGTCCGCAGCTCTGGCAGATGCACAAGAAGGTATATAATCCAAAGTACCTGGAGCAGCAGGAGTCAGATGCCAAGAAAGCGACGAAGAAGACAGCTCTTAATATAATTAAAAAAAAGTAGATGCGGAATAATAAACGTCAAAAAATATTTATAGATTTTAAATGTCGCACGATGTCCGAACTATGAATCTATCAGACCCCGGTGACGGTATGGTGTCGTTGCAAGACGCGGTGTCTACGACATTTATCGCACAGAATACCCCCGAAAAAAATATTGCCCAAAATAAAGGACCACCGATGGATTCGACTCCTATAAGCGATATAATGCCAGAGTTACCATTGGAACCACCGATGATGGATGATCCCCGCGCGCAACAGCCTATCGTGATGACTCAACCCATGGTCATGCAATCTCAGGGCGCGCAGCCCGCGCAGCAGCAGCAACAGGCGCAGAAGAAGAATCCTTTCAACTTGACAGACGAGCAATATCTTGCGGTGATCGTGGCGGCGTGCACCGCGGGCGCGATTTCCAAACCAGTGCAAGAAAAGTTAGCGAACTTCGTGCCTCAGTTCCTCAATGAACAAGGTCACAGAAGTATGGTGGGTTTGCTCACCACGGGCGCCGTCGCGGCGAGCGCGTTTTACATTATTAATAACTACGCTTAGATGTAAGTGTATCTCATATAAATCATAATTTTTATCAATGTTAATTATTGATAAAAAGTATTTAAATTCTGAATAATTGATAATTACTACGCATACTTGTGTTTATACATTTCGCCATCGTATGCCAATCTAGAAAGAAAGAGACTGATCATGAATCCCATCAAAGACAAACCCAATGTCGTACCCGTGCTCGCACTGTCCTTGCCAAAGTCACGCGCCGAATCTTTCACAACCCCTCCCGCTTGTACTATGGAATACATGAATAAAAATGTCAAAACAAGCGCTGTAATAAGAAACGCCCAATCGACCGCGATCGCATCTAAACCACGAGTCCCGCGCGCGATAGCGTTTAGAAGGACTGGTAAAATTATAGTGATGTGTAATAAATTCAAATTAACTTTAGTAGTTGGACCAGCTTCACTCCAAAAGTGTGGCATATAGATACTGAACATGGTAATTACCCAAATCGTGAAAAATTTCACAAGTTCCATCGTCGGACCTTCGATAGCCATTTAATGTACTCATACATTTTATTTATCCTGTACGTGTCGACCACAAAAATCGCTTTTTTGTGGAATCTCTTCATATATACCGATCGATATCGCTACATCCCTTAACTCTTTATATTTATCCCAGTACTTCGTATCGTGTGCGTAATTTTTTACGGTCGAGTGTGCGAGCTCATGAATCAACACATGCATGATCTCATTGACACTGCCATCGATACACAAACCAATCGCGTCACCTTTATTCAGGTTATATCCTACGGATCCACCAGAGGCGACTGTGTGCGCCGTTATCGGAATCATTTTGTGGAGGTTTGGGAATGTATCCGTTTTTATGAGGTGTTCCCTGAGTTTCGCGTATCTCGCTTTAACTTCAATTAATTTAGTAGGCTCGCGCGCGTCTCGAATTATGAACGCGCTGATGACAAGTAATAGTATAATAAGGATCATGTCTACTATACCTAGATATATAAATTATTTATAAACAAATATAAATTTCGCGTACAGATTCGAGATAGGATTCCCACACAATGGTTCCCAGAGGTGTAATCTAAATCCTAATTTTTCCATGCGAGTCACTAACAAATCCTTATGTGCGATTGGTTCAGCCTTCGCGCCGTCTGCGTAGTATGGTGTTCCCTCTAAATTGACAAATATTTTCTCACCAAAATCACCTGATGACGTGTTTTTCATTACGAAGAAGCTCCCAGATGCATGATTTATCGGTGTATTAAAAATAATCTTTTCCGAGTCTGGTATTATCCCAATAAAAGATCCACCCACCTTCATTTTATCCGCGATGAGCTTGGTCGTATCTAAAAATATTTTTTTAGATGTGAATATATATTGAAGACTAAAATTATAACATATGATATCGTAGCGCCTTTTCGGTACGACTGAAATATCACCGTGATAAAAGTTCACGCGGATTCGTAAATTCTTGGCGCGCGTCTTTGATTCGAGTAACGCTTCATGACACGGCTCACACATATTGATACTTACTCCCGTCGAGCGCCATTTCTGGAGATCGCCACCAAAGCCACTGCCAACATCCAATATTGATTGCCCCTCCCTGGCGGTCGATTGAATGAGGTCGCGCTTCGCATCGTTATGATATTTTCGAATCGCTTCCATTATATTTATATGATTTTTATGTTTAAGCATCTTACTTAGGTGATTCTAACCATCAAATCTTCACGATCGATCGAACCGACGTCCCAATTGTAAAAATGATAATGATTTTTCCCGGATCCCTCCATGAATTTACACGCGAGTAAATTGTTATCTGATACACCGACGTTTAGACAGTTATACACGTGAAACCCCGCATTCTTCGCCAATATGACAGAATCATTGAAACCATCGGGAGTATTGTAAAAGCAATACGCTTGATTGATTTCTATGCCGGTCTTGGAAGACGCGTAGGGCACGGAATAAAAAGATACGAATTGTTTTGTTTCATCGTCGATATAGGAATATATGATTCCATCCTTAGGCATGAGCCATCTTTGTACATACTCCTTTGTAATTTTTGGTGCTACTTTGAATCGAGAACAATATTTTTTCAATATATTAACTACGAATGGAACATCTTTTCGGAGCATTTTTCTAAAATTAGATTTACCGACGACGCTATTTTTATTTGGATCGGCGTTTGAAAAGAGGGCTTGATTGAGTCTCTTCACATCGATGAGTCTGTGCCAATATTTCGCCGTGGTAATCGAACCCGGAATATCATGAACAGCCGTAAAGACAGCTTCGTATATACCCCTCGTATTTGCGATTCTACGAATTTCGGAGATAAGTAATGGTGCGAATCTTTTTGATCGCATGGTCTCATCGACACATAAAAAATTTATTTGAATCACCTTTTTCACGTCATTTTTTACTCGCATGAATATTTCTGTCCCAGAGATGAAGCCAACAATTTTTTTATTTTCTAGAATCCCAACATACCACGCGGGGTCCGTCGCCCACTTAATAAAATCAAGTGAATATTTAAATTCAAAATGGTCATCGCGTATATAATTTTTTAATAAAAATTCATATATTTCATTCATTTCAATGTCATCGGACCAGACAAATCCACCCGGTAAATGTATTCTATCATTACTAGCGTCACACACGGGTTGGTTATCCCAAAATGGTCGACTACTCATATATATCATATTTGATGTCATTCTTTTAACTAAGTTAAAGCTTTGGTTCAATGTACAATTATAAACATGTCTCTCGAACAAGATTACACGACCGTACCTGGGCAGGTATTTGCCTGTCTATCCATCGTTGGACCGGAGTGCCCTCAAAAAAATGATAAATTCGGTATTAAGATCCGAGGAGCTTTCTCGACGCGCGATGAAGCGGCGAATCACGCAAAGAGGCTCCAAAAGGAAGATGACACCTTCGATATCTACGTCGTAGATATGTACAAGTGGCTTTTGATTCCACCGACCGCGGATTCAGTCAACGACGTTCACTACACGAATGAAAAATTAGAAGAGCTCATGACAGGATATAGGGATAACCAAGCGATGGCGGCAAAGATGTTCGCGGAACGGAAGCGAGACATGATGGCGAAACCATCGGAAAATCTTACCGACACACCATTTATTAAGGGTGGTGATGAGAATTCTAAGTTCTACAACAAACCGGACGAAGCGCCGATCAGTCACCCAGCTGAGGTGCTCGAGCGGCTCAAGAAGGAAAAGCCGGACGCTCCAATGGAAGACCTCGTGAAAGAAGCCGATAAAATCGTTTCGGATGAAATGGCGGAGAGACAGAGGGAGCGCGAAAAAGACGCGGAATCAACGAACGCGCAAATCACAGAAGGCGGTGAAGTCGAAGAAGGCGAAGAAGTAAACTCCAAGTAATTTTTAATATCATCTATATATAAGTATGCTGAGCGCGATATCAATTATCTTAAACGCGATCACCATTATTATATTCATCGTCATACTCGGGTTAGTTTTGAAAGAACGAAAGATTCAGGAAACTAACCGGGACATGGTGTGTAACGAGGTCTCGACGGACGATGGGGCTGCGAGAATTGACTCTATCAAAGAGGAACCAATAAAGGACACTATCTATAATTATATAAAAGAGAACCAGAGTAAATTACGACAATACTTTACCCAGGCCTGAGGATCACAGGTTGCATTGTTTTACCCATGAAAAATCCCAATATAAAAGCCACAAATATTACAATATAAGCAGTCTTATCTAAATCATTAAATAAATCGATCTTTTGGACCTGTGGCATCGCGGCTTGAGGTGGAGCGGGAGGATAATAGTAATATTCATCCTCCGGCTGCTGCTGCGGCTCCGCGTGTTGGGGATGCATCTCATCTTCTTTATCTAAGATTTCCGGGTTATAGTCGATTGGATTCCCAATATCAGTTTCCATGATTTATATAAAAACTATTTATTTTTTTAAGCTCGTTATAACTCATCTTCATCTTCATCTTCATCTTCATCATCGACGATGAAGTCGGCTAAATCGTCGTCATCATCGTCGTCCGAATCGGATCTAATAGATAAACCATCATCACTCGAATCATCGTCGTCTGTATCGTATTCATCGTCGGCGAAATCGTCTTCCACGTCTTCAATTATTTCTAGGCGTTCTGGAGCTTTAGATATCCTACCGGAGCGCGTTGAGACGGGCGCGGGTGCCAATTTCGACATTTATAGTAATGTAGATAACTTTTTTCGAAACGTGTCGCATTATAATTTATTACAAATTTTATCGGTTAACTTATGTTTACGATTCGCGCACCCACACACTTGTTCGATCGTCTTCCCGGTTATAGTAAAAGCTACCTCCTTCTCGCACGCGTCGCATTGATGATCCGTCTTTATGGAATACGCACCTTTCTTCTTTTCCTTTTTTAGTTCCGTCAGGTTCAACTCCGTCCGCGCGATGTATTTGTTTACGTATGTCGTTAAATCCTTTAAAACGTCGTCGCTCCGCTGAGTACCCTGTTGTTTTTTTGAGATTTCCTTATACTTCGTTAATTCCATTTTCTCTACGATCTTGGGTGTGAGCGCGAATTGACGCCCTGAAAAATCTTTACAAAATCCATAATGACGATCGCGCATCGTCTCGCATTTACAAAAACATTTTTGACGAATAACATTCCCGATTATGTGAAACCATACGTGATTCGACCCGTGAGCTCTTTTCGTATTTTCACAATATCTCGAGGTCGTCGCCACTAGGTGTTGATTTTGATGTTTATATATGTGTGTGATGATTGCTCTCGATTGACCCTCCATGTTTTTTTGGATGAATTCTTGAAGTGTTAGTATGACCGTGCGATCGGTTAATTCATCGTTGGTTTGGGCGCTAGTAAAAGCTCCTTCGGTTTTACTTTTAGAGCCGACGATAACCCGGGGTTCCGTACCGTCTTTGGTTCGTAGGGTTGCCATCCACATGATGTCGACTGTGGGATTGGATGAAATTTTTTGCATGAATCCGAGTACTCCCGATTTGTATAAAAAAATGGGTAAATATTCACCTTGGATTAGTCGTCCCTTCTCACACGAATCACATCCTTTCCCCTGACATTCCTTACAGTTGACCATCTTGTGTGAATATGGCATTCGAAATCCACTCCCCTTGGTATTTCTTTCGGAACTACCATACACAGATAAATCAACAATATCATTCCAATCCTTTGATCCATATACCAATTGGAGGGTTGAGATTATATGGTCCCTCAGAGCTAGAGCGGACGACCGATTCACCGGGAAATTTGGCCAATTTATATGAACACCAGTCTTAATATAGTCACCGTGTGGTTTCGGTTTCGCGACAGATATCAACGCGTCGCGTCCACCATATTTATATACCTTGTCACAAATCACTCGACATATTCGTTCGACATGTTCAACCGTCAAGGCTTCATCGTCCTTATAGTCGAGGTCTACGAAAAAATTATATGAATCGAGCGTCTTTTGTTCGACGACGTATAATTTTTCCTTTTTTATATATTCGATATACTTCGCGTAAAATTCGTTCAATCTATCGTACGGTACGTATAGAACCCCTTTGTCCATTAAAACGTGCGATGGATTGGATTTTTTTTCATAAAATCCATTGTTTTTACACCAGGATTTGAACATGATACTTACGTTACCATGTATTCATTCTTTTAATCCCCTTCATCATGATGTCTCCATATCGATGTTCGATAAGATACATCCGGGTGGATCTCTTCACCCTCCGCGAGTTCCTTTTTCAAAACTAAAAGTTCATAGACCTTATCGTCCTTGTGGATTTCTATGAATTTTTCAGCTCTTTCTACTGTGTACGCGTGTCGATTTACGAGACAATCGTGGATTTGTTTTAAAATATAATTCTTAGACTTCATTATTTAATACTAAATGTTTTTCTATCGAGAGATGTCACACACGCGTAAAATTCTGGATTATTAAGAACATTTTTTTGAATCCTATCCCACATTTTTCGATTTTTAAATTCTGGAAGAGTTTCGAAATTCATGAAATCGTTTTCATCGTGTGTTCTCTTGATCGGTTGTTTTTGAATTTTTCTTAAATTCATTTTTGTTTTTTCGTCATTAAACTTCCTGATGAGGTCTAATTGTTCTGGTCGCGAGTAATCGACAAAGAATACAAATACATTATACTCTAAATCAACTGTAGGACTCTCTTTTACTATAAATTTAAACTCTGTATATTCTCCTTTCTTGAGGGAAACGACTCCACGCGTTTCCTCTTCAAGCTCTCTCAACGCGCAACGAAGGGGGTTGTAGATTTCTCGTCGACGACATCCTCCTGTAACAAAGATCCAATCTTTGAATCTTTTATCCCTGACAACTAAGAACCGAGGCTTATCACCAGTAAACGTAACCGGAATAGCGATAGCTTTATATTTTTTCATTGCGATGTCGCAAGTTATAATTGTCAGATATGTTAATTATCCGCCGTCTCGGCGGTGGATTCGTCGGTTACGACGGTGGTTTCAGTCTCTGGTTCTTCTTTGATCAAGATAGTCTTCGCGGGTGTACGAGGTGGAGTCGCGAGTTTATTACAGAATTTTTTGATATTCACCAGTTCGGTTTTTGCTAAAGCAAATTCCTTATATAAGTAAGCGGTCGCAGCGAGGCACACGATTAGTGCGACGATGGTCAGCGTTTCCCTATCCAGTGAGAGCATTTTATGTAATAGATACGCGTGATTCTTTTAAGCATGTATAACACCCATATGTGTTTGGGTATTTTCGGGACATGAATACCCCTTTTGGGCGAATTGTATTTCGTTATAATGTCCATCTTTACATGGAGCATTTGGCATTTCGGCTGATGATTTTGGATCTACGTATTTGTTTAACGTTCCAGATTTTGGATCATACGTTAAGACAAATATGAATCCCAACAAAAATATCAACTTCAGTAACATTTACTAGTAGTGTGTAAATTAATTCGAATAGGTAAGACCACCCATACCATTCTCAATTCTTAAAATATTATAGTTGACAGCGTACATGTCGGTATCAAACGATCCCGAGGTGCTCAAGAGACGAGCCGAGTCGAGACGACTGAAGTTTAGCGAACCTGTTGGCTGCAATTTAGAGGTGTCGAGGCAGAATGGATACAAGAAACGAGCCTCATCGTCGTCATCGAGCGCCGCGAATGGGGTGTGGTAATAGAGAGTGGCGGACGTGTAATGGGGGGACGCCTTCTTCGCGTCACCAACATCGGTACCGTTGATTTGAAGACGAACTTCACCCGCGGCGACACCGACACCACCCGACTTATAGGTCGAGACGAATTTGACAGGGTGGTTGAAATTGAGTTCCTGGATATTGGATCCACTCTGGACAGCGCGTTGAGTTTGGGTGACGAGCATGTTTTGTGGGGTCGACGAGAGCGCCGTGCGTTCATCGGTATCCAAGTAGATGAATTGTGTGTGAACCTCGGTGTCGGACGCCGGGGAAGAACCCCACGTGATTCGAAGTTCGACGTCGTGGTATTGAAGCGCCACCAATGGAATGGCAGATTGGGCGTTCTCACAGAAGGAGAACCGGAGTGGGTAAAACGCCGCCTTGTCCGCCGACGCCGCGACGAGGGACTTGGAATACGTTTGACCCAAGAGCGCCGGAGCGATATAGAGAGAAAATTCCGAGGTTTGTTCATCAATGACTTGTCCGCCGATCAGTACCTCAACCTTCTTGATTTGTGCCTCCCATTGAGCCTTGGTGCGCTGGGTACCGGCGCGGTTGGAGATGTAGACATATCCGATCATATCACCTTTCCTCTCGAAGCGAACCGTCGAGATGCTCCCCGCGGATGGATTTCCCTGGAGAACCTGGGTTTCGACCGTTTGGGCGAAATTCGTGTGTCGTCGATAGTTCGACCTGAAGAAACTGACCTCTGGTTTTCCGACGATGTGAGCGTCTTGCGCGCCGACGGCGACGAGCTGTGCGATTCCGCCAGACATGTTGTATATTATAGTAAACGATTATTTTTTTTTGGATTTTATACTTTTTACATGTGGGATGCGCATGTAAAAAGTAATCTCACCCGGCAGCCGTATATTTGCCGACGATTCACCTGTGATCCCATGTTGATATGCTATACTCGACGCGTAAATAACTATTTATTCAAAATTATACGCAAATGTTCTTCGGCTTGTTCTTTTGTAATAAATGTACCTAGATGCTTGTGTTTATACATAACTTTCCATTTGTTATAAAGTTTAAAAACACACCCTACTCTTTTTTCTCTTTTTTTGTTTGTACCATCTGGTTTAATAAAATTTTCTGGATCTATCGTGTACTCTTTCAATACTTCTATGGCTTCTTCTTCTGTATTGAAAGCACCTTGAGATAAATACATGTATTTACTTTTGATTTTTACGACTGGTACATAACCGGTTTTCATTTTTTTAGCGAATCCCAAATAACCATCTCTATTAATTTTATAATTTATCATACCTTTCGATATATTACCCTTTAGTAAATCAGATAATTCCTTTTTATTATTACCACCTGCGGAACAATTATATCCATTGGGTGCCAGTGAATTGTAATGTTTTATCCAGTGTATCTCCCTTTCATCTAATAATTCATCAGAAACTTCTTCTAATTTTTCATATTTCATTTCATCTCCGTATTTATCTATTGCTCGTTTAAGTAAGGTGCAATTAGTTGAACTTTTTTTATGCCCTTTTATCCTTTCTTCAAGTGTATGTATAGTCTGACCTATATATACTTTATTTGAAGGGTTCGTTATCTTATAGATAATACCCATATATATATATCAATAGTTTTACTTCTTTAAGTATGGGACAACATATTTAAAAAAGTATTCTCACCCACAGAGATTCGAACTCTGGTTGATCGGTTAACAGCCGACATTCCTAAACCACTGGAAGATAGGTGAATATCCAGCCACCATGAATCGAACACGGGACAATCTGAGTTTTGATCACTAAATTAATAGTGTTATTTAGCTTTAATTACGCTACAATCAGATGCTCTACCAACTGAGCTATGGCTGGGGAGCTTCTACCTGGATTCGAACCAGGGATATTGGATCGGCTTCACATTTTGTCAAAGTCCAAGGTGATGACCACTACACCATAGAAGCTATGTTATCATCACTCTTCACTTCTTTAACCTCGTTAATACATTTAAATCTATAAATAATTAATGAAAATAGACCCGCCGATACGTTTGTTATGATCATCGGTATGATCGTGTAATGTATGGAATATATGAGACCAAAAATACTCGCCGAAAGATTCAAATGTAAAAACGAGTAATTGATAGCCTTCGCGTCGCTGTTTTTATAAACGTGTGATATTTCGGGTATAAACATGAGTGCGATGATTATCGAACTCACGAGTCCTAAAACATCGATGGCATTCATTTTACTTGTTGACTCATGGGTTTAAACTTTTAAGTAAGTT
>Ga0208407_1000034_pt1 | contig 62529 bp, 43 predicted proteins | sample ETNtaG_9_FD_185775 | JGI IMG/M metagenome (GOLD analysis project Ga0208407, IMG submission 185775) | Marine microbial and viral communities from oxygen minimum zone, Eastern Pacific Ocean - ETNP201406SV69 (SPAdes) (version 2) | ecosystem: Environmental > Aquatic > Marine > Oceanic ...
GTAGATCCCTGATGCCGCTATCTTCGAAGGCCCACTCCGAATCAAGAACCTCGCCAATAAGTGAGTATATCGAGGGATAAAGGAGCAAAATAGAGACGACTATTGCGGAGAATCCGACTGCTCCCCAGGGCCATAAGAATCTCATAAGTGGCCCCATTGGCCATCTCAGCTTCCTAGCCTCTTCGTCACTGATACCGTAGACCTCTCCTGGATAACCGGGTGCATCGCTGTCTACGGCTGTAAGTAGACTAGGGTCTCCAGGTTCAGGCATCAATTCGAGACGTGAGATTCCACGCATGTTTGTCCCCATTGTGCGCTGAGGCAAGTAGTATTAGAACGGGGCGCTGACTCGTCTACCCGGCCTTCTAGTAAAGTAAAGTAGTGCTGCAATTAGCATTATCAGGAATGCGTATGCCAAGTACTTCAGATTGTCATTCTCTTCGGAGCTGGTCCATAGCTGAGCCTCGAAGACGCAGGATACCTGTCCATCTGACTTAGTCGAGGTGCAAGGCTCTGTCTTTCCATCTATCAATTCACCCTCTATTGAGAAGACTATCCAATATTTCTGGGACTCGGTAAACTGGGTGTAGTCCATGGTGATGTAGAATGTTGATTCGCTCATTGCTGACACTGAGCCGCTGGAAGTGGAGTTGACGCCTAGCTCATTTTCGCAAACAATGTCCGAGCACAGGGTAGCCACTAAGGTGACAGTCTCAGCATCTACATTCCCGCTGTTGGAGATATCCACTGAATAACTCTCTATTTGACCATAAGAAGCGAATCCATTGCCTCCGAGGATCCTTGCCGTACCTCCCACTATGGAGAGAACTGGTGAGTCTGTCTCCACCACAGTTGAGCCCGAATAAGTATTGTTGTCCTGATCTGAAACCGTGAATGTGATTTCTTCGGCATAGGGGGAAGGCAGTTCTGGTTCAGAGGGACGGACTAGTGTGAAGGTGGCGGTACCATCGGAGAATGGAGATACTGGTTGGGTTGTAGGTCCAGCGAATTGCCACCACTCTGAACTGTCGAACTCGAAGTAGAACAACTCGTCTGAGTTTCCAGTGTTCTTGAATGGTATCGCGATCGTAATGGTAGTCTCCTCTCTGCTGAAGAATAGGTTTTCTGGCTCATTGAGTTCTATGCCGTTGTATTCTGGAACATCCACTCTCAATTCTACTTGGGTTGAATATCCTTGATCGGTTGACATCTTGACTAGGACCAAGTGACCATCTGGGAAGTGATGTGCAACGCCGACATTGGCCGGTACCACGCGAACGCTGATTTGTTCAGTAAGGTCTGAATCGGTCAGGCCCAAGTCGAAAGTTAAGGAATCCAACCATTCCCCTGATGAATTCTGGAACTGGACACTCCAATCCACTCCATCGGCACTGGGAACTGTCCCGACGACCGTGTATTCGTCGAAGGAGTTGTGCCCATCGTATTCGACCGAGACATCGAACGCAGCGTTCTGGTACTTGCATCCCTCTGCTGAGTTTGTTGGCAACCCTTGTCCTAATGGGAAGTCGTCGTCGACGTCAAGATCGCCATCGCCATCGTCGTCAGTATCGGCGTTGTCGCCTGTCCCGTCACCGTCGGTATCCACGGTCTCCTCGGAGTCGTTCGGGAATGCGTCTTCTCCATTGATTACGCCGTCACCATCATTGTCGTTGGTGCAAGTGGCATCAATCTCTACAACTTCCACTCTTTCGGGCCCTTGTACGGTAGCAGAGACGCTCTGCTTGGAGACTCTATCGATGCTAAGGGTGTTCATTGGGCTAACCTGTCCAGCCCTGATAGAAATTCCCTTTCCGCCAGAATAGGACACGTTCCGAGCACCCTCGTCCAATTCGAAACTACTGGAGGCTTGAACCGTTCCCGGCATCATTAGCAGATTCAGGACACCATCGCTTCCTAGTTCCTCGGACCATGAAATTGGGCCGTATTCTAGGACTAAGTCATAATCCTCAACCTCGGAAAGATCATGAGCACTGCCATTGAAGTCCAACCAATTAGTATCAAGCCTGAGAGTTCCTCCGACTGTTAGTTCTGATTCTACTGAGCCTCCATCGACCCCAACTTCCAGGGGTTCGATCGAAATCAAATCTATGCATTCGGGAGTCATGGATGTAGATGTTGCCATGGCCACCCAACTACCTGGTTGGATCATGGCGGACCACTCTCCCAGAGAGTTTCCAGATACTGTGACGCGGTCTCTTGGAATTCCATGTGATGGGATCATCTGAACTTGCCACTCGCCGCTGGAAATACATGTCTGGTCAGGATACGAGATGCTGCCGGAGATTTCAACCTCGCCGGCCGAAATCTCGATATTTTCGGTAACCGAGGTTTCCCCGATTTCGATTGGGGAAGTCTGCGTTCCGAAGCCCTCCCTCTCTACGGATATGTTCCATGAGCTCTGGACAGGAAGGAATGTGGACCAGACTCCGTCATTATCTGAAATTAAGTGATGAGTCGGGGAATCAAGGTCTCCGGTAATGTTTACAGAGACATTAGAAAGGCCCTCTGAGAAACCAGGGGCACCATCATCATCGAGGTCCCAGAATACCTTGCCGCTAAGGCTGACTAGTTTCTGTACGGTCAGGAAAACTTGGTGATTGGGCCCTACGGTGACACCGGCTTCAACCAACGAAGAGTTCTCCAAGAGAGTCATGACTCCGTCCTGGTTGGTCTGGTTAATCTCAACGTTCCAGAACCCGGGAACTAGTCTTATTTCCAGTGGTTGATCAAATCCTCCGATCGAGCTTACGAATGACCCAAGGCCTTCTTGTGAAGATATGGTGAGATCAACCAACTCAGGTGCTGCCACATCCGAAGATGATTGTAGAGTCACAGTTACAGAGGCTAGTTCGGCTGTCTGGAAGTTCAATCTGGATCCTGCCGACGATTGAGTAGCAGAAATCGACCTTCGCAGACCCTCATACACCCCCGGGTTTGTCTCGAATTCATCTACAATTACGATCCAATCGCCCTCTTCTATGTACTCGGCCAACACACCATCTTCGTTGGTTGTGTAAGTTTGTATCCAACCATTTTCGACGTTCTCGAGTTTAACTTCGTGGTTGTCTAGTAATTGGCCGCTCTCATTCCGGAATGTGATGTTAACTAACCATCTTGGTTCGAACCCTACAGAACGCTTGATTGTAGAAGACCCGATCTCGACTTCGAAGATGTCATTTGTGTCATATAGGGTATCGAACGGATCGTCTGCAGAAGAGTTGGCCCTCTCAACGACTATTCGGTATCTTCCCGGTTCAAGAGATAGTTCTGCCAATCCTGTTTGGGCCCACTCAGAACCATCGCTTGAGACGATGTAACCGGCACCATTGGGTGACAGCGGCTTGATCTCGAATGGATAGGAAACCGGAGTCCCATTGGATGCGTTGTTATCGCCCATATGATCGATGAAGAAATCTATCTCCACAGAAATATTTGTTGGAAGTACCAGGAGCTCGACCATGTGTTCTGATGTTGTGTTGATTTCCTTGACTACTGCATTGGCAGTCATTTCGCTGCCGGCTTCCAATGTGAAAGACCAGTTGCCCAGAGGCAGTAGCATGTCGAATCGTCCGAGGTCATCCACCTCTTCCCTCCAAACGGCGTCTGTTGTTCCGTCCAAGTTGTTTGCTTTGGCAAATACGGGAGTCCATCCGGAGAATCCTTGGTTGTACGTGTTTCCTTCACGATTGAGGCTTACTTCTCCGAGGACCATTGTTGAGTCAGTGAGTTCGATTGTGATATTTTCCATCGAATCTGTCACTTGGAAGCTAGTGCCGTTGGAGAAGAATCCACCTGCTCCGACCATACGCTCCACGGTTGCATGGACAAAGGCGCCTTGAGGGAGGATAACGCTGAATTCTCCAGATGAGTCGGTTACGGATTTGAGAGTGAATCCCTGCCATTGGAACAAAACCTCCTGGTTGGTCACTCTGGACAACAATGGATCTGAAATTTCACCCCCCTTAACTGAGTCGATAACAACCCCACTAACGACCTGGCTAACCAGGAACTCGAAAGAGTCGCTGACATCAATGCTCCCGATAGATATGCGCTGCCACAGTTGCTTCTCATCGCTAAGTGTGTAATTGAGTATCCAATTGCCTGGGTTCAACTCGGCATGGTATGTCTTTGACTCATTGTCGAACATTGCTGTGACTGCACTTCTGGAAAGATCCTCGGGTATAAATTGCAATAGAAGGTCATCGACACTGATTCCGTCATCGGAGAGGGTGAATGTGATATCGGATGTTTGAGGCACTTCAGAAGGGAAGGACACTAGAGATGCTAACCCGGATTCGAAAGTGAATGCCTGAGAGAGCTCTGGGAAACCGTCGTCATCGATGTCTACCTCTGCGATGTAAGAGCCTGGGACTATTGGTCCGACCTCGAAAGAACCGCTTTCGTCAGGAATGACAAAACATGGTTGAGTGATGACGCCTTGGCACTCTTCATTGGAATCCTCACTAGAGCCATTGATTGAGAAAATCGAAACCTCACTCGACAATGGCCTACCCGTGAAAATCGAGACAGTTCCCTTGATCGCGCCTCCAGTGATAGATACAGGAGTCTGAATCTCAGAAGAAGACAGAGGGATTACGAATGGTTGCACAATCTCCACAGGGTCCCCGGTTCCGAAGTCCACTGAAATGACGTACTCTCCGGGGAGGGCGTCGACGATGTGGAAGGAGCCTGGTCGGACCATAGGCCCACTGAACGATCCGTGGCCCGAGAAAGTACCAGTTCCATTAAATGTCCCAAATGTGACAAGGTCATCCGAAGGGGCTGTGGCAAAGTTACCTGAACCGATGAATGTGGCCTGTGAGAGTTCCCTGGTGAATTCACTGACTCCCTGCGATGTGAACTTTCCAGAGCCATTTGCTCTGCCTTCCAAGAGATAGTAGCCATCTTCGTTAATGCATGCATCAGAACCTTCTGGGACTGAATCTCCAGAGCAATCTGGGAACTCGCCCGATAGTGTGCCATCGATCATACCCTTACCAGAGAATTGACCTTCTCCAGTAATGCTGTGGTTATCGAATACAGCTTGAGTGTGGGTGCCAGTGAAGTCATGAACAGATACTGCCCCCATGCTCTCCATAGTTCCCTCTCCCAGGAATGTGACCTCCCCTATACCACTGAATCTCAGGTCTTCCCCTACCATGCTCCCATCAGAAGTAATGACCCCATAGGGTTGGATTACTACATCTTCTGAAGAAGGAGTGAGGGTAATGTTGGCAGAAAGAACAGGGTCCCCGTCGAAATCAAGTTCTCCCGACCATGAGAGTATTCCTGAAGCAGTTGATGGAGATACCGATATTGGAGCCTCGATGACGGATTGCCCATTGCTGTGTCCATCTGACCCAGAAATGTTCACTATTGTCTCAGAGAGCCATGTTGACCCGTAGACGTTGCCCAGGATTCCAGTTACTGGGTTTACGGCGCGATTCTGGGATGTCTCTGAGAAAAGTTCTGACATTAGATTGGCGGAACCTGACAATAGGGATGTTCTGGCTGCATCCAAATCTGGATCGCCTGTGAAAGCAGAGACGCGGATCTTTCCAGCTGGAGCGGTGAAAGAGAAGTGGCCATTCTCGTCTGCTTGTGTACTCCCAATGGGTATCCAGTATGTTCTGGAGTCATTGTCGACGACATGGCCTTCTTCGTTTGCGGACTCATCTCCGCTGAAAGCGTCTCTCTCAATTAGGATCCTTGCATTGGGTACTGGTCCGACTCCTTCTAGCGTGACTGTGCCCTGTAGTGTTGCGCCGCTGTAGTACTTCAGAATCTTTACATTTCTGTTGGAGTCATAAATCGAGCCGCAGTACTTGTCCACCTTTCCTGTTAGGGTGAATTCAGTATCATTAGAAGAAGATGAAGATGCTGAACTGATTGAGAGCGTCTCTTCGTCGGGGTCATAATTGGTAGTTGAAGCGTTCATGGGAATGACTCCCTCTTCCACCTGGGTCATCTTCCAAGGGCCTCCTGATTGAATCTGAGACCATCCTGATGAGAGGCTGTCATCTGAATAGAGTGAGACGTCCGACAATTGAGAACTGCCCGTTACTGTTGAAGCAGAACCTGTAATCTGAATTTCTTCACATGAAGTACCATTTGTCGGATCGTACCAGTTGGATAGTACAAAGTGATTCATCATTGCACCTGGAAGTGCCATTGCCCCCTGCAGATAGCTTCCTGGAGTTCCCGTAAGCGAGTTTGGTAGAATCCAAGTAGAAGGCGTGTCGGCATCTCCTACTTGGCCGCTTATCGATGGAAGCCCCAGCGTGGAAGTCCCATAGCCGACATATGTCCTTGCGATCATCGTGTCGAAGAAACTGTCCAGATGCTGATAGTTCATATCCGTCATCTGAATCATGTCCTCGCCAGTAGATGATCCGGAAGCCTGAGCCTTGAGGTCCTCCAAGTACTTGTCTTGGAACTCCTCAGGGGAATGATCACCCTGATTCGTTTCGTAAGTTGTTGTAATGTATGAGTCGATGTCTAGTCCAGAAAGATGGGTTGGGGCATGGAAGATTCCAGTAGTTTGCCCCCTATGGTACGACTGATAGTCCTGGTAGTACATCCCTCCAAGTGGATATAGCCGGTTATCTACAGCGAAGTACCGAATCTCGTGGTTCCTCGAGGTTGTACTCCCATGCGACTCTTCGTAATCTGATACCTCGTACGTGTCGATTGATGAGATTCCATCATATATCTGTACGAGATCATCGAGCGAGAAGGCCGTGATTAGGAACGCACGGGCCAATCCGAACCTGGCATTGGTCCTGTGGAGCGCCGTCGAGAGATCATCGTAGTCGTCGATGATGTCTCTGGTATATCGGTATCCTGCCATATCGTAGTGACTTGCGTCATCGAATTCTGCCAACTCGAACGTAGATTCTGACCCGCGAGCCTGATCGAAGAGAGCCATTGCCTCGGATGAATTGGTGGTGGCTTCACCGAATGGTTCCCCGTTTACCAATACAACATAGGCATCCAAACAAGGATCGGAGCATGTCAGCCCATTGCTGTCCAGTGGTTCACCCTGGAGCAATTCGGCATCACCATATTCCGCAACGACAGCCATCAAACGATCTTGGACAAACCCCTTGTTGGTGTTGGAAGTGATATCTTCGAACTCCTGGACCTGTTCTGGAGTCATGTGACCCTCTAGTACGGATAGGAAGGAATCGCCTAGTTGGCCATTGTTGATGCTCTTGTCGCCCATCGCCAGGGTTGTTATGAACAGAGAAAGCGTATCTTCCTGGCCTCCAGATAGTAACATTGCCCCACTGTTTGGTATTCCAGACTGGAAGTTGTCGGCAACCGTGGGATGCTGTCCGGAAGCCAGGGCTTGGAAACCATAGTCCCACCAGGAAACGAAGGCGGGACGATCGCTGAATGGCGTTTCGCTATCTTGCTGGGAGAGCCAGTCATATGCCTCATTCCAGCCCTGTGAATTGAAGCTTGGGCCGAAAGTACCCATGTACCATAGACCAGAATCGCTTTGGTCGTACGTATCGCTATTCATGACTGAAAAGAGACCTAGCAAGTCTTGCCTCAGAATGTCTGGGACAATGTCGTATAGGCTCTGGTCGATTTCATTCGCAGACTGATCACCTCTTGGGATCCCAGCATCGATCCCATAAGTCGCGTGTTGAGATGTGATGAGGAGCAAAACCATGACCATGGCCGGAACTCCTGGACGTGCTTTGGTGGCCGGCCATAGAGACTTGAAACGGGTCCTTGGAGTTCCTATCCCGGAGTTCCTCCATACCTTGGTGAAGGCTGGTAAACTTGCTGCCCCCCATAGCATGGAAATCCCGATCCCCCCCACTACTGCGATTACTGGGGTGGCGTTGATTATGAAACGGCCGGCTGACCATGCCATGTATGTGGCGATAATGGTCCAGAGTCCAAGAAGAGTAAGATCTGACTTGTTCTTCCTACTGCCCCTCCACAATAGCAAGAATGCGCAACCTATTGCGATTAGAGCCACTATGGGGCCATAGGATGCGAAAAGAACGCCCCTCTCGGGAGCTTGCGCCTCACCTATAGTGCCGAAGATCTTGTTCTTGGAGAAGTAGAAACCGCCGGTAAAGAGAATGTCCCATCCATTGAAAAGGTCCCTAACCTGGAGAATGTATAGCAAAGCGAGTATCGAACCGAATAATGCGCTTCCCCCTAGGACTACCAACAGCCAAGGCTTGTCCCTGAATGAGCTAGACACCCACCCCATCGCGAATGTGAACCCGATTATGTAGAACATAGGCTGCATTCCACTGGGTGCGAAAAGGAGATTCATTCCCGGCCAGGCATAGAATGGAGCCGGGATGAGGATTGCGACGAGCATCATTTGAAGAGCCGCAGAGGTGAATTGAAGGCTATCCCTTCCTTTGAAAATGTTAATCGCAACTTGGAAGGAGTAGGCAAGGAAGAGGATTCCCGGGCCGTAAACGAATCCTTTCCACCCAAGGGCCATGATTGAGAAAGCGATTCCGGCCATTGATGCATTTGCCATCAATGAAGGGTTCCTCTTCCACGTCTCCCTCATTCCTGCGATAATGTACAGAGGGTTTGTGCTAGTTGACTTGAAGATTTTATTGTGATCGATATGCCCGATCGCCCTGATCCAGTAGTAGAATGCTATGGCTAGGAAAAGCATTGCGAAGGAGTCGTGGTCTGACATTGCGAATGTTGAGCGGCTCATGTGACCCGGCATTAGTGCTATCAGCCATGCTGCAATGATGCCGGCCCTCCTGCTGTGTGCGCGTGAGGCTATCCCAGCAATTGGGATGACTATGAGAGCGCCGTAGACTGCTGGTAGGGCCGACATGGACCACCACACTGCTTGGTCGGCTGGGATCTCAAGAATCCAAGAGAGAGCCAAACCACCTAGTGCTAGGGACCAAGAGAAGAGGGGGGGCCTTGGATTAATCCCCCCGGCTGGGTAAGCCCTATCATGATCGAAAATCAGATGGCTCCTCTCAGCAATAACGTAGTCCACTACCCTCTTCATGTACCAAGGATCAGAACCACCGGTCATGTCCCATAGCCCGGTTCCATTCGCATTCATTGCCGGGATGACGTTCCATGCGGTTCTAACGATGAGTGCTATCAAGAAGGCAAGAGTAACCATCACTACGTAGGAGTTGACATCCCACCAGACTCTGAATCCACTCCTCTCCCTTCTAGGGGCGATATCTCCGAAAACCCCTCTGGAAGCAAAGAAGAGTGTGAAGAAGTTCATCCAGAACCAAAGGAAGAACCAGGTGAAGGAGCCAATGAATCCGTCCTCGGAGAATAAGGATGGTAGTTCGTTACCAATCTCATGCATATGGCCAATGGAGTAAAGAATCCAGTTCACTGCCAAAAGTGCACCCAATACGTGCCACCCCTCTGCTCTGAAGAATGCATGAATGAAGATCACTAATGCAGAGAATGATGCCCATGCCAATCCAATGTGGTTCTGCTGAGAGAAATCCTGGAGAGAGTCAATCTGGCCGATCCAGATTAGTGGAACCAAGAAACTAGCGAATACTAGGGACGCGTATATTCCCACCTCTGGGTTCTCCCTAATGTTTGGAAGATTGGACATTAGATTTCCCTTGCCCCGATTCTCGATTGTCCCCCTTAGTCCGACCATCACAAGGAAACCGAGTGATATTGAAGAGAGCCAGAATGAGAAGAATGCAGCTCCGATTGATTCCCTGACGGTGTCTATCACAGCAAGAGAGTCACTTTGAGCGATGATGAGTCCTCCTGCATAGAATGCGGCAAGACGCATCCCCAGAACTATTGAGAGGAAGGTTGCAGACTCTTCAAATCGTTCTGATTCGTTTAAGGCGGCTGAAGCGAATCCAACGAAGACGAATGTGGCAACGAACAAATGGTTGAAATTTTCTGGATCTGCTGAATTTGCGATTATTCCTATGAGCGATAAAGCGAGAGTGATAGCGCCGACACGCAGGGCTCCGGAATCAAGAGGAATCAGCCAGGAAGACCTGCCAATACATGCTGGAATTAACACTGATAGTGAAATCAGGATGGCCGTAGAGAGGAAATCGCCGTCTACTTCTCTACCTTCCAGAGAGGAAGCGAAGATAGTCAAACCAAGTAGTGCCAGAGTTATAGCAACGGGTGCGGCGAGGTTGTTGAATTGAGCAACTTGAAGGTTATCTTTCTCCTGTTCCATCCCATCCACCGGACCTATTTGCCAATAACTCAGCATCGCGCCGACCAAAACGCTTGTTTTAACCGTTCGTAGAACGGATTGGAAAGAGAACCCATAGATTGGTGCTATTTTTCATCACGGAAGTGCACGGAAACCGATGTCTTCCCGGTAATGAGAGCCTTCCAGTTCGATTCCCCCGATTATCTGGTATGAGGCTTCCAATGCCTCGCCAAGTGTAGGCGCAATTCCAGTTGCCGAGAGTACCCGTCCACCGGTTGAGATTAGTTCTCCCGAATCCTTCCTGTTGGCTCCGGCAAGATGGACAAAGCCGAGAACCTGTCCTTCTTCTATTGTTGCATCCCAGCCTTCGATCGGCCTACCCGAAACAACATCTCCCGGATATCCCTCTGCTGCTAGGACAACTGTTGTAGCGTGGACTTTTTTGAATTCAACTTCAATGCCTGCAAGGTTTCCCTGCGCAACTGCAAGAAGAACCAGGCCCAAATCTGACTGGAACAACGGAATAGTGACCTGGGCCTCCGGATCTCCGAGCCTCACATTGAATTCGACAACGCTCGGAGCGCCATCCTCATCAATCATCAGGCCAACGTATAGGCAGCCACGATAGGGTATATCCGAATTTCTTAGATGGTGATGCATTGGTTCTACTATCTCTTCCCTTGTCCTGGCCAATACTGATGGCGTTGCGACTGGAGCGGGCGCATATGCACCCATCCCCCCTGTGTTTGGGCCTTCGTCATTGTTTCCAACTCTCTTGTGGTCCTGGCTTGCTGGAAGCATCACATAACCAGACTCGTCCATGATCACTAGGACTGAGACCTCCTCTCCTGAGAGATGCTCTTCCATGAGGACAAAACCATCTGTTTCAATCCCATTTCTCAGCGCTTCATGCGCCTCTTTTCTTGAGGAGGTAACAGTTACTCCCTTCCCTCCTGCGAGTACGTCCCTCTTGATGACCCATGGGGGTTCAAATGATTCCAGGCTGGTCTCTATTGAGTCAATTTCGTCAATCCTCTCGAACCTCCCTGTTGGGACTCCGAGTGACTCCATAACCGTCTTTGCATGAGTCTTGGATCCCTCTAGTAGTGCCCCCTCTGAATGAGGCCCGAAGCTGGGTATGGATTCCTGTCTTAGCCTGTCTGATAGTCCATTCACTAGTGGTGCCTCGGGTCCAACAACAACCAAGGATACCATCAATTCTCTTGCTAGACTGACGATTCCCTCTATGTCAGAAATCGAGATTTCGTGATTGGTAGCAACCATCGATGTGCCAGCGTTTCCAGGCGTGCAGTGGACTGAAGCAACGGAATCACTCTGAGAAAGCCCCAGCGCCAATGCGTGTTCTCGGCCACCGGAACCAACCACCAGTACTTCCATTCCGGCCATGATTCGCGCTCGCTATTCTAGTGATAATGGATTGCACATGAGAAGTTGCCTAGTATGGTACTGACTTGAGCCCCAATCGATATCCAATGATGTTGAAGGACCTGTGTAGAATTGGTGTTGCAAAGAGGAGAGCTACCATCCCCATCAGGAGTTCGGAGCTACTCACAATGGATGGGGCGAGTAGTAATTGCCCGAAGACGAAAGCAGAGGCCGCGAAAGGTATGGTGTCAAGAAGAGGGGCCTTTGAACTGACGCTTCCTTCCCTCTTGTGCCCGAGTCTTCGCTTGACGAAGGAGCCCGCTGAGTCGCCCACCATGCACCCCAATCCAAGTACACAGCCGATTGTGAATGCGGTAACCGATTCCCCTCCAAAATAGAACCATGCATCCGAGATCTCCGAGGAGTTCGTCCCATATGTCGAGAGGGGGTCGAGGAATGGAGCAGAATCAACCGAATTTCCATTCGCAATTGAATGAGTTAGAGCCCCTAATAGACCACCCCCTATGGTCCCTCCAATTAGGCCATTCCATGTCTTTCCATCACCCAAAACTCGGTTCCCATCTGACATCACCCTGCCCCCATCAATAGTGAAAACGGGTATTCCTGTCAAATCTGGAATCCACTTCCCCCCTAGCATTGCTGCAGTGTTGGAAAGATATCCTGGGAGGTATAGCCAGAGCACCAGAAGTGGTGCGATTAGGGGGTCATCCCAAGGAAGTGAATCCGATGACATGCCTTTGGCAGTGAAATCCGGAGGATGAACCTTCGCACGATTGTGGGAGTGGAAAATCTGTGGAATGATTGAGCCCGGAGGGGTGATATTCATGTCCCTCTGTCGGGACGGGTTGTCAATGAACAGGAGAAATCCGATTATATTGTGCCTCGTACTATTATTCTCAGTGACCTTCATTCCGAGTAATGCTGTAGCGGAAGGGGATGATATCATCATCGAGTCGAATATGACTTGGTCGGACGACATGGCTCTGTCACAGAATGTAAGGGTGGTAAACGGTGGTTCACTATCTTTCGTGAATTCGCAAGCAGATATTAGCAATGGAGTCAATATCTACGTCGATTCATCATCCTCTTTGACTCTAGAGAATTCTGGATTAAGTGCAAGCCAACCGCCATCTGGATTGGCTGGATTCGGATATTGTGACGAAGGGAACAGATCAGCAGTATTGGCCTCTTCATCCTCCAACCAGAATGTTAGGATGTATGTGCGACCCATTCAAGGATTCACGCTTGACGGCGTAGTTGCTCATTTTGGAGACGAGACTAAGGATCTGAGTGGCGATGAAGATTTCATTCCGCTCGGAAGCGGACCGGTTGAAACTTGGGTGGGTTTGACTGGCCCGCTTTGCCAGATTTCACTTAGCGAGATCAGTGTTGATAGGGATGGCCAAGAGAGGGTCTGGTCCGATGCTGCAGATTTCTCCCATAGAAATATGATGGTTTATGGCGAGCCTGGTTTCACTATCGATATTTCTGGTTCCATGGAGTCAATTTCCTCTTCGGTATTCGGAGGACATATCTCCACATCAGGAAGTATTCACATCAACGATTCATCCCTTGATAGGGTCGGACCGATCATAGTGGCTAGCGATGATGCAGGAATTCATCTAGGGGGAAATACGCAATTCACAAACAGCACAGATGACCATGACATCAGGGCCAGAGCACATTCATCAATCATCTGGGGGGAAGATGTGAGTGGTTCAGGCGGATTGACCGACAAGTGGGAGAGGAGGATATCCGGGCAGAGTCTTTCCTTCGATGCGATGTTCGTCACATACGATATCACCGGGATGCACAAATTTCCTAGCTATTCAAACTTCAGTAACGAAATGGGAGTTTCCTTCATAGATGGCGGAAGGGAGAGAGTGGTCGAGATAGCATGGTCGGAAGACAACACTTGGGAGGAAAACCCGATCTGGAGTGAGCAGGCGGTTGTCACCATTACAGACTACAGAACTGCATGGAATCCAGAGGAGTCAGGCATAGGAGACTATGGGGGAGGGCAATTCGAACTTGTCTGGGATTCTGTAGTAAAGGTGGAAAGCGGGACTCCGATGGTGATTTGGGATAGTCTTTCTGTGGTCGGAGAAGATGGGGCACTGAGCGAAGCCGTCGTCGGCGATTCTGTGAATGTTGATGCTGAAATCTCCAATTCTGGGTCTGCTGCTGCATCATTGGCAATCAATTGTGAGGATATCAGTACTGATGCTACGGCGCAAATCTCGCCTTCATTCCCCTACGCAGTAATAGGACCGGGGGAGAAGGTTAAGATTTCTTTCAGTTGGAGGGTTTCAGTCCCGGGTGAGGACTCGATTTCATGCAGGATTCTGACACCGACTCAACTCGTGGATGAGTTGGCATTCGGAGGGGGGCAGACGACTAGTCAGAGTGTGAATTGGACGATGGTCGATGATGAAGATGGTTTCACAATCATTCCCGCCCTAATCGCCTTAGCAATAGCAGCGTCTGCAGGGGGATACTTTCTATTCTCGATATACAATGAGAGAGAAGAGGACCCAGATGAGGATTATCAGAGAATTCCCTGAGCCATCGTAGACTCTGCGATCTTCAGGAAACCGGCAATATTTGCACCAGCGACGTAGTTTCCTGGCATGCCGTACTTCTCAGCAGTCTCGAAAGCGTTCTTGTGGATATTCACCATGATGCCCTCGAGTTTCTGATCGACCTCTTCCCTGGTCCAGCTCATTCTCAGGCTATTCTGACTCATCTCCAAACCAGAAGTTGCGACGCCGCCGGCATTGCTAGCCTTCCCTGGTGCGAAGAGAATGCCATTCTCGTGGAAAATCTCGACTGCCTCGGGAGTGCATGGCATGTTTGCTCCCTCGGCCACCGCAATTACTCCGTGCTCTACGAGCATCTGAGCCTCTGCCTCGTTTATCTCGTTCTGAGTGGCACAAGGAAGAGCAACGTCGACATTGGTGCCCCATAGTTCGTTATGATTTGGCTCGGGCTTTGATTCTGTGTACTCGACTCCGTCGAAGTGTTCAGCATATTCCTTCATTCGCCCTCTTCTGTTGTTCTTTAGATTCATTATCCAAGCAAGCTTCTCGCGATCTATTCCAGCAGCATCGTAGATGTAGCCACTGCTATCTGACATGGTGACTGGCTTGCCGCCTAGGTCTAGGACCTTCTCGCAGGCGAACTGGGCTACGTTACCCGAACCGCTGATTGCGACTGTTGCTCCATCGAACGACTTGCCCTTGGTTGCCAGCATCTCTCTTGCAAAGTAAACCAAACCGTATCCCGTTGCCTCTGGCCTGATTAGAGAACCGCCGTAGGAGAGTCCCTTGCCAGTTAGAACTCCAGTGAACTCGTTAGCCATTTTCCTGTACATTCCGAATAGGTATCCAATCTCCCTGCCACCTACTCCTATGTCCCCTGCTGGAACATCGAGATTAGCTCCAATATGCCTCCAGAGCTCGCTCATGAATGACTGGCAGAATCTCTTAACCTCTGAGTCCGACTTCCCCTTGGAATTGAAATCGGAACCCCCCTTTCCCCCACCCATTGGCAAACCAGTTAGGCTATTCTTGAACACCTGCTCGAATCCCAGGAACTTCAGAATTGAAAGATTGACACTTGGATGGAACCTAAGGCCTCCTTTGTAAGGTCCAATCGCACTGTTGAACTGGACCCTGAAACCTCGGTTTACGTGGAGTTTTCCCTCATCATCGTACCATGGTACCCTGAACTGTATTACTCTCTCTGGCTCAACCATACCTTGGACCACGTCAATGTAATCCGGATTCTCAGAAATCACCGGCCCTAGGCTGTCGAGTACTTCTTCGACGGCCTGATGGAACTCTGGCTGATCTGGGTCTCTTGCTTTCACTGTCTCGTAAACTGATTTTATCGCATTGTCCATTTGGTCACCAACGATTATGTTGAACCCTGATTGGGCGAGCGCCCCTGCCTTTGTTCCCCTTTTGAATGTTCCAAGTAGGCAGTCAGCCAATATGGCGTTATTCGAACAGTATCTGATTAGCGATTTCGGCTACTCTTTTCTCGTTTCCTGATAAAGTCATCACGTAGACTGCTTCTTGACTGACTTGCCTCTTTCTCAGTGCTTCGGCCATAGGGGTGACCTCCTTGAGCCATCTCGTCTTGCCATCATCGCCAACTACCTTGACATCGACTTGAGCCATTCTAGGCTCTGAGAGAAGGAGTTTCACACTTGGGACATCGATTGCAACATATCCTGGTTCCAGGCCTGCACGGAATGCTATGTCATCCTCTATCTCCCTCCTAACATTCAATTCATTGGCTATTGATGCGAGTCTTTCAATCTGCTCAGGACTCATATCGTCCTTCCTACGACTCAGGCAAACCTTCAGCAAGTTCCGATACTTGAGTCGTGTAATCATGTCCCTGGAGAAACCACCTGCCTTGTCAAGAGCCCCCCAAATCTCTGCGTCGACCCTCCTCTGAAGATCGATAGAATCTGGCAATGCATCACCTGCCCTCTCAACGGCACGAGAAAGCATTACCTCGGTTACTCGTGTAACTCTATGGAAGTAAACCGCACTGTACATCAGCCCTCTGGCCACCAACATGCCCTCTAGTGCAGATAGGCCTCCCTGCTCGACAACAATGTCTCCACCCTGACTACGTAGGCACTCAATTAGTCGGTTGTGGTCAACCACCCCATGCTTTACTCCTGTGAAGTGTGAGTCTCTCAGCAAATAGTCCAGTTGATCGCAATCTACGGGCCCGTGAACAAGTTGTGCCAATGTCTTATCCTCACCAGAGAAATCCTCTCTGCCCTCCGTCCAACTAATCAAAGATCTCTCTGTTCCTGATGCATCGGGACCGGTTATCAGTGAGGAAACCAGCTTTGGATCTAGGCCGCGATCCTCCAAGATACCAGGAATTGATTTCCTTTCGTCTATTGACTCCCCTTCTCCATCAACGATTACGTCATATTCCCCGAGGATGATTCCTTTCGTAACCTCCATGTGATCCATTCCCCCTCTATCGGCCAGAATGTGCTCCAATGTGTGTGAGTAGGGCCCATGACCAACGTCATGGAGCATAGCAGCGACCTGCAGGGTGTCCGTGTCAATATCTTCCATTGAGAGGGATTCGGCCATTCTTCCTGCGATGTGCGAGGCCCCAAGTGAGTGCTCAAACCTAGTATGATGGGCGCCTGGGAAAACCAAATGAGCCAAACCCAGTTGCTTAATGTGACTTAATTTGTTCATCTCAGGAGTGGAAAGGAGATCCTGGGCAACTCCCTTCAGTTTGAATTGGCCATGTATAGCATCATTGATGACTTTCACAGTTACACCATGCGATGCCAGACGACCATGTGCCTTGAATCGCTCGTTAGGGGCCATCAATAGGATGTTTCAATAATATCGTTATTGTATTTCATTTGCATTTCAATTGCAATACAATTATATCCTGTACGCGTCTCTCGCAGACTCAGGAGGAACAGGAGGTGTCCGGCAACAGTCCAATGGTCTCGCTTAGGATTCCAGAGGATCACCTCCTGGAAATAGACAGGCTCGTGGGCTTCGATGGGATGAGAAACAGGTCCGACGTGATTAGAGAGGCAGTGAGGCGGATGCTGTCGACACCCCTTCCTGGAAAGGGGGATCGGGTGGAAGTGGACCTAGGCCCGGAGTTAACTATCAGGCTGAGGGATTACTGCAATATCGTTGGTGAGCCGGCGGATGTTGTCCTAAGGCAATCAGCAAGGGAGATGATCCGCAAGGAGATGATCGAAGGGGCCACGGTAGTGGACCTACTGAGAAAGCGCATGGATGAGTTGCGCTTCAGACACGATGAGGATTCAAACGCTTAGGAGAGAGAGATATGAGCGAAGTTGGGATGCACAGAGAGAACTCGGGGGAGCGGCGTGTCCGCTCCCCCAACCACCAATCAAGCGATGCCAGGAGATTTGGCAACGGGCTGAGGAACATCAGAGACAGGGCGAAGAAGCTTAGCAACGCAGTTGGTTACGACCCCAGCGAAGCCCCTCGCATCCCCAGGAAAGCAGATCAGAGTTAGAACTCAACACACACACCGTCCCGCACCACGCGTGCGGGGCAACCCGAATCTTCCCAAATGGAATGCTATGAGTTGGGATGCAAACTTATGGACGGTCAATTTCCCAGTACATCTCCATGTCTGGTGAAGGAGTGGTCAATAGCAGTCTTTTCTTCGCTCATGAGACTCCTAGAGAGTCCCAAATAGGGATGATCTCTGATGGTATTGACGCATTGAAGAATGGGGGTTTTCTACTTGCGGCGGCACCCACGGGGATTGGCAAGACTGCGGCAGCATTGGCATCCGCACTCAATGCTGCGAATCAAAGTGAGAACGCAGAAATTCCAAAGATTTTGTTTCTGACAGGGAGACAATCCCAACACAGGATTGTTGTTGATACAATTCGTGAAATCAACAAGAGGCTGCCATCTGGATTCTCCAGAGTGAAAGTAGTCGATATCATTGGGAGAGAGGGCATGTGCAAAGTGGTGGACAGGTCCACGGGGAAATGCAATTGCGAAATAGGAGTAACCGAGTCAGAGAGGAGGTTCCTAAGAGCGGACTTGGAAGAATTCATCCATTCGGAGCCACGACATGTTGATCAGATTCTGAAGCGAGTCAGGAAGACGGATGTGTGTGCATGGGCAACCGCGAGAGAGGCGGCAAAAAACACCAGGGTAATCGTCTGCGACTACAACCATGTTTTCGTAGAGGGCGTCAGAGATGCTTCGCTCCCAGTTATGGGAGTAGATTTGGAAAATACAATTCTCATCGTCGATGAGGCACATAACCTTCCGGATCGAATTAGGAGTGGCCTTGAGAGGAGGGTTACAGAGAGAGTTTTCCAAAGAGCTTTGTCTGATGTCGAAGAATACAAAGAGAGCATGGAGAAAAGGGAGGCGGATTTGGAGATACCCGAATCAAATCAGCTTAGAGAAGCGAAATCTCTGGAGAAGCAAATCAGAGCATTGAGGGATGATGCAGGTCTGAGGGAATGGTTCGAAGAAAAGAAAGCCGAGAATAAACAGACAAAGGGAGACGACGTAAGGGTGGCCACTCAGGATTTTCTAGATGTTGTTTCAAAGGCCATAGGCAAGATTCTAGAAGAAGATCCTGAGGACGATATATCTCGTCTGAGGATGATGATTGCACGATTGTTGTCAGTCGTAATCGAAGAAGATGAGGATTCGGGGGAAGATGAACAGAATGACTGCACTAGGCTGGCTGAGATATTGGAAATTTGTATCAGATATAGAAAAAACTCCGCATTGGCCTTAGTCTTCGATGAACTGCTCGATGAGCCAAGGGTGACCAGTCATCTACTTGATCCGAGTGTTGTTGGTGAGCCAATCTTCGAACAATGCCTAGGTTCCATACTGATGTCTGGAACGCTATTCCCGCCAGAAATGTACGCAGAGATACTAGGAATCCCAAGGAGTCGTTCTTCATGCATTGAGTATTCTTCTGGGTTTCCCTTGGGCAATAGGCCAGTACTAATTGCAAGTGATGTGACAAGCAAGTACACTGAAAGAGACGAGTGCTTTTCATCAATAATTAGCCATGTAAAGTCGGTAATAGACAACACGAAAGGAAATGTTGCAATTTTTGCCCCCAGCTATTCTATGCTAGATAAGATTCATGGGGAATTTGAGAATAGTTGGAGCCGAAAGAAAATTATCAAGGAAGAGCAGCGAATGAGTAAGTCGGGCGTAGAGAGTTTGATCTCTAAACTCTATGAACATAAGCAAATGGGAGGATCTGCTCTTTTCGGAGTCCTGAGTGGGAAGCTTTCCGAGGGGGTTGATTACTCGGAAAATGTTCTGAGTGCTCTGGTTTGCGTTGGTCTGCCTTTGCCACCCCCAAGTGCCAAACAAGATGCCTTGCTAGAGTACTATTCGAAGAAGTATGACAGGAATAGGGCATGGAAGTACGCAAGTCTACAGCCAGCTGTGAACAGTATTCTTCAGGCCCTTGGGAGGCCAATTAGGAAGAAGGAGGACAGGGCGATTGTGATCCTCCTAGAGAAGAGGCTTCTAGAGAGGAGAGTCAGCAATTGTATGCCTGCGATGCAGAAGATGCGGACATCGAAACCTGAAAGAACCGCAGAACGAGTCAAGGCGTTCTTCGAGATCTGACCGGCAATGGGTTCATGCGAGTCGGGTAACTGGACAATGCATGGAGTGGACTAGGGTTGATGTCCGATCTGAATCAGAAATAGAGTCAATTGGTGGTCTGGCCGATCTGAAAGTGGGCCTTGATACGGATGCAGAGTCCATGCATCGAGGATTCCTAAATGAGTTGCCCCATCTCTCCGAAGTAATGGAGACGCATGACTCAGTAGTCACTGAAATAGAGTCTAGAGTCCTAAGCGATTCTGTTTCCACTTTGGGCGAGTTTGTCTCTGAGTTCGGAGGAGAGTGGTCGGAATCTGAGATTAGGCTACCCTTGCCAACTACCAACAAGAATGAGTTTACCATCGACACCACAAATGACAATGATTCTCAGATTGTCAGAGTTATTTCCCCAGAGAGGTTTGGAGGATTGATCAGGTCATTCCGGCTACCGAAGGAGAGGCGAGTTTCGGGGGCAATTTGGGAAGGGGAGTTCATTTCAATCAAGTTGGATTGAGTCAATCCTCAATCCCCAACTGTAAATCCCTCGTTGGAATGTCTTGGATCGACTCAATCTCCTGCATGACAGAAGAAAGAGCCAGTTGTGCGTTGTCCCTATGAGAGTCTCCAAGAACGTGACTTGAGTATCTAGCCTCCTCGAAAATTCGATCTAGGGGCACCAAGGAAGCCTCGCTGATTGGCAGAGCCTCTCTGATTGCGTACTCGAACTCTCGAACTGTCTCGAAGTTCCTTCGTAGGAAACCCCGGCGCATTAGGACTGAACACATATTCTCGTAGCATAGGAAGATAGCTCGGCGGTATTCATCGCCAGATGCCAGCATCTCCACGGTCTGACCCAGAACCTTGGCTAGATCCCTGATTGTTGATTTCCTCTTCGTATTGAAAGCCAAAGCGCCGATTGCGATGGCGATTGCTGCGACCAACAGAGAAACGACTGCAACAGATGCGCTGCCAAAGAAGGAGTCACCCTCTTGTTTCTCATAAGTTATGGCGACACCCGAGGAAGGCAGGAGAGCGAGGCTTCCCGGATGGATGAATTCCGAGTCCGAGCCAATCATCACGCTCAGTAGCCCCCATCCCTCTGGCGGGAGTGATTGTTCGGATAAGGCAGGCAAGGGAGCCATTGACTTGAATTCGTACTGGAAGACACCGTCTTCCCCGGTTAGCTTAGAAACCGAGAAATGCGTGATGGTGCCATTCGCCAGGCTAGCGGTTAGGGAAAGTCCCTCCAGTGGAGCGCCGGTATCCCTAGCAGTGGCGTTAACAGTCCCCCTAATCAGCCTCTGACCGTTTGAGATGCCCAATTCAGAGTATTCGAAGTCAACCTCTATCATCACGAGAATCTCGATTTCCTTGGAAACACCGTTCAGGAACCTCGACTGGTCGGAATCGATTACTATGGTGATGATGTTCTCGCCTGGGTGCATGAATTCCTGGGCCTTTGCTCTTATCTGGAAGTTCATCGTACTCGGATTATCCCACGGCCCGTAAGTGATTGGGAGGTCAGATTCCCCCCATGTTAGACTCATGGAAAGATTGGCGAAGATTGCGGATTCTCCTCCTAACTCCCTAACGAGACCCTGAATCATAATCGAGCTGGATGGAGATGCATCGCCTCGAATGATCGTGTTGGTGATTGGTTGTACCTCGACAACGATGTCTGAAAGGACAAAGACCTGTGACACGACTCCCGTGGAGAGGTAGAGGAACTCGCCACCAAACAGGAAAGAGACGTTATGAGAACCTCTGCTCAATGCGTATTGCACCCTATGGCTGTAGGAGAAGAAACCACCCTCTTCTGTGACTACCAATTCGACAGGGTCCCCATCCAGAAGTATCGAAATCTCCCTTCCCTCAAGTCCTTGCTCAAAACCAGTGTCAGATTCGAAGAGTCTGCCACTGAAGTTCCAATGCCCCCCTCTGGTCACATACGTCTGTTCGACCTGGTGTGAAATTGAGGTGTGGTAAGAGACAGTGAAATTCGACTCTATGATGCCCTGCCTGTAGAATCCTTGTGCTGGAGAAATTGCAGAAATCGAATGATTCCCAATATCCATAGAATCGGGGATCGTCCACTCCAATGACCAAATGCCAGTTTCCTGGCTACTAGTGATTCCCACCAGTACACCATCAACGAATATCTCGATTGTTTGGCTTCCTAGCCAACCGTCAGCCAAGTTATCCCTGGCAGAACCAGAAATCAACATGGCGTCACCCACGGCAATTGGCCCTATTGGATCCATTGTGACGAAAACTGGGGAAAAGACAGTGAATACAACTGATGATTCTGATGGGAGTAGGAAGTCCTCCCCGGCGAACCCTATGCCGATAACAATGGGCCCCAGTGACATGTCTGATGCAATTGGGACAAAACCCGTGAATGAGCCGTTTCCGTCTGCCGATATTGCTGTAATTTCCTGCCCGTCTACCGACATGACGAGATCCCTACTTGGGATGACTCGGCCGACGCCATCTGTCAGTATGCCTTCTACTACTGCTACCTCTGTCCTGCCAATTTCTGCAGGAGAGGTGGAAATTACCACTTGAGTTGGTTGGGTCACATTGAATGCCATAGAGTCAGAGGAACCCAAGTAGTATTCTGGGTTTAGGGAGTCACCTTGTCCCATTGGATCCACCCAAGAGAATCCCCCTAGGAAGTCTACTCGAGCTGTGTGGGGCCCGAAGTCCATTTCTGAAGGAATAAAGTATGTGATAGACCACTGCCCCGTGGTAGCATTGGAGAAAGTGGTGTAAGCAGACCCAACGTCAATCCCATCAATGTACAGGTGAATCAGGCCGCCACTAGTGTTGCCTTCGGCCTTCATGAGTTGTCCCCTTTCATCCAAAAGTGAGCCGATCAGAGTCACCGACCCACCGGCTATGGAGGGAGAGGATGCTTCTTTCAGGACTAGATTTGTGGGGGCCAGAACGATTAGCCTTGTCCAAGAAACATCACCAATAAGGCCAATAGTGCCATTGATTCCTGAGAATGTTGCTGTGACCACCATTGGTCCGGGGTCTCTGTCTGGCCTAACGAGTATTGATGCTGAGGCGGTTCCGTTCGAATCGGTCAGACCCCCCCATACGGTGATATTGTCAATTCTTATCACTATCGTGGCGGATATCACTGGCCCGCCCGCATTATCTATCAGGGAGAGAGAGATGTCGAAGGTTTCCCCTCTGATTGTCCTGTTGTCGGGATCAAGATCATCTGGGCTTTCTATAGTTAGGACCGAAAAGCCTCTGCTATCGAAGGTAGTAAATCCAGATGCTGAGGAGAAATATGTCACCTGGGGAGTAAAGGAAACACCCAACCCATGTGGCCCTCGTGGGAATGACAAGTCGAGTCTAAGTTCCGCCGACCAAGTTCCATCGGCATTGAATGTAACCTGGGAAACTATGAACGTACTGGATTCATCGTCAATAGAGAATGTCAGTGTTGGATTAAGGGGATTGCCAGAACTGTCAGATAGTCCTGATCCATTGCTAGATGTCAAAGAGCCTGTGACGTTGAAGAATTCTCCTGGAAGTGGGTTCGCAGTAATCGGATCTATTGCCATCGTGGCTGTAGATCTAACTGTTATGGTATTCAGGGTCAGCACTGCTTGGTGGAGGTCAACGGAACCGTTGAAGACGAAGGTGACATTCACAAGCCCGAGTGAGTGGTCATGGGGGACTTCGAATTCGAAGGCAATACTTCCATCGGCAGCTGTTACTCCTGGATCGAGCCAAGTATCGTGGAAACGAGCCCACACTTCGAAGCCCGAAAGTGAGTTCTCGTTGTTGCTGAACTCTACTAGCCTAGTCGTAATGGTGATTGATTCGCCGCGATCCACAATGGTATTGACAAACGGATTGGAGTCGACGAATTGGGAAATTCCCATCACCAGTATTGATGCGTCTCCGTTGCCAGTCAGGTAGAATGGTGTCGAGCCGTTGACTACGCTAACGACTAGGGTCCTGTCCCCTCTGAGGACACCGTTTCCTAGGGTATCGGTTGGAACTATGAGATTGAACGCTCCAGTAATATTCGTAGTTTGATTATTGATTAGAAGTTCTTCTGGTTCGTCAAGGAAGAATACATTGATTCCAACTGGGCCGTCTACGGTCCTATTGGCATCTACTGAATCCATCACATTGCCCACTAAATTGAAGGATTGTAGCGCAGTAACTTGGGAAGGAATTGAGGTTATCTCTACAGAGCTGACGACCTGTACTGTTAGATTCACGAAACTCTCGTTCCCAAGCCATCTTCCTGCTCCGGGCGTTGTAAGGTCGTCAGAAAGGTCGTCAGCTGCGTGAACCCTAATGTCGTAAAATCCAGGTGGGGCGGTGGACGGGACAATTGGATCGAAGGAGGCAATTCCCCCGGGGCCCGTGGTTCCAGATTGGAGTATTGTCTGTAGAGGGCCACCCCAGTCGAAGTAGAGATCCAAAGACACACCAGACAGTGCTGCAGTCGGGTCCTCAACATCCGTTACAGTAGACTGGAGGAGCAATTCTTCCCCAGCAGTAACTATCGAAGACTGGGGGTCGGTCTCGACAACAAACTCCGTCTGCACGCCTAAACTGATTGTTGTTGGATCTCCTACGTTGTAGTAGCTTCCTCCTTCTGGAGGGTTACCAGAGAAACTCAAAGTGACATCAATCTCGTATACGCCCGAAGGAATACCCTGTGGAATCTCGAATGAAAGATTGTATGCACCTGTTGTTTCGTCCACCCAACCGTTTGCGATATTGTAGATCGTTGGGGCAGCTGGGAACCCACCGGGAGTGGTGGGTAGGGTCGAGGGTACCAGAAGCTGCACAGTTACGGAAGTATTGTTTCCGGTAATCTGGTTCTGCAGCACCATATCTCTTGCGAATCCGGAGACCCAGTTTGTCGATCCTCTGACGGACCAATCATTAGAGACGCTTACAGATGCATTGCCCATTCCTCGGACCCTTAGAACGCCTGATGTAGAATTGGGGCTGAGCCAAGTGGAGCCACCATAGCTGAGGTTCCAATCATAGTCCCCCGGGATCATGCCAAAAGATGGAGTGAAGGTTGGAGATACCCGTCCAGCGTCAGGATCGGTTTCGTTCCAAACGGGATCTCCATCGAAAAGTAATGCATATTCGCCATCAAATGGGGCAAATGACGACCCAGTGTGATCCTCTAGCAATACGTCAACGACATACTCTCTGCCCCTGATGGCGAAGGGAAGTTCGTAATCGAAAACAACGAAACTACGGATTCCGTAGATATCGACAAATTGTTCTTGATCATTCGAATTCAAGTCATCGGAGTCGAACTGCAGACGTACATCGACCGGCCCCGCAGGGAGGGGGACGTCAGAGGCAGAGAAGGGCCAAACAATGGAGAAATCCCCAGGAGTGGAGCCCCATGAGGAGTCATTGAGATACCATGTGGCCAACTCTTGGAAGGGCCCAGAGACGTCAGCTCTTCGCATCTCTAGAATCAATGTCCCATTTAGCGGTGTAGGCGATGGGCCTCTACTGAGTACAGTTCCGTTCAGATAGATATTGCTTCCAATCTCCAGAATCGAGTTATTCTGGCCTTGGGACTGAATCCCTACTGTTAGGTTCGGAGATAGCGTGATATTCAGCTTGAAGGGCAGCATACCTGGAAGCGCGTGGAAAGATGGGAGAGTGGCATTGTTCAGATCGTCGAAATGCCAACCCTGGAATGAAATAGCAGCATCCATTAATCCGAGAGGTTCTGTCTCGTCGATTGGTACTATGAACTCGTAATATCCCCCTCCTGATACTCCGGAAACAACCGACACTTCGCCATCTACATCCGAAGAGTAGTTCAGAACGACCTGTAGGTCATCCACAATTGAAGGATCCAAGAAAGGTGAAGATGCCCAAGAAAGTTGCCCGGTTATTGACGAGTTGACCCCAATCCCCAGCATTGGTTGGCCTACTGGAACTGGACTGGTAATAGACAAGGATACGTCATCTGTGATATTGACTTGCCACAGCATGGAAATTCCTTGGATGCCGACATATCCCATCTCGGTGGTGAGGATCACAAGGGAACCAAAACCTGGTTGTATTATTTGGGGAGGTAGTCCTGTTAGATTGAATGAGCCATTTTCATTCGTGGTCACATTGGCCACCATGTGCTCAAGAATGGCGGCACTTCCAGGCACCTCTTCGGATTGACTGGTTTCGACAAGGTACATTGAGAGTGAGATGTTTTCCACCAGAGTCTGGTTCTCTACAAACTCCAAGGTCCCCTCAACCCAGATGTGTTCTGATGTCGTTGTATTCCTCTCAACCGACGTTGGCCCCCAAGACTCCACATCAACCCTTACTTCAGACATCGGGGGACAAGCTTCGAAGGGAATCCAACCAAGATCTAGCTCACCCTGGTTCTGGTTGGTCTGGAGATGGACCTCGGCCCATCTAGTGAAGTCTTTGCCGTACACTTTGAATGCCTTGCCATCCCATGAGCCACCTGAAAAGCCAGTGACCTTGCGTGCAGGGATGCCTGCCGTCCTAAGCATAGTCACGAAGACCGAAGTAAACTCATCACAGTCTCCTTCCCTAGATGAATTTAGAATCCAATGAGAAACATCACTATCTATTCCAAGACCGCTTTCCCTGCCTGAACCATAGTGATTCCTTAGGAAAGAGATTGTGTCATTACCGTTCACTAAGAAATTCTGGATTGCAGTAACCTTATCCCAAGCTGAGATCGCCCCCGATTGGTCTATGACATCCTGAGTAACATTAGCGACGAAACCGGAGTTGTTCATGAAGTCCTGAGGTAAATCCTTGCCGTAGTCGGAATCGGCGAATGCTGTCGAATTCTCACGAATTACAGCAGATAATATCACCTCTGGAGCATTGACGTATAGTGCTTCTATGACGGCACTATCGACGATTATGTCACGAGTGTAGTTGGAGAAGTTGAGTCCTGCGGAACTATCCACCCAGGCCGTGAAATTCACCACATTGTGTGGTTGAATTAGTTCCTGCCCGGGACCGATGTATCCAGCTTCATCGAAAATAATCTCCCAAGACAGTGGCCCTGAGTGATTCCAGAAAGACTGGTCTGCCACCCCCTGTTCTGTGGAGAATTCCGGAGTAACTTGGGTATTTCCCACGAGGGTACTATTCACACCCCAGGAGACCCCAGTGTAGAAGTCATAGGTATGCCATCTCCAGTAGTGTTTGACAGTTGGATCTAGTCCCTCGGAACTATTGGTGGCAGTGAACATCAGTGCGTTCTCTTGTATGTCATCAATGGGGTCGAAAGGATCGCCGGGAGACCCAATGCAGTCCAGAACCCAGAAGTCTTCTGGGCATTCTTCGCCATCAGGGACCCCCCCTCCATCGGAATCGGGGTCGAGCCAGTCAGTTCCTATATTCTGCTCGATTATATCCGGAATGCCGTCACCATCAGTATCGAGGGGGTTGATATCATCATCAGGGTTGTCTTGAGGGTTTGTCCCGTCTAGATATTCCTGCCCGTCTTCGACCCCCCCATTGTCAGTATCTGCTACGTTCCAGAGTGTGAACCAAACATCAGATGTGAAATTTCCTCCGAATCCAAAACCCCCGATTCCAAAAATCATTGAGCATCCCGTGGTATTCTCGAAGTAGTTGTTGAGACCATCATCATCGGAATCAAGGAGGTTGTGACAAGGCTCTCTTGGGTCAGTTAGGTTCAGAGTTTCAGATAGATCGTTGACGCCATCTCCATCGGTATCGTATAGTGTCGGGTCAGATAGGAACCCCCAAGCTGCTGTCAATTCTTCCCAGTCTGCGAGACCATCCCCATCCGAGTCCTTGTAGTCATCATCGCACCATGGGTCGTTTGTGGCATTGACAGAAGCATCCCAGCACCAAGATCCATTAGTGAACAAAATTGTTGCTGCGCCCATTGGGGGTTCTGTATCCACCCCTTTCAGGAAGGATGGCTCCTCCAGGGAGACATAGCTGAATGGGGTCTGAGTACCGTTGGGGGATACGAAGAAAGCCATTGGCGGATTCCCCCTCCAATCCACCGGATCTGGATTGATCCCTTCTGTGGAGTTGAGGGTTAGTGTGTCAGCATCGCCATCCCAGGAAATAATTGTGAAAACAAGTTCGAAAATGGATGTACACGGATCGGTCTGCCCTGGGAAGCCTTCGTCTCCGTCACTTATTCCACCACCATCTGAGTCGGAAACGTCCCATAGAGTGCAGGAGTTGTTCTCCTCCCAGTTTTGTAGCCCATCACCATCGAAATCACCCTCGTCGTTGATTCTCGTTGGATCCGTCTCACCGGGATCAATCACCCCATTGCCATTCAGATCTTCTTCTCCATCATCCAAATGGTCTCCATCCGTGTTGTTGTCCCTAGGGTCTGACCCCTGGGCCGGATCGCCATACGAGCCATTGTATTCGATTCCATCGAGAATTCCATCCGAGTCAGTATCCGGAGAAGTTGGGTCAGTAAGTAAGATGAGCCCCTCTAGAGAGTCATTCAGGCCATCTCCATCGGTGTCGTTGTTCTGTGGGTCTGTCTGGGTAATGCCATCGACCTCAGCGGTGAAGATTCCACACCCGCCCGGACCTAGTGAAAGTACTGGGTTGCAGGGGGATTCCGTTATCGTCATGTTGATCGGCCCGGGTCTGAAGTACTGTGTTGGTGGGAATGTCGTCCCATTCCTAGTCCCCCATGCAGGGTTTACATACTCGTAAATATTTGACAGCCCGTCCGAGTCTGGGTCCCCAAAAGTCCCATCTTGGTTTGAGTTCGAGGTCGGGTCAAGGCCATTTGCTGCCTCCCACCCATCTGGCATTCCGTCTCCATCGGTATCCCAACCATTGGGATCCTCATCTTCGATTCCGTCCCCATCATCATCATTGGAGCTGCAATCAGCATCCCCATCAAAGTCTGGATCATTGGAATCAACCATTCCATCGTGATCGTTGTCGAACGTATCTGTGCAGATGTTCCCTACTGGGTCCTCGTCTGCACCGTCTGACCCAGAACCCTGAATCACTTGCATGGCGCTCTCCTCGTCCCAGTTTGAAACAGGAATAGTTCCATTCCACCAAACTCCATTGTCCAGAATGTTCGTAGTAGATGGCTCATCCCAACCCGAGGGAATTCCGTAAAGATACTCATTCAAATTTGTGAGCCCGTCGGAGTCGGGATCACCTGTGGAGCCGTTATCTCCAGATGACGATAGGGGGTCTAAACCATATTGCCATTCCCATCCATCGGGGAGCCCGTCGTTATCCGAATCCCAATCCTGTGGCTGAGTGTTGATCAGGAACTCAATCCCATAAGGGAGTCCGTCTGCATCCTGGTCGTTCACAGTAGCAGAGACCTCGAAGACGGCCAATTGCATGGAGGCCACCCCTGACATTAGCATCAAGAAGGTAAGAAGTGAGGCTGATCTCTTCTTGGCCGTGGGTGCAGATTCTCCATAATTTGGATTTACTAAATGCATAGATGCCAGTCCCGTTTTGTAGGCCGCTAACTTTGGGTCTTAAGAAGAATGGAGCGTCGTTCGTACATTTGCAGACTATATTAGCTCGACATCGTCATCGTCGTACTTATCTACGCCCCTATGTTCTTCCTCTACGGTGACTGGTGCGGGAATCTCAGGGGTGTTTTCTTGGACCTCAGCCTCATCGTCAGATAGAATCTCCAGCATCCTCATCTGTGCTGCCCACCTTCTCCTATTGAGCCTGCTCTGAATACCTGCGAACAACAATAGAACACTGACCAATACCAGAACAAGAGTGATTGGCCTGGGGTGGGTCATTTCGTTAACAATTATATCGACGAAAGACCCGATCTGTACTATTGCCGTAAGGGTGAACTTGGCAGTTAGGGACTCCGGGAAACTCTGCTCTGTGTCTAGTGGGGTGGCAGTAACTGTAATCGGAATTAAGTCCCCGTTGTTTGCGGAACTAGATACGGAAACCTCGACAGTAAATGTGACCTCGCCAAACGCTTCAACTTCAATCAGGGGAGAACCCGAAAGGCCACCGATACTCACGTCCCACTCACTCTCGTCTACGTCAGCTTCAAGCAGAACAGTCATTGGACTGTTTCCTTCATTCTTCACTTTCATCTGGATAGAATAGTCATTTCCGGGTGCAAGTTTAGTATTCTGAGAAACCTGGACAATCTCCAACATCGGTTGATCGGCTTCAATTTCGAAGGTCATAGGAAGATCGAAATATCTTGGTTCGTCCTCTTCTATGTCCTCGACAATCCTCAGATAGACAGTATGATTCCCAACCTCTACCTGATTTGTCAGGGTGACGCTGATGAAGACCTCTGTGAAGTCTCCGGGCCCAAGGGATACTCGAGGAACTGCTTCTCCATCCGAATTTGTTATTCTGAACTCCCATTGTCCATAAGCAGAGTTTCTATCAGTATTTTCCTTCAATGATGCGGGGTTCTGAAGCAGCCACCATGATGCTGCCCCTATACCTGTCTCACTATTCGTCAATCGTGCCCTGAAGTCCAATTCAGGCCTATCCTGACCGGGTGCGCAAAGTGCTACCTTCATGTGGCCCAGGGGAGTACCGTCACAATCCTGTGAGACCTCGCCCCTTATCCCATATGTTCTCTGGATTGTGAATGAAACGGTAGTTTTGGTAGATGCATTTCCTCCACTGATTATTTCTATCTCAATCTCCCCAATATCCTCATCCTCCCTGTCCAGGCTTGGCTTCACCCCCAGGATCAGTACCTTGGTACTGTGCCTCTCCAGTAAAGGAGTATGGAAAGTCCCATCACCCTCATCTTGAAGTATCCTCTGCCCGGTTAGATTGTCGTGCAATTGGAAGATTGATTTCGACCTCTTCAGAATGTCGATCCTGAATGTATCGGCGTCAAAACCAGTATTGAAAATCTCCAAAATAAATGGATTGAATTCCCCGTACTCGGCGAATCTGGGGATGGTCGAATCCAGGGCATCGCCTCTGGAAGAATTTGCTATTGGTGTTTTGTGATCCTCGGACCATACTGAGACTACCGGGGGCTGGTATACGTCGATCTTCTCCACGTTTAGTACGAGTGTGTCCTGATGGACGACCGAGATAACCCCTTCCACATCGGCCTCGGCAACCGCTCGGATCTCAATCTTCTTCGGCATCCCGGTCAGATCATCCGGGGCTGTGAGAGTCACAGTTGGATTAATCACCGTGCCTCCAGAGCTCATCTCGTATCCTGCTGGTGAGTCGAACTCAACCAACCAAGAACTGCCCAAATTGGTCAAAACCTCAAGCTCTACGTTCATCGATTTGGTGGAGTCCCCCCTGTGGACAAGAACCAGGGGGACGGGGGTGACCTTCCCCGGGGCGAAGTACTCAACTGAACGATCGAACCTGTGCTTCAGTGACACTCCGAACTGATGCATCTCAATTGGTTCATGCTCGATTTCAATTTCGTTACCGCCGACATCCCGGACCCTGAGAAATACAGTATACTCTCCGGGAGAAAGTCCACTATCGTAGGTGAAGGGGAATTTGCCAAAGACTCCTGTGCTGGAATCCTCTATGTCCTCCAAATCGCCAGTAATTCTTTCGTCGACCACATAGTTTCCATCCGGGCCCTGCATCAGGATATCAACTCTGGAAATATCTGCCCTCCCAAATGCGCTGATTGCATCTATGGAGAACTGCATCTCCCGGTCCTCGACAATGTCATTCGGGTACCAGTCAATCTCGGAACCATCGGCAACGTTTGCACCTTCCCTCTGGACTACGATGATGCTATTCATCAGTGCATTTCCGTTTACCTCCATCTTGGAGAATTTGTTTGGCTCATTATCGATGTTGTTGAATGCAACATCTGCAGAACAACTGGTTCCGAACGGGCTGTCGCTACTGTCGCACCCCGACATGCTGGCTCTAACCCTGATTATCAGTCGCTCGTTCTTCCCGACTTGGAATGATTCGGAATTGCCTATCCCTACGTCGATAATCTCGTGATCAAAATCGCAACTGCTGCCAAATGATGAAGAGCACACGGAACCGGAATAAGTTGTGGAGCCGATGGTTCTCTCGGAAGTCATGATGGAAACTGTCCAATCGACATTTGAGTTCTGAGATCCTTCAGACTTGAGGAATAGCTCAACTGGGATGTAGTATGAGTTATTTGCATGGAACTTCCTCCCAAAGAATTCCATCGATGACATCAATGAAATGGTCATGAATTGGACATCGTCATCCAATGCGCTTGCCACTTCCTGATCCTCGTTTCCCTCAGGCGGTTGAGTACTGATCAGTCCGTCCATTCCAGCGGTCTGGTTCTGACCCGGTTGTACGAAGTATAGCTTGTACAAGTTCGCGTCTGGTGCACTTTCTGAGGCATTGAATGCCTTGTAATCGGGAAGTTCTGAAGATTCCAAATCGAAGCCAGTGGGAATAAGCATCAATAATGCCAATGACAGTGAGACCAGTGTAGTTTTACGTACAGAGAGGCATGGGTTGCGATTTCGCACGATTGTGCGCCGCATCCGGGATGTTAAAGAGTTCGGGAGTCTAGAGTAGTGGATGCGTCGGTTATAGCACGTTATTGTCCGCTCGGTTGAAATCGAAAGTCGATGCTCGTTAGGCTGCAGGGGTACCCGAGTTGGTCAAAGGGGCCGGACTTAAGCTCCGGTGCTTAGTGCTTCATGGGTTCGAATCCCATCCCCTGCACCATTAATTCTCAAATTCTCGTTTTACTCTTGCCAGAGTGCAGCCAAACTTACCATCAAAGCCCATTGGGGAAGTCTTGGTCAGGCATACCACTCCTGCTACAACACTCTCTGGAAGTAGTATGGAATCCAGTATTGAAGAGGCAATTGTCTCCATGAGGGTATTCCTCTTAGAAGTGGCTGTTTCTATAGAGCGATAGAGGTACTCGTAGTCTAGAACGTCTCCAATTTGATCATTGGCCGGGGGGTCTGCGCCCTCGAGCAAAACTTCGACATCGAACCTCACCGGTTGCTTCACCCCCTTCTCGTAATCGTGTGCACCTATGTCTAGATCTATTACTACGTCTTCGAGTCGCAATGTTGTCCATCCATTAGACTCGAGGTTTCCGATTATGGAACTAAGATGATGAGTTGTGATTGTCAATTTTCTCTCTCCTTGTCAAATGCCGGATCCTTTCCCATCTGTCTAAATCGCTCACCCGAGTCAACGAAGATGGTTTGACCTGTGATTGAAGGAGAGTTCGCCAGGAAGAATACTGCTTCGGATACGTCATTTGCAGAAGGTCCGAACCCAAGTGGGGATTGGGTTTGCACTGCCTTGAGCGAATCTGCATCTAGAATATCACTGGTTAGAACATGCCCTGGTGCGACCGAGTTAACTCTGATTCTTGGGGCGAGATCAATTGCAAGTGCGGAGGTCAAGCCGTACATTGCGAATCTTGAACTCGTATATGAGAGATAATCTGCATTTGGTGATTCGATCTTGAAATCCAAAACGTTCACGACCCATGAGGCTTCTTGGTCAGACTTTGACAACTCGGCGATTAGGACTAGCGGGGCAAATGCGTTTACCCTCATGTGTTCTGTCCACAGTTCTTCTGAGAGGCTTTCAATCCTGTCGAAAGAGAAGAAGGAGGCGTTGTTTACAACTCCCACTACAGTGCCAAGTGATTCGTTTGCCTTGTGAATTAATCCTCTCACGGAATCGGAATCATTTAGATCACATTGTAGAGACTTTGCCTTTCCACCATTGGACTCGATGTCACCAACCAGTTGGTTCGCCTCTTGTTCGGAAGTTCTGTAGTGGATAGCGATTGAGAATCCCTCTTCTGAAAGCCTCAGACAGATTTCTCGACCTATCCTTTTGGCCCCCCCAGTTACCAATACCGTCCCGCGCATACATTCCGCAGGGGACCACACACTTTACCGATTGCTCACAAGAAGTGGGACTTCACAATGAGAACGGTTAATGTCGTTCTTCTATCCGCTGATAACGATGGAGAGGCGGTTGCCAATCATCGATTCCGAAGTAGAGTCGTCCGGAGGTTGTGGCAGCACCAGTGCGATTAGCCCCCTGGAAAAACGGAAAAACATGAGGAAGAGGCTCCCCCCATGGTTCAAGACGTCGCTGCCGACTGGTCAGTCTCAGTCGAGATACAACGCCACCAAGGGCAATGTGATGGCTCATGGATTGAATACCGTCTGCGAGGAGGCCCGGTGCCCGAATGTTCACGACTGCTGGGGCCGAGGAACTGCGACCTTCATGGTGGCGGGAGAAGTTTGCACTAGAGGTTGTAGATTCTGCGCGGTCGGGACCGTTAAGACTCCTCCAGAGCTAAATGCGGAAGAGCCCAAAGAGTTGGCTGATGCAGTTCTCAGGATGGGACTTAGCTATGCAGTAATTACTGTTGTAAACAGGGATGACCTTCAAGACGGAGGGGCAATGCACTACAGAGACTGCATCATAGGGGTTTCCAACAAGAATCCGGATGTTGGTTTGGAATTGCTTTGTTCCGATCTAGACGGAAATCTCGACGCACTCGAGGAAATGCTGGATGGTCTGCCTCTGAGGGTATTCGCACACAATGTCGAATGCGTGCCACGTCTAGACAAAATAGTTCGAGATCAAAGGGCCTCCTTCGAACAATCTCTAGAAATTCTCAGGAAAGCAAAGGAAATCCGCCCAGAACTGCTTACGAAGACCAGTCTGATGGTCGGACTGGGAGAAACGGATGAAGAGATTGAAGAGGCCATGGGGATGATTCGTGAGGCTGGAGTAGACATAATCACGTTAGGGCAGTATCTGCAGCCTAGTTTCAGGCACCTCCCAGTAGACAGGTTTCCCGAGCCAGACAGGTTTGCAGACTGGGATGGCCTCGCCAGGAATCTTGGTTTCAGTGCTGTGGCTAGCGGACCTCTGGTTAGGTCTAGCTACAGAGCAGGACTTCTTTGGGAGGAAGCAATGGGTGGCGAGCCGGTGGTTACACGAGACTCTACGGGTTCTGCGGTTAGTCACGTTCTGCCACAGAAGAGATTGGTTGTTGCAGAGGTTGATAATTCATGATAAGGGAGGAGTGAAACATGGCCACTAAGGACACTGGTGGGAAAATCCACGTTCCAGACGCCCCATTCAGGCCGGGGGAGGAATCGAGTTTCGAAAACTGGCCATGGAAACCTGGGGATTTCCCGATGCCCGACCCCAAGAATTGTCATTTCCAAGATACAGTGGACCTAGCAAAGGGCCTAGTCAGGGTCCTTGATGACGATGGAAATGCCTCTGGTGAATGGGACCCAGGACTCTCTACAGATAAACTTCGAACCGGCTTGGAACACATGGTCAGATTGAGGATCTTCGACGATAGGATGATGAAAATGCAGAGGACTGGTCTGCTGTCATTCTACATGCGTTCATTGGGAGAGGAGGCAGTTGCTATCGCCCAAACGATGGCTTTGGAGGAGCAAGACTGGATTTTTCCAACTTACAGGCAGCCGGGAGCTCAATTCGTCAGAGGCAGGGGGATGGTTAGCATGATCTGCCACTGCATTGGAAACGTAGAAGACAACATCAAGGGCAGGCAGATGCCAGTACACTATTCTTATCGTGAGGGGCGATTCATTTCTGTTTCCAGCCCTGTTGGAACACAGTTCAGCCAGGCCGTAGGAGTGGGGTTGGCATCAAGGTACAAGGGACTGGATGAGGTGACGATTACCTGGATAGGGGATGGGGCGAGCGCTGAGGGGGATTATCACTATGCGTTAAACTTCGCAAGTGTGTTCAAGGCCCCTGTAATTCTGAATGTGGTAAACAACCAATGGGCAATTTCGACTCATTCCAACTTCTCTTCCGGAATGGGGGATTTCGCGTCGAGGGGTATCCCCTTCGGGCTTGCTTCCATTAGGGTAGACGGAAACGATTTCCTAGCGCTATATTCAGTAACCAAGTGGGCACGAGAGAGAGCTGCTGCAGGTTCTGGGGCTACTCACATCGAGGTTCTGACTTACAGAACGGGAGCACACAGCAGCAGTGACGATCCAAGCAGATATAGGCCCAAGGAAGAGCATACGAAGTGGCCTGGTGGAGATCCTGTGGATAGGCTGAAAGGGCACCTGATAAAATTGGGAGAGTGGAGTGAGGAGCTACACAAAGAACTGGAGGAAAGGATCGACTCGGAGGTTATTGACGCTTACAAGGAGGCGGTCAAATTCGGAGATCTGGCAAACGGCCCATATCCCTCTGCGGATACGATTTTCACAGAGGTGTACGAAGAAATGCCTTGGCACCTTAGAGAGCAGCATGACGAGATGATGAGGGGCTGAAAATGGCAAACATGAATATTATTCAGTCGCTAAACAGCGCTCTCGACAATATGCTAGACAGCGATCCTAATGTAATCATCTTCGGGGAAGACGTCGGATACTTTGGAGGAGTATTCAGAACAACGGATGGTTTGCAAGAGAAACATGGGAATCATCGTGTTTTCGACTCGCCTCTTTCGGAAGGGGGCATCGCTGCAACTGCGTTTGGCATGGGATTAAATGGACTCAGACCAGTAGTGGAAATTCAGTTTGCTGACTACATCTTCCCGGCTTATGATCAGATTGTGAACGAGATGGCCAAGGTAAGGCACAGGTCAGGGGGAGAATTCTGGTCACCTGTCACACTAAGGACCCCGGCAGGCGGTGGCATTAGGGGCGGGCATCACCATTCACAGTCCCCGGAGTCTCAATTCACCCATACGCCAGGACTAAAGGTAGTCTACTGCTCAACTCCTTACAATGCAAAGGGCCTACTGATTAGTGCAATTGAGTGCAATGACCCTGTCGTTTTCTTCGAGCCAAAGAGATGTTATCGAGGACCATTCTACGGGGACCCCCACAACGTACCCACCTGGGCTGAACATCCAGAGGCCGAGGTTCCCGAGAGCCAATACAGAATCCCTCTTGGCGAGGCAAGATTGGCACAACAAGGAAGCGAATGCACAGTAATCTCCTGGGGTGCCATGGTCCATGTTTGTGAGCAAGCGATCAGGGACAGTGGGGTATCATGTGATCTAATTGACCTGCAGACTCTGATCCCTTGGGACCGGGAGTCTATCGTAAGTTCGGTCGAGAAGACGGGGAGGTGTGTGATTGTCCATGAGGCGCCCAAGACTAGTGGATTCGGCGCGGAAATGGCGGCTTCGATACAGGAGAGGTGCTTCTACCACCTTGAGGTACCCATCGAGAGGGTTACTGGATGGGACACGCCATTCCCCCATACTACTGAATGGGATTACATGCCCGGGCCATCTAGAATCGCAGCGGCGATAGTGAAAACACAGGAGGAGTAAGATGGGAAATTTCGTGTTCAAGTTGCCCGATATCGGAGAAGGAGTGGTTGAAGGTGAGGTAGTCCAATGGCACGTCTCGGTTGGCGATTCGGTCTCCGAGGACGATCCTATTGTCGATGTGATGACTGACAAGGCAACGGTGACAATTCCATCCCCTAAGAGCGGATTAGTCGATTCTCTAAGCGGAGGGGTGGGGGACATGATTGCAGTCGGGACGACTCTTCTCGAGATCAGTACAGGAGAGGAAGTATCAGCACGTGAAGAGGAAGTTGAAGATGTGGATGACGAGCCATCGGATACCACTCCGACCCCTTCTCCCGCACCGGCACCCCCCCCCAAGGCGCAATCTCCCTCTCCGAACCCTCCTCCCAAGACACCATCTCAGCCGTCAACCGGACAAGTCCTGGCGAGTCCCGCAGTTAGGAAGCGTGCAAGGGAGAACGACGTGGATTTGTCAACCGTTAGAGGTTCGGGTCCGGCTGGAAGAGTCAGGCATGCTGATTTGGATGCATTCATAGCCGCTGGTGGAGCAATTTCGGGTGCCCCGCCTATGGCCTACTCAGTTAAGAGGACAGAAGTCACACCAGTGAAGGTTGTCGGGCTGAGGCGAAAGATCTCTGAGCAAATGAGCCTCTCAAAGAGCAGGATTCCGCACTTTTCATATTTCGAAGAGGTCGACATTACTGAACTAGAGTCTTTGAGGCAGGTTCTCAACTCGACAAAAGATGAGGCGCAACCGAAATTGACCTACCTGCCATTCATCATGCTGGCTCTCGCGAAGATTATGCCTGAACATCCCGAATGCAATGCACACTTCGATGATGAGGGTGGCGTTGTAAACAGGCAGGGAGCAGTGAACCTGGGAATTGCGACCCAGACTGAGCGTGGCTTGTATGTCCCTGTGGTAAAGCATGTTGAGGCTATGGACATCTGGCACGCTGCATCAGAAATGCAGAGAGTATCCGGATCTGCGAGAGATGGGAGTGCCAGTCTAGACGAGCTTACCGGATCCACTTTCACAATCACAAGCCTGGGGCGCGAGGGTGGCTTAGGAGCTACTCCGATAATCAATCATCCAGAGGTCTCTATCCTCGGCGTACACAAGGCCAGAGAGATGCCTGTTGTCAGGGACGGGGAGATAGTTGTTAGGAGGATTCTGAATCTCTCAAGCGCATTTGACCATCGTGTGGTCGATGGGGCAGACGGGGCTTCCCTGGTTCAGCACCTCAAGAGAATGCTGGAAAATCCAGCACTCATTTTCATGTGAGGGACTCGGATGGCAGAATCACGCAAGTGCCAGGTCTTGGTAATTGGAGCTGGACCTGGAGGATACGTGGCGGGGATTCGGTCAGCACAACTGGGGCTTGACACGATTGTCGTGGAGGGTGACAAGGCGGGAGGGACCTGCCTAATCAGAGGGTGTATCCCAAGCAAGGCAATCATCCACGCTGCCGAGAGGTTTGAGTCCCTTCGCCAGCACTCTGCTGAAGGGGGCCACATGGGCCTGTATGTCAAAGGTGATGCTGAAGTTGACATGGCGGGTCTAATATCTTGGAAGGACTCCATTGTTGATAGACTGAACAAGGGCGTGGAGGGCCTTCTCAAAGCAGCTGGAGCTGACTTGATCAAGGGATGGGCCAGTTTCGATGGCCCCAAGAGTTGCACCGTCGATACTGGTGGCGACAGTGTGAAGATAGAAGCAGAGAACGTCATCATCGCTACTGGTTCTAGCCACATAGATTTGCCATTCATGCCATGTGACGAGGAGTTTGTCCTATCCTCTACCGGGGCATTGGATCTAGAATCACTGCCGAAGAGTGTTGCAATCGTCGGAGGGGGGTATATTGGCCTCGAATTGGGGTGCGCACTCGCTAAGCTGGGTTCCGAGGTTACTGTCGTAGAGGGGATGAGTAGCATCTTGGCGATTATGGACAAGGAGATCAGGAGGCCACTGGAACTATGGCTGAAGAAGCACAAGGTTTCGGTCCACACCGATTCACTGGCCAGAGGTGTCGAAATCAAGGGAAAGGGGGCATCGAAAAAGGTCGAGTTGACATTTGAGAAAGATGGAACTGAGCACAAGGCGAAGGTGGACAAGGTTCTAGTCACGGTAGGAAGGAAGCCCAATACCAAAGGATGGGGGTTGGAAAACACCGGAGTCAGGATGGATGGTTCGGGGCGTTTCATAAGAACCGATAGGCAATGCAGAACATCGGTTCCAGGGGTATTCGCAATTGGGGACGTCGCAGGAGAGCCGATGCTTGCACACAAGGCTAGTGCAGAAGGGGAGATGGTGGCGGAGATTATCGCTGGCCACAAACGAGAATTCGACAAGGTAGCCATCCCCGCAATCGTCTTTACCGAACCTGAGATAGTGTCTGTCGGCCTTACTCCTGATGAAGCCAAAGAAAGGGGCGAGGAAATCATTGTCGGCAAGTTCCCGCTTGCTGCAAATGGGAGAGCATTGAGCCTAGAGGCAGAGAAGACGGGGGGTTTCATTCGAGTAACAGCCAGAGAGTCCGATCACGTAATCCTAGGAGTTCAAGCAGTAGGCAGCCATGTGGCAGAGTTGCACGCGGAGTTCGTGTTGGCCCTGGAAATGGGGGCGTTACTTGAGGACGTGGCAGGGACTGTGCATGCCCATCCAACGATGGCGGAGGCATTCCACGAGAGCGTACTCAAGACCCTAGGACATGCCATCCACATCAACTGAGGGGTCGAATGGGTGGAATCGACGTACTAAGGTGCGGGATAGTAGACTATCGAGTAATGGCTGAGTCAATGAAGGATCTCCAGAAAAGGAGGATTGCAGACGAGATGGGTGACGCCTTGCTCTTCGTACAGCACCCAGAGATAGTGACGATTGGGCCCAAGGCGGTCCGTGACAATGTCGTCGTTGATGGGTATCCAACTTGCCTCACAGACAGGGGCGGGGGGATTACTTGGCACGGTCCGGGTCAACTTGTCGTGTATCCGATTGTAAAATGGGAAATCGGAGATCAGAGTATCAGAGGAATAATTGGGAGACTGGAAGACTGGGCGATTGCGGCCCTTGCCGGATGTGGGGTTCCCGCATACAGGGATGATGCGATGCAAGGAGCTTGGGTCGACGGGCACAAGATTTGCTCAATCGGGCTATCATTCCTCCATTGGGTTAGTCGCCATGGGATGTCGATCAACATAGACACCCCCGGGTCAAGAGTGCAGGATTTGGAAGGCTGTGGAATTACGGCAGGCGCTCACACCAGCCTTTCGAAACTGGGATATCAGAAAGACGACAAGGGGCTTACAATTAACTTCGAGAGAATTGAGGAGAGTCTGATACTGACTTGTGAGGAAAATCTTGGCAGGGTACCGAATAACCCTGTAGATTGGAGTCCGGAGATGCTGGCGTGAACAGGCCCCCGAGAAGTGATTTGTCTGAGCACTGGATGCTCTCCAAAGAAACCTGTTTTCTGAATCATGGCTCCTTCGGAGCAACGCCCATTGCAGTTCTTGAAGAGCAAAGTAGACTTAGGGGGGCAATCGAGAGTGACCCGGTCAGATTCTTTGAAAGAGATTACACCCCTATGATCAATTCCTCGATAAATAAACTTGCAGAATTCATGAACGCGGATCCGGATGGGATGGCATTCGTGAAGAATACCACGGAAGGAGTGAACACGGTACTCAGAAGCCTTGTCCTAAATCCCGGTGATGAGATACTAGTCACCGACCACAGTTACCAGGCATGTTGGAATGCTGTCGACTTCGTTACGGAGAGGGCGGGTGCGAAGACAGTGGTTGTAGAAGTCCCATTCAGAGTAAGGGAAGAGGATGAAATCGTAGACCTGATTATGAGTTCTGTTACCGAACGAACAGTCCTAGCTATGGTGGACACCGTTACTAGTGCCACAGGCCTTAGAATGCCCTTCGAAAGGCTCGTCTTAGAGTTGCAGGCATCGGGTGTTGATGTGCTACTTGATGCGGCACATGGGCCGGGCATTGTCCCTCTAAATCTCAGGGATCTTGATGCTGCTTATTGCACTGGGAATTGCCACAAATGGCTCTGCACACCGAAGGGTTCTGCCTTCCTTCACATTAGGTCTGATCTCAAGAAGATGGTGAGGCCGCTAAGCATAAGCCACGGTGCCAGCTTCGAGGGCACCGACCAAGAAAAGTTTGAGTTTGAGTTTGGGTGGCCGGGGACCCAAGACCCGACCCCTTGGCTATGCATACCACTAGCAATTGATTTCCTAGGTGGTCTCGTCGAAGGCGGATGGCCGGAGATAATGGAAAGGAACCGGTCATTGGCACTAGAGGGGAGGAAGATTCTCTGCGAGGCACTTGGGACCACGGAGCCAGTTCCTGACTCAATGGTCTCATCGATAGCTTCAGTGGAGATGCCAGGAGAGGGGGAGGTGGGGCCGATGAGCATGGAGGGCGATCCCTATCACAACTACCTTCTAGATGAGTTTGGAATCCAAGTCCCTGTTTTCCCATGGAGGCACCATGGAAGGAGATACATCAGAATTTCAGCGCAACTTTACAACAGTGTCGAAGAGTATGAGTTCCTTGCAGAGTGCCTGGAACAGTAGATGTGAGGTTGGGAAACCATTGAATGATGGGGGTATGCCGCGATGGCATGCCTGAGGCCGTTGTTGCACTTACTGGTGCATCGGGAGCGCAGTACTGCGTCAGGCTGATTGAAGCGCTGGTCGAACACAAGTGGTCTGTGAGCCTGATAGTCACTAGCACTGGGGCCATTAATCTGGATCTTGAATGCGGCATCACCCCTCGCGAATTGGCTGACAGAGAAGGTGTGAATCTCGAAGATAATGCGAACCTTGCTGCTAGAGCAGCATCGGGGTCTGCTAGATTCGATGCGTATGTCATATGTCCGGCCAGCGGTACAACCATCGGGAAAATCGCTGCCGGAATTAGTGACAACCTTGCAACTAGGAGTGCTTTGGTGGCAATGAAGGAGAGGAGGAAATTGATCATAGTTCCAAGGGAGGCCCCCTACTCCACCCCTCATCTGAAAGCGATGTACAACCTCTCCGAGTGGGGTGTCGTCATCCTTCCTGCAAGTCCAGGATTCTACCACTCCCCCAGAAACATCGGGGATCTAGTCGACTTTGTTGTGGCAAGGATACTGGACCAGTTAGACATTGAGCACTCCTTAGGGAAAAGATGGACTGGCGAAGAGGTCGGCGCTGAAGATTGATGCCCACCAAGGCCGGCACTGGAATGGGTTCAATAGTGGTGGAAAGAGTTCAATTGCCATAACATGACTGAATGGCCACCTAGTTTTGGGAAGCCGACTTCCACAATTATCGTTGTAGGTATGATCGTCCTCGGTGCGGCAGGGGGAGGGGTTTTGTTCGGGGAAGATCTAGCAAGATGGATCAAGGGAGGGCAAGAATACGAGTTAATTGACTTCGACACCAACCAAACTAGGGCGTATGCCCAAGGGCTGGTTGATCTAGGAGATCCGGACTGGGGGGGTAGGCTTTCTGGAACTGTGGAAGAGGAGAATGCTGCACAATCGATCAAGACCAATTTCTCAAATAGCGGATTGCCCTCTACTCTCGAAGAGTTCGAGGTTCCACTATACTACATGGGCAACACATTCGAAATGATGGTCTGCCAGCCTGGAAACGTTGGGGGGATTTTCGGGGGTCCGGCACCTTGCTCTGTAGCCGATTTGGACAGAGATGAGGTGCAATTCGAACACAGGTCAGATTTCGTCGTCCAGGGATACAGCGGAAGCGTGAATATTCCAGCAAGCAGTGATGTCCACGTGATTGACTTGGCTATGGGGAATGAAACACAGGATTGGAGTGCGGCCAGTAATGGCATTGGATTGGTGTGGCTGTTGGATGGTGAGAATGGTCAGCCGGGAACAGAGAGCAACACAATACTGATGATGCGGGCCCAGGAGAATGGCCTGAGAGGCCTGATTACGGTAAATTCCAGACAAAATTGTGATGATTTGGTATCTGGTGATTGCGTCCCCTACTCTAAATCTCTGGATATCACGCAGTTTGAGGAAAGACCCTACGACATCGGGTTCGTAATGGTCTCGAAGAGTGTCGGCGAGTCTATCCGCGACCAGGTAGTCAACTCAGAGGGAATGCTAGAATTCCGAATAGAGGTTGACAACCAGAACAATGGCAACATCCACGTCCCTTGTGGGATTATCGAGGGTGAGACCGAGGAATTGGTCGTAATTGGCGCCCATCATGACACCGTATACAATGGACAAGGTGCTGTTGACAACACAGCAGGGACTGCCACTGTGATGGAGATGGCTAGGCAATTCGGCTTGTTGCAAGAAGAACTGGGAGAGCCTGGATTGACAATCTACTTCTGCACATGGGGTGGGGAAGAAGAAGGCCTCTGGGGATCCTCGGAATGGGTCAGCAAGCATAGAGAAATGCTGGAGGATAACCTCAGGCTATACATCAACCTGGATATGAACCACGTAGATGCCGAGAGGAACTCTGGTCTGACGCTACAGGGAAACAGTGCAACGGACGTGAAACATATCGAGGGTTTGGTTGATGAGTTTGCTGATTCATACCCCGAACTGTACGAAAGATACAGCATTAGCGTAAGGGAGCTCGGCTCCGAGCAGATGCCATACAACTCGGATCATGCGCCATTCGTGTTTGGAATTCACCAGGAAGACACGGGCGAGTTTGGCTTGGCGATGATGTGCTACGGCTCTGGCTCCTCCGAATACCACACCTACTTGGACAACATGGACAGGTTCAACGAAGAGAGCCTGATGGTTTCTGGTGTGATATATGGCTCCCTAGTTCGCCATCTCGCCTGGAGTTAGTTATCAAACCTCAGAGGCAGCAATGACCTCGGCGTAGTTTGGCTGAACACCCGGGTTCTCGCCAACCCACTTCCACATCACATCGCCCTGCTCATCTACAATGAATACGGCCCTCTCGCTCGCGGTATATCCAGACATTCCAGCAAAGTCGTGTAATGCAACACCATATGCCTCGATAGTTGAACGGGTGTAATCGGAAAGGATTGGGAATGAAATCTCATTCTTCTCAGCAAACGCAGCATTGGCAAATCTGGAATCAGCACAAACACCCAAGACAGCCACATCTGAATCTGTCGAAACGAGTGAGGATTGTTCGAACTGGCACATCTCTTCGGTGCATACTCCAGTGAATGCAGCCGGGAAGAAGACCAGAATCACCCTCCTGCCGTGATACTCAGATAGGCTGATACTCTTGTTATTCTGATCAAGTAGATTGAACTCAGGGGCTTTTTCGCCAATGGAAACCATGTCCTCCCGACGGGTTTCTCATTTTCAATCTGACCGGAGGACTACATCCTCTCGGGGACTCCGATTCCCAGGAGCCCTAAACCTAGTTTTAGCTCGCGTGCTGTGAGATCGCACATTGCCAGTCTACTACTGCTGATTTCTTCATTCTCCTCCTTTAGAACATTGCAATTCTCGTAAAATGAGGCGAATGATGAGGCTATTGAATGGAGGTGAGTACAGAGTTTGTGTGGACTGAAGGTAGAAATTGAATCATCCAGAATCGCAGGAAAGTCAGAAAGGCGCCTTGACAATGACAATTCTTCTGGATGAGTAAGGATTATCTCAGAGTGGGAGAGGTCATTCCTATCTCCACCCCACTTCCTGAAAATACTGGATATCCGGGCATAGGCGTATTGTAGATAGGGTGCCGTATTACCATCGAAAGAGAGCATCCTCTCCCAATCAAAAACGTAGTCCTTCGTTCTTTCAGTAGAGAGGTCTGCATACTTTACTGCGCCAATGCCCACCGTTCTAGCAACCTCCTTCCTCTCTTCACCGACCAAATCTGGATTCTTCTCATTGATTGCATCCTCGGCCCTCCTTATTGCCTCATCAAGAAGATCATGCAACTTGATCACCTCACCTTCTCGGCTCTTCAGGACCTTTCCATCAGTATCCAGAACCGAGCCAAAGTTGACGTGAATTGCTTGATGGTTTTCGTTCATGAATCCGGCTTGGATAGCAACCTGGAAAACCATCTCGAAGTGCTGCTTCTGAGGAGTCCCTACGACATACAGAAACCCATCACAACCAATCCTCTCTACCCTGTCAATAATACATGCCAAATCGGACGTGCTGTAGTTGTAACCGCCGTCTGCCTTCCGGATTATCATTGGAAGAGGATCTCCTTCGCGATTGACCCATCCACCCGGGAAAACAACATCTGCACCCTCGCTCTCCTCCAGGATTCCCACTTTCTTGAGTCGTTCTACGACCTCTGGAAGCAAGTCATGGTAGCTTGACTCTCCTCTGATGTCTTCATCGGTTAGTAGAACCCCTAGCATAGAGTAAACCTCGTTGAAGTACCTCATTGATTCGTCAACCAGAACCCCCCAGAGCCGAAGTGTCTCTGAATCGCCCCCTTGAAGGAGAACAACCCTGCTTCTTGAGCGAACGGCAAACTCATCATCAGAGACGAATTTGGCCCTAGCCTGTTTGTAGAATGAGTCCAGATCACCGACACCCAACTCATTTGCCGCCTGATCCTCGCCGAGATCTAGAAGATGCTCGATCAACATACCGAATGGGGTACCCCAGTCACCTACGTGATTCTCCCTAATCGCCCTATGCCCCTTGAATTCGAGCATTCTGACGATTGAATCCCCTATTACAGTCGACCTCAGATGGCCGACGTGCATCTCCTTAGCGACGTTTGGGGCCGAATAGTCAATAGCGAATGTGAGGGGTTTTTCCAACTTGATGCCCAACCTGTGATCGGAGAGTAGAGTAGAGAGTGAATTTGAGAGCCAATCTGGTTTTGCACTAACGTTTACGAATCCACTAATTGATGAGACGTTTGCAATTGGATCTAGATCTTCCTTGACGAGCGTGCAGATTTGCTCTGCGATATCCTGGGGAGATTTCCTCAACCTACTTGCGAGAGAATGGCATGGAAGCGCGACGTCCCCGTGATCCTCGACCGTTGCTCTTCCGATTAATGGGAGCCAGACCGAATCATCCACCTCCAGGGATTTCATGGCTTTGGAGAAGATTGGGGTCATCTCATCAATTAGATCTCTAATCCAAATCACCTCAAGAAATTGGGTACCTCAACAGTGCGGCGATTCCGCCGAAGGAAGTATGGAGGGTCGAACCCTCCTCAGTATCAAGTGAGATTAGTCGAACCTTTGCAGAAGTGTGTCCGGCCAATATCGTTAGTTCATCGATGATATCCATTGAATTCTCCTCGTCCTCAATGACCTTTTCAGATTTGCACTCAGGACAAATTGGGATCGCTGATGACTTTTCATGAGTGGTTGCCCATTCATTCTTGCACCCCTTGCAAAACCAGGTGACTCTCCTCTTTGTTAGTGCCTCGGAGAGAAGAAGGGTGGAAACTGCACCTTGCCCCAATGCGGAACGAATCATCATCTCCCCATAAGTCGCCTTTGGGTTTGACTTCATCACCTCCTGCAAGAATTCATCGACGATTGTGCGTTCGACATCTAACTCTATCTGATCCATTGTTGAGCCGGCACGTTGAATCAACTCCCTCAGACCACTCTCATTCGAATAGCCCACATCAAAGAAAGGTTCAGCGATCAGTTTCTTGATTTCGTGATGGAAATAGTCATTCTTCACAACGAAGTCCTTTGTCGCCCCTGGCCCGCCGATAATTACCCCTTTCAGATCCTGGACCATCGGGAGCCAGTAGTTTGACGCTCTTTCTGCTGCTTTCTTGAAGAAGTTATGAGCTGCCTCCTCAATCAGCCTCTCGAACCTTTGTGCAGATTGCCCCCCTCTGCCATGCTTCGAAGGGACTAGTGATGTGATATGCTCTTGACAATGGAGTCTTTTTCCTGAAGCCAACCCATAAGCTGCCTCCGATCTATCGATGACGAAAAGGGCATATGAAGCTCGATCGATGAGCATCTCTTCCAACTGACTAATCTCGAAGGTTGAGTCGCACCTGTATCTGAAGGACGGGAATGGCTCTGGAGGGTCGTCGATCACCGTCGTCATCAGCCTTGACTTGTTATTTCCGGTGATAACATGGCCGACGAAAATTGCGATTCCGCTCTCTCCTGGTGTCTTGTATCGATTAAGTGTAGAAATTGCTGATTCTATGGCATCAGTAACATGCTTCTTAGTGGATTTAGACTTGATGTTGGCGGCTTGGCCGGCCTCATTTACAAGATGATGGCGAACATCGTGCATCATCTTTTCAGGTGGGATTATGACAGTAACCAACTCGGTCCCCATGCCCTTCATTACGGATAGTTCCGCAACTGACTTCTTGAGTCTGAGCCTACGCTGTTGCTGGGCTATCTCGTCAGACATGCTACTCCTCCGTGATTTGCCATCACGGGCGGCATTTCAACCCTTCAGCACCAGTAGAGCATACGTATTGAAAGGCAAGGTGCCAACCTATGGTCGATGGCGACGGTTGTTGTTGCGCTCGGCGGGAGCTTGCTTAGGCCGGAAGTCGAAGAGAGACACAAATGGTTACAGAGTTTGGTTGAAGTAATTGTAGCAAGTGTGGAATCTGGGTCAAAGGTGGCATTGGTAGTTGGAGGTGGCTCTCCGGCGAGAGAGGGGATAGAATTGGCCAAGCCATTTATTCAAGATGTGTCTCACTTGGACAGGATTGGAATTGCCGCGACGAGACTCAATGCAACCATTGTCAGAGAATCACTCTCCGAAGGCGGTTTGGCAGTATCGCGGAAGATTCCAGAAAGCACAGGAGAAGCGGTTCTAGAATTGGAGAAATGTGACGTTGTCGTAATGGGGGGGACTGAGCCGGGGCACACTACAGATGCAGTTGCAATTAGGTTGGCTATACAGAGTGAGGCGGAAAAGTGCGTTATCGCGACGAACGTCGCCCGCGTCTATTCACATGATCCCAGCCAATATCCTGAAGCAGAATCTTTCGATCATCTGACACTAAGAGAATTGCAAGAGATAGTGGGACCACCGGAACATGCAGAGGCAGGGACCTCTCAGGTAGTTGATCCAGTTGGAGTGGGAGAAGCAGTTGAGCATGGCCTCCCCCTGGATGTACTTGACGGCAGGGACACTAAAGTGATCAAGATGTCACTCGAGGGGGATGATTTCGAGGGAACTAGGGTGAGGGGAGAATGACCAGTAGGAAAGACACCATTATGAAGGCGGCGAAGAGGACTGCAAAGCAGGCTCATGCCGCGGCCTCGAAGAGAGGCAGCAAGTCCAGAACTAGGGTTGGCATAGAGCCGCACAGGCATTGTACCGTTTGCTGGAAGCCTATTTCATTGGATAGCGAACCTGCCATATGCGGTGATGACGGTTGTGAAACAATGTTTGAAAGGCGCGAGAAATCAAGAAAGAGGTTCACCTTCTTGATGTACTTCGGGATTGCGATTTTTGTTGGCCTCCTTGCATTCCAGATCATCATGGGAGCGTCAGGTTAAATCACGTTGAATTCAGAGGCATGTTAGAATGATGGTCAGAGTCCTTTCCGTTCTACCGATGTTGGTCGGATTGCTGTGCGCCCTGATTCTGGTTCTGAGCCTAATAGGATACCAAACACCCGCTAATGGCACTCGAGTTCCTATTGTCCCTTGCTCTGATGATGACTCGGGGTGCTATGTCGCAATGATGGATAAGGATTTGGACGTTCCAACGGCATTCGGACTATTGGAAATCACTCTCGATGTCGAGTGGAATGAGCCAGATAGGGGGTGGTTGGGAGTGGTAGATTCCTCTGCTGCAGAAGATTGTCCCCCGGACGGATTCGGGCTCACCATGTGCACAGAAGAAGAAATTGAAGAATTCCTAGTTGCGGGAGGCTCGCAGAATGAAGGTTCACTGAGTTTCGAGCTTGATCCTGGTTCCTACCGCTTCATAACCGCTGGTTACGAAGGGTCTGGTCTCGATGAGCAGTTGGTGGAGATCACCTCGAGCATACACTTGGAAAATTTCGTTGAGGTTATCCTCGCTGGCACTTCTGGACTGCTTCTTCTTGGAGCTGGGGAGATGGCGTTTCCGATTGGGAACCTGCTGAAGCGAATCCAAGGCAAGAAGTGAGTTTTCCTCAGTATCGTTGAATAACCAATCCGTATTGGAGAGTGTATGCGCGTGACAAAATGCCCCAACTGCGGCTCTGAGGTTGACGTCTCGGGACTTTCTGAGTCTTATGGCGGTCACAACTTCTACTGCGTAGTATGCGGTCATTCGTGGCACGTATGATTCTTGAAAAGGTTCTAGCTCTCATCCTGACGAGGCCAATGATCGGGGAGGGTCAGCGGATCTTCTACCCTATCAGCATCAATAATTTCGATTAGATCTGACCTTAGTTCCTCTAATCCTTCTCCGGTAACTGAGCTGATGCTGTGGTCGTCAGAGGGGCAATTATTCTCAATGAGGTCAGACTTCGTAGAAACGACAAGAACCCTCCGGTCGGACAGTAGCCCCCTCACCTCCCCGAGGAGATGCTCCTGCTCGGAAACCGGGGTTGTCGAATCATCGGTCCTATCAATCAGAAACAATAGGACATCACCGAGATGCTCCAGAGCGGCAATAGCCTGCATCTCGATCTGGTTCCTCTCCGGCATAGGCCTATCGAGAAGTCCGGGGGTATCCACCATCTGGTACACTCTGCGCCGATGTGTGAAATGGCCAAGATGGATTTGCTTGGTCGTAAATGGGTACGATGCGACCTGTGGTTCGCCACTGGAAAGAGCACCAATTAATGCTGATTTTCCAACGTTGGGCGAACCGGCCACGACAATGCATGGCTCGAATGGGTCGGTAGAGGGAAGTTTCCGAAGAACTTCTCTAGCCTCGCCCAACCACAAAATCTGAGGTGAAATCTGATCGATAATGGAAGATAATCGCCCATATGCGTGTCTCCTTGCCTTGTGAAATCCATCAATGTCCCTTAGTCTCAGAATCTTTGACTGCGCTTCTCCGGAAATCCTCTGAGACCTCTCGGCGGCCCATTGCAAAGATGCTAGATTCTTTTTGTAATCGTCACACCCCACTGCTGCATCTACAAGAGCCTGGTCGAACTCAGGTAACGCGTTTAGGCTAGGCCATCTATCCACGTAAGAGTTCAGGGTCTTTGTCGCGACATCGCAAGCAGACTGAACCATCCGATTCATCTGCTTCCTGACTCGGTGGTACTTGTCCGGATCCTCGACTAAATCCGCCTGACTGCTCGCCCTCCCAAATGCCTTGTCAAGAATCTCCTGAGGATAAAGTACGGTCGGAATCGACCTCCATTCCACCGATGCCAAGCAACTACCTCCGTCGACTCCGCCACGGTATCGCACTTCAATCATTAGTAATGTAATGGGGAGAATTGGCACCCCTGGACGACCCGCTGGTTTTTCTATGACTGCCGGAACGAAGGCATGTGTCCGACGCAGCTAGAGGCGGGAAAGAAGTTGAGTTGCCCCCCTGGGCAGCTAGTTTCTTCGAGGATTACGGCTCTCCGAGCCTAGATGAGGTTGGTGACGTATTCCATGGGCCCCTCCTGGACAGGAAATACGGGCTGAGGAAGGACGATTTGGTCGAGATGCTCCTGGACAGGAGGATGCTGCCTGATGACAGGGACCCATTGGTGCGTGGAATGATGGTAGGAGGAAGGAGTTCTTCAATAGACGTACTGGATGAGAATGGTGAATTCAGATCAATCTCCCGTGACGCTATTGTGGAAGTAAGGCTTGTCACGCATCTGAGAAAAACATACATCGAGGACGAAGAGTTACTAAAATTCGAGAAGGACGACATGAAGAGAAGGTCAGAAGTCCACGAGATGGCTGAGAAGACCAGTGAAGGTCATGGAAACAATCTATCCTGGGGGTGAATGATTGGATCATCTGTCTGCCATGGAATGTGTCCCATGCGAGGGAGGCGTCCCGCCTCTCAGCGAAGAAGAGTCAATGGCATTCCTCGTTCAGATCCATGACGACTGGGAGTTGGTAGAGAACCACCACATCACCCGGACATGGACCTTTCCAGACTTTGCATCAGCTCTCGAATTTACCAACGCACTCGGAGCTATATGCGAAGAGCAAGCACATCATGCCGATTTCAACCTTGGATGGGGTAAATTGGTTGTCGAAATTTTCACCCACAAAATCGACGCGCTTTCCGAGTCAGACTTTGTTTTGGCCTCCAAGTTCGATGCAATCGAACGGTGAGGTAAATGTCCAGATTCCAGGATGTACTCACCTCAAGGCGCACCATCTACAGGTTCAGTGAAAAGAAGGTGAGTACGGAGGCACTGGAATTGGCCTTTGATGCGGCGAGGAATGCCCCTTGCCACAAGAATACCCATCCTTGGAAATTCTACGTAATGGGGGATGAGGTCCGAAAAGAAATCATCCCAGAGGTCAAAAGACTGGCGGAGAAGAAAGTCCCCGAGGGGGATAATTCAGAGGCGGGCATTTCCAAGGCGGTCGGAAAGATCCTATCTCCTCCCGTTCTAATTTGTGTCACTAGTGCTTTGAGCCCTCAAGACTCCTTTAGAGAAGAGGAGGACTATGCGGCAACAGTATGTGCGACACACAATTTGGTCCTCTCGCTATGGGGGAATGGCATCGGATCCCAGTGGAGCACTGGTGCGATTACTCGTTCAAAGGCATCTTATGGAGCAATCGGAGCATCTCCCGATGAAGAGCGAATAATTGGCTTCATCAAGATTGGATACCCCTCTGGAGGGGTGCCATCTAAGAACAAGAAGGGACTGGAAGAAATTAGAGAATACATCCCATAGGGGACTTTGTGTGGAGCAGAAATAGGAAGGGGATTTGAATGAGGAAAATCGTCTATCCAAGGGCTGGTGGCGTCGAGACAATCGAGATCGTGGAAGAGGAGGACCCTGTCCCGGATAGCGACCAAGTATGCATTAGGATCCATAGGGCTGGGGTGAACTTCGCAGAATTGATGATGAGGCAGGGGCTATACGGCTCTAGTCCAGACTTCCCATTCACGCCCGGATATGAGGCATCGGGGGTAGTACTCGGTGTCGGGAACCGCGTGGACACTCTGAAGGAAGGGGATCGAGTCCTGGCGATGACCGGCTTCGGGGGATATTCGGAAAAGGTCTGCCTGAATGCTGGAAGAGTCATCCCTATTCCGGACTCGGTCTCTTTCGATCAAGCTGCTGCGATTCCAGTCACCTATGGTACGGCATTCCACATGCTAGTACACCTAGGAAGGATTAGCGAGGGAGATTCAGTCCTTATCCATCACGCTGCTGGTGGGGTGGGGACTGCAGTAGCACAGATATGCAAGTCCTTTGGAGCTTCACTGGTAGTTGGAACCGCCTCTTCCCCCAAGAGTAGTTTTGTCGAATCGATGGGAATGAGGTTCGTAGATAGGGAGAAGGAAGACTTCGTGGAAGTCTGCAAGGAGTTGACCGATGGCAGAGGGGTGCACCATGCCATCGATCCGGTGGGTGGCAGTCACCTGCTAAGGTCATACAAGTCTCTGAGGAAGGGAGGTAAATTGTACTACTTCGGAGCATCTGCTGCGGTTAAGGGTGAAAAGAGATCGAGGTTGTCCGAACTGAGAATGTGGTGGGGCATGCCCAGATTCGACCCTATCCGGCTTATGACCTCAAACAAGGCTGTTTTTGGCGTCCATATGGGTCTCTTGGAGGATGAGTCGGTATTCAAGGGGCATCTTGCTTCGTTGTCCGAGATGCTAGAGAAAGGAGAGATAGATCCGGTAATCGACTCCGTGTGGCGATTCGAGGAAGTGGCGGATGCGCAGATGCACATACATAATCGGAAAAATCGAGGGAAGGTCCTATTGGACTTCTCGCCAGAGTGACTACAGGCGTACTGGCCTAGTAGCACCGCATGCCTGGCATTTCAACAGGGTCGTCCTATCTTCACGCATGAACCTGGTGTCGGGAGCCTTGCACTCCCCGCACAGGATGTACGTCTTGACATAGGAGACAATCTTCTCCTTGATTCTCTTGGGAGGAACCTTGCCCTTCAGCATGATTCTGACTTGCTCTCTGCTACCCGAGGTCCCAAGTTCATTCAACAGATATTGGAAAACGTGGTTTGCATCCCTATCCATAGCATCTACAATCTCTGAGAAGTTTCGAAGAATCGTCTGGCTCCCCTCAATCATGATGTCTGGCTGTGGCATTGTCCACCTAGAACGCTCACTGATGTCCTTGGGGATCCTCTCCCTAGCACGATCCAGTAGGTCCTCGTATCCGCGGTTCGACATGACCATGCGAGAATAGGGGGGCTTTTCACCCCACCGGGAGTCTTGGGAACGGTCAAGGACCGGTTCTAGCTCGGCAACATATGGATGAGGCACCCGTTGTCAAGGTCGCCAAGACTGACCCTCATGCAAAAATGCCCACCAAGGGAAGCGCTCACGCTGCTGGATGGGACCTGTACTGCTTGGAGGACACGATTGTTAGTTTCAGATCTAGTGTGAAGCTCAGAACTGGGCTAAGAGTGGCTATTCCAGAAGGTTTCGAGGGCCAAGTTAGAGCTAGGTCATCACTGGGTTCGAAGGGACTCATCCTGCCCCATAGCATAGGGACAATTGATGCTGATTACAGGGGCGAGTTGTTCGTCCTAATGACGTGGATTGGTGAAGGCGATTCCTACAAGGTGAAATCGGGAGAGAGGATTGCCCAACTAGTGATTGCGCCGATTCCCGATGTTCAATTCTCAGAAGTTGATGTTGGGGGACTAGGAGAAACCGCTAGAGGAGAGGGTGGCTTCGGAAGCACCGGCAGATTCTGAATATGGCAAATACAACATCCACCATAGAATACCCCCGGTGGATTCATAGCACTCTAACGCTGGCATCGGCTGATGCACCTAAGTGTAGATGAGTTGAGGTCCAAGGTCGAAGAGTTCAGAACAAGCGGACTCAACACCCAACAAATAGCGGATGAGCTTTCGCTGTCTCAGACCACTGTACAGTGGCTCTCTGCCAGTGACTACGAGGTAGGTGACAAACCGCTTGACGTTAAGGTCGGATGGAGGTCAATTGCTGTCAAAGGCGATCGTATAGAGGCAGTTTCATACATTTTCTGCGACATCATCGATGAGATGGTGGGTGAAGAAGTCGACACCATTGTTGGGGTTAGCATCAACGGAATTGCTTTCGCTCAGGCAATTTCATCCACGATGGATCTGGAAATGGCAGTCGTAAGAAGCATCAACGAGGAAGTTGGCGGGCACCTCTCAGAAGTCTATGCTGGTATCGATGGCAAAAGGGTAATCATCATTGATGATGTATACTCTTCTGGCACGACCATGCAGAAAACGGCGGCCGACCTCAAGGCATCTGGTGCCGATGTCAAAATGTGCATGGTCCTTGTGAACAAGTCCTGGGATGATGACGTCGATGGAGTGCCATTGAGGGCGCTGATTCGAGCAGCGACGGTCTGAGGTGGCACATGCACTGGGCGGATTATACCGCACGAAGGCTCATCGAGCGTGGAGGGAGACAGGTATCGGCCTCGGGAATTACGCCGTCCGGCGAGTTCCACATCGGTCACCTGAGGGAGATTCTCTCGGCTGAGATGATACATAGGGCATGCCAGGATGCAGGCATTCAATCGAAATACATCTTCATCGTCGACTCAATGGACCCACTTAGAAGGGTGTATGAATTCCTATCGCCCGAATACGAGAGATACATTGGCCACCCACTCGCGTACATCCCAGCTCCTGGGCCCGATGGAAAACCAGGGGATGGGAAGGAAACCTACGCCGAGCACTTCCTTTCCCCGTTCCTCGACGCTCTGAGTGAAATTGGGGTTCGTCCGGAGGTGGTGATGAATCACGAGACTTACGAATCTGGGAGATTCTCCGAATACATCGACTTAGCAATCTCAAAGAAGGAAGAGATCAGAGGTATTATTCAGGACATTTCAGGGAGAGAACTAGCTGACGACTGGTTCCCTTACAACCCAATGGGATCGGATGGTAGCCTCGATGGAGTGACTGTGACTGGCTATGAGAATCCATTTGTCCTCTGGGTAGACTCCCATGGAATTGAGGGGAAGTCAGACATCAGGAAGGGCGAGGGGAAGATGCCATGGAGAATCGACTGGGCGGCCAGATGGGCGATTCACGGTATCACTTGCGAGCCAGCCGGTAAGGACCATGGCGCTGCTGGAGGAAGTTACGACACCGGAATTCCGATTTGCAGGCTCCTAGGTGGTGAACCGCCAGACAAAATTGTCTACGAATGGATCCAATTGAAGGGGATGGGGCCAATGTCCAGCTCGACAGGCCTCACCGTTGGTCCGATGGAGGCCCTCTCCCTGGTCCCTCCTGAGATCCTTAGGTATGTTATCGCGAGAAGCAAAATCAACCGGCATATCGAATTCGATACCGGGGGGGCACTCTTCCGTACCGCGGATGAGTACGAAAGACTGGTTTCAAACCCTGCACAGGAGGATGATGGGATGACAAAAAGGCAGTTGGTAGCATCCCAAACCCAAGGCGGTGCGATCAGACTGAGTCAGGTGGAATCTGGTTCTGATCCGCGCGATTCGATAGGAGGGGTCTCTTTCAGGCACCTCTCGATGCTCGCACAGATCAAGTCCTCCGATGAAGACGTCTGGGCATCTCTGAACAGGTCAGGACATATCCAAGGAGAACCGAGTAATTCACTGGTGGTCCGACTCACAAGAATGAGGACTTGGATTGATGGCCCCCACTTCCCGGAGGACGCGAAGATTGAGGTCAAGATGTCGCTGAGTGACGAGGCTATGGAGATGCTAGATTCAGAGAGCAGACAATTCATTTCTGCACTTTCCTCGCTCCTGTCTGAATGTGAGTGGGATGATGGAGAAATCAATATGGCGATTGCAAATGCCTGCGAATCGGCGGGAATCGAAAGGAGGAAAGGGTATTCCTCGTTATATTGGGCCCTACTTGGCAGGAGTCACGGCCCCAAGGCTTCCTCCCTAATCTTCGAGCTGGAAAAGGGAGAGGTCCTATCCCTCTTTGCACAACTGCCAACTCAATAGAAAACTATCAAATCCACTGTACTTGACCGCCTCCCATGGGAGTTTACGAACTACTGATGAAGGCAATGGAAGAAAGGGACGCGAGACACTATATTGAGGCACTACACGATGACTACGAATTCGTCCGCCATCAAACTGGGACAACGATGGGCAAATCGGTGATGAGCGAGATGATGACTAGCATGATGGCCAATGAAGATGTGGTTATCAAAGAGCCAAGATGCATCTACGAGAATGATGATATCCTAGTCGAGCACTCGGTGATGGACTTCCCAGACGGCACAACTGAGGCCGTAATGGCCGTCCACACTAAGAAGGATGGGAAGATTATCAGGACAGAAACCGGGGCGACCCTCATTAATTGAGTCAGGATAGAACGTAAATCCTTTATTTCTTTCTAGTTGAGAGATTTTATGTCCAAAAGCCTGGGTTCTGGAATTCCATCCAAGGCTTCCTTGATCGCCTCGACCTCCATTCTCGCACCTGCCATAGTGGTGACGAATGGAATGTTAAGTTCCACGGCCAGCCTCCTCATCATGTTGCCATCTAGAACGGCTCCGCCGGTCGACCTAGGGGTATTGATTACGAGTTGTATCTTACCTTGGCGCATCAGATCGAGGGCATCGGGGGAACGTCCCTCCGCAATCCTGTAGCATGTCTCTACCTCCATTTCACCAACTCCACGGAGAACTCTAGAAGTCCCCCTGGTGGCGAAAATAGTGAATCCCATTTCCTTGAGCCTCTCGGCTAGTGGAATCATTCCATACTTGTCTTCATCCTTGACGGTGATGTACACGCCCCCTTCGGTCGGGACTGGGATTTCGGTCGCAAGCCTTGCCTTTAGGTAAGCAGCTGAGGCTCTGACGTGAGAACCCATGACCTCTCCAGTCGATTTCATCTCGGGGCCTGGTGCGGGATCCAGACCACGGAGTTTGATGAATGGGAAAACTGGTGCCTTGACGCACACCGCGTCCGTCTGGGGCTCGGGTATCTCGAGTTCGCACAACCTCTCGCCCAAGGCTACTCTTGCAGCAATCCTGGCTAGTGGGATTCCTGTGGACTTGGCTACGAAGGGGAACGTCCTAGATCCTCTAGGGTTTACTTCGAGGACGTACAGTAGTCCATCGTGGATTGCAAACTGGATGTTGTAGCAACCGCGAATACCCAGCTCCAGCCCAATCACACGCGTCCATTCATGGACTTGCTCTAGGATTTCGTCTGGTACGTTCTGTGGGGGGATGAAGCAGGTTGAGTCTCCCGAGTGGATCCCTGCCTCCTCGAGGTGCTCCATTATTGCTCCCACTAGGACGTCCTCGCCATCACAGACGGCATCGACGTCTAGCTCCATCGCGTTTCCGAGGTACTTGTCGATCAGCAGGGGCCTGTCGGACGAAAGGTAAGCATCCCTCATGTATGACTCCAACTGCTTGTAGTTCGCCAGAATCTCCATCCCCCTCCCACCGAGTACGTATGAAGGGCGGACAAGGACTGGGTAACCGATCTCGTTCGCCGCATGCCTTACTCCTTCGGGAGTTGTTGCAGTTGCGCCATCAGGCATCCTAAGGTCGCACCTTAGTGCGAACTCCTCGAACCTTTCACGATCGCTTGCCTCGTCTACTGATTCAGGAGAAGTCCCCTCCATCACCAGTTCTAGCCCCATGGAGGAAAGATGTGGGAGTTCATCGGATAGAGGGAGGGCCAGGTTGATTGCAGTCTGACCACCAAACTGGAGAAGAATCCCATTTGCATCTTCCCTGAGGAGAACCTCCGATACAGATTCCATGGTAAGTGGGTCGAAGTACAACCTGTCGCTGGTGTCGAAGTCAGTCGAGACCGTCTCAGGGTTGTTGTTGATTATTATCGCCTCATGCCCTAGGTCCTGAATCGCCCCGGCAGCATGCACGCATCCGTAGTCGAACTCGATTCCCTGTCCGATTCGAATAGGGCCTGAGCCGACCACGGCTATCCTCTGCTTGACGGAGGATGCTAATCCGGGAACGTAATCCACCCCAGACTCCGCCGAGCCGCCCTCATAAGTCGAGTAGTAGTATGGGGTGACTGCAGCGAACTCTGCGGCGCACGAGTCAACCATTCGAAATCGTGGATGTACCCCTAGTTCGTGCCTCCTCATCCTGACAGCAGTTTCATCTTGTCCGGTTGGGAGATTCTTGAAGCCGCTCTCGGGGAAGCCGCAAAGCGCGTCCGCAATGTGCAAATCAGTGAATCCTGCTCCCTTCCATGAACTCATCTCGGATTGTGGTATTTCGGCTGGGCGCATCCCGATCTCCCCTGCCGCTCTGATCTCTGTCTCTATTGCCGCAATTCTCTCGAACCTTCTGAGGAACCATCTCGTAATCCCGCCAGTCAGATCCCTCACGTCCTCGATCGAGTATCCTCTACGAAACGCCTCAATTACAGCTCCCAACCTCCTATCCGTAGGTATCCGAAGCCAGTCCTCGTGGAGTGCGGTTGGGAGCCTCTCGGAGGCTCGTTCATCCATTGTCTCTCCGTCGGAAGCATCGGACATCGTCAATGGCCTTGGATGGGGTTTGTCGTACTCCAAACTAGCCCATGCCTTCAGGCATGCTTCCTCGAACGAACGTCCAATGGCCATTACTTCGCCAGTAGATTTCATCGAGGTCCCCAGAGTCCTGTCCGCAGTTCTGAACTTGTCGAACGGCCATCTAGGTATCTTGACCACACAATAGTCTAGAGTCGGTTCGAATGCGGCCGTCGTCCCCTCGCCAGTAATTGGGTTGGGCAGTTCGTCAAGAGTGTAACCAACCGCGATCAACGCTGCCATCCTTGCGATTGGGTAGCCTGTGGCCTTCGATGCCAATGCAGAGGAGCGGGAGACACGAGGATTCACCTCAATTACCCTGTAATCTCCAGTGGACTGCTCGAATGCGAACTGGACATTGCACCCGCCCTTGATGTTGAGTCTCCTGATTAGTTTCAGAGCTGAGTCTCGAAGTCCCTGATGGTCACGATCGGAAAGAGTCTGCTGTGGCGCCACTACGATCGACTCGCCCGTGTGAACGCCCATTGGGTCGATGTTCTCCATCGTGCAAACGATGATTGCATTGTCTGAGTTGTCCCTCATTACCTCATACTCGTGCTCTTGCCAACCTAGAATACTCTCCTCTATGAGTACCTGACCAATTGCTGAGTGCAATATTCCTTGACTCGCTATCTCAACCAACTCGCCCATGTTGAATGCAGTACCGCCACCAAGACCACCTAGGGTGAAAGCCGGCCTTATCAGCAATGGGAAGGAGCCCAGTTCCTCTGCGGCTGCGATGACTTGCTCTATTGATTCGCAAGCCGTGGCCTTGCAGACTGGAAGGTCAATCTCCTCACAGACCCTCTTGAAGAGGTCCCTGTCCTCCGCCTCATCTATGGCAGCAAGATTGCAACCGATCAACTCAACTCCCAACTCGTCGAGAGTTCCGTCCTTAGCGAGAGCAGATGCTATGTTCAGGGCAGTTTGACCCCCCATTCCCGCCAGGAGTGCGTCTGGCTTCTCAGCCTCCATGATCCGCTTTACCACCTCTGGCAGAAGGGGTTCGATGTATATCCTGTCTGCCATTTCGGGATCGTTCTGAATCGTCGCTGGGTTGGAGTTGACTAGAATGACCTCGAAACCGTCTGAACGGAGTGCTCGACAAGCCTGCGAACCAGAGAAATCGAACTCTGCTGCCTGGCCGATACGAATAGGACCGCTGCCAAGGATGAGGATTCTCTTCAAGTCATCACGGCGAGGCATCAGGAACCGCCTTCTTTGCTTACTAGTTCCGCCTGTGGACTCTCCAGATGTTCTGCAACCATTTGCTGGAATCTGTCGAATAGTGGCGAGGCGTCGTGCGGCCCCGGGCAAGCCTCGGGATGGAATTGGATTGTGAATGCAGGTTTGTCCAATAGGTCTAGACCCTCTACTGTGCCATCGTTGGAGTTGACGTGTCGGACTCTGAACTCAGCACCCAGTACATTGTCACTATTTTCAGAGCGGGCTCCACTAGGGTGAGGGGCGAGCATCCCCTGTACTGGATCCTCGACAGCGAATCCGTGATTCTGGCTTGTGATGTGGACCCTCCCCGTTTCCAAATCCATGACCGGTTGATTAGATCCTCTGTGACCATATCTCAGCTTGTAGGTCCTTAGTCCGGCTGCAAGACCCATCAGCTGATGCCCTAGGCATATCCCCATTACTGGCATCCCCTGTCGAACGGCGGCTGCCAAACTCCTCCTCGCAACTGTTGCGGCTCCTGGGTGGGCTGGGTCACCAGGTCCATTGGAAGCAAAGAGAGCATCGGGGGACCAGTCTCGGACAATCTCCTCTAGAGGCATGTCAGCAGGGCACCAGACGACCTCGAACCTAGTGCAAAGCTCCCTCAGAATGTTGTGCTTGACCCCACAATCAATGGCAGCGAGGCGTGGCAATGGGAGTCCTTCACCATCCTCGGCCCCGGGATTGAGGAGCGTAGGCTCCTCGCAGGTAACTTGGGCGACCAGGTCTTCCGCATCAGGAGGGATTAGTTCCGTGAGAATCACCTCCATTTCATCGAGTCTCTCAGCAGGTCCGAACACGCAGAGAAGAGTCCCATGCTCTCTGACCCTCCTAGTTAGAGCTCGTGTATCGATTCCCTCTATCCCAGGAACGTTGTGAGCGACCAATAGGTCATGCACGCTTCCCACAGAGTCACGGTGGTCGGGAGACGTCATGTGTTGCCTGCAGACGACCCCTCGAGGATGGACCGAAGACGACTCCGATATCCCTGGGTGGACTCCGTAGTTCCCCAGAAGCGGATATGTGAAAGTTAGGACCTGCCCTGCGAAGGATGGGTCTGTCAGGCTTTCCTGATATCCGCACATTCCAGTGGTGAAAACCAACTCTCCCTCCGCGATTTCCTCGGAGCCGAATAGTCGCCCCTCATACCTCGTTCCATCGGCAAGTAGTAGGATTCCCCGAGATCCACTAGGATGCTCTAAGAGTCCAGAATCTAGGATCAAATCCGCTGCATCGGGGAAGGTTGGGGGAGAATCGACGCCACGAATACCAGCGCCGGGGCAGAAGCCCCCGTCTGCTGGGCTCTCCGACATCAACAATGCTGCCCAAGTACGATTCTTAATGGTTGACAGGGGATAGGAATTTCCGCTATCGGAAATTCACTCTTCATCATCGTTGATTACGACCTTTCCCTTGGCTGATGGGATGACTTTCATCTTAGCTCCAGAGAACTTTGAGTCGTTGTCCACGGGACCTAACCAAGAGTTCAGAAATACGGCAAGAGCGGACACTTCCGAGTGAGGTTGGTTCCCGACGGAAACATTGTGGTCAGCCAAGTGATAGACCTCGGCTGGAACCTTTGTACCCCCCACAACCACCAAGGCAGGCTTGTCTATGGGGATTCTTGGGATGGTTTCTCCCCAAGGGCTGCCGTACATCGTGAGGTGGACAATTGTTACCCCACCGGACTTAGACTGCTTCCTGAGGAATGACATGGGGCTCTCCTCGAACCTACTCGAGAAATCCCCTCCAAATCGTTCTGTTACTGAATCCCATGTCTCCAGCGCAGAGGGGTCCCTGTCTCCTGCTAGAATTACCTCGTCAGCCCCGAAAGCCCGAGCAGTAAGCCCGAGATGGGACGTGATTCTCTTGTCTCTGTCACGTCGGTGCCCCAACCGAAGCACGGACAGGCTAGGCGGCATCTGGTTACTCATGGCTCATGCGTAAGGGGGTGACTCATCAGCATGACCCTCTAGGGCATCTACCTCAGAGGAAGGGAGGACGTCGACGCCCATGTTCAGCATGCTGGCTCTGACCCATTGGAGAAGGAGTGCATCAAACATCATGTGTGAAGCGAATCCTACCATTACCGCAAGGACGAGGACCCTGCCAGTTGCGAATAGCGCATCTCCCTCGAGCTCCCCCCAGTTCATCATCGCTGGCTCGATAATGTAGAATGCAGCAAGGACTCCCAGACCACCACCTACCAGTGACATTGTGGCATTTCCCCTCTCCCTCCCAATTCCTGTGAAGAGGATGGCTGCAATGACGAGAACCGGGATGATCATGCTGACTGTTTCGAAGTCTAGCGAGCCTAGAGTCGAGAGGGGGATTAGAGAGTCATTGACTTTCTCCGAGCCTTTACTGATGGTAATCCACCACCATAGTGCGCTTGAAAGGAACAGGGCCCCAGAGGTTCTTCCCCGCTCGGTAATCATGTCTCTAACATGGTGTGCATCACGGGGTTTGAGCCTCTGTACAATTGAGTCAAGGATGAACAGGGTCTCCGGATCGTGGGAGTCTCCTGAGTCTTGCGCAGATTGTGGTTCTGAGACCTCTGGGGAAGCATCCTCGCCCAGAACCATCGCTCGATTGCCCCTCCGTCACATCATAAAGCAATCGTCGTTTGCGAGTCCCATATGGCCGACTGGCGACCTATGCTAAATCGCCGAGAGGATGGTTTTCCGAGGATTATGGGGGTTGTC